>OHIC01000093.1_pt1 | contig 76647 bp, 56 predicted proteins | sample 1568171 | NCBI WGS metagenome assembly OHIC01 (sample SAMEA3879506, study PRJEB24766) | human gut metagenome | biome: human-associated habitat; feature: feces | place: USA | collected 1985/1987
TAGAGCAATTGACTCTTAATCAATGGGTCCAGGGTTCGAGTCCCTGAGGGTGTACAAGGTATAAGGCGGTTATCAAATAATGATGACCGCTTTTTTTATGCAATTAATTCTCATTCTCCGGGAATACTTCCTATCTTTGCACTCCGAAATCAATTAAAAGCGTAAACACATTGGATTGGTTATACAGTTTATTCGTTGAACATTCCGCTCTGCAGGCGGTTGTGGTACTCTCGTTGATCTCCGCTATTGGTTTGGGGCTGGGAAAGATACATATCTGCGGTATATCGTTGGGAGTGACCTTCGTGTTTTTTGCAGGTATCATTGCCGGACATTTCGGGCTGTCCATTGACCCGCAGATGCTGAACTATGCTGAGAGTTTCGGTTTAGTGATATTCGTGTATGCACTGGGATTGCAGGTCGGTCCGGGCTTTTTCAGTTCGTTCAGGACGGGTGGTGTGCAACTGAATATGCTGGCAGTGGGCGTGGTGCTGATCGGTACGGTGATGACGGTGTTGGGCAGCTATGGACTGGGAGTTTCCCTGCCGGACATGGTGGGTATCCTCTGTGGTGCCACGACCAATACCCCTGCGCTGGGTGCCGCACAGCAAACCTTGAAACAGATGGGTATTGAAGCGAATACGCCGGCTTTGGGATGTGCGGTGGCATATCCGTTGGGCGTAGTGGGAGTGATTCTCGGTATCCTGCTGATACGTAAAATGCTGGTGCGTAAGGAAGATTTGGAAGTCAAAGAGAAAGATAATGTGAATAAGCCGTATATCGTTGCATTTCAGGTGCACAATCCGGCAATCTTTAATATGAGCATAAAGGATATAGCGCAATTGAGCTATCCTAAATTCGTGATATCCCGTTTGTGGCGAGACGGGAATGTGAGTATCCCAACTTCCGAGAAGGTGATTAAAGAAGGTGACCGTCTGCTGGTCATCACTTCCGAGAAGAATGCGCCTGCCTTGACAGTGCTGTTCGGTGAACAGGAAAATACGGACTGGAACAAGGAAGATATCGACTGGAATGCCATCGACAGCCAGTTGATTTCGCAACGTATCGTGGTGACACGTCCCGAACTGAACGGAAAGAAACTGGGTTCGCTGCATCTGCGCAATCATTACGGCATCAATATCAGTCGCGTATATCGCAGTGGCGTGCAGTTGCTGGCTACGGCGGAACTGACTTTGCAGTTGGGCGACCGACTGACGGTAATAGGTGAGGCGGCTGCCGTACAAAATGTGGAAAAAGTATTGGGCAATGCTGTCAAGAGCCTGAAAGAACCTAATCTGGTTGCTGTATTCGTGGGCATTGTCCTCGGCCTTGCATTGGGAGCAATCCCTATCGCTATCCCCGGTGTCAGCACTCCCGTGAAGTTGGGACTTGCAGGAGGCCCGATTATCGTAGGTATTCTTATCGGTACTTTCGGCCCCAGAATGCACATGGTGACCTACACAACCCGCAGTGCCAATCTGATGCTTCGTGCCTTGGGCTTGTCGCTCTATCTGGCTTGTTTGGGATTGGATGCGGGTGCCCATTTCTTCGATACGGTGTTCCGTCCGGAAGGTTTGTTGTGGATAGCTATCGGCTGTGCGCTGACTGTGCTTCCTGTACTGATAATGGGAATCATCGCTTTCCGTTGGATGAAGATAGATTTCGGTTCGGTGGCAGGGATGCTGTGCGGTAGTATGGCGAATCCGATGGCGTTGAATTATGTGAATGATACCATTCCCGGTGATAACCCCTCAGTTTCTTATGCTACGGTTTATCCCTTGTGCATGTTCCTGCGTGTGATTATCGCCCAAGTGCTGTTGATGTTCTTTTTAAGTTGATAGTGAAGAGTTGGGAATGTAGAGTTGAGGATTAGGAACGTAGAGTTGAGGTTTGGAATGAAGACACAAGCCCATATGTAATTTGTAAATTGTAATTTGTAATTAGATATCATGAGTAATATTACCCCTGAAAGCATCATGAGCGACTTGCGTTATTTGCAGTTGCTGTCACGCAGTTTCCCTACAATTGCGGATGCCAGTACAGAAATAATCAATTTGGAAGCTATTTTGAATCTCCCGAAGGGGACAGAACACTTCCTGACCGATATTCATGGTGAATACGAAGCCTTTCAGCATGTGTTGAAGAACGCTTCGGGAGCCGTGAAGCGAAAAGTGAATGAAATCTTCGGGCATACCCTGCGTGAAAGTGAGAAGAAAGAGATATGTACGCTGATTTACTATCCCGAAGAGAAGCTGCAACTGATTAAAGAACAGGAGGCTGACCTGGACGACTGGTATCTGATAACATTGAACCAACTGGTGAAAGTTTGCCAAAATGTATCTTCCAAATATACACGCTCAAAGGTACGCAAGGCACTTCCGGCAGAATTTTCGTATATCATTCAGGAATTGCTGCATGAGTCGAGTGTAGAGCCTAATAAGCATGCCTATATCAATGTGATTATCAGCACTATCATCTCTACCAAGCGTTCAGATGATTTCATCATCGCGATGTGTAATCTTATCCAGCGGCTGACGATTGATTCCCTGCACATCGTAGGAGATATCTACGACCGTGGTCCGGGAGCGCATATCATTATGGATACACTCTGCGATTATCATAACTTCGATATCCAGTGGGGAAACCATGACATTCTTTGGATGGGAGCAGCGTCGGGTAATGACGCCTGTATTGCCAATGTGATCCGTATGTCGATGCGTTACGCTAATCTGGCGACATTGGAAGACGGGTATGGCATCAACTTGCTGCCGCTTGCCACGTTTGCCATGGATACCTATGCGGATGATCCCTGTACAATTTTTGCACCGAAGATGAACTTCGCAGATGGTAACTATAACGAGAAGACTTTACGGTTGATTACCCAGATGCATAAAGCCATTACGGTGATACAGTTCAAACTGGAAGCGGAGATTATAGATCGTCGTCCTGAGTTTGGCATGCAGAACCGAAAGTTGCTGGAAAAGATTGATTTCGAGAAAGGCGTCTTTGTGTACGAAGGAAAGGAATATCCGCTTCGCGACACCAACTTCCCGACGATTGATCCGGCTGATCCGTATCGCCTGTCAGATGAAGAACGGGAGTTGATTGATAAGATTCATGCTTCGTTCATGAACAGTGAAAAACTGAAGAAGCACATGCGTTGTTTGTTTACGTATGGTGGTATGTATCTGATTTGTAATAGTAACCTGTTGTATCATGCTTCGATGCCTCTGAATGAAGATGGCAGTTTCAAGCGTGTCCGCATCGGAAAGAAAGAATATTGGGGCAAGAAATTATTGTGTAAAACGGATCAACTGATACGTACAGCTTATTTTGACGAAGACGGTACGGAGGAGAAGAGTTTTGCGCTGGATTATGTGTGGTATATGTGGTGTGGCCCAAATGCTCCATCGTTTGACAAGGATAAGATGGCAACGTTTGAACGCTATTTTATAGGAGATAAAGAATTATCTAAAGAAACCAAAGGATATTATTATACTTTGCGCAACCGTGCGGATATTTGCGAGCGTATTCTTGCGGAATTTGAGGTTACAGGTCCTCATTCACACATCATTAACGGGCATGTGCCTGTGAAGATTATCAAAGGTGAGAAGCCGATAAAAGCAGACGGTAAACTGCTGGTGATTGACGGTGGATTCTCCAAAGCATATCAGCCGGAAACCGGAATTGCCGGATATACGCTGGTATATCATTCGCATGGCTTACAGCTAGTGCAACATGAACCGTTCCAAAGCCGTCAGAAAGCAATAGAAGAGGGACAGGATATCAAATCCAATACTTTCGTCGTCGAGTTCAATTCACAACGCATGATGGTGAAAGATACCGATAAGGGAAAAGTACTAGTAACGCAGATACAGGACCTGAAGAAGTTGCTGGTAGCGTATAGGACGGGGTTTATAAAGGAAAAGAACTGAAGACTAAATATGAGGTATTAGGTATTAAGTATTAGGTATTAAGCGTTCAAATATTTGCCAGTGCATTACGTGTAGCAGCCAATACCTAATACTTAATACTTAATACCTAATACTTAGTATTTAAACACCACCACTCCTCCTTCCAGGATCACTCCTTTATCGTAAGTAACTCCCTTGTTGTAGTAGCGGCTGCCACCGTAACCACCGGTGACAAATATACCGAGGCGGTCTGTTAAGCGATATTCCAGATTGACACGTGCCTGGAGGGCATAGAGGCGTGCAGGGAAACCGTAATCTTTATTCTTGAAGTTTTCGATGTGCTGGAAGCCCAGGTCACCGCTGATGAACAACTGCTTGTACAAGGGTAATTCGAGGCCGGCACGATAGAAGAGGGAGGCGGAAAACTTATCGCTGAAATCCAAATAGTGCGTACCACCGCCTAAGATGGTATAGAACAACTTGTTCTTGAAACGGGCACCTACATTCAGCTTTGTAGTGTTTCCTCCGAAAAGCATTAGCTGTACTTTCGTATCCGGATTGGCATTTACCAGACCTAACTGGAAGCCATCGAAGTTCTCCTTATAGTAATTGAATAATCCGATTTGCAATCCTTTTCCGCTTTTTGTCATGTTCATGGGGGCAAGTTGCGCACCGGTAAAACTTCCGCCTACCACGTTACCGAGTCCGGATATTTGCATACCGTGCATATTTTCTCCTGTGATGTTGCCCAAGCCGCTGATTTGTATGCCTCGCAGACTTTGGCCTACAATATTCAGAAGCCCGGAAGTGGTGATGCCATTGAAGCTCTCACCCGCAATATTGGCTAATCCTGCCAAGTGCACACCCGAAGAGTTCTCACCGCTAATGTTCAGCAGACCACCTATGATAACACCACTGGTGTTGTCTCCTGTTATATTGGTGAGCCCCGAGAAAATGACACCTTGTGCATGATTTCCTGTGATACCGACTAAACCGGATATGGATACGCCACTGAGATTATTCCCATTCACGTTACTGATACCGGCAATCTGGACGCCTCGCATACTGCCTCCTACTAAGTTGGCAAGTCCTGTGATTTGTACACCGTTCATGTCACGCAGCACCACTCCGCCCAGTAGATTGATACCCACACCGTTCAGGCGGTTCATGGAGGAAAAAAGACCGAGGTTTAGGCAGGTACTGCCGACAGTGTCAGTCGGCTGCGTAGACATGTTCTTCCACAAGGATAGGTTGATGCCGACAGGCTCTCTGTCTTTCTTTGTTGTTGACGGGCTGTCAGTGGTCTGTGCAGGGAGTGTACCCACAACCATCAGTAATGCAATAATGGATGGAAATAATCGTCTCATTGGTTTCAATCTTTAATTTCGTCCGGCCAGGGGGCTAATTTGCCGGTGGCACGAAGCGTAGGACGCTGCGCATCTACCGACCGGAGATAGTTACTTAATTTCTGTGCTAATTTCTTTACGATGCGTGGATTCTTTATAGCCACGTCGTCTTTCTCGCTGATATCTTCCGGAATATTAAATAGTTCACGTTTACCGTCCGCAAAGTAATATACAAGTTTCCAGTCACCGGAACGGATGGAGCAGGTGGCCCCAATACCCGGGCCCGAAGGTCCCCAACTATGGGGATAGTGCCAATAGATATTGCGATCCTTGATTTTACCCTTTCCTGTCAACAACGGCATAAAACTGATACCATCCCGTTGTTGCACGGTAGTGTACTTCTGGACACCTGCTATCTCAAGAATAGTCGGATAGAAATCTTCAATCATCAGATAATCTCCACATTTCGTATCCGGAGCTACTACACCGGGCCAGCTCACGATCATCGGTTCGCGTACGCCGCCCTCGTAAGCGGAACCTTTTCCGCTGTTGAGCGGGTAATTCTGTGTATGCAGTTCTCCGGCACGGGTATGTGCAGCCAGTCCGCCATTATCGGACATGAAAAGAATGACTGTATTTTCTGTCAGATGGTTGCGTTCCAGATAGTCCATCAGATCTCCCAGACTTTTATCCATCCCTTCAATGAGGGTGGCATAGGCGGCCTCTACGGGTGGAAGTCCTTTATCCAGATATTTTTGATAGAAGCGATAGTCCGGTTGTATAGGCGTATGAATGGCATAATGAGCCATATATAAGAAGAATGGTTCATCCTTTTGCTGTGCACTATCCAAAGCCTTCATCGCTTCCAGTGTAAGTGCTTCGCTGAGGAAGGTATCCGTACCATGATATTTTTCCAATCCCGGAACTGCTGCCAACGGACTTTTCCCGTCCGGCTTATTACCGAAATTATTCTTGCCGTAGTAACTGGCCGGTGAACCGGCAGCGTGTCCGGCTATGTTCACTTCAAAGCCCATCGTCAGCGGATCAGCTCCAGGAGTATCATTTGCTCCAAAGTGGGCTTTACCGCAATGAATGGTCTGATATCCGTTCTCTTTAAGCACTTGTGCAAGCGTAGTGACTTGTGTAGTGCGTTCGATTCCCGGTTCCTGACAAATACCATTCACATTCCATTCCGGATAGATCATCACAGAGTCCGGTTGTTCATGCGTTGTATTTTTGCGTAATGTCCAACTTGTCACACGATGCCGCGCGGCATTCATCCCTGTAAAAAGACTGACCCGGGTGGGGGAGCTGATACTACAAGCGTATGCTTGTGTGAACATCTTCCCTTGTGCCGCCAGACGTTCCATGTTCGGCGTGTGATAAGTGTCGTTGTAATGCGTTCGTTGAGTCCAGAAAGGCAGCGAAGTATTCTGCCATCCCATGTCGTCAACCAAAAACAGAACTATGTTCGGACGTTGCTTTTCTTTCGGCGCTCCCTTTGCCGGAGATGCCGCAATTGCTTCTCCTGCCATACCACACATGGGCAATATGGCAGCAGACAGTAATAATTCGTTTTTCATTTGAGATGATACTTTATAAAGGTTAGTTTCTTTATCTTATCCCTTCGCCTCTTGGTACAAGAACCGTTTGATGGAGCGTTTGGGCGTTTTCTCAAATTCTTCGGGATAGATTTTCATTTTGAGTATCTGGCTGTACGCCGGAAGCTCTGCGTTTAACGCAACGCGGTTTTCTTCCATGACACGTTCGATGTCCGTAGTGGTCAGACCATGTGCAAAAGCATCGTCAAAGTCAGGATATACCAGTCCGACAAGCTTTTCATTTTGCTGTACGATAATGCTTTCGGCAACATACGGCAGGTTGTTCAACTTGTCTTCTATTTCTTCGGGGTAGATATTCTGTCCGCTGGCACCGAGCAGCATGTTCTTGCTGCGTCCCTTGATGGTTACATTGCCCTCGGCATCCATCAACGCAAGGTCACCGGTGTGCAACCAACCGTCGGCATCAATAGCCTCACGGGTGGCTTCTTCATTTTTATAGTATCCCAGCATGACGTTAGGTCCGCGGCATACGATTTCTCCCGCTATGTTTTCCGGATCAGGAGAAAGGATTTTCACTTCCATACGGGGGACGGCCTTACCGCAGGAACCCGGTTTGAAGCGTGACCAGTCTTCGTAACAGATGATCGGCCCGCATTCTGTCATTCCGTAACCTACCGTGTAGGGGAATTCTATCATGCGTAGGAACTGTTCTACTTCCTGGTTGAAAGCGGCACCCCCTACAATGACTTCCGCAAAACGTCCACCGAAGGCACTGACTACTCCTTCGCGTACGGTTGTCTTGATCTTGTCGTTGATGATGGGGACTTTAAGCAATAGTTTCATGGTTGGTGTTTCCAGTTTCGGAAGCACGTTTTTCTTGATAATCTTCTCTATAATAAGCGGTACGGCTACCACCAGGTGCGGCTTCACTTCCGAGAATGCCTGGAAGATAATCTTCGGACTTGGCATACGGGTGAGGAAGTATATCTGACATCCTGCGGCGAATTCGTACAGGAATTCGAATGCCAGCCCATACATGTGCGCCATCGGCAGCATGGAGATAATCTTATCCCCGGCCTTCAGTGGCAATACCTCAAATGCAAATGCTGTATTCGACCATAGACTGCGATAGGGTAGCATTACGCCTTTGGAATAACTCGTCGTACCGGAAGTATAGTTGATTACTGCCAGTTCTTCAGGCTGGTCCTTGTGATATTCGATGTGTTCCTTGCGGAAATTCTTGGGATATTTCTTGCCGAACAACTCATTCAGGTGCTCGCGGGCATAATCCAACTTTTCCGTACGGGATATCAGGATAGAGAAATCCGTCATCAGGATGATGCCTTCCAGAATGGTCATGGCGGCTTCGTTCAGATTCTCCCATACCTGGTCGCCCACAAATAGTAATTTGGCTTCGGAATGGTTTACGATGTTATGTATATTATCCGCTTTAAATTCGTGCAGGATGGGAACTGCAACGGCTCCGTAGGTCAGTGTAGCGAGGAAAGTAACTCCCCAGTGTGAACTGTTACGTCCGCAGATGGCAATTTTATCTCCTTTCTTGATGCCGCTTGCTTCGAAGATTAAATGTACTTTCTCTATTTTGCGGGCTACGTCTTTGTATTGCAGGGTAGCCCCATTATAATCGGTCAGGGCATCCAGGTCCCAATTCTGTTTAATGCTGTTCTCAATATAGGCGATAAAACTTTGTTCCATGATATTATATATTGCACATTTAGTTGAAAATTGTGCAAATATAAGGCTTTATAGAAAGAATGCAAATTTTTAACTGAAAAAAGCGGGGGATATGTACAATTTAGCTTGGGCGGATGAAGCTCACCACAGAGTAACACAGGGTTCCACAGAGTTTAATCAATTTGAACTCAAGGAAAATAAACTCTGCGGAACCCTGTGTTACTCTGTGGTGAATTTAATGCATTACCGCCCTAAGTACCAGTTGTACATGCGTTGTACGCCTTCTTCGATCTCCACTTTGTGTTGCCAGCCCAGAGCGTGCAGTTTCGAGGGGTCAGTCAGTTTGCGCATGGTTCCGTCCGGTTTGGTGCTGTCGAAAGTCAGCTGACCTTGGTAACCCACGGTGGAAACTATCAGTTCGGCCAGTTCGCGGATAGAGATTTCCTTGCCTGTACCTATATTAATATGGCAGTTACGAATATCTTTATCACCTTGTTTGTAGGTGTCTTTGAAGTCTACATGCTCCATGACGAAGACGCTGGCATCTGCCATTTCTTCGCTCCAGAGGAATTCGCGAAGAGGTGTGCCTGTACCCCATAATTTCACTTCGCTGTCGCTGATACCGTATTTGGCAAGGATGGCAAGGATATCTTCCTTACTGCTGCTGCCGTCGATCCCTTCTACCGGACGCTGGTTCAGGTCTTTGCATATTGCATCCCAGTCGCCTTGCTTCAGGCAATGAGCCAGATGTATCTTGCGAATCATGGCAGGGAGCACATGGCTGCGTTCCAGATCGAAGTTGTCATTCGGACCATAGAGGTTGGTGGGCATTACGGCGATGTAATTCGTGCCATATTGCAGGTTGAAGCTCTCGCACATTTTCAGTCCGGCAATCTTGGCGATGGCGTACGGTTCGTTGGTATATTCCAGCGGAGAGGTGAGGAGCACTTCTTCTTTCATGGGTTGTTCGGCATCACGCGGATAGATGCATGTGCTTCCCAGGAAGAGGAGTTTCTTCACATTGTGGCGAAAACTTTCACCGATGACGTTTTGCTGTATTTGCAGGTTTTTGTAGATGAAGTCGGCACGGTAAATGCTGTTTGCCATGATGCCGCCAACGAAAGCAGCGGCAAGGAATACATATTCCGGTTGCTCTTCATCAAAGAATTTACGTACGGAAACGGCATCCAGCAAATCGAGTTCTTTGTGGGTTTTGCCAATGAGATTGGTATATCCTTTATCTTGCAGGTTTTTCCAGATGGCGGAGCCTACCAGACCACGGTGTCCGGCTACGTAGATTTTGGCGTTCTTGTCTAACATTATAGTTCTGATTTTTATATATTATTTGTCAAGTGATCTCAGATATAGCTTCTTCACAAACTTCATATCGTGTGCTGCCATGATTTTTACCAATTCTTCAAAACTGGTTTGTCTCGGGTTCCAGCCTAAAAGGGTTTTGGCCTTTGTCGGATTACCTAACAGCTGTTCCACTTCGGCAGGGCGGAAATATTTAGGATCTATTTCTACAAGCGTTTTTCCCGTTTGCACATCGATACCTTTTTCTTCTACGCCTTCACCTTCCCAGCGCAGTTCGATGCCTACTTCCTTGAAGGCAAGCGTAGCAAATTCGCGGACGGTATGCATTTCGCCTGTGGCGATCACGAAGTCTTCCGGTGTATCGTGCTGAAGAATCAGCCACATACATTCTACATAATCTTTTGCATATCCCCAGTCGCGGCGTGCATCCAGATTACCCAGATACAGTTTGTCCTGGAAACCTTGGGCTATGCGGGCGGCGGCCAACGTAATCTTACGGGTTACGAATGTTTCCCCTCTGCGTTCGCTTTCGTGATTGAAGAGGATACCGTTTACGGCAAACATACCATAGCTTTCGCGGTAGTTCTTTGTAATCCAGAAGCCGTATTGTTTAGCTACTCCGTATGGGCTGCGGGGATAGAAAGGAGTTGTTTCCGATTGGGGAACTTCCTGTACTTTACCGTAAAGCTCCGAAGTGGAGGCCTGGTAAATCTTTGTTTTTTTCTCCATTCCGAGGATGCGGACAGCTTCCAGCATACGCAGCGTGCCGATGGCATCTGCCTCTGCGGTGTATTCCGGTACGTCGAAAGATACTTTTACATGGCTTTGCGCAGCGAGGTTATATATTTCGTCCGGCTGTACCTGTTGGATGATGCGGATCAGCGAGCTGCTGTCCGTCATGTCACCGTAATGCAGGTTAATGGTGCGCTTTTGCTTCATATCGCGTACCCATTCGTCGAAGTACAGATGTTCGATGCGCCCTGTATTGAATGAAGAAGAACGGCGGAGGATACCGTGTACCTCATATCCTTTCTGTAATAAGAATTCGGCGAGAAACGAACCGTCCTGACCTGTTATTCCGGAGATTAAAGCTGTTTTCATATTGTAGGCTTCTTTATTGATTATTTTTTCGGGGGCAAAATTCGTTATTTTTTACGAGAATACAAAACTTATTGGCTACAAGCTACGAGCTACGAGTGACAAGTAGCTGCGCTATGGGTTACAAACAACTTGTAGCTCGTAGCTCGTAGCTTGTAGCTTGTTACTTATATATTTTATCTACTATCAGCGCAATGGCTCCATCTCCCGTTACATTGCAGGCAGTGCCGAAGCTATCCATTGCAATGTAGAGTGCAATCATCAGTGCCTGTGCCGATTCATCGAAACCGAGCATGGATTGCAGGATACCCAGAGATGCCATGATGGCACCACCGGGAACTCCCGGAGCGGCTACCATCGTGATTCCCAGCATGAAAATGAAACCGGCAAATAAAGGGAAATCAAAAGGTATGCCTTGCATCATCATCAGAGCAAGGGCGCATGCTACGATCTTCAGCGTGCTGCCGGATAAATGTATCGTGGCACAAAGAGGGATAACAAAACCGGCAATATCAGAGGATACGCCGTTTTTCTTTGTCTGCTCCAGAGTAACAGGAATAGTGGCGGCGGATGACTGTGTTCCTAAAGCCGTGAAATAAGCGGGCAGCATCCGCCCCAACAGCTTAAAGGGATTTTTGCGGACAAACAGCGCAGCGATACAATATTGAAATACCAGCAGGAAGATGTGCAGCAGGAAGATTACGCCGATAATCTTTATAAATACCATTAAGATAGAGAATACCTGTCCCGAATGTGTCATATTAAGGAATATACCGAATATATAAATAGGAAGCAACGGCAGGATCACTGCACTGATCATACGGACAATGATATCCTGAAAATCACGTGCTGCATTCTTCAGTGTATCGTTTTTTAGTTGTGCAAGTCCCAACCCTAAAGTGAAAGCCAGTATCAGTGCCGTCATTACATTCATGAGTGGTGGAATGGCGACTGAGAAAAACGGCAATATCCCTTGCGCCTCGCTGACCTCTTCCAACGGGGCACCGGACTCTATCAGGTGAGGAAATATCGTTACTCCTGTAAAGTAAGAGAGGAAACCGGAAAATAGGGTTGCCCCGTAAGCTATCAGTGCGGTAATCAACAGCAGTCGCCCGGCGCCTTTACCGATGTCGGCGATAGCTACGGTAACCAGTCCCACAATAATCAGCGGTATGGAGAAATTCAGAAATTCGCTGAAGATGCCGTTGAATGTAACGAACAGGCGTACCAATTCTCCGGGAAGAAAATTACCAAAAAGAATACCTAATGCGATGGCTATAAGGATACGCGGCAGTAAGCCGATATGTAGTTTTTTCATAAAACTGAATTTAAGTTTCTCCATTGAAATAGAGTTATGTTTGCAAAAGTACGATTTTTATTCGAAATTCATACGAACAAATGCCCTTGACATATTGTTTCCATTTCAATGAAACAATAACAAAAAAATGCAAGTTATGACAGAAAAAGGACAAAAGACAAACATCGGCTTAATCGGACTTGCCGTGATGGGGGAGAATTTAGCTTTGAATATGGCGGACAAGGGATGGCATGTGTCCGTGTTTAACCGTACTGTTCCGGGAGTGGAAGAAGGTGTGGTAGAACGCTTTATCAACGGTCGTGCCAAAGGGAAAAGTATTGAAGGATACACTGAAATTCCTGACTTTGTAGAGTCCATTTCCACCCCGCGCAAAATCATGATGATGGTGCGTGCTGGCAGTGCCGTAGATGAACTGATGGAACAACTCTTTCCGCATCTTTCTCCGGGAGATATCTTGATAGATGGAGGCAACTCAAACTATGAAGATACCAACCGCCGTGTGGCATTGGCCGAATCGAAAGGTTTCCGTTTTGTCGGTGCCGGTGTTTCGGGCGGTGAAGAAGGAGCGTTGAACGGTGCTTCTATTATGCCGGGCGGTTCCGTTACTGCCTGGGATGAAGTAAAGCCCATCCTGCAAAGTATTGCTGCACGTGCTGCCGATGGTACTCCTTGCTGTGACTGGATTGGTCCGGCCGGCTCGGGACATTTCGTTAAAATGATACATAATGGTATCGAATACGGTGATATGCAGTTGATAGCCGAAGCCTACTGGGTGATGAAGAATCTTCTGCAACTGAATAATGAAGACATGGCTTCCGTCTTTGCCCACTGGAATGAGGGTAAGTTGCGTAGCTATCTGATAGAAATCACAGCCAATATCCTTCGTCATAAGGATAAGGCGGGCGGTTACCTGATTGACAAGATACTGGACACCGCCGGGCAGAAAGGCACCGGTAAATGGTCCGTTATCAATGCAATGGAATTGGGTATGCCCCTGGGACTGATTGCGACGGCTGTTTTTGAGCGTAGTCTTTCAGCGCAGAAAAATCTGCGTGAGGCAGCTTCCAAACAATTCATTTGCCAGCGCTCACAAGTGGTCTATAATAAACCGGAACTGGTGAAAGATATTTATTCCGCTTTGTATGCTTCTAAACTGGTATCTTATGCACAAGGTTTCGCCGTGTTGCAAAAGGCGTCCGAATCTTTCGGCTGGGATCTGGATCTGGCATCCATTGCCCGTATGTGGCGCGGAGGTTGTATCATCCGCAGTATATTCCTGAATGATATAGCTGCTGCTTTTGAAGCACAGCAGAAGCCGAAACATTTGTTGCTTGCTCCTTATTTCCGGGAAGAAATCAAAGAGTTGCTTTCCGGTTGGAAACACCTCGTAGCCCATGCGATGAAAGAGGAACTGCCTGTTCCGGCTTTCTCTTCCGCATTGAACTATTTCTATTCGCTGGTATCTGCGAAGCTCCCCGCTAATATGATTCAAGCTCAGCGTGACTATTTCGGTGCACATACCTTTGAGCGTACCGATGAACTCCGCGGACAGTTCTTCCATGAAAACTGGACCGGACATGGCGGAGATACAAAATCAGGTACCTATAATGTATAAAATGAAGCCCTGGTAATAAAATTATGAAGTAAGAGCTAATGACTTTATTACAAGGGCTAATTTGCAGAAGCTAATCAAAAAAAACAAGATTCTATGAGTAAATTTGTAATGATCATATTCGGCGCTTCGGGCGACTTGACGAAACGCAAACTGATGCCGGCACTCTACTCGCTCTACAAGGATAATCGTTTGCCCGAAGGATTTGCCATTCTCGGTATCGGCCGTACCGACTATGCGGATGAAACTTATCGCGACTATATCCTGAATGAGCTGGAGCATTTTGTCACACCGGCCGAAGTGGGAATGAAAGAGTTCTGCACTCATTTGCACTACCTTAGTATGGACCCTGCCATAGAAGAAGGTTACGGAACCCTGGACAGCCGTTTGCAGGAAATCACCGGTGAAAAGAAACCGGACAATTTACTGTTCTATCTCGCTACACCCCCCTCACTTTATGGCGTCATCCCTCTACACCTGAAAACAGCCGGATTGAATCGTAAACATACCCGCATCATCGTCGAAAAGCCTTTCGGCTACGACCTGAAGTCGGCACAAGAATTAAACCATATCTATGCTTCCGTTTTCGAAGAGTCTCAGATTTATCGTATCGACCACTTTCTCGGCAAGGAGACGGCACAAAATATCCTTGCTTTCCGTTTTGCCAATGGCATCTTCGAGCCGTTATGGAATCGTAATTACATCGATTATGTAGAAGTTACCGCTGTCGAGAATCTCGGTATCGAACAGCGTGGCGGCTTCTATGACGGTACAGGCGCTTTGCGCGACATGGTACAGAACCACCTTATCCAACTGGTGGCCCTCACTGCCATGGAGCCTCCCGCTGTCTTCACCGCCGATAATTTCCGTAACGAAGTGGTAAAAGTCTACGAGTCACTGAAACCTCTGACGGATGAAGATTTGAATGAACATATAGTCCGCGGACAATATACCGCTTCCGGTTCTAAAAAGGGCTACCGTGAAGAGAAGAACGTCCCCGCCGACTCGCGCACTGAAACTTATATCGCCATGAAGATCGGTATTGATAACTGGCGTTGGAGCGGCGTACCTTTCTACATCCGCACAGGAAAGCAGATGCCTACCAAGGTGACGGAAATCGTAGTGCACTTCCGTGAAACGCCCCATCAGATGTTTCATTGCCATGGCGGACACTGTCCGCGGGCTAACAAACTAATCCTCCGCCTGCAACCCAACGAGGGTATTGTGCTGAAATTCGGCATGAAAGTTCCCGGACCGGGCTTCGATGTAAAGCAAGTGATGATGGACTTCAGTTACGACCAACTGGGCGGACACGCTACGGGCGATGCTTATGCCCGTCTGATTGAAGACTGCATTCAGGGCGACCCGACACTCTTTACCCGCAGTGATGCTGTCGAAGCCTCCTGGCGTTTCTTTGATCCTGTGCTGCGCTATTGGAATGAATATCCTGACGCGCCTCTCTACGGTTATCCTGTCGGAACCTGGGGCCCGCTGGAAAGTGAAGCTATGATGCACGAACATGGTGCCGACTGGACCAATCCGTGTAAGAACCTAACGAACACTGATCAATATTGTGAGTTATGAAAACTTATATCTATAGTACAGCTGCTGAAACGGCACGAGCTCTCATCAAGCATCTTATTAGTTTGATGGAGGAAGAGCCGCAGAAGATTTTTCACATAGCATTCAGTGGAGGCAGCACGCCCTCGCTCATGTTCGATTTGTGGGCAGAAGAATTCAAGGATGTCACTCCGTGGAGTCGTATGCGTATTTATTGGGTGGACGAACGGTGTGTACCTGCCGAAGACTCGGAGAGTAATTATGGTAATATGCGCCGGTTGTTGCTGGATGAAGTGGGAATGCCTGAGGAATATATTTTTCCTATTGATGGCAGCAACGATCCCGATGATGAGGCGAATAGCTATTCTCGCATAGTGCGTTGCAATGCGCCACTCTGGCATGGCTTTCCGGCTCTTGATATTGTTCTGCTGGGGGCGGGAGAAGACGGACATACCTCGTCCATTTTCCCCGGTCAGGAGTATTTGCTTTCTTCTTTCCATCCTTATGAGGTAAGTGTTAATCCCTACAATGGGCAGAAGCGCATAGCCATGACCGGCTGTCTGCTTTTTAATGCCAAGCAGCTGATTTTCTTTGTGACAGGCAGAAACAAGTCCAACGTTGTGCGCGATATTCTGGATTCGGGGGATACCGGTCCGGCTGCCTATGTGGCGCACCATGCCTGGAATGTGGAAGTGTTTATGGATGAGCTGGCGAAACCCCAACCCATCCATGAGAGTGATTTATAAAAAAAGAGAGTGATTTATCATCAATTGGACGTTCCGCTTTCCAGAATGCTGACGATGGAGAACAGCGTGAAACAGATGCCGCCTAATCCTGCCAATACGCGTGCGGGAACAAAGTAGACATCATTCAGCGTTGTCATTTCAAACAGAAAAGCAGAGAGGAAAAGACAAGTAAGCGCGGTGAGCACCGGAATGAGCGGAATTCGGTTTGCCAGCTTAAAGACGTTCCGCCAAATAACAGCCAGCAGAATTACTTTGCTGGATATACTGTAACAAACTAAACCCAGACCTATCATAATGTATCCGGTGGAAGACTTGCCCGGGTCGGCATTCGTCAGCACCCAAAGTCCCCACAGGATACTCAGTGTACCCATCACCAATACGAGGGCGGGCCACCATTTCCGTTCGGCACCACTATAAGAGTTACGTATCTGCCGGACAATGGTAGCAACCAGTGCAACCAGGCTCGTACAGATACATGCCAGTCCGGCCATTACGTGTCCGGCCACATAGTAAGCGGTGTGGATATCGCTTTGTCCCAATAACCAGAATGCCCAAACCCATGTGATGACGGCGAAAACAACAGCCAGAATGATGAGTATGTCCGCCTGTGCCGAAGAGAATGACTTGGCAGGTACGGCATGGTCCGTCTTTTTGGAATTTTGCGTGATGAAGGTGAAGCGGGTGGAAGAGGTGGCAGTGGTGGCTACACATGCAGTGATGAAAGCTACCCCGCAGATGACATGTCCCGCAACGAAATGGGCCACCGTACTGCCGTCATTAATGTATGTCATTCCACCGATGAAACACACCACAGCAGCCAGATAGCCGATGATGGGCAGGGCATATTTTGCCGCCGTACTATACGTGTGGATAATCTGCCGGATGATGGTACCTGCCGTAGCGAACAGCGCGATACATATCATTCCTAAAGAGAAGACCACGGGTCCCGCAACGAATCGGTTCGTGTCCGTCCCCATGTCGAGCACAAAGGCTCCGTAGCCAAAACAAAAAAGGGCCATCAGCAATGGGATAGCCCTGAAAAGGATACTAATACCGTAATTCATAACTGTTATCGTTTTTAAGTTTCCCCTTCCAACAGTATTCTTTACGGTTTGTTTTCGGTTTTAATATTTGTTCACCACAGATTTAGTTCTCAAAGATGGTATTCATCATTTTGACAATTTGTATTTTTAGTTGACTGAGAATGTACTATTTCTGTCCGGAGGACAATAGGATTGGAAGCGTGCAAACGAAAATGAATAAACGTCAGATAGCTAATGCGGTATCAAAATACTTACATTTATTCTGGATAAAATAAACGCACTAATAAGTGGGAAATATAATACCAATAAGTCAAATTCCGATATGTAGTAACCCTTTTGTTGGTATGTAGTAACCTTTTTGCCCATATGTAGTAACCATATCAGTCATAAGTAGTAACCCTTTTCTGCATAAAAAGCAGTTAAAACTGCAAGTATATACTGAAATAGCGCATTGTTATAATCATTTTATTCATAGAATATGCTGGAATGTAAATATGTGAAATATAGCATGTCACTAAAAATATAGAAATGCTACCATGATGAGTGTATATTAACTGTTTTGCTGTTATTATGATGTTTTGCTTTCTAATCCTTTCAATTTCCTTTGATCTCATGTCTGAGAAATTTGAATGTGTATCTATTCATTTTAAGAACTTTGCAATGTGATTGTTTGTTTATACTGCAAATTAACTAACAACTTAACATGAATCAATTATGCGAAAAGTGAATGTTCTTTATAGTATGGTATTCATGATTGCACTCTTTGGAGTATCTGTAAATCATTTGAATGCCTGTACCCGTGTAGTCTATCATGGTGATAATAATATGATAATAACCGGTCGTACTATGGATTGGAAAGAAGATACCCGTAGTAATATCTGGATTTTCCCGCGAGGTATGGAGCGCAACGGAGAGGTAGGTAAGGACCCGATGCGTTGGAAATCTAAATACGGCAGTGTGATAACCTCGGCTTATGACATCTGTAGCACTGACGGTATGAATGAAAAAGGACTCGTTGCCAATCTGTTGTGGCTGGCAGAATCATCCTATCCCCAGTGGAACGGTGAGAGGCCGGCCTTGTCCATAGCCGCCTGGGTGCAATATATGCTTGATAATTTTGCAACGGTAGATGAGGCTGTTGCCGAGGTAGAAAAGAATACTTTCGATGTGGTGTCGGATATGATGCCCGACGGTACGCGTATGGCTACCCTTCATCTTTCCATTTCGGACGCTACGGGTGATAATGCTATTTTTGAGTATGTAGGCGGAAAGTTGGATATTCATCATAGCAAAGCATATCAGGTAATGACAAACTCACCTGTGTTTGGTCAGCAACTGGCGCTTGACGATTACTGGAAGAATATTGGAGGAACCACTTTCTTGCCGGGTACCAATCGTGCTGCCGACCGTTTTGTGAGAGCTTCTTTCTATATAAATGCTATTCCTAAAACAGAAGATACCCGTACAGCCTTGGCCAGTGTATTCAGCGTGATACGCAATACTTCCGTTCCGTTCGGTATCAGCACTCCTGATCAGCCGAATATTTCTTCAACCCGATGGAGGACGGTTTCCGATCAGAAGGATAAAGTTTATTACTTTGAGTCTACCTTATATCCCAATGTATTTTGGATTGACTTTAAGGATGTGGATTTCTCAGAGAAAGCGCCTGTCAAGAAGTTGAATCTTCTTTCCGGTAAAACGTATGCGGGAAATACTGCCAAAGAGTTTGTTGCTGCAAAACCTTTCCGGTTCTTGGGAATCAAATAGTATGGATTTTACGCTCATAAAAAAAATGAAATGCACCCTGACTACGCTTAGAAAGGGTGCATCTCTGCAAAACAAACAAACAGTTTCAACCTTTTATGATCAAAACTGAGATATACTATATATACTACGAATATATCTTAGGTTTTCTATCCAAAAAACCTTGTATCTGCAAAGGAAGCTAATTTTGAAAGAAATGTCCCTAATTCTTTTTTACTTGTTATAAATAAAAGTCTCCGGGTGTATAAATAAAAATCTAAATCATTTGGATATTAGATATTTATATACTTCATGATTGGCATCAATCATTTTTAGTGAACAGTATAGAAAAGAGTATTTATTCTTGGCTCTGGTAGCATCTTTCATAGTAGTTATTGATTACTTTTTTATTTATTTTGTTGGTAGTTTCTTACTTTTTAGTATTTTTGTCAGTAGATGAGGTACTCATTCAGATGATGTTTGGAAATATAGTCTGTAATTGGATATATCACTTATGATTTGATAATGGTTGTATCATGGCGATATTTTTGGTGCGTATCAAAAAATAATTTTTCGGAAAGTGTTATTGATATCAATAAGTTCCCACACTTTTTATTTTTAACCGTTGTATCCGGGAAACTGGCAACATAATTTTCTAATACTTATGAGAAAGAAGGTTTGGGTCTATCGCCTGTTTTCTCCGCTTCTGCTGTGGTGTTTTTATGCCTGTGTGCAGGAGGACGGTTTTACGGGAAACAGTAAGGTTGACCGTTTTTTCAACGCTTTCGGTGCAGACGAAGATGTGTGTTGGATTAGTGAACAATTAAAGTTGAAAAATGATTCCTCTGATTTTGTGCCTGGCTTTGTAGCTTGGTACGGCTATCCTCTCTGGAAGGAGGCATACAGGTTTCCCGAAGGGGAAAACACAGTATATGCCATTCCGGTAAAAAGTACAGTTCCCGGTTCTGAGATAAATGGTATCTGGTTTTTCTGCATGGGGCAAGACTCTACAAATTACAGGATATACACGCGTGATATGGCTGAGAACATAACCACACGAGCAGGTGGTGACGGTGTAGAGGAGACTTGAATGTTCGACTATTTCACGATTAATGCATTGGATAAGAAACCGGCAAGCGGGATAAGTTTTGCCTCTGATGCGGAAACAAGAGCTATTTATGAGGAGTGGAAATGTGTTCATGCCTTTGCAGGGGTGGGCGGCTATTTAGTTGACAAGGGCTGGCATTGCTGGATTACGGGCTATGTTTCCATGACAATGGTTGATTTCGGCGATTCGAGTGGCGGTGGTCCTGGTGGTTCTGGTGGTCCTGGTAGTCCTGGTAGTCCCGGAGGTTCTGGTAGTTTCGGTGGTGGCGGTGGTAGTGGTAGTGGTAGTAATGGCACTCCTACTGTACCTGGTAATCCAAAGCCGCAGGATCCTGACAAAGAGGATAGGTCTCCTTGCGGTGCGGCAAGTGGATTGTCAAGCAATGTTGCGTTAAAGTCAAAAGTAAACAATCTGTTCAATGCGGTACAGAATTACCGTGTGGGTGATACTGAGAACGGATGGATTAAGACCGCTACCGGCGAGTATGTTTACCCTACCATGAAAGAAGCAGAGCATCTGGGTTATGCGGGTACTTCCCTAAGCGGCAAGAAGATTACGGAACAGTATCACAGTCATCCCGCCGGAGCACCTTTCCCGTCGTGGGCAGACCTGAAAGTATTGGCAACAAGGCATCAGCGCGGGCAGATAGACGTGGCGAACTTCTCTTACGGGGTAGTAAGCAGTATGGGATGCTTTACGATGGTGATTACTTCGGAAAGTGCGTTCAGCGCGTTTGCGCAGAATATATTGAACAATCCAGTATTTGAAGAATTATATAATGATATGCATAAAATGCCAAATACTAACGGTGTTGATACAGCCATTGCCAAATTTATAGATTTTTTAAGGAAAACCGTATCTGGTCTAGATGTGCTGTTCAATGAAGCGTCCTATGACAGTAACGGAAATGCTCGTTTAGATAATTGGCAAGCCAAGGACAGCAATGGCAGTGCTAAAATTTCAAACTATAATTGTAATTGATCAACTAAATTCAGAAAGATATGAAACGAATTTATATACTCTTAGTTTTCGCATTAATTTGTATGGGAGTATTCTCCCAAGCAAACTATGACGCTTTTGTAGGAACATGGGTGTATCAGAATAATGATACAATATTTAAAATTAAGCTACAAAAGGGCACAGTAAGATATGGGCAATATGGAAATCAAGCTAAAATTTTTGGTGGTTACTATCTCAGCATAAAAGGAATAGTTAAAGAAAATTATATAAAAACGATACCTGCAATATGGGATGCCAGTATTTCTGCACCGTCATGCAACATTTACATTAATGCTATTAGTGATACTTCCAATTATTTGGGCTTCACTTTCTACGATCAGCGCAAGCAGCACTTGAACGGTAAAGGAATAGTTGGCGGGACAATGGATTTGCTTTCCTCTAACAAGCTCCATTGGAAACTGAATGAGAAGAAAGGTTTGTGGTATGCATTGGAGGGAGATTATCCGGAAGATATGCTTCCTTCTCCGGAAGAATGGGTTCCTCGTGGCTTTTCAGTGCCCACAGACGTGATAATGACCAAGGAGTAGCAAATATTCTAAAATAGGTTGTGTTAGCGGAGTATGCTCAAATTATAACTATACCCCATAAAGTTTTTGTGTGCTGAATATAGATTTTAATTTCTTGAAAATCAATAAAACAAAAAGCACTTCCTGTCGTTCGCTCACGGAGGAAGTGCTTCACACAAAAACTAAACTAGACTTAACTAAACTATTCTATTGGGGGAAGTTTCACAACTTCCTTTATCTGTTCGATGCAAAGGTAAAAAAACATTTTTTAATATGCAATAGGAAATTATATTTTGTCGACAGATTCGGATATTTTATCGACAAATGAATGTTATTTCTTAGCTCCTTTTGTCCAGGAAGGTTTGAAATACCTGTTTATAACTATCGCTGACAGGGATATACGTTTTATCAAACACAATTCGTCCCCGATCAATAACTCTTATTTTTTCTTTCTGTACAATATAAGATCTGTGAACCCGCATGAAACGGGATGTTGGTAATAATTCCTCCATCGATTTCATACTCATAAGCGATAAAATAGGCCGGGCTGTATCTTCTGTATAAATCTTAACATAATCCTTCAAACCTTCTACATAAAGTATCTTTTTAAGTTCTATTTGTACTAGTTTATAATCACTTTTTACAAATATACTTTCTATTTCTTCTTTAGGCTGTTGCAATAGTTCAAACCATTGTACGGCTTTATTAGCTGCCTGCAAGAAATCTACGTAAGAAATAGGTTTTAGCAGATAATCCAAAGCATTCACCTTATAACCGTCAATAGCATATTGCTCAAAAGCGGTGCTAAAAACGATGCGGGTATGTGCATCCACCATTTTAGAGAATTCCAGACCGTTAAGTTCAGGCATCTGTATGTCAAGGAAAAGCAAATCCACTTGCTTATCCGGCAGTTCCTTCATAGCCTGTACGGCACTGGAATACTTTCCTTTCAATGTCAGGAACGGAGTTTTGTTGACGTAGCTTTCCAGTAAATTTAAAGCTAAAGGTTCGTCATCTACTATGGCACAAGTCAGATTCATACTTACTACTTAATACTTAAAACCGATTTATATTCTTTCCCATCATCGCTCACTCCCTGATTCCATTCATACTGTCCGGGATAAGTTAATTCCAGGCGTTTCCGCACTTGCTCCAGTCCTATGCCACTTCCACTTTTGTCAGTCTGGCTTTTGGGGTGGTAGCTGTTGGTAATTTCGCAGCATACCTGACCGGGGCTTTCACTGAAATGGATGTGGATAAAACTGGGTTCGGTGGGAGAGATGCCATGCTTGAAGGCATTCTCTATGAGGGAGATGAAAATGAGCGGGGCTATTTCCGTACGACTATCAGCAGGAACATCTATTTGCGTCTCTACGGTTACGTTTGCGGAGAGGCGGATGCGCATCAGTTCAATGTAGTTGCGGATGAAATCCATCTCTTTGCCAAGAGAGACGAAATTCTGTTGGTTGTCGTATAGGACGTGACGCAGCAGGCGGCTTAATTCCTGAATGGCGGCTTGTGCTTTATCGCTGTCGAAGGCGATAAGGGCATAGATGTTGTTCAGGGTGTTGAGCAGGAAGTGCGGGTTCAGTTGATTACGCAAGTTTTTCAGTTCCGCTTCCGTACGGCTCTTCTCGGCTTCCCGGCGTGCAGCTTCTACTTTTATCCAACGGCCACTCATACGGATAGCGGCTGCCAGCCCTACGGTGAGAACCATTGAGAAGACATCACGCAGGATGAAGATCCAGCTGGGAGGCCCGGGACGTTTGTGAGCTTCGGGTTTCACATACGTATGGAAGATGAAATCTTGCCAAAAGTGTACACCGACAGCTGTGCAAAGTATGAGCAGAAGATTCAGTACTACATATTGCTTGATGCGTCCCTCAAATAAGAAATGAGGGATGAAGAAACAGTAGTTTATGTAGAACACGATCAGGAATGATATCGGAACCGCACTGCCATGACGTAAATAGTCTACCCAGCTTATCGTAAATCCGCCACGATTCATCAGCAGAAACGGGAAAGCGAAAACGATTCCCCATCCGATGATGTGGATGAGAACTTCTACAATCCGGCGAGGTTGGGAGTCTTGCATAATCATGTTACAAAAATAATAATTTTAATGAAGAATGAAGAATGAGGAATGAAGAATTTCCATACAAATATGACTGCGCGGCATAATTCTTCATTCTTCATTTATTCGTATCTTATAGCCTCTATCGGGTCCAGATCCGCCGCCTTCTTAGCCGGATACCAGCCGAAGAATACACCGGTGACCGTACAAACGGCGAAGGAGAGGAATACACTCCATGCCTGGATGTAGATAGGCCAGTGGGCTACGTTCTTTACGATGAAGGAGGCTCCGCAGCCAATGACGACTCCGATGATACCACCTGTGATACTGATAAGAATGGCCTCGATCAGGAATTGCGAGAGAATATCCACCCCACGGGCACCGACAGACATACGCAGACCGATTTCACGGGTACGCTCCGTCACGCTGACGTACATGATGTTCATGATACCGATACCACCTACTACCAGGGAGATGCCGGCGATACATGCCAGAAGTGTCGTCATCAGGTCGGTAGTGGAGTTCAGCATGGTGCTGAGTTCCTGTTGGCTGCGAATGGTGAAGTCGTCGTCATCACTCTCTTTCAGCTTATGGTTGCGGCGCAGGATGGTGGTGATTTCATCCGTTGCATAATCCGTCATATCCTCGGAGAGGGCGGAGGCGAAGACACCTTGCAGGTATGTGACGGCAAGCATACGTTTCATTACCGTGGTATAAGGTGCCAGTACGATTTCGTCCTGGTCCATACCCATGGAGTTATAGCCTTTGGCTTTAAGTACGCCCACTACGCGCAGGGGCACCTGGTTGAAACGGATGATATGTCCGATAGGGTCCTGTCCGTTCGGGAAAAGGTTGTCCACAATGGTCTTACCGATGATGCAGACTTTGGCGGCACTCTGAATGTCCGCTTCGGTAAACATCTCGCCACTCTCTACGCTCAACTGGCGGATTTCGAGATATTCGGTACCTACACCATTTACAGAGGCGGGATAGTTATTGTTTCCTGCAATGAGCTGTCCGCTGGACGATACATTGGGGCTGACGGCTGCCAGGAAGTTGGTTTCATCCCGCAGGGCTTCGTAATCGGTCAGCTTCAGTGTCTGCATGGACGAGGCATCCTGGCGGACACCGCCACGCGTATCACCACCCGGATGAATCATAATCATATTCGAACCCATTTCCGCGATCTGTGCCTGAATACTTTTCTTCGAACCTTGCCCGATGGCGAGCATGGTGATGACGGATGCCACACCGATGATGATACCCAGCATGGTGAGGAAGGCGCGAAGCTTATTGTTGGCAAGGGCGCGGAGGGCTATTTTGAAAAGGTTTGTTCCGTTCATTGTTTTTTTTAGTTACGGGCTACAAGCTACAAGCTACGAGTGCTTGGCAGCATGGCAGCGCAGCTACTTGTAACTCGTAGCTGGTAGCTTGTAGCTGGTTTATCAATCTTCATCACTTTTTGGCAGCGCTGCCAGAGCTTCTGCCGCTGAAAGGATTTTCGGGTTCACCGTATCTTCCGTCACGTGCCCGTCGCGCAGACGGATATTCCGGCTACTGTATTGAGCTATTTCGGGGTTATGGGTGACAAATATAATCGTACGTCCTTCGGCATGCAGTTTCTGGAAGAGAACCAATATATCAAAAGAAGTACGTGTATCCAGATTACCCGTTGCTTCATCGGCAAGGATTACCGCAGGGTTGTTCACCAGGGCACGGGCGATGGCTACACGCTGCATCTGTCCACCGGACATCTGGTTCGACTTATGTTCCAGGCGGTCGCCGAGCCCCACTGCTTGCAAGGCTTCGATGGCGCGTTGCCTGCGTTCGGCTGCTGAGACGGAGGCGTTGTACATCAGGGGCAATTCCACATTCTCTACGGCAGTGGTCTTTGCCAACAGATTGTAGCTCTGGAAGACAAAGCCGATCTTCCGGTTCCGCAGGATGGCGCGTTGAGGTTTGCTCATGGTGCGTACGGATATGCCATCCAGCAGATATTCGCCGCTGGTGGGAGTATCTAGGCAGCCCAGGGTGTTCAACAGCGTTGACTTACCGGAGCCGGACGTACCCATGATAGTCACGAACTCCCCTTCGGTGATGGAGAAGGAGACGCCACGCAGGGCATGGACCGTTTCATCGCCCACCTGAAAGTCGCGCCGGATATTTTGTAATTCTATAACTGTTTTGCTCATTGTTTCGGAATTGTTTCGTTGAATAAATGATAATTTAGCGAAATGAAGAATGAAGAATGCAGAATGAAGAATTTGGCTGCGCTATGCAAGCATGCCGCAAGGTAATTCTTCATTCTTCATTCTTAGTTTTTCATTAAATTATCATTTACTATTCTTTTTCTTATTATTTCCCGGAGGGCCCGGCATGAAAGGACTTCTTTCGCCATCTCCCTGTCCTTCAGCTATAGCGGTTTCGGCACCTGTGCTAATCACCGCATCGGATACTATTTGTGTACCTTCGTTGATACCGCCTGTAATTTCGGTGACAATCCCGTTAGAGATACCTATGCTGACCGGGTGTGCAGTGAATGTGTCACCTTCACGAGTCCAGACTTTATGTTCACCTTCGCAATCTTTAACCACTGCATTCGATCCTACCAGTGGAACGGCAGGCGTAAAGCGCAGCGCTTTTGCCGGAACGCTCAGTACTCCTTGTTTATCCAGAGTGTAGATAGTGATGTTTGCCGTCAGCCTCGGTTTCAGCTTCAAGTCCGGATTGTGGGCGGAGATGACTACTTCATAAGTAACTACCGTAGTGGTGGTAGTGGTGCTGCTTGAACTGCTTGTGGCTCCCAGACGAATCTGTGTCACTTTTCCTTCGAACACATCATTCGGATAAGCGTCTACCGTGAAACTTACACGCTGTCCTTCTTCCACATCACCTATATCGGCTTCATCCACGTCAGCTACTACCTGCATCTGTGTCAGGTCGGCAGCGATGGTGAAGAGGGTCGGGGTTTCGAAGCCGGAAGCTACCGTCTGTCCTTCTTCCACATCGCGGCTGATGACAACGCCGTCGATAGGAGAGGTGATGGTTGCGTATGACAGATTGCGCTCTGCTTTGGCCAGAGAGGCTTTACTGCTGTCGAAGGCGCTCTTTGCCTTCTGGTAGTTATAAAGACTTTGCTCGTAATCCGTATCACTGATGAGTTGTTTCTCATGCAATCCTTTGTTACGCTCGTAATTCTTCTGTTGATATTCATATTCGGCTTTGGCACCGTCGTAAGTAGCCTTTTGCGATGCTAATTCGCTTTGCAGGGTTACTTTGTCCATTTCGGCAATGAGCTGCCCTTTGGTTACTACTGAGTTATAGTCTGCGTACAACCTATCGATGATACCGCTGACCTGTGTACCTACTTCCACTTCGGTCACCGGTTCGATAGTGCCTGTGGCCGTCACGGAATTGGAGATGTTGGCGCGGTCTACGGTGGCCGTTTCATATACCACTTTCCGCTTTTTGGCTTGTCCGCCAAATGCCCAAATAGCTATGCCGGCTACAATAATGACTCCGACCGCTAAGCTGATAATTTTCTTTTTACTCATACCTTATGTTTCTTATCTCGTTGAATGATATATTATATATCTGAATTAATTTTTACATTGTACCTTGTTCCCGAATCAGTCGTTACTTCATCCTAAATCAGTCGTTACCTTATCCTATTTCAGTCGTTACTTCATCCTATTTCAGTCGTTACCTTATTCTGGTTATTCTAAAATAATTGATAATCAGGGAATTGAAATCGAATGAGCTACTGGGAAATATGCTGACATGTAGGTTCGTTTACATCATACGGTTACAACTGTATGCCTTCGCCCTGGTAGAAGCGGAGCAACTGTGCATTCAGTATTGCCATGTACTTGGCTTGCAGTGTTTCCTGCTGTGCGTTGAGCAGATTATTCTTCTCAGTCAGCAGTTCCACGGTATTCTTCATGCCCAGATTGAATTGTTCCTGAATCAGATCGTAACTGGTCTGTGTGCTGCGCAATTTCTCGGCAGCGGCAACATATTGCTGCTGTGCGCTGTTGGCATCCAGCCAGAGGCTTTCTATGGTCTTGTATAAAGTCTTCTGCTGATCCTGCAAGTCCAGTTCACTGGTCTGCTTTTGCAGACGGGCCTTTTGCACGGCACTCTTGGTCTGACGGTTGGTGAAGATGGGGATACTTACGGTCAGTCCCAGTGAGTTGTTCCAATTATTCTTTACCTGTTCGGAGAAGGAAAAGTCGTTGCCGTTGGCATTCGTTGTACCGATACCTGCGCTGAGGCTTAATGTCGGAATATATCCCGCTTTAGCGATGCTGATGTCAAGGTCGGATGCCTTAACATTCAGTTTGCCCGACTCTATCTCCGGGCGGAAAGTGAGGGCGGCTTGATACACATCCGTCTTGGTGGGTAGGGGTATCAATACATTCTCATCTCCCAGTGAGGGCAGATACAGGTTCATTTCCTTTTCACCATCCAGTTCAAGTAGTTGTTTCAGTTGTAGTTTATAGTCCTGAAGGGTGGCTTGTGCCGTCACTAACTGATATTTATCTGTACTGACCTGTGCATCCAGTTGCGCAAGGTCACTCTTGGCGATGCTTCCGGCTTCCAACAATTGCTGTCCGCGGTCACGTTCGGCCTGGCTGACGGCAAGTGTATTTTCGTTCACTTTCACAGCTTCGGCGGCATAGAGTATCTGTACGTATATCTGTGCGATGCTTTCCTCGATGGAATTTTCACTCTCGGCAACGTTGAGCTCGGCGATGCGATTGTTCAGTTGCTGTTGCTTGATGGTGTTCAGACGTTTGCTACCGTTGTAAAGGGTCCAGTTGGCATCAATGCCATAACTGCCGTTGTACGAGGTTTTACTGCTACTGCTGGTGATGTTGTCGCCACTGATGATGGTACCGCTTTCACTGTTCGGGCGGTTCACAATGCGCTGGCTGATACTTGCCGAGAGGCTGGGAAAAAGAGCAGCCTTGGCCGTTTTTACATCTACTTCTGCGCTTTCCGCACTGATACGGTTACGCTTCAGGGTGATGTTGTGTTGCAAGGCATAGTCGATGCAAGTCTGCAAATCCCACTGAGCGGGAAGTGCAGTGTCAGCTTCGGGAGCGGCATCGGATGCCGTTAACTCTTGCGATGCAATGGGAGCGGCGTCCTGTGCCCGCAGTGTCGTGCTGCCGACACAGGCGCTTGCTACGCAGAGTGTTATCACTGTCAATCTTCTTACGTTTCTCATATCTTCGTTATGCTATATTGTTTAACGCTTGCGAAGATACGGTGTCGGAAAATGCCCCGCAAAAGAGATAGACAGTTCTGAATTTTTCGTCGTCGGAATGCTTTTTTGTGTCGATGACTAACTTTTTACCCTTTTATTTGTTATTTAATATATAAAAGTTTTATATTTGTAATGATTATAAATTTTCTATTATGAAGAATACAGTCCTGAAAATCTGGCGTTTTTACGTCGATGGTTTCCGAGGTATGGCACTTGGGAGAACCTTATGGTTCATTATTCTGGTGAAACTCTTCATCATGTTCTTCATATTGCGCCTTTTCTTCTTTCCCAATTATCTGAATACGCCGGCCGTAGGCGGGGATAAAGAAGAGTATGTGGGCAGGGAGCTCATCCATCGTGCTATTGGTGATCCGCCAGGCGAAGCAATAGCTCCTTTAACTCCTGAGTAAAGCAATAGCTCCTTATAACTCCTGAGTAAAGCAACTAACAATTAATAACTATAACTCGATTTCTTATGCTTGAACACATCGACACTTCTCTGATTGACTGGTCGAGGGCACAATTTGCACTGACCGCTATTTATCATTGGATTTTTGTGCCGCTCACGCTGGGGCTGGCAGTCATCATGGGTATCATGGAGACTATGTATTATCGTACGGGTGATGAGTTTTGGAAACGCACCGCCAAGTTTTGGATGAAACTATTCGGTATCAACTTTGCCATAGGCGTGGCGACGGGACTGATTCTGGAGTTTGAGTTCGGAACCAACTGGAGCAATTACAGCTGGTTTGTGGGCGATATCTTTGGGGCGCCGCTTGCTATCGAAGGCATTCTGGCCTTCTTTATGGAGGCTACTTTCATCGCGGTCATGTTCTTTGGCTGGGACAAGGTGAGCAAGAAGTTTCACCTGGCATCTACCTGGCTGACGGGACTTGGTGCTACGATTTCGGCCTGGTGGATACTTGTGGCAAATGCATGGATGCAAAATCCGGTGGGGATGGAGTTCAATCCGGATACAGTGAGAAATGAGATGGTGGACTTTTGGGCAGTGGCTTTGTCGCCTACGGCGGTGAATAAGTTTTTCCATACGGTGTTGTCCGGCTGGGTGCTGGGTGCCGTGTTTGTGGTAGGCGTGGCGTGCTGGTTTCTGCTGAAGAAGCGGAATAAGAAGTTCGCATTGTCCAGCATAAAGATAGCTGCCTGGGTAGGTTTAGTTTCGGCCCTGCTCTCTGCATGGACGGGAGACGGTTCGGGCTATCAGGTGGCACAGACGCAGCCGATGAAGTTGGCTGCCATGGAAGGATATTATGAGGGGCAGCAGGGGGCCGGATTGGTTGCCATCGGTATGCTGAATCCTGAAAAAAAGACTTATAATGACGGACAGGATCCTTTCCTGTTCAGAATAGAGATACCAAAGATGCTTTCATTACTGGCGGAAAGGAAGTTGGATGGATTCGTGCCCGGTATCACGGATCTTATTGAGGGTGGCTATCAGTTGAAGGATGGAACGCAGGCACTTTCTGCCGAGGAGAAGATAGAACGCGGGAAAACAGCGATTGGTGCGCTGGCTGCTTATCGTGCCGCACAGGCTGCGGATAACGATGCCGAAGCTGTGGAAGCTGCCAAGGTGTTGAAGGAAAATGTAGCTTATTTTGGTTATGGATATATTAAGGATGTAAATGACCTGGTGCCTAATGTGCCACTGACATTCTATGCATTTCGCGTGATGGTGATGTTGGGCGGATACTTTATACTATTCTTTATAGTTGTATTGTTCCTGGCATACAAGCGGGATTTGTCAAAAATGAAATGGATGCACTGGGTAGCTCTGCTGACTATTCCATTGGGCTATCTGGCCGGACAAGCCGGATGGGTGGTTGCCGAATGTGGGCGTCAGCCATGGGCCATACAGGATATGCTGCCTGTAAATGCAGCTATCTCAAAGTTGGATGTCGGCTCCGTGCAGACAACATTCTTCATCTTTCTGGTATTGTTTACCGTCATGTTGATAGCCGAAATCGGTATCTTGCTGAAAGCGATAAAGAAAGGACCGGAAAATGAGGATTAATTAAGACTTAATCTTTAATACTTAATACTTAAATTATATGACCTACGTTTTTCTACAACAATATTGGTGGTTCGTGGTATCATTGCTGGGAGCCCTTCTTGTATTCCTGCTGTTTGTGCAGGGTGGTAATTCGCTTATTTTCTGCCTGGGCAAGACGGAAGAGCACAGGAAAATGATGATTAACTCTACCGGTCGGAAGTGGGAGTTTACGTTCACTACGCTGGTAACGTTTGGTGGTGCGTTCTTTGCATCTTTCCCATTGTTTTATAGCACGAGTTTTGGTGGTGCGTACTGGCTTTGGATGATTATTCTGTTCAGTTTTGTGTTGCAGGCTGTCAGCTATGAGTTCCAGAGCAAGGCGGGAAATCTGCTGGGAAAGAATACATACCGTACATTCCTGGTGATTAATGGAGTAGTAGGTCCGGTGCTGCTGGGCGGTGCGGTGGCTACGTTTTTCACCGGTTCGGAGTTTTATATCGATAAGGGGAATATGACGAATACGGTGATGCCGGTTATCAGTCATTGGGCAAATGGTTGGCATGGTCTGGATGCGTTGACTAATCCATGGAATGTAGTGCTTGGGTTGGCGGTGTTCTTCCTGGCTCGTATTCTGGGAGCTCTTTACTTTATTAATAATATTGATGATAAAGATCTGGTGGCACGTAGCCGCCGTTCGTTGATAGGTAATTCCGTGCTGTTCCTGGTGTTCTTCCTGTCGTTTGTTATCCGCACGCTGTTGGCAGATGGATATGCGGTGAATCCGGAGACGGGTGAAGTCTTTATGGAACCATATAAGTATCTGACGAACTTTATCGAAATGCCGCTGGTATTGGTGCTGTTCCTGATAGGAGTGGTGCTGGTGCTGTTCGGTATAGGAAGGAGTTTGTTGAAGACAAAGTTTGATAAAGGTATCTGGTTTACGGGCATAGGTACGGTGCTGGCGGTACTTGCATTGTTGCTGGTTGCAGGATATAATAATACGGCTTATTATCCTTCTACCAATGATTTGCAGAGTTCACTGACGTTGGCAAACAGTTGCTCCAGCCAGTTTACGCTGAGGGTAATGTTCTATGTTTCCTTCCTGGTTCCGTTTGTTCTTGCGTATATCTTCTATGCTTGGAGAAGTATTGATATACATAAGATTAGTGAAAAGGAAATGAAAGATGGAGGACACGCGTATTAGGGTGATAAGATGATAGGATGATAGAATAATAGGATGATAAAGTGATAGGGTGATAAAGTGATAGGGTGATAACGGCACAATGTGTGTATACTATGTTGTCAGAGTAATATTCCACTATCATCCTATCACTTTATCACCCTATCACTCTTTATAAACCACCTGTTGCATCCCGATCAGCCTGTCGTACCTTTCTCCAAAGGCCCGGTGGTAAACAAGGATCAGATATTCATTCTCTGTCTCATAGAAATTCCCCTCTGCCTGTGCAGTACTTCCTGCGGTGGTACCGGGAGCCACATATAAGTATTGATAATTATACGCTCCCTGTTTCAGCAATTGCGTGCATTCATAAGCATGCACTTCTGCATTATACTTCAACCGACTCTCTTCATTAAAATTATCATAAGTAAAAGCTCCTTGCAGATAGAAGTTCCCTTCAGTTAGCGGGTTCTCCCATAGCAAAGAGAAATGAACGAAGAAGTAATCTGCTTCCGTAGCATTATCTACCGCCTCGTCATATCGTATTACGAAGCGTCCGTTCTGATCCTGATCGTAACTGTAGTTTAGTAAGCGAGGCTCGTCCGGGCGGAGTGTGACATGATAGTAAGGAGCATGATAACGAATACTCTCCACACCTTGCGAAGCATAGCGGGTACTCACCATTTCAAAACGCCGGTACTCGTTTCCCGCAGGAAATATCAAGGCCCAGTTATGTTCGTAACGTAGCTGATCGGGACCAATATAGGAAGGATGCAGATTCGTTACCCAGTTATCCGTACGATTATCCTGTAAGACGTGTACTTTGACTTCATTCTGCGGATTGCGGATAGGATATCCTTTATACTGAATACTAAAACTCACCTGCTGGTGCGTCTTATTCCGGTCTATCTCAGTGTCACTGCTGACTTGTGCCGATACGTTCACCTCCTTTTGCAATACCCGGAAGCAGGTAGTGAAAGCCGGCTTATTCTTTCCCTCCGCATCGTCATAAACCGTCAGACGGTAGTTACCCGAAAGTTTCAGTTGTACCTGGTCGTTAGGAAGTGTCAGACGGTAATGCGTGTAGGGCAGGGTAGTATTGACGGAAATATCATGATCTTCTATCGGATTGTCATTGAAACCGTCCAGATATTCTGTTTCGGAAAGATCCGAAGGTGTCCAGTCCGCATTGCAGTGTGTGAGGATGTACTGGTAGCGGTGGTAATCGTGAGTCAGGTGGTCGAAAGATATTTCTACAGTTTCATTCTCTCCCAGCCGGATGACGGAAGGAGACATATAATCATTGTTGGCAATGACCTGCACTGTATGTATATGCTGATTATAAACCTCCGTACGCTGGGCACGCACCCCGCAACAGATGATACAAATCAAGAATAGCGACAAGACTTTTTTCATTCCTTACCATATTAAGCATACAAATATACACAGATTATTTCTTTTTCTTCTTCTCAGTCTTCTGCTTCTTGACTTCTTTCTTTTCTACCGGAGGGAATTTGGGAACCAATTTCATCAATCTCAGGATTTGCGACTGTCTCCGCAGAATGTAAGCTGATGGATGCGCCGAATCAAAACGTATCGGATTGGGGAGTGTTGCCGCTATCAATGCACATTGTCCCGCAGTCAGTTTGGCGGCAGTGGTATGGAACTTGTATTTGGCGGCAGCTTCTGCTCCATAAATACCTTGTCCCATTTCGATGGAGTTGAGATAAACTTCCATAATCCGTTCTTTCGACCAGCATAGTTCTATCAACCAGGTGAAATAAACTTCGAATCCCTTTCGTACCCATGAGGATTGCGGCCAAAGGAATACATTCTTTGCGGTCTGTTGGCTAATAGTACTGGCACCCCGTTTCCGTTTGCGGGTTTCATTCTCTTTCATGGCCTTTTTTATCTCTTCGAAATCGAAGCCGTTGTGGGTGGCAAAGCGATTATCTTCCGAAGCGATAACTGCCATTGGCAAGTGAGGGGAGATCTTATCGAAAGAAACCCAAGTATGATGCCATACCGGCTTTTCGCCTTTGAAGAGTTGCTGGGTACTGCGGATTACCATGAGGGGAGTGGTGTAAACAGGGATAAAGCGATACAGCACCACTGCCAGAATAGTGGAAATAAAGAAAAAGAGTATCAGGTTGCGGACTATCCGCAAGACTTTCTTTATACTCATTGTCGTGATTTTTAATGTTAAAAAGCTACGAGTTACAAAAAGCTACAAGCTACGAGTTACAAGCTACAGGTGCCTTTCGGACTGATAGCGTGGCAACTTGTAGCTCGTAGCTTGTAACTCGTAGCTAATAGAGCTTACTTGCCTGCTTCTGCATTCTTAATCATCTGCTCGCTGGCGTACATGTAAATATCTACGCGGCGATTCTGGCTGGCTGACATGCTGTCGTCATACTGATTGTAGCCTACGCCTTCCACCTTCTTGAACTGTGAAGGAGACACACCGCAATCTTGCAGATAATTCTCTACGGTATATGCACGGTCTTTTGAAACTTTCATGTTAGCTTCATACGTACCTACTTTATCCGTATGGCCTACGATTGCAATATCTGTTGTAGGGTCTTCTTTCAATATCTGGGCCAGCTCACGCAGAGAAGACTTGGAAGTATTGCTCAATGTAGATGAATTGAAACCAAACAGGATACCTGATTCAAAAGTCACCTTTACAGCGGCAAGACCATTGGTATCTGTTACTTTCTCTACCTGTGCGCCTTCAATCTTGGCAGCTTCGGCAGCCTTCTTATCCATCTTATGACCGATGGCAACACCTGCACCCGTACCTACTGCTGCACCTACTGCTGCACCAATAGCCGCACCCTTACCTTTACCGATCAATCCACCGATAATGGCACCGGCAGCAGCGCCCGATCCACCACCTATCACACCACCTTTGGCAGTGTTATTCATTGTGCTGCAACTTCCTAATAATATAGCACCGCTCAATAGCAGTACACTAATCTTAATCTTTTTCATACTTTATTCTTTTAAAATGTTACTATGTTTATAATGCAAAGTTAGTTATATAACAATTCTATTGTTATTATGTTTAGGTCTTTTGTTCTGCATTTTTAGAGTATTTTTCTCTTTATCAATATAAACCACGAGGTAAGGATAATTCCTTTGGCAATAGTTGTTGCGCTTACAGCCCACCATATGGCGTCTACTCCCATTCCCATGTGCACCAGGAACAGTGCTACGGGAATACGCATATAGTTGCATGATATACTGATGATGGCAGGAGGAATCGTTCTTCCTAATCCGTAGAAGACCCCTTGCATGGTGATTTCCAGCATCATGAAGAGTTGTGAATAACCGTCTATGCGCAGGAAGTCACCACCTACGCGAAATGCTTCCGGTTCGGGTACGAAAATAGAGAATACCTCGCTTCCGAAAAAGATAAACAGCAGCGAACATAGTGTACCGAATATGGACGTCATCCATAATGTAGTGTACCAGGCTTTCTTTACCCTCGACTTCTCTCCGGCGGCATAGTTTTGTGCAATGAAAGTGCTTAGTCCGGTAGAGAAGCCCTGTGAAGTATTCCAGGTGATGGCTTCTATTTGTCCTCCGGTGGTAAAGGCCATAAGACCAATGTGTCCACCTTGTTCCGAAGCTGTACGTGAAAGAAACATATTGACAAAAGCGAACAAAGTATTCAGTGTGGCAACCGGAAGTCCCAACTTGAATATACGTCGGGTGTACTTCTTCTTGAGACGTGTCAGGAAGGGAAATCCACCTAACAGATCGTCCTTATAGCGTAGCTTATAGATGAATATACCGAATACCGTAGCCTCGGCCAACCATGTGGCAAGTGCTGCACCTACCGTTCCCCAGCCGAAACCGAAGATGAAAAGCGGATCGAGTATGATATTCATAATCAATCCTGTGCCGCTGATATAGAAGGGTGTTTTGCTTCGTCCTGCCGCATTGTATATTCCGGTGAAGGCTGCGGACAGAAACACGAACGGTAGTCCTGTTGAGACAATACGCAAGTAAGTCACGGCATTTTCCGTGATATGCTCTTTCAGCTCGAATATACGCAGGATGGGATTGGCAAACAAGAATAACAAAGCAGCCCAGCAGATGGAGATGAGCAAGGCAATACTGATATTGTGCGAAGCGAACTGTCGGGCATCCTGTTCGTTGCGTGCACCTATGGATTGTCCTACGCTGACTTCCGAACCTACTTTATTTAGCAAGGCTATGGAGCCGGACATCCACGTCAATATTCCCACTGCACCAACGGCGGCAACAGCTTCACTACCTATACGGCCTACCCATGCCATATCCGTCAGGCTGTATGCCATCTGGATGAACGAGGTAGCCATAATGGGCATCGCCAGATTGAATAGTTGGCGGTTAATGGGACCTTTAGTCAGATTCTTTGTTCCTTGCATTCTTTACAGTCTCTAAATTTCGGGCTGCAAATTTACGGATTATTTGTTAATAACCACGCTGCCGGTTGCTTTTCTGTCTATATCGTCCTTGCAGGTACGGACCGGATACCTATTTGATATGTTGCAATTGCAATATATATATCTTTTTATCTTTAAACTTTCTTGTGAATGAACTCTCCGTCAATCCAGTAAGTGGCGTGGTTTGCTGTAAATTTCAGTATTACATAGTTGGGATCAGTCGGTCCGCCGGGAAAATGATTGATGAACCAGTCTTGCCAAAGCTCTTGTTTTACATTTTGGTCTGTGATTACTTCCACATCACCTGTCATGCAAACACTGTTTCCCTGTGCATGGAAGCATAGGCCGCCTTTCGGATTCTTGCGGAAATCCTCGGTCTTCATGGAGTCGCTTCCGGTTGACATCCATACTGTTGAAATGTCTTCGGACTTAACCATACTCATAGGTACGGGGCGTGGATATCCTTCTTCATTTACTGAGGTCAGAACGACTACTTCACTTTCGCGCAACATTTGTGCGGCTTTTTCTCTCATTGTTTCCATAATGCAGAATTTGTTTTGTTAATTGAATGGTGCAAATATAGGTAGTCGGAGATATTCCTGCATTGTACAAAAACGACATTTATGCTTCTACATAAGTCAGTGTGACATCTTCTTCTGTCAGAGGAATAGAAAGGAAAGAGTAGGGAGTATTGCCGGATAACCTTTTAATTTCTCTTGAGAGGTGCGGCACGTCATAATAGCCTGCGTGGACAGCAGTAGAGAGCAGATTGTCACTGGTAGTGCCCCTTAATAAATCCACCGCGTTCTTGAATTTCATGATTCTGCTGTATATTTTCGGGGTATAACCTGTGTTCATCTTGAATTTGCGTTCAAATTGTCGCTGACACAGACAAATATCCTCCATCAATGACTGCACGGGCAGTTTTCCCTGATGCCGGTTAATCTGTTTTATTGCAAATACAATCTGCGGATCTGTCGGCAAATCGTGTTTATAAAGAGATTTGATAAATAATTCTTCTATGATCTTTACCCTATTTTCTAAACAGTCTTCTTCGCATAACCTTTCTGCAAAAGAAGTATCGAAAAAGCAGGTTACTTCGTCTGCACTGATTCTCAGGTTAGTCAGTTCATGCAGTGGCAGACGGATAAAACGGGATAATCCGCAAGGTAGGAAGCGAACCCCTAACATGTGAACCGTTTCCGCATACGCTACCAATTCCGAATAGCTATTCATCGGACCTATAAAATAAGCACGATAAGGTTTCATGGTCAGACTGCCATTCACCGCTTGTGTTGCTTCCCCAAGGGTGAAGATAAAGTCTGTACATCCATCAGGAAGTATGTTGATACGCATTCCGTACTCCGGATTCCCTTTGAATTCCCAATACTTGTCTATATAGGGAGAGAGTAGTGCGCAGGGTTGGTATTCTTTATACATTAAATTTATTCCCGATTTGGCTATTTTTCTTCCGGTATATCCAGTTCTCCCTGGAAACTGATGGACTGACGGTTCTGCATATTCACGAATATCGTAGATGATCCGTTACTGAAAACGTCTATACTGAAATCGAACTTATCCTCCTCACTTCGTGCCGAGAACTTTATCTTGGCTGTTTCCTTCTTATCCCGCTCCAACTTATAGTCAGTGAGTGGAGCTTTGAAGTTTAGCCCTTCTCCACCGCCATAAGGAATAGAGTAAGCACGCCCATAGTAAGGCAGATAAGATATAACGGAATCATTTCTTATTTCCACAGAGTACGGTGAAGTTAGTGTAACAGACCGTCCTCGTGCAGGAAGAGCTCTGTTTACATTTATTTTATACTTCCCGGATGTGACCAGCTTTTCAACGGCCTGCTTCTTTAGTTCTTTTTTCTCTTTCTTAGTTTGTGCCGAAAGAGTAGGCATACTCATTGCAGTTATCAGCAATAAGGAGAAAATAATTCGAATCGTTTTCATACTATACTTTTTTATCGGTTATGTATATGAGTAACAATCAATTTTCCTTCTCAATACCCAGCAAATTCATCAAGTGAAAAAGAATGTATTGCTTCCACTCCAGCATAAAAACCGTAAAATCGGTAGTATCTTTCAGGAATATGCTGGTGATCAAATTTTTTGTAATCAAAGGAAAAGTAAGCAAACCATAGAAAGTTATGAATACTGTATGTATGGGTACTTTCTTTAGTCTGCCTGCTTCCATTTCCATGAGCAGTCGTTCCTTTATTATCAGGAACGTTCTTTCAAACTGCATTTCCTTAGCTGCATCAAGCAGGTGGTTGACATCGCGCTGTATTTCCCCGCATATAAACTTTGGAATGTCAGGGTTTTCGGTGAAGAGTGATATATACTTATCCAATATAAGGCTTACGCGATCTATGAACGGAAGTTCCTGCTGTATTATTTCCTGTACTTTCGGTAATAGCGACATCACTATCGAACCGAATACAGCCTGAAACATTCTGTCTTTTGTCCTGAAATAGTAGTGTAGGGTAGGACGGTTTATTCCTACTTTTGCGGCAATATCACTCATGCTGGTTTCAACGAAGCCTTTTTCTATAAAAAGCTGTTTCGCTGTTTCAATTATTTGATATTCCAACTCATTGTTTTCTGTAGCTCCCATGGTCTTATTTATTTTATGTTATCAACAAAAAGTAACAGGCGATTGGTGATATTCACATCGCTGACGCTACTGTCAAAATCTAAAGATAATATATTTATCTGAGGGTAGACAGACTTTATGCGTTTTTCTATTCCCTTTTCCACAATATGGTTAGCTATACACCCGAATGGTTGCAAACTGATGACATGATTAATACCCTGACTGGCAAAAGACGACATCTCTCCGGCAATCAGCCAGCCTTCACCGAACTGCGTGTTCAGCGAGATAACCTGCTTGGCTTTTTCCGCTTTCTCGTAAATATTTTCAAAGGGTTGAAAGTGTAGGAAGGCTTTTCCTATCTTGTTGATTTTATCAATCTGTTTCTGAACTTTTCCATAAAGCCAGTCGATAGCGAAATCAGGAATATATTTCTTTTTTATATGGCTATCCTGATTTACTTTCATATTGACGAAACTTTGCATGAAAAAGTCTGTCATTAATGGAGGAACCACCTCTATACCTCTGTCTATGAGCCATGTGGTGATATCTTTTTGTGCAAAAGGATTGAACTTTAGGAAGATTTCTCCTACCACACCCACCTTAGGGCATGATTTTTGCTGACAGATCTGATTGAATTCGTCAACTGCCAGAGATAAATAACTGAGCAAATCTTCCGGTCTGTTTTTCAGGATAAGAGGCTTTGCCGCTTCCAGGTACATATCTTTTAATTTAGCTGCCTGTCCCGGCTTTTTCTCACGGACAACGGCGGCGTAATAGAATTTAGCTATGCAGTCGCTGTATAGAACAACGGCAAGCGCTATTGGCAATACTTTCAGCCAATTTACTTTGAAGCCCGGTTGCTGATTATCTATTCCGCTGCCGAATGCTATCGACAGAATGGGAGTATGAGTGTATCCGTTTTCTATCAATGCTTTTTTTATTAAAGAGATGTAGTTGCTGGCACGGCATTGCCCTCCCGTCTGCGTAATGGCTACACAAGTGTTGTCCGGATCATATCGTCCTTCTTTAAAAGCTTTCACGATGTCACCCACAATCAGTGTAGCCGGGTAGCAAACTTCATTGTTGGAATACTTTAAACCCCAGTCGCACGAATATTCATCGCTTATGGGCAGAGTCTCCATTTCATATCCTGCCACTTTAAAAATGGAAGGAATAAGTGGTGATATAAAAGGGGTGAAGAATGGGGCGATAATCTTCTTCTTTCTGTCCTTTTTGGTGAAAGGAGGGAGGGATAAAGGTTTCTGTACCTGTCTCTCTTCAGCTTGTTGCAAACTGATGTGCAGACTCTCTACCAGCGAACGTACACGCAGTTTGATGGAACCGGTGTTACTTACGTCGTCTATCTTCAATAAAGTAAGATTTTTATTGTATTGTTTCAGTAAAGTGCGTATTTCGTCTATCAGAAAAGCATCCGGTCCACATCCGAAAGAAGTCAGCTGCATATATTGCACATGGTTTCCCTGCTGCGCTGCCCATTTGGCTGATTTCAAAATACGGTTGGTAAATGCCCATTGAGCCAGAAAATTCACCTCTTTCAGTGGAATATCCTGATGACGGACGATATCATCTGTAATTACATAAACGCCCATAGCACTGATCATATTCGAAATCTTATGTTGTACCAACGGGTCCGAATGATATGGACGTCCGGCAAGGAGAATAATCAGCTTCTGCCTCTTATTTCCTTCTTCAACTATTTGCCGGTTATAGGCGATAAGTTCTTTTTCAAAATCGTCTTGTGCTTTCAGTGCATGATCGAATGCTTTCTTTACTACCTGCTCTTGTACGCCCAGTGTGCTCAGGTAGTCACGGCATTGCTTATACAGCAATCCTGTATCCTTGAAAGTGATGGCCGGATGGTCAATCGGTAAATTATCTGTCTGGACATTCTTGATAACCTGTGAGTATCCGGACACAATGGGGCAGTTGTAACTGTTCTGTTGTTGCTTATCGATTTCTTCGAATATGACAAACGGCATAAATATCCGGTCTACTTTGTATTCGATAAGGTTTTGGATATGGCTGTGCACCAGTTTTGCAGGGAAACAGATATTGTCGGACATTACCATATTGGCCGCCTTCTCATATTTATTGAACGTCGAAGCATCCGACAGGCATACCCGGATGCCACACTCAGTGAACAAAGAATGCCAGAAGGGATATTCTTCGTACATATTCAGGCAGCGAGGAATACCTATGGTCAGTAGTGGAGCGGCTATATTTACTTGCCGGTCAAACAGGAGTTCGATTTTCTTTTCATAAGCATTTACGCCTTTCTCCGAAACATTCCCTTTATTGGTAAACACCTTTTCGCATTTATTGCCGGAGAAATAATGTTCTCCACTGCCGAAGGTGTACCGGGTGATGGCGCATTGGTTTTCACATCCGTTGCACTGAACCTGTCGGGAAGTGAATTGGGCCTGATGCATCATATCTTCCAGATTTGTTACTTCGGCCGTCTTAAGTTGCTTTGCATAAAGTGCACAGCCTAAAGCACCCATTAATTCGGGACAATCGCTGCGGAATACTTCTTTTCCTGTCAGCTTCTCCAGACCTCGTACGATGGCATCATTGCGCATGGTTCCACCTTGCACCACGATATGTTTTCCAAGTTCATCCGGCTTTTTAAGTTGAAGCACCTTGTACAGGCAGTTCTTTAGGACAGAGTAAGAAAGACCGGCCGCTATATCCGCCACGGATGCCCCTTCACGGAGCACTTGTTTCACTTTGGAATTCATGAAAACGGTGCAGCGTGTTCCCAAATCACACGGAGCCTTTGATAAACAAGCCGCTTTGGCGAAGTCCTCCACTTTGTAGTCCAGTGACTGTGCAAAGGTGCTGATAAAAGAACCGCATCCGGATGAGCAAGCCTCGTTTATTTCAATCCGGTTGATAATTCCGCCATTTGTGAAAATGGCTTTCATATCCTGTCCGCCGATATCCAGGATGAAAGATACATCCTTATTTATATGTTTGGCAGCCATGTAATGGGCTATGGTTTCAATGATACTGGCATCCATTTGGAAGGCAGCTTTTATCAGGTCCTCTCCATATCCGGTGGAACATCCTCCTTTGATTTGTAGGATCGCCCCTTTTTCCTGACATTCTTTATGCAGTTTCTGCAATCCCTCTTCCACGGCTTTTATCGGATTTCCTTTGTTGTCGTGATAGTAGGAGTACAGGATATGGTTATTTTCATCAAGCACTACTATTTTGGTAGTGGTAGAGCCGGAATCTATTCCTATGGTAGCCTGTTGTATTCCGGATGTTAATTCCGTCCGCTGCACATCATATTGTGCCAATCTGTTCTTCCATTGCAGATATTCCGTTTCATCCTTGAAAAAAGGTGGAAGGCTATTTTGTGGCTGGTATGCCTTTTCTGATAGATTTTCCAGAAGTCCGATTAACTCAGTTATCTTCATTTTCCGGGAGTTCTCTGCCAGTGCTGCTCCCCAGGCTGGAATAAGATTACTTTTCTCCGGCAGCAGAAAATCGTTCTCCTCTGATAACTGCAAATAGTTGGCGAATGATTTTCTGAGTGCCGGAATAAATGTCAACGGTCCTCCACAAAGTAATATCGGAGCAACAATATCACATCCGTGTGCAAGTGTAACGATGGTTTGCACCGTTACAGCATGGAAAATAGAAGCCGCGATATCTTCTTTCGGTATATTCTTGGCTATCAGATTCTGAATATCCGTCTTACAGAATACACCACATCGGGAAGCTATCGGATGCACTCGTGTTGCCCGGAGAGCTAGTCCGTTCAGTTCATCCATCGATACTCCCAATAATATGGCCATCTGATCGATAAATGCTCCTGTTCCTCCGGCACAGTTTCCGTTCATCCGTAAATCGGTGGCTTGATTATTCTGGAAGAAGACGACTTTGGCATCTTCTCCTCCGATGTCGATCATGGAAGATATTCCGGGATGATTCTGCCGGATATATTGGGCTGCCGCTACCACTTCCTGCACGAAAGGCAGAGAGTATTTCTCTGCAATTCCCATGCCTACTGAACCGGTGATATTGATTGATAAAGTAACATCGTCCATCTGTTCTTTCAGCTGATGGAAAAATGCCAGTAGGCATTCCTGAACTTTTGCCTGATGCCTTTCATATTTGCAGAAAAGGACATTTCTCTCACTCTTATCCAGCACTATTATTTTAGCGGTAGTAGAGCCGATATCCAGGCCGACTTTGTAAGTATCCATAATAGAATTCTGCTGATTTGGTATATAAATAATAAAAATCAGATATATTAGTCTGACACTAATGTCAGACGCTGCAAATGTACGAAATCTTTTGGAAAAGGTGAGCGATTGTTTTTATTTAACTTTTTGAAACTGTTTCCTGAACTCTGCTGGTAGGGAGTCTGTCTGACGGATTTAGTGGAGATTGAAATTGTTATCAAAAAGAAAAAGCCTCTGACTTGCAGAGGCTTTTTCTTTTTCTGTGATCCAGCTGGGGCTCGAACCCAGGACCCCAACATTAAAAGTGTTGTGCTCTACCTGCTGAGCTACTGAATCAATCCTTTATTGCTGTTAAGCGGGCGCAAAGATAGAGACATTTTTTGAAAATGCAAAAGAATATCTCTTTTTTTGCTATCTTTGCCCGATATTCATCGAATGAGAATAGCATATACATTATTAATATAATACACTTAAAAACTTTATGGCAACAGTTGACGATAAAAAGATTATCTTTTCTATGGTAGGGCTGAACAAGACCATTCAGCAGAACAACAAGCAGGTGCTGAAGAACATCTACCTTTCGTTCTTTTATGGTGCAAAGATTGGCATCATCGGTCTGAATGGCTCCGGTAAATCTACCTTGCTGAAGATTATCGCCGGGTTGGACAAGTCTTATCAGGGCGAAGTGGTGTTTTCACCGGGTTACTCAGTGGGCTATCTGGCTCAGGAACCTTACTTGGATCCTACGAAAACCGTAAAAGAAATTGTGATGGAAGGTGTACAACCCATTGTGGATGCACTCGCTGAGTACGAAGAGATTAACCAGAAATTCGGCCTGCCGGAGTATTACGAGGATGCCGACAAGATGGATAAGCTTTTTGTCCGTCAGGGAGAACTTCAGGATATCATCGATGCAACTGATGCTTGGAATCTCGACAGTAAACTGGAACGCGCTATGGATGCCCTCCGTTGTCCGCCCGAAGACGCAACTGTAGACCATCTTTCGGGAGGTGAGCGTCGCCGTGTGGCACTTTGCCGCTTGCTGTTGCAGAAACCTGATGTGCTGTTGCTGGACGAACCTACCAACCACCTTGACGCTGAATCCATCGATTGGTTGGAACAACATTTGCAGCAATACGAGGGTACGGTGATTGCCGTAACCCACGACCGTTACTTCCTCGACCATGTGGCAGGCTGGATTCTTGAACTCGACCGTGGCGAAGGTATCCCCTGGAAAGGTAACTATTCCAGTTGGTTGGAGCAGAAGACCAAGCGCATGGAAATGGAAGAGAAAACCGCCAGCAAGCGCCGCAAGACATTGGAGCGTGAGTTGGAGTGGGTGCGTATGGCTCCTAAAGCGCGTCAGGCGAAAGGTAAGGCACGTTTGAATTCTTACGATAAATTGATGAATGAAGATATCAAGGAGAAAGAAGAGAAACTTGAAATCTTTATCCCTAATGGTCCGCGTCTTGGAAATAAGGTTATCGAAGCGAAGCACGTGGCAAAAGCTTATGGCGACAAACTTCTGTTCGATGATCTCAACTTCATGCTTCCACCCAACGGCATTGTGGGTGTAATCGGTCCTAATGGTGCGGGTAAAACAACACTGTTCAGGTTGATTATGGGGCTGGAAACGGTAGATAAAGGTGAGTTTGAAGTAGGAGAGACCGTAAAGGTAGCTTATGTCGACCAGCAACACAGCGATATCGACCCGAACAAGAGCGTGTACCAGGTTATTTCCGGTGGCACGGAACTGATTCGTATGGGTGGACGTGATATCAATGCACGTGCCTACCTGTCACGTTTCAACTTCTCCGGTGGAGATCAGGAGAAGCTTTGCGGTGTACTTTCGGGGGGTGAACGTAACCGTCTGCATCTTGCTATGGCTCTGAAGGAAGAGGGTAACGTGTTGTTACTGGACGAACCTACCAATGACATTGACGTGAACACACTTCGCGCTCTTGAAGAAGGTCTTGAAGATTTCGCCGGATGTGCTGTAATTATCAGTCACGACCGTTGGTTCCTCGACCGTATTTGCACTCATATACTTGCGTTCGAAGGTGACTCCAATGTCTTCTATTTCGAAGGCTCTTATTCAGAATATGAGGAAAATAAACAGAAACGTTTAGGGAAAGAAGAACCTACCCGTGTACGTTATAGAAAGCTTATGAATGACTGATAACAGTGAGAATCTGATAGCATAACTAATATTTTTATGACAAATAGAAAGCTCTACAAAAAACTTGTAGAGCTTTTTTGTTATAAAAAGTTTCAATAACTCCTATATACCCTAAAATTTTGTAGCAGAAATGTAATACAAATCTAAATCTTATTAATTATATTTGCGTCTTAAAACAGTATTTAATACTTAATTAACATTCGTAATTAACACATTTAATTAACAAAAAACAGAAGTATGAAAAAACATCTAATTCATTTCCTGTTGGTGGCTGTGCTGTCTGTATGCAGTGCTGCGGCATTTGCCCAGACTACAGTGAGGGGGCAGCTTGTTGACTCGGAAACAGGCGAACCTTTGGTGGGAGCTGCCGTTATGATAGAAGGCACTTCACAGGGTACGGTGACTGACATTGATGGTTATTTTAAGCAAAGTGTTGCTCAGGGTGGAACCTTGTTGTTCAAGTACGTAGGTTTCAAAGACCTCAAGAAGAAGATTACGCAGAAGGGTGCTTCTGTTGATTTGGGGGTTATCAAGATGGAGCCGGATGCTGTGATGCTGGCTGACGTTACAATTACTTCGTCTATAGCTGTTGCCCGTAAAACTCCGGTAGCCGTGTCTACTATTGATCCGGTTTTTATAGAAGAAAAGTTAGGTACACAGGAATTTCCTGAAATCCTGAAATCTACTCCGGGTATATATGCTACTAAAGACGGTGGTGGATTTGGAGATAGTAAGATTAATATTCGTGGTTTCAAGAGTGAAAACTCTGCTATGATGGTTAACGGTGTACCCATGAACGGTATGGAAAACAATAAGGTATATTGGTCCAACTGGTCAGGTTTGTCCGATGTTACCCGGAGCATCCAGGTACAACGTGGTTTGGGTGCTGCCAAAGTTGCTTCTCCGGCAGTAGGTGGTTCTATCAATATTATTACTAAAACTACCGAAGCTAAGAAGGGTGGTTCTGTTTCCTACGCTATGGGTAATGATGGTTATAACAAAATTCTGTTTAATCTTTCTTCCGGTTTGTCTAAAGACGGGTGGGCATTCTCCTTGCTGGGAGCCAAAACCTGGGGTGACGGATATATACAAGGTACAGAGTTTGAAGGATATACTTGGTTTGTTAGTATTGCCAAGCGCTTCAATGACAACCACCAGTTGTCTTTGACCGCTTTTGGTGCTCCTCAGTGGCACAATCAACGCAGCAATCAGAATGGTCTTTCCATTAAAGAATGGCAGCGTGTAAAACAGTATATGGGCGAAGATAGTCCTTATAAGTATAACTCTACTTTCGGTTATCGCCACGGACAGTCTTATAACTCTTCCAGAAACTCTTATCACAAACCACAGATTTCTTTGAATCACTTGTGGCAGATTGACCAGAAATCAAGCTTGAGTACTGCTCTTTATATGTCTATCGGTCGTGGCGATGGCTATAGAGGTACGGGTGACAGCACTTATGCTAATTCATGGTATGGTTCTACAAACGGTTTGGTAAACACACAATTCCGTTGTCCAGATGGAACTTTTGACTATGATGCTGTTGAAACGATGAATGCCGAAAGTACTACCGGTTCTAAGATGGTAATGAGTAAGATGATGAACAACCATATCTGGTATGGCTTGCTCTCTACCTATACCACTAAGCTCGGTGAGAACTTTGATTTCTACGGAGGTATTGATTTCCGTTATTACAAAGGATTGCACCAGGATATTCTGACAGACGTTTTTGGCGGTACTTATTTTATTGATTCTTATAATAGAAAGAACGTTACGGCAGAGAATAATCCGGCAGTGGGCGGTAATCCCAGCTACATTTACCAGAAATTGAATGTGGGCGATGTGTTGCGCCGTGACTATGATGGTTTCGTGATGTATGAAGGTGTGTTTGCACAATTGGAATACAATCAAGATAAGTTGAGCGCCTTTGTTTCAGGTGGTGCTTCAAACACTGGCTACTGGCGTTACGACCGTATGTATTATAGTAAGGATAAAGCAAAGTCTTCTACGAAGAATTATCTGGGTGGCAACATCAAGGGAGGTGTTAACTATAACTTGACCGAGAATCATAATATATTCGTCAATGCAGGTTACATCAACCGTGCGCCGATGTTCGATACTTCTTTCATCAATTCGCAGACTTCACACGACCGTAACCCGGATGCCAAGAACGAGAAAATCATGTCGTTCGAGTTGGGATATGGTTACCGTAGCCGTTTCTTTACTGCTAACTTGAATGGTTACTATACCCGTTGGATGGATAAAGCTCTTTACGATGGAGGTACAACGCAGGACGGTTTGCGTTGGGCAATGAACATGACTGGTGCCAATGCTGACCACTGGGGAGTGGAATTGGATTTTGTAGCCAAACCTTTGAATTGGCTGGAGGTTACGGGTATGTTTTCTTGGGGTGACTGGCGTTGGGGCGGTGTAGCTTCCGGTTACCTGTTTGACTCACAAGGTCAAATGTTGCAAAACACTCGCGGAGATGTAGTGACGGATATGGCAAATGCAGAACAGTATAAATATCTGATTGATATGGATAATGTTTCTGTGGGTGGTTCGGCACAGACAACAGCGGCTCTGGGTTTAGGTGTACGTCCAGTAAAAGGCCTACGCCTTGGAGTGGATTGGAACTTCTTCTCACGAAATTATGCTGATTATGATATCAATGCCAGCAGTGCAACCCAAAATGAGCCTTATGTACTGGGTAGCCCGTGGAAAATTCCATCCTATAGCACATTCGATTTAAACGCAAGCTATTCATTTGATTTTGGAAAAATACGTGCCACTCTGAGTGGAAACGTGAACAACGTTCTCGATCAGGAATACATTGCAGATGCTCGTGATGGTAATACTCATGATTGGGAGAGTGCTACGCGTGTGCTTTATGGTTTCGGCCGTACCTATTCTGTAAGATTGAAGTTCAATTTCTAAACCAAGACAGATTATGAAGAAAAATATAGTATTTAGCATGTGCGCATCTTTGCTGTTTTTGGCAAGTTGCGACTATAACGAAGATAACTTTCCGGGCTATGACGAGCTTGCCATTCCTAAGGATGTGCAGAACGTCGAGTTGAGCCTGGCAGACGGTGACTATAAGAAAATTGCCGGACTTGAGAGCAATATAAAGATTGCAACGGATAAAGTAGATCCGGAAGGAATAGACTTTGTGGCAGCTTTGGAAGCCATGGGCACGAACAAATATTTTACGGAAACCGCACCTGCGTCATGGTATCTGCCTGCTTATATTGAAAACCTTTATCCCTATTTGAGCGACGAGTCGAAAGTGACAGTGGCTTTCAATAATGCAGAGAAACTGCCCGAATATCTGACAGATTTCAATGGCATTTCCGCTTACGAACTTACTTCCGGTGACTATAAGACGGTATGGGGTGAAACGGTTACTGCTTCATTCCTGTCTCCATCTACAATAAGTAAAATCCCTGCCCTCCTGAAACAGGCTGTAGAAAATCCTGCTGATGGTGCTATGCGTATGGTCAACTATGCTTATTCTGAGACAGAACCGAGTATCGGTGGCGGTGGCGTAATTCCGAATGTTTATCAGAAAGTGTCCGGAATGGCTGCTGAAGGTGGTAATTATGTATTTGTAGCTCCCGATAAAGAAGGAAAACTCATTCCTTTTGGAAGACTTGAGGATGAAACAAAATCCTTTGGTTATATGAAAGGTGATGCCGTGACTATTACTGATGGATTGATTAGTAGTGATGTTTCGAATTATGTGTTGACAGTTGCTCCTACAGCAACTGGATATTCTCTGCAACGCCCGGATGGAAGGTTCATTTATCAGTCGGGAACATATAATAACTTCAATGTGAGTGCTTCTCTTCCCGCAACCGGTGGTGACTGGAAATTCTCTCAAAATGCAGATGGCACAACTTCTCTCGTGAATGTTGAAAAGAAGAAGACCGTGAAATTGAATGAGTATAACGGTTCTTATTCTTATGGTTGTTATCCTCCTTCTACATTCGGTATCTATCTGAATGCGTCGATGAAGGGAAATGATGGTGATTTCACCTTCCAAGACATCAAGTTGGAAGGCGTCACTTATGCATGGAAGTACGATGCGCAAAACAGTTATTGGAAAGCTGCGGCTTTTGCTGGTGGGGTGAACAATCCTACTGAAAGCTGGTTGGTTTCTACCGAAATTGATTTGTCCGGTGCTACTGCTCCGTCACTTTCATTCGATGCTGCCATCAACTATCTGAACGGTAATAATCGTGCTGATTTTATCGAAGCTAAGATTTCAGCCGATTACGTAGATAATGTTACGGCTGCCACTTGGGCTACACTGAACGCTGAGTGGTCAGAAGGCAAGGGCTGGACTTTTGTTAATTCCGGTAAGATTGATTTGAAAGACTACGTTGGAAAGAAAGTACGCCTTGCATTTGCATATAAGAGTACTTCGGAGTGTGCTCCTACTATAGAGATTAAAAATGTAAGTGTTACAGAGCCTAAGGATGGCTATTATGCTGATGTTTATCTGTATAAGGAAGTTCCTGAAAATGAAGTGGAAGTAGCTTCTGCTATGATGCTCGCCTCTACGCGTGCTGCTGCAAAATACAACACTTCTGCTGTATATCGGTATGACGCAGCAACCAGTACTTGGAAAGAATACACCACTCCGGATGTCACTGTTGCTGTATTGCAACCTGCCGATTATGCTAAGATGGGAGCTACCTACGTTAGCAAACCGGGAGAGACTTTGCCGATTTATTTGAAGAATGCTTATCCGTATGCCCAGGCAGACTTGACTGTAGCTGTGGTTTATTACAGTAGTAGTAGCCAGGCAATTTCTGCAACCGAATTCATTTATGACGGTGCTACTTGGACGGAAACTGCTAAGGTTATGCCTACCACGATGTTGTTTATCAAAGCGAACGGTGTATGGAACGAAGCGAAAGTATACTATGCAAATACCTTTATTGGTGATGAAGGTGGATGTACAATTCAGAATGTTGAGTTGGGCGGAAAAGACTATGTTTGGATTCTCGACGCTAAATATGGTTGGAAAGCTACCGGATATTTGAGTGGCAATAAGACTACTGAAAGTTGGTTACTTATTCCGGAAATCAATTTGAAGGGCGCTTTAACTCCTGTATTAAGATTTGAAGCCGGTCTTAATTATTTGTATGGAGCGAAAGCGGAAGACTATATTAGTGTTTGCGTTTCCACAGATTACACTAATGACGTGACTACTGCTACCTGGGAAAAATTGGAATTTGCAACATGGCCCGATAGTTTTACCTTCATTCCAATGGAAGCTGATTTCAGTAAGTATAATGATAAGGTCATTCGCATAGCTATTAAGTATACGAGTGATGCAACTTGTGCTTCTACGTTTGAAGTTAAGAACTTCTCTCTTCAAGAAGAATAAGAATCATCTGTTCGGTAATATAAAAAAGAGGGTGTGCTCACGGGCACACTCTCTTTTTTGTTATAGCTTTACTGGCTATCACCGTTTCCTTTTCATCTCAAAACATGGACTTTAATACCTGTACCACTATTCGCAGCGGATGCTGTTACCGTTTCGTACGAGTGTTTTTTTACTTCGTGGCACTCCAATCCACTTTCTACAAATGCCGAGTACATGCTGCATTGTAGCTCTTCACATGTGCTTTCGGTTTTGTCACAGTCCTCGTTTAGGCGGATATAATAATGATATCTGGCTTCACTGAAGCCACGTCGTGGATTATCAGTGGTTAAGTCGATTTCTGTGTATAATGATGGTCGTATCTGGTGGTCGAACAGTGGATGACGATCAGATTATTTTTTCTCATAAGAACAGATATATGTTTACGTTTTATAGATTTATATAGGAATGTACATTTTGAAATTACTTTCTTTGCCATTACTGTCATAGGATAGGGATAGAGGTTCTCAAGAATATAAGTGCCGGAACAATCATGAATTTAAAGTGGTCGTATAATATGCTTGGTTATTCAATAAAAAATATATCTTTGTGGAAATAATCACAAAAGTTTATTACTATGAAAACACAGAATGGTATATTTAATGTTGGGAAATCACAGACATGGCTTGTTATATTAATAACTGTATTAATAACAATAACTCTTGCTGCGAGTATGACACCTTTGTATTTAGGAACAATTGAAGGGTGGACACCTGATAAGCCCCAATTTTTCGTTCAATACTGTGGAGTATTTATTAATTCAATTTCTCTAGCTACAGTTGCTATAACTTTGGTATTTCAACATAAGCAGATGAAATTGCAAGGTGAACAATTGGATCAACTAAACACCTCAAATAATCACAATTTTAAGATGGCTGAGGACACATACGATTCACTTGTTTTAGGATTAATCAGAGAATTACAATCCGAATCAACTGAACAGATGAGAAAGAAGGCTTCGCTTTTTCGTGAATATTTAAGAACCGATATCGAAAAGAAGGAATTAGAGAGAATCTTCGAATATGTTATTCTTGATTCTTGGGGAAATATGGAAGAGTATAAAAAAATATTAGAGGATGAAACATATCAACAATTTCATGCATTCACCGCTTTGTCGCGCTTATTTGATACAATTTCCTATTATGAATTTAATGAAGCAACAATAAAAGCTATACATTTCTATTATGTGTGGTGGAGAGAATCATTTTTGATATATAACCAAGTTTATTACGATGTTCATAAACGAACAAAGAATAAATATTTTACTTTTGTTCCGAATTGGATTACAATGACTGACAGAATGGATGATAAAATGAAGAAATTTAACCTCCCTTTAATTTAACTATTGCATATCTGAGTCCGTTATCTTGCCTTATAAGCATGACACCTCAAAGCATTGACAGTTTCCTTTCATGGAAATTCTGTTTACTCCAAATGGTAACTTGGTTCACTCCACACGGTAACTCCATTTACATACCGAGGTAAAGGTCGTTACATACCGAGGTAAAGAGCGTTACAATAGGAGGTAAAGGCCGTTACATACTGGAGTAAATGCTTTTACACCGTGAGGGAAATAAATTGTAAATACTATCTATTGATAGTTAATAGGTTATCTAAATATCTAGGCAGTACTACTTCATTTCTGAGTGATAATACAAAAAAGTGACTGTTTAAAGTATAACGAGTTAAAGGACCTCTAAAGTGACGATGAGTCTGTGTTCTTTCGTTATGGGAGCACTGCTTTGCAGGTGGTGCAGCCACCTTGGTGGTCGTAAGCGCGTACCAGATAGAAGCCGCGCACCAGATTCCGGACGGGCAGGGTGAAATGATTGTCGGTGCTTCCTGTATCGGGAGCGTTGTATGAGGCGATGACTTGTCCGCTGACGCTGACAATCTCTGCACGGGCAAGGGCGAGGTTGGCAGAAGTTACTAAAGTGAGGTAGCCGTTGCGCGGATCGCCTGTCAGGCGGATAGCTGGGCGGGAAATTGTCGGAGTTTCTATACCTGTGCTGCCGTTCCCCAGGTTCAGGAAGGTGACGATGGGGCTGTGGTCGGAGCAGCGGTACATATTGTCTTTCTGTACGCCGCTTTGGTCGACGTCCATTTTCTGTGGTTCGTCGGCGTTGATACGGAAGGGACGGGCATCGGTTACTTGCTTTTCAAGGGTACTTGTGGCCAGACTGTGATCTAGATAGCCTACTGCGTAGCTGCCATTGCTGAAGTAAGCGTAACTGTACTGATTGGGGGCGTAGGTGGTGAGCAGATTGACCAGGCCACCGTCTTCGAGGGTACGGATGGGGTCTTCACAGGTATAGGCGTTCAGGTCGCCTACCACCAGGACGTCGGGATCATTGTAGGTTTTCGTGATTTCTTTGATGAACTTCAAAGTGGCTTCGGCTTCCTGCACACGGCGGGGATTATAGGCGCCCTGACCGTCACCTTTATCTTTGTATTGCTCCGGAACATTGCTGCCTGATTTTGATTTCCAGTGGTTGCAGCAGAGAATGAAACGCTCCTGATTGCTGTTCAGTTGGAAACCTTGGGCGGTTTTGCGTTCCGGCAGGTAATTGTCGGCGAGTTTGTTCAGACTGATGGCACCCACGGGGGTAACTGCATCGCTATTGTAGATGAAACAGGCCATGCCCTGCACGTTGTCTTTATAATAGCGTGTCTTGTATTTCTGCGTGTTGCAGTTCCGGTTCAGGAGCTGGCAGAGTTCTTCCAGTCCGGCGGCTCCTTCTACTTCCACAAGGGCGTAGATGTCGGCTTGCAGTGCTTGCAGGGCGAGGGCTACTTTGGGCAGCTTGATGCTATAGGTGCTTACGTTTTTGCCGAAGTGTTCCAGGTTGAAGCTGACCACTTTCAAGTTGTACGTTTCCGGGATGTCGCAGGAGGTGGGGCGTTCGTTGCCTTTGAATTCGGGTTTCCGGGTCAGGGTGATGGTATATGTGCCGTTGCTGTAGCTGGCTTTTCCGGTCAGCCCTTCTATGGTTTGTCCGATGCGGCAGGTTCCGTCTGCATCGACGATGGGGAAGGAGCCTTGCTTTACGGTGAGTTGGTTTTTCTGGTTCTCCAGGTTCTTCTGATTGAACATATCTACACCTGGTTCGAACTTTTCGGTAGGAGTCCATAGCTGGCCGTTGGAAAAGGTCAGTGTGCCATACGTGTAGCTGTAGTTGTTTGTCAGCGTCAGGGTGTTTGTAATGGTCACTTCTTTCCCGTTCAGGGCGTTTGTTTTGAAGTCGTCGGGGAAAATAACCGGTTGCTGGGCAAACAGTAATATAGGGATCAGATTAAGAAGTAGAAGTAGCGGTTTTTTCATAAGTAGTTTCATTAGATGGTTGTTTCTCATTTCTTAATTTTCATTTCCATCAGCACCGGATTATGGTCGCTGCACAGGTCCAGATCGGGCGAGTAGTAACGGTATCCCTGGATGCCGGGCGAATGGAATATGTAGTCAATGCGCAACAGGCGTTTGAAGTAGCGGTAGGTGTACATGTAGCCGCGGCCGCTGGTGCGGAAGCCGTCTTTGAGGACATCGGACAGTTCGGCATAGGTGTAGGAGGATGGCAGGGAGTTGAAGTCACCGCAGGCCAGTACGGGGTAGGGGCTGGCAACTACCAGTTGGCGGATGCTGTCCGTTTGTTCGGCGCGTTTCACGAAGTTGTCGTGCAGGGAAGTGATGGCGCCTTGCACGACTTCTGCCTCACGACGGGTGTCGTTACTGTTGGCAAGTCCGCGTTCCCATTTCCGGCGGTTCTGGCTGACGCTGGTGGTCTGCAAGTGGTTGTTGAGCAGACGGACGGTGTCGCGTCCCAGGATAATGTCGCACTGCATGCTACAGTTGGCGCTTTGCTGGTAGGAAATGAACTGGGGATTGACGAGCGGGTAACGGCTGAACACGGCGATAGGAAGCACTCCGCGGATAGAGTCCTCGGTAGGGATCAAGGCGTAGCGCCAGTGGGAAAATACGTTACGGATGCTGTCCATCGGGAAGTATTTGTTGTCGCCACATTCCTGGAAGCAGAGGACATCGACTTCCTGTTCTTTCATGTAGCGGGCTATTTCCTTGCAGGAGTAGCCTGTAATCTCCCCTCCGAAATTGCCAACGTTGTAGGTGGCTATTTTCAGGTATCCGTCGGCATAATTGCTGCTGTAGTGGCCTTCGGGAATCTTCTTGGTGAAGCTGAACTGGAAGATGGCAAGGATATATCCGTAGTTGAAAACTAATGCTACAAGGGGAATGAATGCCCAACGCCTGCGGGCGAATGCCCAGCAGATGGCGACTAACAGGTTGCACAGCAATAGTGCGGGCAATGCTAATCCCAGTACGGGCATGTACCTTGAATTGGCGGGGTCGAAGTTCCCGGAGAATGCAGCAATCATCGTGACAAGGGCCAATACGATGCTCAGGAGGACTGGAATGCTGCGGAATAAACTTTTGATTTCTGATTTTCCCATGTTGTGATAAAGCTACAAGCTACGAGTTACAAGCTACGAGGGGCTGCGCTATCATACCGAAGGCACTTGTGACTCGTAGCTTGTAGCTCGTAGCTTATTTTATTACATTTACCGGTTTTCCGTCAATATATGCTTTTAAGTTACTGATAAGAATATGTATCAGCCTTTGGCGGGCTTCAAAGTTGGCCCATGCGATGTGAGGGGTGATGAAGCAATTCCGGGCGGTGAGTAACGGATTGTCGGCACGGGGTGGTTCTTCAGAAAGAACATCCAGTCCGGCGGCGTAGATTATGCCGGTATTCAGGGCATTGGCAAGATCTTGTTCGTTGATGAGCGGGCCGCGTCCGGTATTGATGAGGATGGAGGTGGGTTTCATCAAGGAGAGGCGGTTGGCGTTGACCAGTTCACGGGTACTGTCATTCAGCGGGCAGTGCAGGCTGACGATGTCACATTCGTGGAACAATTGGTCGAGTTCCGCTTTACGGATTTCGGGAGGAAGTTGGAGGCGTGATTTGGAAGTGTAGGCCCATACCTTCATACCGAAGCCGATGGCTATACGGGCGGTGTTGTAGCCGGTCTGTCCCAGTCCTACGATACCGATTTTTTTTCCGAGCAGCTCGATGAGTGGAGTGTCGTAGAAGCAGAAGTCGGGATTCTTGCTCCAGTTTCCCTTGCTGACTTCTTCGGAATAATAGCGTACTTGCTGGGTGATGTTCAGGATATGGGCAAATACCATTTGTCCGACAGAGGGGGTGCTGTATGCAGGGATATTGGTGGTGATGATGCCGCGTTCGCGGGCGGCGTTGATGTCTACCACGTTGTAGCCTGTAGCCATCACGCCGATGTATTTCAGATCGGGCAGGGCGGCCATTGTCTCGCTGTTGATCACTACCTTATTGGTAAGGATGGCTTCTGCACCGGCAGCACGTTCAAGAACTTCGCCGGGAGCGGTGCGATCATAGATCGTGCACTCGCCTAACTCTTTCAACTTATCCCAGCACAGATCACCGGGATTCGTGGTGTAACCGTCTAATACTACAATTCTCATTTTGTATATATTTAAAGTGAGTACGCAAATTTAGGGAAAAGATTTGAGATTACGATTTTCTGAACTTATCCTCGCCCCACAACGCTCTCATCCGTTCCGCATGTTTCTGCTCGGCAGCATTGTCCTGTGCTTCCCACAGACGGCGGTCTTTCAGCTCGTCGGGCAGAAATTGTTGCTTGACGAAGTGACCGGGATAATCGTGCGCATACTTATAATTATCTCCATAACCCAACTGTTTCATCAGTTTGGTAGGTGCATTGCGCAGGTGCAGGGGGACGGGCAGATTGCCGGTCTGGCGTACAAGTTCCAGGGCATTGTTGATGGCCATGTAGGCGGAGTTGCTCTTCGGGCTTGTGGCAAGGTAAACGGTGGCTTCCGCCAGAGGGATACGTCCTTCGGGCCAACCCACTTTCATTACGGCGTCGAAACACGCATTGGCAATCAGCAAGGCGTTCGGGTTTGCCAGTCCCACGTCTTCCGAAGCGGAAATGACAAGGCGGCGGGCGATGAATGCGGGATCTTCTCCGGCTTCTACCATGCGGGCCAGCCAATAGATAGCACCGTCGGGATCACTGCCACGGATGGACTTGATGAAGGCGGAGATGATATCATAATGCATCTCTCCGTCTTTGTCGTAGGCAAGCGGATTCTGTTGCAGGCGTTCTGTCACCATCTCATCGGTGATGACGACGGGATCTCCGGCTTCGGAAGAAATAACGAGATCCAGGATGTTGAGCAATTTACGGGCGTCTCCACCACTGTAGCGAAGCATGGCGGTGGTTTCTTTCAGCTCGATGGTACGCTCTTTCAGTATATGGTCGGTGGTAATGGCACGTTGCAACAGTTCCAGTAAATCATCTTTTTCCAAAGATTTCAGCACATAGAGTTGGCAGCGTGACAGCAGCGGACGGATTACCTCAAAAGACGGATTCTCCGTGGTAGCGCCTATCAGCGTCACTGTGCCTTGTTCCACAGCTCCGAGCAGTGAGTCTTGCTGTGACTTGCTGAAACGGTGTATTTCATCGATGAACAGGATGGGACTGCCTTGCGAGAAGAAACGGTTGCTCTTCGCGCGGTCTATCACTTCGCGCACATCTTTCACCCCGCTACTCACAGCGCTCAATGTGTAGAACGGAGTTTCCAGCTTATTCGCGATGATCTGTGCCAGAGTGGTTTTCCCTACACCCGGAGGACCCCATAGTATGAACGAAGAAATACGTCCTGCGTCAATCATCTTGCGCAGCACCGCACCCGGTCCTACTAAGTGTTTTTGACCGATGTACTCGTCTAAGGTTTTAGGGCGAAGCCTTTCTGCTAATGGAGTCATTTTAATTACGAATTACGAATTATAAATTACGAATTGCGAATTACAAATTAATAGTTTGTAATTTGTAATTCGCAATTTGTAATTTCTAAAATATCATTAATATCATGAAGCGTATGCCATCTTTCTTCACTCCCGGTATATCGGTGTAGGTGAGGCGGCGTACATATTCGATGTGCAACAGCTTGAATATGTTGTAGATACCTACACTGGCTTCCAAGTAGGGAGTGCTGCCCATTACGTGGCTGGTGGGGACACCGTCGCGCATGGGGAAAAGGAACAACTCGCTTTTATGGCTCTTGTACGGATTGTTTTTGTCCGTCAGGGTGCCGTACATACCACGGATGCGGAAAGTTTCACGCCACTTCAGCTTCTTGATAAGCGGGATGCGGTTGAACAGCTTTCCGTTCATGTCGTAGGTCAGGGCGAGAGAGGCGTAACGGTCGTTCAGGAACTCCATGTTGTTGATCAGGCTGAATGACTCGTTGTGCTGGGTGATGTATGACAGATTCGCCATGGGCAGGTTCAACAAGGGGAACGGTACAGTGTTCCACTGCGCGCCGGCACGGGCGGTAATATCCAGTTTACCCCACGAACCGAACCAGAAACGTTTGCGGATACTGGCTTCCGTAAGGTTGAAGTTGTACTCGCCACCTAACACGCCTTTCAGACCGAGGGTATGGGAGAGGGAGAAGATCGGGGCATCCAGCGATACGGGCACACGGCGCTGCTTCGTGTTGACATACGTCTCACCCGGTGCGTAACGCAGGGTGACACCGAGTTCGGTGGTGGTGATGTCCTTGATGAAGGTATTCGTATCATCCCATATTCCGGCGATGTTACCATCGTTTTTCCAGTATTGCAATACACCCCCGGCAGGCTGGTCGTTGCGGTGGCGTGCCATGGCTTTGATGGAGAAACCGGTATTGGTTTCCAGTTCGTAGGTCAGGGTAGCGTCGCGCATGTACGACATCTGGTCTACCTTGGTCCACTTCCAGCCCACAAACATATTATCCTTGTCCGTTGAGAGGTATTTATCCATGGGAGACATGACGTCGTAACTGTAATCGAAAGCCAGGTAGTGCTTGGGGAATTCCCACAATACATATTCGCGCTTGTTGAACGAGTAGGCTGCCTGACCTTTATAGAACCATTTCTTGTCCTTCGTACCGTAGGCCGCATATCCGCTGAAACTCCAGTGCGGATCGAGGTTACCGGTGGTCATACCACTGAGACGGAAACGTGTGCCATTCACGTAATTGCTTGTGATGGTGGTATTGATAGGCCCGAAGTCGAACTTGCTGGGGTGCTTCTTGGTGCCCGTTTCCACGAAGTTCTCAATCAGGGCTTTCGCACCGAAGATGACATATTTGAATCCGGGAATTTGCTCAATGCGGTTCATGAAGACATCCATGTTACTCTCTTTCTTTGTGAGGGGAACCTGACGTACACTCGCCCAATATTCATCACTCTTGTTGAGCATATTGGCTTCTTTGATGACGTTGCCTTTCAGGCGGAAGAGACGAGGCTCAATGTCTTCAAAGTTGTAATTGGAGTATTTGGTAGTACGCTGCACTTCAAGTCCTTGTATACCTTTTACGAATTGCAGTTCCACGGTCATGTCATCGTCCGTAAGTACCCAGTTTCCGTCCGGCATCTGCTCGAATTGCTGCACTATGTCGAGGTTGTCCACAAAGTTCACACCGGTCTTTTTGGGCAGGTTCATGGTACACTTCTTGACGGCATAAGTAGAATCCTTCACTACGTAGAGGTGTCCCGTGAAACCGAAATCCTGTGAGTTTTGCGGCACGAAGGTGAGGTGCACACACTCCTGGCGGTCCACCATGACGGTGTCCATGAGGTAGTATTTATAGAAACTGATGGCCCCACGACCGATGGGGCTGACGAAGCGGCGTTGCAGGAGCCGGATGTCATCATCGTAGATATTGACATCGGAGAAGACGTCGGTCAGGATGGTTCCCAACATGTCTCCCGTATTGAAAAACTCCTCGATACCGCTGGAATTCACACCTTCGATGATGGTTTTTTCGCTTTTGGGACTTTTGCGGTAGATGGTCTTCGAAGACGTCTCCTTGATGGAGATGGGGAGGATCATCTTGTTGGTCTTGGGCGATACTTCCACCTGGTCTTTGAAGAATGAGAATTTCTTGTAGATGCCCTTTTCCATCTTTTCGGGGGTGACGTCGTTCATGGACATCTTCATCTTTTCGTATTTCTGATACTGGTAGAAGTCGTTGGCTTCCAGTTTCAGTTCTTTCTTGTTCTCGATAACTTTCCTCATAAAATCCACAGCGGGATTGTTCTTACGGGAGTATTTCTCTTTCTGGGGCTTCACCACAACTTCGGAGAGCATGACGTCGGCAGGTGCCAGCTTCACGTTCAGTACTTTGGTGGTGGGCTTCAGGGTGACTTTCTTGGTCACGTATCCGATGGCGGAGAATGATAATTCATTCCAGCCTTTGCGGGTTTCCACTGTGTATTCGCCTTCGGCATTGGTGATGGCACCCACGCCTTTTCCCTCGTATTGAACGGTGATGTACATTAATGGTTCATTGGTGAGGGAGTCGGTCACGACACCTTTAATCTGTGCGGATGCGCTGTGTGCGACGAATAATGACAGCAGAAAAAGGATGAGAGCTATATATTGTTGTTTCATATTTAAGTCAGTATGAGGCCGCAAAGTTAACAAAATGCAGTTAAATAAGAAGTAAATATAATCTAAAGAAATAAGAGGAATGTTTATATCTGCTTTAACTTTCATATGATTTGTGCTATATTTGTCGCGTAAAATTCACAATATGCTGTCCATACTCATTCCGGTGTATAATATAAATTGCGTCTCGTTGGTTCGGAAATTATATGAGATGGCCTTGCTGACGGAGTTTCCTTTCGAAATTTTGCTGGCGGACGATGCGTCGTGCCGGAAAGTGAGGGAAGAAAATCGTGTGTTGAACCGGTTGGACGGATGTCGTGTGCTGGAACTGGAGACGAATCATGGTCCGGCATTTATCCGCAATTATTTGGGTGAACAGGCGCGTTATCCTTATTTGCTTTTTCTGGATACGGACACAAGTCCGGTAGGTGAGGACTTTCTTTCTTTATACCTCAAGAATGCGGGCGGACAAGTAGTTTGCGGTGGCTTTTGTTATCCGGAGGAGGGGGACTCCTTTCTGCGCAATAAATACGGAGCGCAGGTGGAAGCGCAACCGGCTGCCGAACGTCGCAAGCATCCTTATCAGCGATTTATAAGCATGAACTTTTTTATTCCGAGAGAGCTTTTTCTGCGTGTCCGTTTTGACGAAACGTTTCATCTGGGATATGAGGATACTGCTTTCGGAAAGAGGCTGGAAGATGCGGGTATACCGGTGTTGCATATTGAAAATCCGGTCTGGCATCTGGTGGAGGAAGATGCGGCTTCTTTTTTGGTGAAAACACGCCGTTCTGTGAAAAACCTCTTGGGCTGTGAACAGGAATTGCTTCCTTACGTCCGCTTATTGCGCTGGTACAGTAGTTTAAAGCGGTTTCATGCTGTTGCACTAACCGCTTTCCTATTTCGTATATCTGAGAGTCTTTTGGAAAAGAACCTGACTGGAAAACACCCCTCTTTACGGCTTTTCGCTTTCTATAAGTTAGGTTATTTCTGTTGGTTATCTGTTTAGTTAGGAGGTAGAGGAGTTAACCCCTGATTCAGTAATGCTCCTTTAATTCTCCGTTAATCAACGTCTGTACGATACGTTCCGCTGTACGTCCATCCCAACGGTCGGGCAGGGTCGTATGTTTCCATTCGCCGAGCATTAGTCTTTCCAGAGCATTGGCAAGAGCCACGGAATCTTCATTCACTAACTCATTGGTACCTACACGCCAGGTTTCGGGATGCTCGGCGTAGGAGTTGAGCGTGATGCAGGGGACATCGAGGAAGGTAGCTTCCTCGGCAATGTTTCCGGAGTCCGTTACAATGCCTTTTGCATGGTTGATGAGGTAACCGAAATGCAGATAACTTTGAGGCGGCAGGATGTGCAGATTAGGCGCGGGGATGTCCAGCGATTTGATGGCTTTTTGCACATAAGGGTGCAGGGGCGCAATGATGGGCATGCCTTCGGATTTCTCAATCAATGTTTGTATCAACGATTTGAGTACATGTTTCTTGGTCAGCAGGTCGTGCCGGTTGAGGGTCAGCAACAGGTAACCGCGCTTTTCCAGCCCTATGGTGGAGAACCATACAGGCTGCAACAGACGGTGACGGTTGTAGCGGACGGTATCTATCAATATATTGCCTACATAATGGATGTATTCGGGAATCATGCCTTCCTGGTTCAGGTTGCGGTTGGCTACCATGCCTGCGGTAAACAGATAGTCGGAAATGGCATCTACGATGGTGCGGTTTACTTCGCGGGGCATATTCATATCGAACGAACGGGTTCCGGCAATGAGGTGCGCGACTTTCAGACCGCGCTTTTTGGCGACGATGGAACAGCTCATGGTAGCGGTAAGATCGTCTACAACGAGTACTACCTGCGCGGGATGATTGTTCAGTTCCTTCTCGAAAGCAAGCATGATGGCGGCTGCTACTTCCGAATGGTCGTGTCCGGTGACTCCCAGATAACCGTCCGGCCGCTTCATGTCCAGGTCGGAAAATAAGGAGGCATCCAGACTGGTATCATCCTGTCGCCCGGTGTAGACGAGACGGTATGAAATCTTCTTTCCAGCTTCCTGCGCGGCTTTAATGGCCCGAGTGATGGGAGCTATTTTCATGAAGTTGGGGCGTGCGCCCGATACGATTGTTATTTTCATTGCATATAAATTGATGAGACAAAAATACGTTTTCTTAGGGAAATTATTCGTTACTTTGCCCATAATTTTAATGAATACCGATTATAAATCATTAAACATTTAACGTTAATCATTGATTATCATGCCTACATTTGTTCAAATTCTCGATTTTATAGGTACGTTCGCTTTTGCCATCAGCGGTATCCGTCTGGCATCGGCAAAGCGGTTCGACTGGTTTGGGGCGTACGTGGTAGGTTTCGTGACGGCTATCGGCGGCGGTACCATCCGCGATGTATTGCTGGGAGTGACGCCGGGGTGGATGACTGATCCTATCTATCTGATTTGTACGGGACTGGCTTTACTTTGGGTCATTCTTTTCGGAAAGCATCTCATTCACTTGCATAATACGTTTTTCATCTTCGACAGTATCGGTCTGGCACTGTTTACGGTGGTCGGTGTAGGGAAGAGCATTGCATTGGGATATCCGTTCTGGGTAGCCATCATTATGGGTAGCATTACGGGTGCTGCGGGTGGAGTGATCCGTGATGTGTTTATCAATGAGATACCGCTGATTTTCCGAAAAGAGATTTATGCGATGGCATGTGTGGTAGGCGGTACGGCCTACTGGTTGTGCGATTTGCTGGGAATGCAGTCCTATGCTTGTCAGGTGGTGGGCGGAGTATCGGTGTTTGTGACGCGCATTCTGGCGGTGAAGTATAATATCTGTCTGCCGATTCTTACGGGAGGCGGAGAAGAGGAGGAAGGCAAGGAGTAATAAGAGAAAGAGCAACAAGCTACAAGTGCTTTTCAGCGTCATAGCGTAGCAACTTGTAGTTTGTAGCTCTTTTCAGTGTCATAGCGCAACAACTTGTAGCTCGTAACTGTTAGAACAGCGCGTCTTTCGTGTTGAACAGTTTTCTTTCGTTCAGTTTCACTACTTTGCCGTATTTCTCCAGTTTCTTCAGATCAATATCTTTCGGGTTACCCATGATGCCGATGCAGTAAGGTTTCCCCTTAATATTCTCTTCGTAGAACTTCACGATATCGTCAAAAGTCAATGCGTCAATTTTCTTCAGGTTTTCCTCGGCAGGGTCACCTTGGTAGCCCATACGCTGATACATCCGGAGGTATTGTGCTTTATAGCGGAAGTCCGGATGTGAAGTCAATGCTTCCTGGCGCATATAGCTCTTGATATTCTCAATACGTTCTGCATTTTTCGGCATGTCGCTGATCAGTTCCATGAAAACATCTATGGCATCGTTTGCCTTATCATTCTGTGTACCGATACGTCCTATCAGGTACGTTGGATTGCCAGGCAGGGAAGGTGTGGAAACGTATGCACCAGCCGTGTATGCCATGGATCTTTTCTCGCGGATTTCATTGATCACCAAACCATTGAAACCACCTGAGAAGTATTGGTAGAAAGCATCACGTAAAACGTCATCTTTCTTGTCATACTTCTGCATAGGCATGTAAAGGTATACTTGAGCTTGTTCTGCATCTGAGTTCGGCAGGAAATAAACAGTGTTTTCAGTAACCTGTGCCAATGGTTTGTCTTGTGGAGAAGTTGTCGGGCGCTCGTTGGCTACCAGCGGCAGATTCTTGCTGAGAATTTCATAAGCATTATCGAAAGGCAGAGTTCCGCAGTAGAAAATTTCGGCCTCGTAATTGGATGCACGGTTGATGTCTCCTGTCAACTCGGAAATCTGAAGTTCATAGACTTCCTTATCCGTCAGTTCTTCAATATAGTCCGATTTATTCTGGTAACGGATATATTGGAAAAGGGCATCTGCCAATAGAGCTACATTCTCCTTGCGTTGCTGACGGGTTCCCAGCATGGAACCTTTGATACGGCTCAACTGCTTGTCGTCCAACTTCGGCATAAGGATTTGGCGGGCGAGTAGTTGGCAGGCTTGTGGCAATGTCTCTTCATATCCTCTCATTGTAACATAAAGATAATCATCGTCTGCACTAACGTGGCAGGTAGCATTCAGTTTACTGAGTTCTTCTTTCAGTTGTTGGGGCTCATAGGTGCCCATGATACCGGCATTGTTCATCAGGTTGGCGGCAATGCCCAGTTTGGGGAATTCGCGTGTTCCAGCTCCATATCTTACTGTCAGGCTGAATACGTTGTTTTCAGGGTTGGGCGAATAATACATCTTAGAGCGGTCATTCAGCTGTTTCGTCTGCACATTACTGAAATCTATGAACTTTTCGTCTACTTGTCCGATAGGCATGCTCTTGAACTGAGTAGCGTAAAGAGATTGTTTGCCAACAGGCGGTTCGATAGGCTTGTATTCGGGCTTCTTCAGTTTGCCTTCTTTGCTTGTCTTACCTTTTTCGATGTAGAGTGCCAGATAATCATTGGTCAGATATTGTTTGGCTACACGCTTGATGTCATCGTTGGTGATGGACATAATTTCATCTTTGTAGTTAAGCACTTTGCCCAGATCTTGCTCATTGGTGAAAGCTTCCAACAACATTTCGGCTTTCGTTTCATTGTCTTCCATCATCAAGTCGAAGTCACGGCACATATTGTTCTTGATGGCATCGATTGTCCAGTCTGCGAAGTCTCCGTTGGCAATCTTTTCAATGGCTTTCAGTGCCTTCTTCTCTGCACTTTTGTTTGATTCGAAGCGTCGTTGGTTCTCGTCGTATAATGGAGTGACCTGGACTATGTTACGGCCCTGTTCACGGAACGTGAGGGTAGCTGCATAGCCGCTGGTTAACTCACCGTCGATGATCAGCTTGTTCAACGCACCTGTGTTGCTACTGTTGGAGAGCAATGAGAGAGCTATTTTCAGTGCATTTTCATCGGGATGTCCGGCAGGCACACCTTTGTAAACCAGGTAGACACTGGGATAATAACCTATTTTGGCTGTATATTGCGTACGGCCTTTTATGTTCAGATCGGGATATTCCTTGCGTGCCGGCAATTCATGGTTTTGCAAACGTCCGAAGGCAGCATTGATACGTCCGCTGATCTGCTGGGCATTGACGTTACCTACAAGAATCAATACCATGTTTTGTGGAGTATACCATTGGTTATAGAATTCAATCAGTTTGCTCAGTCGCGGATTTTTCAGATGTTCGGGCAATCCCAATACTGAGCGGGAGTAAGGATGTCCTTCGAATGCTTTATCCAACAGGAATTGTTGTTGCACTCTGCCTTGATTATCTTGTGCGCGGTTATATTCTTCGTATACCGTCTCCAATTCGGACTGGAAAGTACGGAATACAGGATTAATGAAACGTTGAGAACTGATTTCTAACCATTTGTTGATTTGGTATGCCGGGAAAGAGTTATGATAATAAGTGAAGTCGTAGCTTGTACCGGCATTCAGCCCTTTAGCACCCATGCTCTCCATTAAATTGGAGAATTCAGTCGATACGCTGACTTTGGCTGCTTCGATTGTAAGTTCATTGATTTCTTTTCCGATAGCTTCTTTCTTTACCGGATCAGTCTCATCAGCCATCTCGTCGTATTTTGCGATGATTTTTTGGTAGATGGGTTCTTCTGCCGCCCAGTCAAGTGTACTGATTTTATCCGTGCCTTTGAACATGACATGTTCCAGATAGTGTGCCAAACCGGTATATTCAGCCGGATCGTTGACTGAGCCAGTACGTACACCTACAGCACCGAATACATCCGATTTCGTGTTGTCTTCCCATATATATACGGAAAGGCCGTTTTTCAGCTTGAAAGCTTTCAATCCTTGACCGAATGACGGCAAAGCGATAGCCATGATAGCCAAAAGAGTGATTGATTTAATAATTCGTCTCATAAAAATAAAGTGTTTTTAAATAAAGTGTTTTTGCTATATGTAGGCAAAACTATAAAAAAATCACAAACAGTTTACGAAATCTTCGGAAAAAGATACGCTTTTTACAAAAATCACCACCAGAAAACTCTCAATTGATAGTTTTCGCCCTAAATAAAAACAAAACTCGGTTCTTGGAAACCCCAGAACTTCCCTATACTTGCAATCGTGAATTTAAAATAATTATTAACTATTTAAAAGAGCAAAGTATGAATACCTACAGTTTTAGGAAGGATTTGATTAGTGTGCAAGAAGAACTGCTTCGCTTTGCATATAAGTTGACAGCCGATAAAGAGGAGGCGAATGATTTATTGCAAGAAACCTCGCTCAAGGCATTGGACAACGAAGACAAGTACATGCCCGATACCAACTTCAAAGGGTGGATGTACACCATTATGCGGAATATCTTTATTAATAACTACCGCAGAATCGTTCGCGAACAAACTTTCGTGGACCAGACAGATAACCTTTATCATTTAAACCTGCCGCAAAACTCCGGTTTTGCAAATGCCGAAGGATCTTATGATTTAAAAGAAATGCATCGCATCGTGAATTCGTTACCCCGCGATTATAAAGTTCCTTTCTCCATGCATGTCTCCGGTTTCAAGTATCGTGAAATAGCTGACCGTCTCGGATTGCCTCTAGGAACCGTAAAAAGCCGTATCTTCTTTACCCGCCAACGGCTACAACAAGAACTGAAAGACTTTGTTTGAAAACAAACAGTGCAGACTGAAGACTGACAAACTTAATATTTATAGCCCAGAGCAATGCTCTGGGCATGTTTTTTTGTGGGAGGGGAGTGATGGGATTGGTTTCTTTCTAAACCGTAATGACTCCCCTCCATCCTTTCCGATAAATTATCGTCTGAATCATAGAGGAATGAAATGGTGGGAAATGTTATAAAATGAAAAATCTGTTTCAATATGATATTAAACATATCTTTTATGCTGAATAATTCAAATCTAAATTTGACTATATGTCAGAATAAACCTTTATATTTGTACTTATTAAGTTAACCAAGTAATTCATATATGTTAAACCGCTAACTGCTGACTGCGATGAAAAAGGAAATTAAATTCAGTCTTGTTTACCGTGATATGTGGCAATCTTCCGGTAAATATCAACCTCGTGTAGACCAATTGGTACGTATCGCTCCGTTGATTATTGAAATGGGGTGTTTTGCCCGTGTGGAAACGAACGGGGGAGCTTTTGAGCAAGTGAATCTGTTGTACGGTGAGAATCCTAACAAAGCCGTACGTGCTTTTACCAAACCTTTCAATGAAGTGGGTATACAAACGCATATGCTGGACCGTGGTCTGAACGCTTTGCGCATGTATCCTGTGCCTGCCGATGTACGCCGTCTGATGTATCGTGTGAAGCATGCGCAAGGGGTGGATATCACCCGCATCTTCTGTGGACTGAACGAGACACGGAATATAATTCCTTCTATTAAATATGCATTGGAGGCAGGGATGATACCGCAGGCAACTCTTTGTATCACACACTCGCCTGTGCATACGGTGGAATATTATGCCCATGTTGCCGACCAGCTGATTGAAGCGGGAGCACCTGAAATCTGTCTGAAAGATATGGCAGGCATCGGTCGTCCGGGTATGCTGGGACGGTTGACGAAGACGATTAAGGAAAGGCATCCCGAAGTGATTATCCAGTATCACGGTCATAGCGGACCGGGTTTGTCGATGGCTTCTATCCTGGAAGTTTGCGAGAATGGCGCCGACATTATTGATGTGGCTATGGAACCGATGTCCTGGGGTAAAGTACATCCGGACGTAATCTCCGTACAAGCCATGCTGAAAGATAAGGGCTTCCAGGTGCCCGATATCAATATGAAGGCATATATGAAGGCACGTGCCATGACACAGGAATTTATAGATGACTTCCTGGGCTATTTCATGGATCCGACCAATAAACACATGTCCTCTTTGCTGTTGAAGTGTGGCCTTCCGGGTGGTATGATGGGTTCCATGATGGCCGATCTGAAGGGAGTACATTCGGGTATAAACATGATATTAAGAGGGAAGAATGAACCGGAACTCAGCATTGACGACCTGTTGGTGATGCTCTTCGACGAGGTGGAATACGTATGGCCTAAGCTGGGGTATCCTCCGTTGGTAACGCCTTTCAGCCAGTATGTGAAGAATGTGGCATTGATGAACCTTATGCAGTTGGTGAAAGGTGAAGAGCGCTGGACGATGATAGATAATCATACGTGGGATATGATTCTCGGTAAGAGCGGACGTCTGCCGGGCGAGCTGGCTCCTGAAATTGTGGAATTGGCGAAATCAAAAGGATATGAATTTGTGGATACCGATCCGCAATTGAACTATCCGGACGCTCTGGATGAATATCGGAAAGAAATGGACGAGAACGGTTGGGAATATGGAGATGATGAAGAAGAACTCTTTGAACTTGCCATGCACGACCGTCAGTATCGTGATTACAAGTCCGGTACAGCCAAGAAGCGTTTCGAGGATGAATTGCAACGTGCCAAAGATGCGTCTATGGTGAAGAATGGATATTCTGAAGAAGAAATCCGGAAACTGAAACGTGCCAAGGCCGATCCGATTATTGCACCGGATAAAGGACAGGTGCTGTGGGAAGTATCTGTGGAAGGTCCTTCCGTGGCTCCGTTCATAGGGCGTAAATACCAGCATGATGAAGTGTTCTGTTACCTCTCCACCCCGTGGGGAGAATACGAAAAGATATTGACCGGATTCACCGGACGCGTCGTAGAGATATGCGCCAAACAAGGCGATACCGTGAATAAGGGCGATGTGATTGCCTATATTCAAAGAAGCGATATCTTTGCGTGATAAGTGATAAGTGGGTTAATCACTTATTAACCCACTTCTTTATCGTCTCCTTCAGTACCTCCTGCGTGAAAGGTTTGGTCAGGAAATCGTTGCAACCCGCATCGAGTGCTGCTTTGCGGTCATGATCGTAGGCAAAAGCTGTCAGAGCGACAATGGGTACGTCCGGTGACAGTTCACGAATGATTCTCGTTGCATCCAGTCCACCGAGATTGGGCATTTTCATATCCATCAGGATGATATCCGGATTTATTTCTACAAACATGTTGACGGCTTCCATGCCATCTTTGGCACGTTCCAGGTGGTATTCCTTACTAAGAATAGCTTTGGTCAGGATGTAATTGCTGTCCGTGTCTTCGGCTATCAGAACAGTTTTCAGTGAGATGGTTTCCTGCGACGACACCTGTACTTTTTCTGTGCTTTCGCTGCCTGCACTTTGTTTTCCGGCCGCCGGTTTATCTTCTTCGGGGCTGTTTTCAGTTTTTTCCTTATCTTCGTCTTTGGTGGTCTTGGCGGGCAGGGTAAAGATGAAGGTAGTTCCTTTCTCAAGTTCGGAGGTCACGGAGATTGTTCCACCCAGACGTTCGATGATTGTTTTGCAAATGGCTAAACCCAATCCGGTGCCCTGTGCAAAATTGTTGGCTTTTACAAACCGTTCGAATACCTTTCCTATCTTTTCGGGGGCGATGCCTGTACCTGTGTCAGTCACATGGAATACGATAGTTTCCCCTTCCCGATGGTATCCGTAGCTGATGCTGCCTTTGGTGGTGAATTTGAACGCATTTCCTATCAGGTTCGATATCACCTGGAAGATGCGGTTCTTATCAGAGTCTATCAGAATATCTTCATCGGATGGATCGAATATCAGCTCTACACCTGACGGACAGCGGAATACATGCGCATCATGGATTTCCTTGCACAGCGGGTGCAGGCGGACGGCGGCGATGCTGAACTCCACAATTCCGGCCTCTATCTTCGAGAGGTCGAGAATTTCATTGATGAGTTGCAACAGACGTTCGTTGTTGGCTTCCACAATGTTGTAATACTCTTTGCGCTCTTCCGTATTTTCGCTTTCGGCAATGATACGTGAAAAGCCTACGATGGCATTGAGTGGTGTACGTATCTCGTGGCTCATGTTGGCAAGGAAGGCTGATTTGAGTTGGTCGGAGGTTTCGGCTTTCTCTTTGGCTACCATCAGCTCCCGTCTCATCAGTTCCATGTCGGTGATGTCCCAGTCGATGCTTAACAGAATGGGCGGGAAGTCATTACTTTCTATTTTCATTTTCCGCTTGTCGAGGAAGAGGGGATTGCCGTTACCATCGCGTTCTTCCGCCACCCAATGCATTTCCTGTCCGGTGGTGGCTATTTCAATATCCTGTTTTCTTTTTTCTTCCGCTATTCCAGAACCATAAAAATCATAGTCGTCTTTTCCCAGGGCTTCCTGCATGGTAATGTCCCGATTGTATGACTCACGATTGCGGTAGAGGTATTTAAAGCCATTCTTAACGTCTTTCACGACAACACTGGCGGGCAGATTCTCAATAATTTTATCCAGAACTTGATTTAATTGCTTGATTTCCTGTTCTTGACGGATGCGTTGTGTTACATCTCTGCCGAATGTCCAGACCGTGCCTATTCCTTCGTCGCTGGTGACCCAATAGGAATTGCCTTCAATGGCAAGCACTTCGGGGCGAAGTGGTAACGGGTTATGGACGACGTAACCTTGACTGAATTCTCCCCGTTTGACGCTGGCGGCAAATTCTGCCCATGCCTTCTGGTCGCGGCCATACGATTGGAGGTCGTATATCTTCATTTGAGTAATGTCATCCGTATTTCTTATGTTGTGCCGCTCTTTAAAACAGCGGTTGGCGAATATGAGTGTACCGTCTTCCCGGGCTGAGTAGATATCTTCTGTTGAATTGTTTATGGCATGGGTAAGCAGGTTGATGTCATTGCGGCGGCGCTGTATGTCTGTAATATTTTGTATGTAGCCTTCTATGGTGGTGGTGCCGTCCTTATGGCGTTCACGCGTAAAGGCCTTGAGGCGGATGTAGAAGATTTGTTTCTGATACAGAATGCGATAATCCACGCTGTTCTCCATATCACCTTGCAGATTCTGTTCCAGCCAGTTATTGAAGGTTTCCCTGTCTTCCGGAAGTACATGTTGCAGGTATATGTCGATATTGATGTCCTGTGGCTCTTCGGTACACATGATATCGGTGTGGCCGGCATAGCTGAAAGTTCGTGTGTCGGACTCATACTGCCAGCTGCCGATGAGGGCGGCTTTCTGAATCTCGTAGAGTTCCCGATTGTTTCTTTCCAGTTCCAGCTTTTGCTGGCTGCGTTCCGTGATGTCACGATATTGGCATAATATCAGGTCGCCGTATGGCTGCATGATGCATTTGAAGAAATAGGTTTCATTTCGTAAGTTGAGTTCATAATTGCGGACGGATTTTGTTCTGTGCAACAGGATTTTCTTGAATTCGGGATAAAATTCGCCGTATGTTCTTGGTGGCAGCATTGCCAACAGGTTTTTACCGAGCAACTTTTCTTCTTTCAGAAACCATAGCTCTACGTTGTGGATGGCTATGTCTACGCACACACCATCCCTGTCCATGAGTATCAATGTATCTGATGTCATGTTCAGGAGCTTTTCGGAATTGTTCTTGTCTTTCAGAATGCTTTTCATTATCTTTCTTTGTATTTAGATTTATTGGTAGGTTTTTATCAGCCTGCCCTTCGTGCTTTTTCCCAGGCTCCGCTTTTGTTGCCTTTACGTTTGCTCAGGTAGCGGAATCCTCTGATTACGTTGACGTTCATGAAGAGGAAGTAATAAGGAATAAAGAGTAACTTGTTCTTGATGTGTCTCCGTGAGAGGATATATCCCCAGATGCCCATCAGGTAGAACAGTATTTGCAGTGCCAGAATGACAGCGTAAAACATCGGTTGGGCGCTTATGAAGAGCAACACTACGTTGAGGGGTAGCAATAGGAATAACAAGATAGGAGTGATGGACCACCGCAGGACACGATGGGACACATATTGGAAATTGAGCAAGCCATATCGGAAAGGGTTCAGCAACGGGCGCAACCGCCAGATGGATTGCAAACCTCCGGCGGCAATGCGTATCTTGCGCTTTTCCTCTTCCCGCATATCTGCCGAGCCACTTTCGGTGGCGTATGCGGCAGCGCAATAGGCAATGGTGTATCCCCGCATGACGATGCGCAGGGAGAGAATGAAATCATCGAGCAATGTATCTGTCCGCATGTCTTCAAACAGCTCACTGCGCACAGCAAACAGTTCTCCGGCAGCGCCTACGGCGGAGTAGAGTCGTGAATCGAGAGCTTTCAGGGTAGACTCGTATTTCCAGTAGATACCTTCTCCACCCGATGCGGCATTATCCTTGGTTTGCATGGCGATACGTTTTTCGCCTGCCACGCAGCCCACTTTGGGGTTGGCGAAGGCGTGAACTATTTCACGCAAGGCTTCCCGGTTCAGGTGTGTGTTGGCATCGGTGAATATGACAAGGGGAGTTTTTACGAATTTCATGCCCCGGTTGAGTGCGGCGGTTTTTCCCTGCCGTTCAGGCTGGTGGAGCACGGTGGCTTGCGGCCAGCGTGCGAGGCGTTCGTTGGTGTGGTCGTTGCTGCCGTCCGTAACCCAGAATATCCGTAGCTTTTCTGCGGGGTAATCCAGCTCCAGGCAGTTCTGCATCTTCTCGTCCACAACGTCTTCTTCGTTATAGGCGGCTATGAAAAGGGTTAGTTCGGGTAGTTCCGCATCGGGAGGCATGGGGTAGTGTATCGGTTTGCGGAAAGTTTCTTTAATCTTGACCAAAATGTACAATACAATTCCATATCCTATATAAGTGTAGAATACGATAAACAGGCTTATCCAGAATACTATCTCGAAAGTTCTCATTATGTGATATTTTCAGTTTTGTTTAAGGTAAACAAAAAATAATCCCTAAATTTATAGATAATCTTTTACTGATGCAAGAAAAGGGGAAGAATTATGATTTATTAACGGAAAAGAAAAGAGGCAAAAGCTAATTGATATTTTAGACACGGATTTCACGGATTACACTGTTGTTTTTATATACTGCAACAGTGTAATCCGTGAAATCCGTGTCTAAAATATATTCATAACGAAAAAGAAAGGAATGAAGTTACGAGCTACAGGCTACAAGCTACAAGTAGCTGCGCTATGTTCCGAAAGGCACTTGTAGCCTGTAGCTCGTAACTGATTTATATCCCTATAAAACTGCACTATCTTTTTGCGATTCTCCCATCAGTGGTTTCTTTTGCTTTTTCGGCATGAAACGGTTGTTCGTCTCATACAAGCTGTATTCTTTTCTCTATTATTCCTTTTCAGGACTAATCATTGAAACTTCTACCTCATTTTTCTGTTTGAACAGATCATCGGCAAACTTCTGAATATCTTTGGCTGTAATGCTGTTTACAATCTGTTCGTAGTCTTTTACAGGATTCATTCCGGTGAACAAATACTCATCGATGCTTCCCATCCAGTAGCCGTTTTCTTTCAGGTCTTCGGTATGCTTCTTCAACATAAACTCTTTTACCTTATTAAGATTGGTTTCAGATGGTCCTTCTTTGGCTATGTGTTCTATTTCCGCAAAGATGATTTTCATTAGTTTTTCCCGTTTAGAGGGTGCTGTGTCGAAAATTACTTGCAGTCCGGCTATCTCTTTAGGATATTTGGAGAGGTTACCACCTACGTATACGCTGTAAGTCCCGCCTTCATCTTCGCGTACTTTCTCTGTATAAACCAAGTCCATGACCTGGCCAGTCATATCCATCAGAATGGTATTTCTTAAATCATACTTGCATGTACCGATAAAGGAAACGAAATTAGAGGCTTTGGCTGTTTCCTGTTCACGGATGAACTCATTTTTGTAAACTCCTTTGCGATATTCTATTTTGTTATCTTTGAATGATTCCTTGCGGTTGATTGAAGGCAATGTTCCGAGATATTCGGCAATAAGCGGTTTCATCTCTTCAATATCTACATTACCAACAAAGATGAAGGTGAAATCGCTGGCATCTTTGAAACGATCCTGATACATTGCCAGTATCTTGTCATAATCCATCTTGTCGACCATGTCGGACTTGACGCGTAGAGTACGGGGATGTCCCATTCGCAGAGCATACGTGACGCTGTCTCCGAATGCCGTCATGGGGTTCATTTCCTGGTTCAGCCAAGCTGCTTTGTTACGATTCTTGTAGGATGCGAAAGCATCATCGTCCCGGCGTGGTGCGGTAAATGTCAGATAGGTAAGCTGCATCATCGTCTCAAAGTCTTTTGGAGAGCAGTAACCATTGACGGACTCTGTCTTGTCACCGATGCCGTACCCCACAGAAGCTCTTTTACCTGCCAATACTTTTTCAAGTTCAACGGCGCTGAAGTTGCCCAAACCACCTACGGAGACGGCATCTAAACCATTGATGTTGATAATTTCCGAATCCGGAAACAGCGAACTTCCGCCCGGACTCACACCTTTCATGATAATCTCATCAGCTTTGAAGTCGGTCTTCTTGATGATTACTTTTACTCCGTTAGATAGTGTCAGCATGGTAGTGCCGAATACATCGTCCTTTTGTTCGGAAATGATTTTTCCTCCTTTCGGAGTTTCTCTCATCAGGGGCTCGTCTGATACTTTGTCGACGTATGGAGTCAGTTCCTCGGTTTTTACATCTTGCAGAATTTTCTTGATGGCATCTTCCGTCGGCATTTTCAGATTTTCTTTTTCGGGGCCGAAGATGGCGACCACCTGGTTGGTGTCCGTTACAAGTGTTTGCATCATCATGTTCAAAGGTTCTACAGGGATGCTCGGAGCTATCTGGCTGATGATGCCATATTCGTTTTCAATGCCCGGTATGGGTTCGTTATCAAGGAAGTGACGTACATATTCATTGCTGTATTCATCGTTCTTGCGTTTGTCACGTTCGTTGTAGGCGGATTCCAAGTTGCGCAAATACTCGGCGCGGGCACGTTGGTATTCGCTCTCGGTGAAGCCGAACCGGCGGGCACGTTCCATTTCGCGAAGTAAGGTGGCGATACCACTTTCTACTGCATCTTCCTTGCAAACGACGATGCCGGTGAAGGCTTGTTTGGTTTTTGCAACGAAGAAGTCTCCGTCATAGCTTCCTGCGTAAATGTATGGAGGATTAGCTTCCTGAAGCAGTTCGTTTAATCGGGCATTCAGCATATTGCCAATAAGGTTGGTGGCATAGTTCTCCACCAGATATCCGATTTTGTCTTTCTCTGAGTCGGGAGTCGCCTTATGTTTGTTGAAGACGATGGCTTGAATATGAGGCTGTTCCTTATCCCGGGCAATAAGCACGATCGGCTCTTTGTTGTCATTTACCGGATAATACTCGCGTTTGGCAGCGTTGGGTTGTGCGGGGACATCGGCGAATAGTTTCTTGATCTGGACTTCGACGGCATCCACATCAATATCTCCTACCACAACGATACCTTGCAGGTCGGGGCGATACCATCTCTCATAATAATCCCTCAATGTTTGCGGTTTGAAGTTCATCACTACATCCATGGTTCCGATAGGAAAACAAGTGGCATACTTGGTTCCGGCAAACATGGCGGGGAGCAGTTTTTCCTGGAAACGCTGCATGGCGCTCATACGTGTACGCCATTCTTCGTTGATAACGCCACGTTCTTTATCAATTTCTTTCGGATCCAGGGTCAGATCGTTGCTCCAGTCGTGCAGAATCAGCAGACAGGAATCGACAGCACCCGGAGTATTGACAGGAACATTGGAAATGTTGTAAACGGTTTCGTCTACGGAAGTATAAGCATTCAGATTTTCACCGAATTTTACTCCGATACGTTCCAGATATTGTTTCAAGGCATCGCCCGGGAAATGAGTAGTCCCGTTGAAACACATATGTTCGAGGAAGTGGGCGAGGCCGCGCTGGTTTTCCTCTTCCTGTATGGAACCTACTTTTTGGGCGATATAGAAATCGGCACGGTTGGCAGGAAGATTGTTTTTGCGGAGATAGTAAGTCAGACCATTATCCAGTTTGCCGATACGTACATTCGGGTCAATGGGAATAGGAGGTTGCTGCTGCGCGAGAGCTTGTTGGAAGTTACAGCATACAATCAACGCTATAACCAATAAACTGCGGAATAAATGTTTCATATCTATGAAGATTAAAAAATGAATATTGTTCTATTTGTCTGGGAAAAGGGAAATGAATCACAAAGAAAAGACTTTTTTTGTATGGAAGATATTTTGTAATAACCTTTTTTTGTACAAAACGAAATTTATCAGAAAGTATCATACCATGAAGCTAAGTTTAGTTTGTCTTATTCAGCCTTAAATGAGGTGCTTAATGCAAAGCGTCCGA
>OHIC01000133.1_pt1 | contig 61896 bp, 67 predicted proteins | sample 1568171 | NCBI WGS metagenome assembly OHIC01 (sample SAMEA3879506, study PRJEB24766) | human gut metagenome | biome: human-associated habitat; feature: feces | place: USA | collected 1985/1987
TGAGATTTAAGTTTGCGGATGAATTTAGACGCATAGCAGAATACATTGAAATCAATACCACAAAACCCGCAGTGGCGGGCTAACCCCCGCTACATACCCCTTTGACAGTGTGTTTTCCTAATAGGAGTTAATCATATGCATCCTCATGAAAATATTTTCTGATTTCATTCTCATCTTGAACGAGAACTGCTTTCCAAAATTCATGTATATTCATCTTTTCATTCTCCTTAAAATTTCGATTTCTCAGTTTCAAAAACCGAAATCTGTCGAATTCGTTACATAGATAAAATTTTTTAACAAACCTTCTTATGACAAACCTTCTTTTTTTCTTTCAATATCAAATTCTTTTTTCGAATATATCACTGCTATCACACTTGCCAATATTATATATACCAGCATAAGAATTGTACTAATGATTCCGTTTGCAAAAACAGTAGTAATAATTGTCAACAATCCTGCACAGATAATGCATATCGCCCCAATAAGGTTACTCTTTCTCCATGTATTATCATTATGCATACTCCAAACAGTCCTAACTCCTACTACAGAATTTTTCTTTGCCTTAGTCATAAAATTTCCCAAGACAACAAACATAATTCCACATAAAATACAAGAAACCTTTGCAATGTCAATCGTTGACTTAGAACCTCCTGTACTTGCTTGCACATAAGAAGAATAGAGAATAAAATAATGCATAATTCCAAACATTACAGCCTGTGAAAGTCCCACAATACTTAATACCTTAGCAGCTGATTTTGCTTCCAATTGTTCTTTTTCCACTTCTGCATTTACAGCCTTTTTCTCATAAACACGAATTAGTAAATACCAAAAAAGTGTAATAAACATAATGATTACCGGAAAAATAAAACTTTCCATTTTACTTCCCCATCTATCCGTATTTCCTGCCAAATCATGATGCATAGGTATTATGTCTGGCATAAACTGTAACACAATACTTGTAACAGCCACTGGAATTAATGCAAAAAACCACATTATTCTTTTCATTATTTTTTCCCTCCAAACTGATTAACCCATATTATTAATTCATCAAATACAGTTGTATTGATTTCGTAATATATAAAGTTCTTTTCTTTATACTCTGATATTAAGTCAACACCTTTTAATAATTTCAAATGATAAGAAAGTGCCGCTGGGGTAATCTGCAATTTCTCTGAAATCTCTCCGGCGTTTAATCTTCCATCTTTTAGCATCATAAGAATCTCTCTACGCTGCCCATCTGCCAGCACCTTAAAAATATTTGTCCCTCCCATAATTCTCACCTATTTAAAATTTTATTTAAATAGATACTATCACGCTCAACCTTAATATGCAATAGCAATTTAAATTTTTTTTGAAATAGGAAAGACACACTAAAATCTCAGTGTGTCTCCATTAGCTTAAAAATTGAATTTACCAAATCGACAAATTTTGATTTGTTTAAATCAAGCATTTCCGCCACTTTCAGCCGCTTACTTTTCCTGACGAACGCCTAGCGTTCGTCTACCACCTGGAAGATGTAGAACTTCAAGTAAAAACTTAAAATTCCTTGATTTTCCAAGACTTTTTCCTTGTTAAATACGTTTACTACACCACATTTACACCATTTCTGTAATAATAGACATTTCATCTTTCAACGTAGAATCCAATACGTGACAATACAAATCCATTGTCATTTGCAGGGAGTTGTGACCTAACAGCTTTTGCAAGGTTTTGGGACGCATTCCTTTTGTGATACAGTTCGTTGCAAAGGTATGTCTTAAACAATGTGGTGTAAATACTTCAAATGTTTGTGCGGGATTTTCTGTGTTTATGCGATTGACCAGATAGCGTATAGCTGTTCGTATATTGCTTTCATGCAGAGGATGATTGGTTTTGCTTGTAAACACCAGATTTCCAAATCCCGGTTGAGCTTTAAATCTGCTGTTTACCTTGTCCCGCCATGCTTTTTGCTCTTGCAGTATTTCCATGACTTGTTTAGACATGGGAATGTTTCGCTTGCCCGCTTTACTTTTGGGTGGGTGAAACTCATAGATTGCAGTTCCATTGTTTGGAAGATAACATAGCGTTTTTTCTACATGGATGAAGCCAGTCTCAAAATCAACACATTCCCATGTGAGACCAAGAATTTCTCCCATTCGCATACCAGTATTTAACGCAAGAACAAAAAAGGGATAAAGCTGACTGTTTCTCGTTGATTGATAAAGTATCTGAATTTCATCCGGTGTTAATACACGTTTTTCAGGCTGTTCCGTACCGTCTATTTTGGTATTGACTGATACAGCAACATTTTTATTTATCAAGTCCGATTCAAAAGCCCTGTTAAGCATATCAACAAGGAGCGCCTTGCAATCCTTTCTGGACTTATCGCTTTTTAGATTATTGAAAGCGTTTTGAATAATGACCAGATTTAGATTTGTCAGTTTACGCCATCCCAGTTCCTCACGAAGCCGATTATACTGGACGGAGTAGGTGCGTCTGGTTGTATCTCTGCAATGCTTTTTACAGGTGGTCATCCATACGTTATACCATTCATCCAGGGTCATATTACTGGTAACTACATTTATCTGCTTCTCGTCCTCATACTGTGCGTCCCGCAGCTTTTTTGTTATATCGTTGTATGTTTTTGCATAAATCGTCTGTCTTTTGCCAAAACGATTGATAAAACGTGCCTGATACAGCCCGTCTTTACGTTGGGAAATGCCTTTCCCTAATTCTTTCCCTTTTAATGATTTACCCATTCTGTACTCCTTTTCTATGGTAAATCAAAAGGGTATTGCTAAGATGTACGCATAGTATATCACAGCAATACCCCTGTTTTCAATCTATACAGCCATTTTGTCAAGCCATTTATCCAGCTTGTTTTTATCGGCATACCATCGGTTCCCAATCTGTACACCGAATCCGTTTTTACCTCTGACAAGTTCCCTTGCTTTCGTTTCTCCAATTCCAAGGTAGGAGCATAATTCTTTCAGGGTCAATAGCTTCTTTTCCATAGGCTATTCCTTGAACGGTATAGAACACTGTTCAGCCTTTGTTAGTGGCTGGAAGTTGTTATTTCTTTCAAGATATTCTTTTACCGAAGAGTAGGTTATAATGTGTTCTGCATCCTGATAGAAAATAACCTGATGTATCCGACGTAGAAAAGCCTCCCATGTTGCCGGACTTTCTGCCTGTATATTTACATACTGTTGTTCCAGAAGAATATTAGAAATAATATAGACTTCCAGATAGCAGGCTGTTTTGTTGTTATACCGGGCAGACAGTTCACAGGGATAGCCGTCCAGATAATTGAGCATATCCTGTATTTTCAGACTGCTTCGGAACTCTTCAAAGATAATAACACTGTGATTTTTATAGCTGTCAAATGGATGTATGTAATCTGTCACACGAAATACATTACTATATCCGTATTTCTCCATGACAGACCGTGTTTTACCAGTTTCGGTTTTCCCGAAGATATAAGTAACAGTAAGTTCCCGCCATGTATTTTTATATTCATCCTCAATTAAAAGCTGTCTTGCCCGGTCTATTTTGTCCAGATAACGCATAGCCTGTGGAAATGCTTTTAATATTTCTGCTGTGCTTAGTCCGCTTTCTATCATATCGTAGATAAATTGTAGTTCGCCCTTTTCACTCATAGTTTCTTTGGCGGGCATAATGCCATATTCTTCAAAAGTTCCGGCGATAGAAGTTTCTGTTTTAGAGGTATTTTTCCATTTCCCGGCTTTCAGAATATAATCTTTGTTTTCTGCTGATGAACCATAGGCTGATTCTATGTGTCCCTGTGGAAAACGCTTTTTTACCGTAGAGAAGCGGATAGGCGAAGCACTGTACAAATAGATGTGTGTATGTGGTGTCTGCTCTTTCAGCCCGATTTCATCCGCCATACACCAGTAAGATACAGAGCTGAGTTTTCCAATTTCTTCTTTAATTTGCGGATGGGTCATAGGCGGAACCATACTAAGAGGATTATTAAGCGTTATATTATATTTTCGTGCCTGTCGGTCTTTTGATTCCTGTATTTTCTTTTCTTCCATAAGATTCTCCTACTTGCTACAAAATGATGTAACAGCCTAAAACACTTGATTTTATTGGATAATCAGAGGGTTGCTACAACCCCTTGTAATACTAAAGGGGTTGTACCGCCCCAGTTCCCCGCCGTTGGCGGTCACTGGGGCAGAAACTTTTTATTCCCCATTGCTTTTAACCTGCCTAATCAAGTGCGTGATTTTTAATATAAGGTGCTACAAATTCCCGTGGTCTGCTGTCAAGTCCGGTTCTCATAATCAAACCAGAGCCGATTTCTCCATAGCGAAGGTTTTTAACATCTGCATATTCAGTTCCGAAAATCATACTGTATTCACTAGCTGACATCTGACCGAGAGCAACTTTTAAACCGATATTTCCACGGATACCACTGTTTCCGAAATATTCTGCTAATCCAGATTGTGAAATCAATCCGGCATAAATATTTTTGCTTCGTCCGCTGACAATAATAGCATTGATTTTACCTAAAGTTTCTTTATACAGCTTGTCTGGAAAGACCAGTTTCATCAGGATAATTTCATCACAGATAACACAGACAGGATTAAAATTAAAATCCGTATTTCCATCAATTCCCTGTTGTTCCATGTTGGTAATATCAACTGTCCTGCTTTGCAATTCTTCTGTTATGAGCGAAATTTCTTCTGCTATCTGTTTTGGTTCATACGCATAAGTAATTGCAATATTTCCATGACAAAATTGCTCCATTTCAACGTCCCTTTTTACATCCAGATAAAGGATACGGACACCGCATTTTAACAGACTGGAAATAATAAAGCGTGTAAAAGTTGTTTTGCCTGAACCAGTAGAGCCTACAATCAGAAAGTGCGGGATTTTCCTGTAATTCCATATAAGGGATGGGGAGAGGTAAACTGTAGTTTCTCCGGAATCCCCCGGAATATCTGTTTTGGATGAAATGACAAGAGCTTTTTCCTGCTCTAACTCAAACAGATATTCTATGTATCCCCTTTTTTCATATATGTTCAGGCATACCTTTTCCAGACGGTCAGCTAACCCTGTTTCCAGTCCCCGCAGATTGATTTGGTTTCCAGACAGTCGGAAGCGGATATGCAGCGTATTAGAAGCTGTGTCCATACACCAATCCGTTTGTGGGTAAAATGTGTAAACTTTCTTTCTTCCCCGAAATGCAGTTTCATATAATTGGTTTTCTTCGATATGCTTCTGGATAAGGCGGGAGATTTTTCCCACCTTGTAGAAGTTGGTATGTTGTACTACTGTAAAAAACATGACCAAGATCAGAAGCATGACAGCCAATGCGATTGCAAAACTTATGTTTCTGGTTACTACATAAGCTGTCAAAAAGATAACCATGAGAAGCATATACAGGCTACAGCACCATTTTAACCACCAAAAGGAATGGGCGGTTACTCTGTGGTATTTCATGCCTGTGCGTCTCCCTTATTTACCCGCAGTCTGGGTGGATTGACAATCTCAATCTGGTCAGCTACGGCACTGATTTTGATTTCATTACTTCTAAAATCCTGCCAGAGTTTCGCATCCAGATTGTTAAAGATAACCGGAGTCGGTTTTCCGCTAAATTCTACAGACGGAACAGTCTCTTTTACTTTAACCACGAACTTTTCCCACTGCCTTGTAGAAATAACCGGGTAGCCGATAGCTTCCAGTTCATTTGTACGTTTTCCATCTGCATAGACATAGACTTCTTTCGGTTCTCCGATTAACATCAGTTCTCCAAAGGTTTCATTAAAATCAAAAACTACTTCACTTAATTTCATGTATGTATCCTCCAAAATTTGAATTTTTTAAGCCGCGCAACTTATGAACTGGATTATAGTGGAAAATGAGGCGGTTGGATATTACATGACAAGTAGAAACGGAAAGGCGCATGAAATAAGGGATTTTTCAAAAAACAAATTTCAGAGTAGCGAAAAAACGTGATAAACAGGTGTGATTTTTTACAGAACATGTAAAAAGATGTGAAAGAAAAATGCACGCTGATGATTCAACGTGCATGAAACAGATATTTATGAGTTTTTTTTCTTACGTTTTGTAACTTTTCTTCTGCAATAAGTACCAAGCCAGTATTTTTGTTCGATACCAAGTTGTCCTAATATCTCGTTACACTGATCTATGCTCCTGTCACGACACTGGGTTAAAAGAAATGTATAAGCATAGTCCCTTTTGTTAAAACGATTGAATCCCAGTCCAAGACTATAAAGCAGGGCTTGTGCCATCATTAAATCCAATTTATAGGCAATACAAACTGTAATAAGCGTATTTCTCTGTGGCGGGTCTTTTTCATCAACCTGTTTCTTTAACCGATAAAGCATATTTTCACTTAATCCTGTCTTATCAGCAAAAGATTTATAGGTCTCATTTTCAAGGACATCACTAATCAGTGCGCTAAATGGTTTGTTGTATCTGGTTGAATTTTCATAATCTTTAAGAAACAGACTTTCCAGACGTACCCATTCTTTGTAATCGTATCCTGCAATCATTTGGTCATTTGTTGTAGACATACTGCATCCCCTTTCATTGGTTTTTAGAAGTATCCATATCATTTAAGGCATATTCACACGCCTGAATGACAAAACTGGAAAATGTCACATCCTGATTGACGATTGCTTTATCTATTCTATCAATTAGTTCTACTGGGAAGCGTATAGTCTTATTTTCTGATTCTTTTCGGTTTGGTTTTAGTTGAAAAGCCATAAGCATTACCTCCTGTCATTACTATCATATTGCTAATCACTATATAAATAAGCATTGCGTATTGCATTGCAAAATATATTGCAAATTAAATTCAGTATGATAGAATTGACAAAAAGGAGGGTTCGTATGGTTTATAGATACGATTATGATGTAAAAAATGAGTTGATTGATTTACTGGAAACAAAGCAAGACTTTTCCGGTGTACTGGAAATGCCCTACTACTTAGAGCAGTATCATCAGGAAACAAGCACAGCAAGACAGAATTTGCAAAGATTCCTGATTTACAAACTGTCATATTATTTGGATGATTCTGATTTAAAACAATTTGATTGCGATGTATGTGAAGAAATGACTACTTCTTATCTGAAAACATATCATTGGCTTGACGGATACCGGAGTGAGCAACAACCATCTACGGCGGTCAAATATGAAGTAACAAACGGGAATATAACCTATAGAGGAGATACCATGACCAGTGCATGGATTCCCATAGAAAATTATATTCAGTTAAAAATGTCTAGTCAGATTAAAATGCAAGGGAATATGTTGGAACTTTATTTTCTTAGGAATATGGAAAAAATAAGATTGTCACCGGAAGCCGGACGTTTTTTGCAATTAACGCATTCTATTGGTAATTTTATACCTGTTCCGAGAGGATTTAATACTGGACGGAGTGGAGAATATGCTAAATGGGATTCATGGGATTTAACACTGGAACAGATATTCCAATGGTACACGGATAATTCTGATATGACGGATATTTGTAATCATGGAGCATTAGAGTGTTTGTTTACTTATGCAAAAAATAAAGAATCGGCTATTCAGTATTGTGAAGCATGGTTACAACTATTTGGAACATGGGAAAATTTTGTGAAAGAAAATTATTTAGAAGCATTTGTAGATAAAAAAGGAGTGCCGAAGAAATTTTTTTCGGGACATTCCTTAGAGAACCCGCTTCCGAAAACCTTAAAAGAATATGAGACATTTTTTCAAACGGTAAACAAGTGCATTGACCAGCGAGGAAAACAGATTGCCAATTTTCTTATGAATAGAGAAAATGGGGCAGAATCAATGGGTAAAGGGGCTTCAACATTCAGTTTTTCAGATTTACAAAATGCGAAAGAGACGTTTCTGGAATATGTATACAGTTTTATGTCGATAAGTCCCTGGAAACTTAAACTTCTGGGATTTTTCCTGTTCTGTATTATTTTCAGTCCGATTATGGTAAAACTTGAAATGTACCCACTTTATCAAATGATTATTTTTGTTGCATTTATAATATTTCTTGCATTTCTTATCATTTATTTTTCTTTAGGGGCTATGTATAAGTGTCCTACTTGTAAGAAACGGTTTGCGTTAAAACGGATAGAAAAAGAGCTGGTTAGTTCTGAACGCATTTCTATTTTGCAGGAAGTAAAAACCAGAAATCGTAATGGAAATGTTGTTGGAACGCAGGAGCAATATATTCCGGGAACAAGAAGAACATACGAAATTCATTATGTCTGTAAAAATTGTGGCGAAGATTGCTATAGACAATATGAAAAAGAAACACCCAACGTATAAAGGAGATTTGACAATTTATGAAATTAACTAGAAGATTATGCTTCCTTATGATGATAGGAATACTTGCAAGCTGTACTGCCTGTGGTTCTGAAACACCCCCTGTACCTGTGGAAGAGAGTACGCAGGAAGAAACAGATAACATTGTTAGCAGTTCTAAAGAAACACCAGTTTTGGAAAGTGAAGAAAATTCTGATACTCAGGAATTAAAATTAGACCACACGTATGTAACGCAATTTGGAACAGTAAACGCAGTATCATATCCCTGTTTTTTGTTTGATTACCCGGAAAATTGGACGATAACCAAAGAAGAGGTATCACAGACTGATGAAACAGTAGTACTTACAAACGAAAGAGGTTCAACCATAACATATACTTATATCGGTGGTGTTGCAGAAGGACAGTTAGGGGCTGGTTCGGCAACTGATATGACAAGGATTGAGCTTTCTGCTGTGGCAGATTCCCAGTTTATTCCCGGTTATGTGGATGCAAGAAATTATGAGGATTTAGGGAAATTTGTAGTAGCTGAAACTAAAATCACAGGTACAATGGATATGCTTACAGATTCAGATTTTGTAGATACGGATGGAGCAGTTTCTTTTGCTGTTTTACCGGAAAACAGAACCGGGACAGAAGAAACAACAGATCTTCCTTTGCGTGTTCAAAATACATTCTGGTATAGTGGCTATGTTTCATTCACAGCACAAGCACCAGACGGACAGTTCACAGAAGCGGAACAGACAGAGGTCATTGCTATATTGTCAAGTTTCAGAGTAGAGGATAATTAAGTATCAAGTTGAATGAAGTGGTATCAGACCAGAGATAAGGAAGAATAATATATAAGGGATATTCCAAGAGCGTGATTTGGGATATCCCTTTTTACATCTGCATACCCTTTGATTTACACCATTTACTACACCATCTGGCTATAAAATTACACCATTTTCCGATAAGTTACGATAGTTTCACATTTTTAACAAATATGCTGTAAACCGTATAAATCAAAGATTTCTGCTATTCTGAAAAATTACTTCTCATCAACAACCTGGAAGATATAGAACTTGAGGTAATAGCTCTCGTCCGCAGCCCACAGGATCGGATGATCCGGGCCCTGTGTCTTGAATTCTACCTGGCGGAGACGCTTATGCGCACCATGAGAAGCCTCCCGGATTGTTTTGGCAAAAAGCTCCGGATCCATGAAATGGGAGCAGGAACAAGTTACCAGAAATCCGCCGTCCTTCACCAGCTTTAAGCCCCTAAGATTGATCTCACGATATCCTTTTACAGCATTTTTGATGGAATTGCGGGACTTGGTAAAAGCGGGCGGATCCAGGATCACCACATCATATTTCTCGCCCTTCGCTTCCAGCTCCGGCAATAACTCGAAGACATCCGCACATCGGAAGCTTACCGTATTTTCCAGTCCGTTCAGCTTCGCATTTTCCGTTGCCTGATCCACAGCCAGCTGAGAAGCATCCACACCCAGAACACTCTTCGCTCCGGCAATTCCCGCGTTCAATGCAAAGGAACCGGTATGCGTGAAGCAGTCCAGTACTTTTTTATTCTTACAGAAACGATGAATGGCGGCACGGTTATTCTTCTGATCCAGGAAAAATCCGGTCTTCTGTCCGTCCTCTACATCCACCATGTAATGTACACCGTTTTCCACGATCTCTACTTTCGTGTCAAACGGTTCGCCGATGAAGCCCTTGTAACGCTCCATACCTTCCTGCAAGCGCACTTTGGCATCACTTCGCTCGTAGACACCGCGGATGGCAATACCATCCTCTGCCAGTACTTTCTTCAAAGCATCAATGATCACAAGCTTCCACTTGTCGATTCCCAGTGCCAGAGACTCCACTACCAGTACATCCGAGAATTTATCGATGACAATACCCGGCAGGAAATCCGCCTCTCCGAAGATCAGACGGCAGCTGGAGGTATCAATGGTCTCCTTGCGGTAATTCCATGCATCCCGCACCCTCTGCTCAAAAAATGCCTCATCGATCACTGTATCCTTCCTGCGCGCCAGCAGACGAAGCGTGATCTTGGAATTGGTATTGATATAACCGTATCCCATAAAATAACCGTCAAAATCATGAATGTTTACAATGTCACCATTCTCAAACGTCCCCAGGATGGATGCGATCTCATTATCAAATACCCACATTCCCCCGGCTTTCAGCGTTCTTCCTTCTCCTTTTTTCAGCGTTACCGTTGTATTGTACATAGAATTTCCTCTCTTAATTTCGTGATTTTATCGTTTTTGCAACTTTTTCTTCTATCATATTCGTTTTTTGCTTGACAATCAATGGGTTTTTATTTATTATTTTAATGTTGACGCGATTCGTGTTAACAAAATCGTCGCGTGGCTCAGTTTGGTAGAGCGCTGCGTTCGGGACGCAGAGGTCGCAAGTTCGAATCTTGTCGCGACGACGAAAAATAAGCTTCCACAAATGTGGAAGCTTATTTTTGTTTGCCTCAACGTATTGCACCTGTGACCTGTATCGGACTGAACACATCGTTCGGGCGCAGAGGGTCCACGAGGTCCGGGGGACCTCGGCCTGGACCGACCGAAGCGGAGCGGAGACCCACGAGGTCCGGGGGACCTCGGCTTTGAGCCGACCGGAGCGGAGCGGAGACCGCAAGTTCGAATCTTGTCTATCTCAATGTATTGAACTTACGTCCTCTAGCTGGCTCAAACACATCGTTCGGGTGCAGACCGCAAATTCTCCCCAATTCCCATAATCACAAACACCGTCGAAATATTCATCACCTGCTGAAAACTAAACATATTATTCACTGTATATGCCAGCACACAGATCCCGCAGGCTCCCACCAGCATCTTGTTCTCCCCGGCACGAAGAAAGTCTCTGATCGCCGTGATCATCATCCCGGCGTAACTGACCAATCCCAGCACTCCTATATCTACCAGAACCGTCAGCCATTCATTGTGTGCATTCGTAAGCCGGTTCCCGCCAAAACGGTCATTCACCATCGTCTGCAGTCCCACACTTCCCTCGTTGGATAAAAATGCATACAGGCAATCCGGTCCCACGCCGAATATTTTATGCAGAAAATCCGCCTCCCAGAAGCATCTGGCACCTGCTGCCCAGGTACCGCCCCGGGCACTCCCCCAACTGACATTAAACGTCAGCCATTTTGTCACATTCGGGTCTGTGATGTTGGGAGTCAACGCACCACCGGCTAAGGTATTGATCAGCGTCAGTAACAAAACAAGCAATATCATAACCGGTACCGCAATAGCGATCCCACAATAGATTCTATGTAACATTTTCTCCGGATAACTTCGTCTTACCCGGGTTCTGTGTATCCAATACAAAATAATTCCCGACAGAATCGTCATAAATATGCCTGCAATCGAAAACGTCAGCAGATCTGTAATTCCTTCCAGGATCAGTTCCCGGGAAAATATATTCAACCGGCGGAGAACACAGGTAATCAGACACGCTGCGGAAAACAGTGTCATCTCCTGCCAGAACACTTCCATCCTCCCGCTGTCTCTCACAGACATCCCGAATAATACGAACATGACCACCGCAAAGGTTACAATGCCGCTGCTACTTCCCTGAGTCGCCAGCGAGGCGAAACCGATCGTCACATATGCCATCAGCAGCAGCTTTTTCCAGGTCATCTCCGGCTCCATCCGCCACAGCAGATAGACACCACCGAACAATATCGTCACCAGATACCCGCAATACCAGTTGATATTCCCGATCGTCGAGATAAAGGAAGGGTTCACGTACTCCGGATCCACCGGAAGCAGGCAGAACTTGTTCACATATCCCAGAAAAAAAACAACCGCAGACACCGGCAGTACCAGCGCCGGGATCCAGCTCTTCCATTGCCACATGCGGGAGATCATAAAATACACGATCACCGCTCCCAGCTGCGTCCACATTCCCATCCGCCAGGACGCTGTCCCCCACAATGCTTCTTCCCGGTAATTCGTAAACAGATAGGATACTAAAACCGCAATTCCATAAAATACGGCAAATCTGTCCGTCACACTCAGATTCTTCCATAATCCCGCCGGCCATTCCGTGAACTTTGGCAACTCCTTTTTCTGAACTGCTGTAACCAGCCGGAAAAGCAGCCACAGTAAAAATACCGGCAGCAAAGTTTTCGCACCATAGGTCATAGTCTTGAGAAAAAAGGTCTCCTTCTCTGTTCCTATCCTGGCATATCCTTTATTGTAAAGAGGGAGTACCATCAGAATCACGATCATATACACGCTGATCACGATATCACATAAAAATCCGCTAAAGCTGCAAAGTGTCTCTGCTACGGATTCTGCTTTCTTGTGTTTTGTATTTTTTGCCATAGGCTTCATCTCTCCGAACCTTCTCCGACCACCGGAAATTTATTCCCTTTCATGATAGCTTTCCGGACTTCTTTCGTCAATCTTTTCTCAGAAGCGATCCGCTCTGTTTTTCTGCCGGTCAGACATCTTAGACAGGCTATGATACGTCTCGTAGATCAGCACAAATCCCAACGGTCCCTTGATGATCCCCCAGACGCCGAACAGGCGGATCCCGGCATACAACGACACCAATACAGCAATGGGAGACACTCCTATTTTCCTGCCGATGAGACGGGGCTCCAGTATCTCCCGCAGGAAAATACATACCACATACAGCGCACCACAGATAAGTGCTCTACCGAAGCTTCCCTCCAATAGCTGCCAGATTCCCAGTGGCAACAGCACCACCCCCGTGCCGATAAAAGGCAGCGCATCCAGAATCCCCGCCAGGATCCCCCACAGCACTCCATGCTTTATCCCCGCGATCCCTAACGTAATCGCTGCTGTCAGTGCGATCGCCGACATGATGATCCCCTGTGCTTTTACAAAGGTAGCGATATAGCGGACAATTCCGCAGATCACCTCCAACAGCACATGGCAGGACTCCTGATCCAGCAGATGGTTCATGATGCCGTCATAGTCTTTCGCCAACAGTACCGATGCAATGAGAAACGTCACCAGGAATCCTCCCAGCTCCGCAAACCACCGCACATACTGCATGGATTGCGACAGCATCCCCGGCAGAATATTTTCCTCCAGCGAATCCAGTCCCTCCTGCAATCTGCCGCTGACCGTATTTTCCAGATAGGAAGCGTCCACACCAATGATCTCTCCCACGCTGTGGCATAGGTTCCGGACCACCTCCAGCCACTCCTGCTCCCTCGCATCCATACTCCGGATCCACACCGGCAGACTTCCCAGCACCCAGGAACTCAGTACCCATAACAGTACAGCCAACAGCAGTGTCGCCAGGATCAGAAGCACTATGGCGCTTAAGGGTCTTGGAAAATGCAGTTTGCGGTTCATCCGCTTCATCATCGGTCCGAATATCGTGACGAACAGCATCGACAACAGCACCGGTGCCAGCAGGGGGGTCAGATATTGCAGAAAAAAATAGACTGCTCCCGTCACCGCAAGCAGTACTATCATCTTTTTTCCTATAATATTTTTATCGAATTCTCCCCAGTCCATTCCGCACACTCCCTTTTTGGATTAGTGTGCTCTGAGAGACTTTTTTTATCCCCTTTTGGAGATTCCGGTTTCATTTTCTGTGAGTTTTTTCAATTCCTCCATCGCAAAACCTGCAAATGCCGGATTCTTCGGCACTACCCGGAATCCCATCTTTTTCCCGGAAACGGGATGGACAAGCTCCAGAGAATACGCGCATAGTGCCACGCCGCGATATTTCTGCGCAGGCATCGCCTCTTTTAGCACTGCCGTTCCATACTTCGTATCTCCAAACAGTGGAAATCCCGCATGTGCGAACTGCACCCGAATCTGATGAAACCGTCCGGTCCCGATCGTTACATCTGCAAGCGCAAGCGGAGAAGGAGCGTTGATTTCTTCCAAAATGCGATAGTGCAGCGCGGCAATCTTCGCATCTGCAAATTCCTGCTCCCTGCCGGTCACTGCCACCGCCACATTACCTTCCTTGCGAAGGTAATCCACAAGATCCCCCTCCGGGCAGTCAGGATATCCACAGAGTACTGCATAATAATGTTTATTCAGTGCACCTTCTGTTAATTGCTTCGACAATGTCGCTGCTGCCTTTTTGTCTTTGGCAAATACCAGCAACCCTTCCACCGGCTGATCCAGTCTGTGGACTATGCCCAGATACGGCTCTCCTTTTCCCGGTCTCCCCGCGCTGGGAAGCTTTGCAAGATAGGATTTCAACTCGCTGACCACATCCGGTTGTCCGATTCCGGCAGACTGCACCGCCAGTCCCGCCGGTTTGCGGATGACCAGTATGCTGTTATCTTCATATAATATTTCCGTTTTCATAACCTATTCCTCTGTCATCCCCCTAACCGTTGTTCCGGATGTTAATCTATACCGTTGCATCTCTATCGCCTAATCACTTTCTCAGTCCTTTAGGATAATGATTCTTCATGACGCCTCCGGCCAGCTTCCCCCAGCCAAGGCTACAGTCATCCACGCAGATCAGATACCAGCCCTTCTCGCCTTCCGCGGAAAAAGTCTGTCCCTTCAGATAAGCCGCGGCTTCCTCCACAGACAGCTTCCACACATGCTTCACATCCTCCGGGCGCAGTGCCAGTGCTAACGCGTGCGCCGGTTCAAAACGGTTCTTTTTCAATGTGCCCAGATGAAGTCCCGGGCGCAATACCTTCAGTCCTTTCACCCCGGGCATTCTCTCCGGCATGCGGTACAGGTTATCGCCAAATGCCAGAAATCCTTCTCCGGCAGTGCATAGTCCTGCTTTGATCGTCTGCTCCTCCAAAAAGGTCTCTTTTGCGAAGTTAAAATACTCTGCCCAGTCTTTTGTCAGATTCTTCGCCGGAATTCCCTTCTCTGATCCGGTGGCGCTCACCGGCTGATATCCTTCCGGAAGCTCTCCCTTTTTCTGTAATACTGCGGCATAATGCCCCTCGCCACGTAACTTATGGGGCCACAGGCGTAAAGTTCCCGTAATGCCGGGTGCCGGGTTCTCTACACAAGCGGGAATACCGTCGCAGCCTTCCGGGATCCCCAGTTCCTTTTTATCGATGGGGACAATCTCGAATTCCTCATGCTTTGCCAGGAAACGGCTGATGCTTCCCTCATTTTCCGCAGGCGCAAAGGTGCAGGTAGAATATACCAGTCTGCCTCCCGGGACTAACATCCGTGCCGCGCACTCCAGGATCCCGTCCTGTCTGTCTGCACATAACTGCACATTTTCCGGGCTCCATTCCTCACAGGCCACTTCATTCTTCCGGAACATTCCCTCTCCGGAGCAGGGTGCATCCACCAGGATCCGGTCAAAATATTCCTCGAAAATATCCGCCAGATGCTCCGGCGTCTCATTCAATACACAGGCATTGCGGATGCCCATGCGCTCCACGTTCTCCGACAGTATTTTCGCCCTCGACGGGTGGATCTCATTCGTGACAAGCAGTCCCTCTCCCTCCATCGCGGATGCAATCTGGGTACTTTTCCCTCCGGGAGCAGCACATAGATCGAGGATCCGCTCTCCGGGCTGTGGTGACAGCAGTGTCACAGGTGCCATGGCACTGGGTTCCTGGATATAATAAAGTCCCGCTTCATGCCAGGGATGCTTTCCCGGCTGGTCCTCTTTGGTATAGTAATATCCGTTCTCCGCCCAGGGAACCGGCTGCAGCTGAAAAGTCTGCTTTACTTTTTCTGTTATGACAGACATGTCATCCCTTTTTAACGGATTCAGACGCAATGCCTGATATTTCTCATGCTCAAAGCTTGCCAGGAACTCTTCATATTCCGATCCCAAAAGTCCCTGCATTCTCTCTGTAAATGACTGCGGAAGCATAGGTTTCCTCCATCTCTGTCCTCTATTCCGAACTCTGTTCCCATTAACTGTATCACAGCTCCTATCCGCGGGCAATCATTTCTTGCCAAGCTTCACAGACACAATTATAATATTTGTTGTAAGTGCTTGTTTTTTAGTTTTAAAAGGTAACCCATTGTTTGTATTTTCATTCGTTGATTCTCGAACTCGAATAAGAAAAGAGGTTATTATGTCTATTTTCAGAAAAACACTCAGCTGTGCCGTACTGGCAGCCTTAGGCACCTGTGCTCTCGCCGGCTGTGGCAGGCAGGATACGTCAAATGAAGCCACAACATCTGCTTCCCCCGAAACGTCTGCTGCCATCACGGAAACCGTCAGCGAAAGCACCGCTGCATCCGAACCGACACCCACCCCCGATGCTCCCGGAACGCTATCCACACAGCCTGCGGATGTGACTTCCACCCCCTTCGGACAGCACGGTGCTCTCCATGTGGAGAACGGGAAACTGACCGATGCAGACGGGAACATCGTCCAGCTCTACGGTATGTCCACCCACGGTATTGCCTGGTTCCCCCAGTATATCAATTATGATTCCTTCCGTACCCTGCGGGACGACTGGAATACCAACTGTATCCGCCTCGCCATGTATACAGCGGAGTACGGCGGTTATTGCGCCGGCGGTGATAAGGAACAGCTGAAGCAGCTGGTAAGAGACGGTGTATCCTACGCCACAGAGCTTGGAATGTACGTGATCGTAGACTGGCATATTTTAAGTGATTGTGACCCGAATCAGAACAAAGATGAGGCGATCGCCTTTTTCCGGGAAATGTCGGAAGCTTTTGCCGACAATGACAATGTGCTCTATGAGATCTGTAATGAGCCCAACAGCGGTACCTCCTGGGACAGCATCAAGTCCTATGCCGAGGAAGTCATCCCGGTGATCCGGGAACAGAAGCCGGATGCCGTCATCCTCGTAGGAACCCCTACCTGGAGCCAGGAGATCGACAAAGCCGCAGCTTCCCCGCTTACCTTTGATAATGTAATGTATACTCTGCATTTTTACGCAGGCACCCACAAAGATGACCTGCGTAACCGCTTAGAGACCTGCGCACAGAACAATCTTCCGGTCTTCATCAGTGAATTCGGTATGTGCGACGCTTCCGGCAATGGTGCCAATGACTTCTATTCCACGACCAAGTGGCTGGATCTGCTGAACAAATATCAGATCAGCTTCTGCTGCTGGAATCTGGCGAACAAGGACGAAAGCAGCAGTGTCTTCAAGGCTGCCAGCACGACTCTCTCCGACTGGACCGATGAGGACTTCAATGAATCCGGACGGTGGATCCGTGAGTATTTCCGCAGTATGCCGTAGAGATTGCACTACATCAATTCTTCGTCATAGACTGCCCTGCCACCGCCGATGAATTTCGGTCTGGTACGGGCGCATACCACATGGGCGTCTCCGATCTGTCCGGTCCGGAGACGCACCGGTACTGCCACATCTCTCAGATGCATTCCGATCAACGTATCTCCGATATCCATTCCCGCTGCCGCCTGAATATGTTCTACTGCCACCGGATGTTCAAATGCTTTATACGCTGCCGTAGCGAAGGATCCTCCCGCCTTGGGCTGGGGAACCACATTGACCATAGGATAACCGTATTTTACGGCTGCCTCTTTTTCCAGGATCAGTGCGCGGTTCAGGTGTTCACAGCACTGGGCTGCCAGATAGACGCCTGCTTCCTGCGTTGCCTGATAAATTCCACCGAAGACCACCTCTGCCAGCTCCGGGCTGGAATAAGTACCGATGGATGCACCGCCCACCTCGCTGGTGGAGCACCCTACTACAAACAGTTCTCCCGCCTCCGGCTTAGCTTTCTCCAGGATCTCCCTGGCTGCGGAATATGCCTCTTCTGCAATGATTGTCATATCTTCTGTCATGATGCTGCCTCCTTACATAATAAAATAAATAACTCTATAACAATAAACACACTATAACAGACCGTTTATAAATAATAATGGAAGCAAAAAGCCCACATTGGCCACTGTAAACCATCCAAAATACCGTTTCTTTTCCTCGGGAATCTGACTTGCCACCTGCTTATAAGAGATCAGGCTTGCCATAGAAGCGATCAATGTGCCCAGACCGCCCAGATTCGTTCCAACGATCAATGCTTTCACATTTTCTGTAAAACCGGACAGCAACAACGCTGCCGGTACATTGCTGATCACCTGGCTGGCAGCCACTGCCGTCATGACTTCCCTTCCTTCAATAATTTTTTGTAAAAAGCTGCAAAAAGCAGGCATTCTTCCTATATTTCCTATGAAAATAAAAAATCCCACGAAGGTCAGCAGCAGCGAATAATCCACTTTTCCTATGGTCGCGCGGTCCATGATTCCAACACCAAGCACCACAATTCCAAGCGTTACCGGATAGGGAATCATATGCGCCACCGTTAACAGACACAACAAAAATAATATCAGATAAAACACAGGCAGATATCTCCGCCATCCTGCCGTTTCCTGTCCGGCATCTTCTGCCTGCAACGCCCCTGCCACATCTCTGACCGCAATGCCACTGTGTTTCGCCGCAACCGCCGTACAGATAAGCAAAAAGAGCAGTGACACCGCAGAATACGGCAGCATCAGCTTTATAAATGCAATCGGGGACATCTGTATTTTCCCATATAAATACAGATTCTGTGGATTACCAATGGGTGCCAGCATACTTCCTAAATTCGCTGCGATCGTCTGTAATACCACCACCGGAACTGCCAGTTTCCGGACAGCCTCCTCTCCGGACAGACAGAGTACCGTAAACGTAAAAGGCACAAAAGTGATCAATGCCACATCATTCGTGATCAACATGCTGAAAAAGAAGCACAGCAATACCAGAATTTCTGCCAGCGCAATCACATTGTGGGTATGCTGCAATAATATCCTGGCAACCCTGCGAAATATGCCCAGCTTCTGCAATCCCGCCATCACAGTCATCAGACAGAATAAAATCGCCAGCGTCCGAAAATCAATATATCCGATATATTCTGTGTCCGGCGGGATCATTACCGCCGACAATACTGCCAGCACCATCGCCGCAGTCAACACCGTCTCTTTTTTTACAAATTCTATGATTTTGTTCTTTATTTTCATCGTTTTGTCCCTCAGGCATCCCCCGCGCCGTATCTCACAAAAAATTTTTACAGGAATATAGTAAAATTAAGAATATTTTCTACGGAGCATGCTATGTCTGTTCTGCCCTCATTGCTCTTCGGTATCTCCGCCAGTCTGGATGCACTTCTGGTAGGCTGCGCACTCGGACTGCAGAAGGTCCCTCTTCCTGCAAAGCACAATCTGCTGATCAGCGCAGTCACTCTCATCGGTACTGTGATCTCTATAAGCCTCGGTAACCTTTTACTGCCTCTGATCCCCGGTGAGATCGCAACCCGGACCGGAAGCAGTATCCTGATCCTGTTCGGGCTCTACTATGCCGGAAAATGGCTGGTCTCCAGATGGCGCTGCAGTTCTTCAGATAACAGCAGTCTATGCCGGGAGAAGAAAAAATTTGCCGAACATCGGAATCTGACTCTCCCGCAGACACTGGCTCTGGGCTGTGCCCTCTCCATGAATAATATCGGTATCGGATTCTCCGCCAGCATTACCGGACTTCCTTTTCTGCCTGCCTCGATATCCACCTTTTTCTGTTCCTTCGGATTCCTGACACTGGGGAGCCGCCTGGGACGTTCCGTCCTCCTGCAGCAGGTCGGAGAATATGCCGATCCCATCTCCGGGCTCTTATTGATCCTGTTAGGTCTGTGGCAATTATATCACTGATGAACTGAATAGTTACCAAAATAATGGGGAATCTATCTGAATAATACAATATACCCACCGGGCAGTCTATGCAATCATTATATCATTATTCAGAAAGGATTCCCTTTTTATGGCACAAAACATTTCGTTATCCACAGAACTTTCCCAAAATATTGATCTTCTCCACCGATTGCTTCCTCTGGGTAAAAGCTTTGACCTGATCACACGCGACCTCCGGTTGGGGGAAACTCCGGCATTCTGGCTGGGGATCAATGGTTTCTGCAGGACCGAGATCCTCCAGCAGATCTTCTCTGACCTGCAGGATCCTCACTATACACTGGATCCCGAGATCCGTGATCTCCCGCTCTATGTGCAGAGCAGGCTCGGCTATGCCCAGGTGTCACTGACCTCCTCTGTGGATGATATCCTGCAAAATCTCTTAAGTGGACCTTCCATCCTCCTGGTGGATGGCTTCGATCAGGCGGTGATCATTGACGTCCGTACCTATCCCGTCCGCAGTATCTCCGAGCCCGATACCGAACGGAGCACCCGGGGTGCCCGGGACGGCTTCGTGGAGACACTTTTATTCAATACAAATCTTATCCGCCGCCGGGTGCGTTCTGCGAAACTGACCTTCTCCATCTGCACCCTGGGAACAGAGAGCCGCACCGATGTAGCGATCGCCTATCTGGCAGACCAGGTTAACGAGGAGTTATTAGAGACTCTGAAACAAAAGCTCTCCCGGTTACAGATCACTTCGCTGACTATGGGCAGCAAAAGCTTAGAAGAGCTTCTGATTCATAAAAGATGGTGGAATCCCCTGCCCAGCATCCAGCTGACAGAGCGTCCCGATGTGGCATGCAGCTACCTGTGCGAAGGGCACATTCTGCTCATTGTGGACAATTCTCCCGCCGTTTTATTGCTTCCCGGTACGATCTTCCAGTTTACCCAGAGTCCGGAGGACTATTACAACAATCCTCTGACCGGAACTTATTTCCGCATGATACGCTTCCTGTGCATTCCGGTGAGTCTTCTGCTTCTGCCGGTATTTTTACTTCTCTCCGCCTATTATCCCGAGATCACCGCCTCGCTGCAGCTCACACCCGTCAGCGATCTGTCACCCTTCCGCCTTTTTTTCTATGTACTGGCGGTGGAGTTCCTCTTAGACCTCTTCAAATACTCTGCCGCACTTAGTTCCAGCCGTGTCTCCGGTGCACTGTCTATCGTAGGGGGATTGTTGATTGGTGACATTGCTGTCAGCCTTAACTGGGCCTCCACGGAAGTCCTCTTCTATGCTGCTGTCACCATGTTGGCGAATCTGTCTCTCTCCAGTATAGAATTCGCCGATGCACTGCGGATCTACCGCATTCTTTTGGTCGTCACAACAGGGCTCTGGGGATTGCCAGGATTCCTTATCGGTCTGACACTGGTGACAGTCTCTATTTTGACTACCCCGACCTTCGCGGGCTTCAGCTACTTCTGGCCCCTTTTAACGGCCCGGCTCTCCGAAGCCTCCTGTTCCGCCGCCCCACCTACAAAGCCCAGCCCAGTAAAGTCTGGTCCCGTGGACATGTGCATACAAAATAAAACTCCTATACGGAGCGCGAGACATCGAGAACATACGGTACCTTGTTACTTACTAATCATTTCAGACGGATTTGTACTATCTTAGCCTTGAGGATCAAGCGCGAGACGGCGCACGAGGTCCGGGGGACCTCGGCCTGCGCGGACCGGAGCGGAGCGTAGACATCGAACTTTCGAGCCCTGGCAGGGCTCGAAAATAAAAAGGAGCGATGCTTTATGCATCACTCCTTTTTACTTATAAGCGCGAGACGGGGATCGAACCCGTAAAGCAATTTTCTATCTAATGCCGGAAATACGGCAAATGCTGATAAACACTGGCTTTCCGACAACATCGTGAATGTAATATATGTAATACAAATACGCTATTTACATGCGTTTTGCGACACGATGCAACATGAAATGCAACATGAAACGGTTATGTAGCAATTTTTTGTTCCTCAATAAACTTCATAAATTCTTTTTGGCTTTTCTTGTTATCTTCCTTCCCAAAAAGGGTGAGCCAGGCTCTATACTTTTCCCACGGCATTTTTTCCATAATGGGATTTGCAATATTGTCAAAATATCCGTCGATCTTATCATCTACAGCAACACGGACCTCGGAGAAGGTCTGGGTATATACTTTTTTCATGATCTTGTCAGACTTCCAGCCTCCGCGTTCCTGAGCATATTTGTCCGGGATACGCAGAGCGGCCATGACAGATGCGTTCAGATGGCGGAGATCATGAAAGGTCATATGCTTAAACCGGTGCTCGTCCTGAAACTTGATCCACCTGTGATAGATCTGGGCCTCGGTCAGGGTAACGAGCCTGTCCCCGGGAACTTTATCGATCAGGGACTTGATATAAGGCGGGATCCTGTGAGTACGGTTACGGTATTTGTTTTTTGCAATTTCTTTGCGGTGATCTTTACCACCTACAACCACCACGACCTCTGCAATGCGGATGTGATCTCCGGAGATTGATTTTGATTTTGTGAGGCCACGGATCTCCGACATGGAAAAGCTGAGCCATGCGGCCAGCAATACAGGCAATTCCAACTCAGTATCTTTAATGGCCGGGAGCAGAACTTCTGCCGGAATCAGATCGGGCACACGCTCGGGAACCTCTGGAAGCTCAATGTTCCGCAGAACATCATCTAAAGAACTTGTATATTTACGGATTACTGATGCAAGCAAACTCCATTCGTTCTGTAGACGTTTGGGAGAGAGCGTCACGCCCTTCTTACGTTTACATGGACGCTGAGACTCCATATTGACGGATTCCTGCAGGAGCTCCTTGTCCATATCTTTAACACAAATCTGCATCAGATCCTGAAAACCGTTCCGCTGGATGCACCAGTAGTCTTGGATGGTAGTAAGAGACCTGTTCAGTACCAGCCGGGACTCGATATATTTATCTATCAGTTCTGTGAGAGGCAGGAGAGTATAGTCCGCTTTCTTTTGCTTCGGCTGATTCGCAAGCTCTTCTTCCTTCTGCAACATGAACTGAGCTGCTTCAAAATCCACCTCTTTTTTGGTAGCGCCGGTAATCGTCTTATAGATTCGTTTCATTTTCTGCTTACCGTTTTTCTGCAGGACGGGGGAACCGTCCGCATTGTACATCGGCTCTGAATGGCTGTATGGCTTGATACACCATGTTCCACTCGGCAATTTGTAAGCTGTTGCCATAGTATCATCCTCCTAAAAATGGGCATAAAAATGCCCGGTGACTTGCAAAATCCCCGGGAAAATGATAAAATGCACTTGTCTAGGGTGATTTTATTCGGGTTTCCCGGTAAGATCGGATCAGCTCCGGTGCTCCAACACTGGGGCTGTTTTTATATCCAAAATGAAAACATTTTTTGCTAAAATAGTGCGGCACCCTCCTCCGGCAGGGAGCGAGGGGTGTTTATGATGACGAAGATATATTTGTATCTACCGTATCCAGACGTATATGCTATTTATTTAGTACCTGAACATATAGTAATTATTAACTTAGATCATCACGGAACAACAAAAGTGACCATTTTAATCTAGCCAATACCTTGCCGGGAAGGGTGTTACCCTATCTGTTTACTCTCCGGATGATCGCCGCGAATAAGAGCTTCCAACTTCCGACCGGCATCAGGATCATGCACATCAATCTGACCAATATACTTTCGAATATCTCTGGCAACCGCCGCACACTGTTCTTCAACACTGAGAGTACAGGTAGATTCACAGGAGCAGCGATCGGCTTCTTCCGTAAGTACAAAATCGACTATCTTTTTTCCATGCGAATCCAGAGTACGGTATTTTTTTAGCAAGTCTTGTTCACCATATTTTAATACAAACTTTGAATCAGGATACACGCCATATATATCATTAATGGAGACTCCTAACACTTCGCATACTTCAAAAAGAATATCTATTGTAGGACAGTTCGCTCCAGTTTCCCAATTAGAAATTCTGGAGGGAACAACACCGAGCTTATTGGCCAATTCCTTTTGACTGAGACCGGCGGATTCCCTATATTTTGCAATGTTTTTAGAAATATTTTTTTTAATTGTGTCGTCTCCCATGATTGCCTCCTTGTTTATAAGGCAATAGTAGCACAGAAATTTTGAAAATACAATATAAAATTCAGAATATCTGAAAAATATGTTGACAAATCAGAAGTGCTGTTTTATAGTTAAGAAAAACAGGAAAGCTGTTTTTGAAAGGAGGAAAACAGATTGAAAGGTAGCGATATAAAAAAATATCTGATAGAGAATGGAATAAAACAATCCTATTTATCAGAAAAGACAGGAATTCCGTCACCTATCCTTAATATGATATTGAATGACAATAGAAAAATTGAGGCTAATGAGTATATGCGGATATGTGATGCACTTGGTGTTCCATTAGAACAATTTAAACCCGATAAAGCAAAAAAGTTACTGGTGCGTTAAGGTAATGAATTTTGTAGGGGTGGAAACGACAGACTGTATAACCTATTAGATTGTGACTATAAGGACACCAAAGTAGCAATTAGCTAGGGCTATATTTAAACTGGAGAGGAAGTGAGAAGATGCCAAAATCCAACCTTCTGAGAACAGAAACGGCCAGAAAGAATTACGCATCCAGAGCCAGGGCGGGAATCAAGCGGCACATAGAACTGAGCAAAGTGTCCGAAGACAAGATCGCTGCAAAGCAGAATGTACAGGTAAGGACACTTATGAACCGGATCGAGGATCCGGGATCAATGCGGCTGAGAGATCTGTGGGATCTGGCGGAGATTATAGGTGCGCCGGTCGGTGAACTAGCTGGTGGAGATTTGCCGGAGGAAATGCTTGCGAAGCTCTTGCAGCAAAAACTGTTGTGAACCGAAATTCGCGCCGTGTATGTGTTGCAAGGAAAGGTACTAAAAAATACTACATAAAAAGGAGAGGATACCGAATGGAAGAACTATGTGCAGGAATCAAATTCATGAATAAGGAGCATAAGGACTTTTTCTGCAGAAATTTACTAAAGTGCAGAGAACTTGATATTTACCATATGGCATTGATCTACTGCCTGGGAATCGACCGGACTGTCCGGGAGCATTTCGAGAATGTATATGATCTGAAAGCCGGGCTGATCCGGACGGAATCTCTGCAGGAGGGATGGCAGACCTCGGGAAGCAAGCGTGCAATCAGACTGGCATTCAATCTGTATACCAACGGTATAGCCAGTGTCGATGATTATGAGGACGAGGAGGAGAGGCTGGATGAATGTAGAAGTTACGCAGTGGAAGAGATATTTTGCTGCGGATATGCCCCTTATTTTTGGCAGGCAGTCAGGCTGCGCTACCCGGAATTTTGTGGATAAAAAAACACAGTGCTATAAAGGCTGGAGAACCGAAGCACTGTGTCTGAGTAGACATGCGAAGTATATAAATTACTCCGCATCCTGTTAAACGTTACAATATAGGATTTCAAAGTACTTGTCAAGAGGTTAAGGTGTTAAAAATGTATAAACGATGCGGTGGAGTAAGCAAAATATATCGCTGCCCGGTATGTCACGAGATTTTTGCAGTGCCTTATCAGACCAGGGGCGGAGGCAGGACCAACTGGGTGTATAGTGTCTGCCAAAAGCGGCGGAAAATATATTATTGTTCGTATCATTGTTTTCGGGAGATGCAAAAGATAACCGAAGGAAAGGTAGAAGCATGACGGGGAAAACGCATAGTGCAACAGGATTCTTTGCCGGACTTGTCATAAGTCACTATACAGGATGCCCCGGCGCTATGACGCTGGCAATGGCCACCGGATCGGTTCTGGGAGGGCTGCTCCCGGATATCGACAATGTCCACAGCCAGATCGGTAACAGACTGCCTGTAGTGGAGCTGATAGTCCATGGCTGTCAGAGAGGAATCCGGCTGCTTTCCGGCATTCTGCCGCGGAAACTGAGAGAGAATGTCCGTTCCATGACAGGACACCGGGGACTGCTTCATTCTCTGCTGGTTCCTGCAGCAATGCTGTTGGCACTGCCGGTTATCGGCAATACAAACGGAATAGAGAAGGCTTTTCTGATAGGGATGATTGCAGGTAATCTCAGCCATTTGATTCTGGATATGCTTTCCGGTGGAGTTCCGCTGCTGATACCGTTCAGTGTTGCAAGGATCCGGGTATGCAATTTCCGCACCGGAGGAATTATGGACAAGCTGTGGAGATTGGTCATGTACTTTGGCATTGGTTATCTTGGATTATCGGAATTATATCAGATAGTATCCAAGTATATCAGAATATAGCAGAGAAGATCAGAAAAGAGGGCGATGAAAATGAGAAATATCAATTATTTTGATAAAGAATTATCTGTCGAGGAGTATGTGAAAAAGGAAGTATGCAAAAATGCCGGCACTCAGAGCGTTGCTTTTAAAGAACAGCTTATTTCATTATGCAGCTCTGCGGGTATTGAATGTAACGAAAAAATGAAAAAAGAAGAGCTGTTTGATCTTCTTTGCAACAACGGCTTTGAATATAAGCAGTTTGCTGATCTATTTGGAATAGGCGTCAGCAGCCAGGTATATCAGAGTGCCTTTAACATCACTCATCAGGATGTAAAATGCTTGGAAAGAAATGGTGTATTAAAAAAAGTAGGCAAATACAGATTTCGTGCCTTTGGAAAATACAATTATGCACCATTATATGATCTTTATCAGTATGCGCAGATGACGGACGATGCGATGGAAGATATGCTCAAAAAATAACTTAGGGGCATGTAATAGATAACAGCATTCGGATATATCACAATATAGCAGAGAATATCAGAGATAATCTGAGTAAATCAGAGATAATCAGACTATATCAGAGATGCAGGAAGAAAGAGACGGTGAGAGTGTGAACCGATTGGGATTTTTGGTGCTGTCTGTACTTTTGGCAAATAATGCGGATAACCGTATGGCAGCTATGTCATTAAAGGAGATCATGCAGACAGAAGATTTAGATGTAAGAGAAAATACATTATTTAAAAAACTTCGGGATTATGAAAATCAGGGATACGTGAAAAAAGGTATGAAGGATGGAAAAGCCAACACTTTTTATATCACGGATGACGGAAAGGAATTCCTGGAGCAGAATAAGAAATAAAGATAGGAGATTATACGGATGAAGGATAAGATTGCATTTATAGCGGTAGGACAGGCCGGAGGAAATATCGGTCAGCTTTTTGAGAGTATGGGTTACACAGTACTATATATTAATACGTCCAGAGAGGATCTGGAGACACTGGAAAATGCAAAGTTCCGGTATCATGTATCCAATGGAGAAGGCTGCAATAAAGACCGGCATAAGGCAAAACATCTTATCGTAGAGGATTTTGATAACATAGCTGCAGAAATTGAGGCAAAATTACAGGACAGGCTTCTTTTTGTGATCTTTGCTAGTGGAGGAGGCACGGGATCCGGAGCAGGACCTATGTTGATAGATTTACTGCTTGATGATGGCCGGGAGGTAGGAGCAGTCACAATCCTTCCGTCACCTGCAGAAAGTGTAAAAGCCCACATCAACTCTTATGAGTGTTTCACTGAACTGACGCAGATCCAAGGGACGGCAGCCTGCTTTATCCTGGATAACAACAGAGGGGATAAAATAAACCTGAATGAGCAGTTTGCAGATGATTTCAACAGTTTTCTGGAGATCCCGGAGAAATATAAGAGTCTCCGCGGAAATATTGACAGAGCGGAGATCGAGGAGACGTTAAAAGCACATGGCATGGCTATGATTGTACATGCGCAGGGAGTAGATAGCTCACAGGTGATACAGGCACTGACAGACAATGAGTATGCTCCTGCGGAAGCAGACCGGACAGTGAAGTATATAACGGCAGCTCTGGCCGGAAATGTAAGCATGGAAGATCTGGAGAAAGCGGTGGGAACCCCGGTAGATACCTTTCGGGCATACAGCGGAGAAGAGTCGATCTGCTGTGTCTGCGGTATGACTTATCCTAAGACGCGTCTGGAGGAGATGTACAACAAAGTAGCTGAAAACAAAGATACCATCCGAAAAAATCTGGAAGCTACACAGGAGACGGCAATGCAAAAGGACATCAACTTTCTGAATGAGTTACAGCCGAAACACAGAGAGGTACCTTCCGGATCCGGTTCCAGAGAGGAACGCAGACATTTGTCTAAAAGAGATATTTTAAACAAGTATTTGTAATTGTAGAAAGCGGGGAAATTTTAGGATGTCGGAACAAAGTAGGGCCTTTTTATCAGACAGGGACCATTCTCTGCTTATAGACATTTTTTATAAGCTGATAGGTAATTCTGAGGATCCAGCAGAGGTGCAGTCTATTGAATCCCTTATACAAATGTATGAGGAATCAGGGAATGGCTCAGAGATATCAGATGCAGATGTGAGACATACCATAAGTCTGGTCTGTAAATATTGTCAGATGCTGTCGGAGCAGAAGCATGCAAATGATAACTTAGTGGATTTTTATGCAAACAGTCTGAATAAACTCCAGATACGATACGAGCAGGCGATTCAGGATCACAGGCGCCTGGAAGAGGATCAGATCAAGATATATCAGGATTACGATAATCTTACGCGGGAACATCTTTGCTTATACAGGCGGTTTGAGAAGCTCCACAAAAAGCAGCTAAAAGGTATACAGTGGGTTAAAAAATGGATAGATAGGGGCAGAAAACATGACGATTCACGATGCAATTAATGAATATCTTAAGCAATGCGAAGCAAGAAAACTGAGCTGGAGTACGCTTAAAGCATACAGATGTGATTTAGAGATTTTAGATCGAAGCCAGAGACATACAGAACTTCTGGATATTGAATCGGAAGAACTCCAAAAAATAATAAAAGGTAATGGCAGCTTAAAGCCGGCTACGATGTTACGCAGGAGTGTTTCATTTCATATATTTTTTCAGTACTGCAAAGAGAAAGGATATATTCAGGAAACGCCTGTAATAAAATCCCAGCGCGTTAAACTGCAAACACCGGTTACTTTGACGGCGGACAAAGTAACTGGAATCTTCCGGGAACTATATAGTACTCCGAAAGAAGGAAAATTTTATTGGGAAAAATCTCGAAATATGGCCATTGTGGAGTTACTTTATGCAACAGGGATGAGAATATCTGAACTTTGTGCCCTGAAAAAAGACGATATTCAATTTTTTGATGAATTTATTATAGTGTCTATGCACGGAAACGGCAAACGGGAACGAAAATTTCTCATAACAAATAAGCAGGTCATAACTGCATTACAGACATATCAAAGTGATGTGGATACAGCATCGGTGGACGTAGTTGATTCTGATGCAGTATTTATTAACAGGCGTGGACGTGCAGTTTCGGAACAGACAGTACGTTATTGCCTGAAAAATTATAATATAACACCTAAGATATTGCGTAACTCTGCGGCAAAAGAAATGTATGACAGTGGAATGAATATTTTCAGATTACAGGGAACGCTTGGACTTAATTCCATTGACAGTGCAGAGCGTTTCTGTTGTCGACAGGAGCTGGAGAATAAACGCACTTATAGTTTGAGTGACTGTGATCTGAGAAACCGATTATCAGTATAAACGATGAAAAGGAACTGTTAATTTATATGCAAAAGATAAAATACGGTGTGCTGGACAAACTGCTGCGGGCAGATTTGTCCAGGGCAGAAATGGATTTTATATTACATATATCGCATTACCAGGACGATACCGGCTGTGTGTCTGGAATATACTATCGGGATATTTGTGAAGCACTACAGATATCGTATCAGACATTTTATGACGTGCTGCGCAGCCTACAGGCTAAGGAGATCATAAAGGTAGATAAAGCCTTTTACGGAGACTGGGATGTTACGATATTGGACAATTCATTCCAGAATGGAATTACCGGTTATGTAAGCACTGGTGATGATCTGTTCCTGGATCCGGAGTTCCAGAAATGCGGACCGCAGGAGAAACTGCTTGCACTGGAATTTCTTAAAATTGCAAAGAACCCGTCAAATGGCGGGAAATACAGAATAGGCAAAGAGAAGCTTTTAGAAAAGTATGGTAAGCTCTTTTCTGTGACGAAACGCGTTATTTTAAGATATCTTCACCGGCTAAAAAGGTTCTTTGTTATGTCGATCACAGAGGGGATATATTATATCCGCCCGAATGCACATTTTGCAGAGAAGAACAGCGGAAAAACGGATACAGAACTGCTCAGGGAGCATGTGAACCGGTTTGTACTGCGGAGGAATCGTGCAACCTACACAGAGAAGGAAGGGAAGGAAGCGTCGAAACTTTTGACACAGTACGCCGGACAGGTACCTGACAACAGAACATTGATCCGGCTGTTCTCAGAGGCTGTACTTGAAAGCATACGGATCCGGAATGCAGGAATCAGGAACCGGTACAAGTGGAACCGGCGGTTAAATCCGAAGTTTGTACACCGCCTGCTACAGGAGAAAATACTGAATCAGCCACAGATGGCTAAGTAAGTCTATGAAAATAGGCTTATTTGTGTTTCTATAAATCTCAAAAATCATAGATCATGTCCTGAAATTCCGAAGAGCAAGAGAAAAATAGATGATAAATGTGAGTAGGGAGCCGGTGTGGCTTCTTTTTTCGTGTGGAAAAAGAGAGATTTTATTCAAGTTTTGTGCAGTGAAATAGTGAACTTTTCAAGTATGGTGTCTCTGTGGATAATCTTTTCTATTTTGGGTGCCGTTCAACACGCTGTTGAAGGACACTTTTTCCAAAACTATGCAAGGAACCAGAAGAGAAAAAGCGCAAAAATATGCAGCCGGGTATTGTAGCAGCTGGGGAACGTATTCTGTCTTTTATCAGTTCTTTTCACTGTTTCTTTAGACAAAAGAAAATATTTTTTCTGAAAAAAGCAGCCATAAATACCTACATAAAAAACAAAAAAATAAAAAACACTTGACAGCGCATACGGATTCCATCATCCTGTTGCCACTCATGAGAGGAAGGTATATGAATGGATATCAGAGACCTGAAGCGGGAATGCAATGATCTGATTGATGAATTAGAGACATTACAGCAAACAGATGCAAAACTGGATCTTCGGATTCAGGAACTACAAAATTGTCTGGAAAAAACATCAATTCCAGAGTCGGTGACAGACTTACCAAGGCTGCCCCACATTGTGAAAATGGAAGATGAAGAAACTGAGGGCATAATTTCCGAGACTGTAGTGGTAGAGAAGGTTATTGAGGAAAAGGAAGAGGTTTCGCAAAATGAGCCATCAGAACCTTTAGAAAATTTGCGGGAAAAGAAAGAGGAGGAGAACCCATGGAAGGAAATGGATCAACAACGCTTCCCGGCGGATACGGTGATTATATACGAATCCAGTAATTTAGAAAATACAATAGTCCGAGTGATAAAGATAATAGCATTTTGCGGAATATTGTGTGGAATTATGGTGTCAGTAATAACGCTTGCAATGGGAATGTAATAAGAGGAGAAAGGCATGTTAGGAAAAGAAAAAAGGAATCGTGAAGTACAACAGGATGTGGCGGGAAAAATGAATTTGTCAAAGGATGATATTTTTAAAAATTTGATTATAGAATATGCATCATCCCGCATGGATTTAATTATCCGCCTGCGCCAGAAAAGGATTACGGATGCGGAATTTATGGCATATGTGGATGAATCTCTGAAAAAAATAGACGCAGATACAGAGGCAAGAGATCAGGCAAGATTGATGTTTTATCAATACGTATTCCGATACTTTCGGTTGACCTCATTGATTGAGGACCCGGAGATATCGGATATCCATTGCATTGCCTACAACAAAATCCGCATAAAAAAGCGGGGGAAACGTCAGGAGGCAGATGTGAAATTTGCGTCTAATCAGGAATACCGGGAATTTATTGACCGTGTAGCGACGCAAAATGGCGTTAATATCTCAAATCTTAATGCTATTCAGAGGTTTGCCGACGATGAAACGGATGATAATTATATATTGCGATTTACGTTAATTACGCCAATCGTTACCACTTACGGTAATCCATATCTTATTATCCGTAAGTTTCCTAAAAATTTCCCTGAGATTTCGGATCTTGTCCGGGAAAAATTCATGTCACAGCAATTAGCGGATACTTTAGTGGAAAGATTCCGGACGGGATCGACATTGATCTGTGGCGGTAACTCAGATGGTAAATCGACCTTATTGAATGCCTTAAAGGAAACATTACCGGAAGATATGGCGGTTATGGTAGCACAGCAGGCAGATGAGCTTACGACCAAGCATCATCCGGATATGATCTTTTTACATTCTCTGTCGGAATCAGCGGAATCAGCAGTTAAATATGACCTGGAACAGCTGAGCATAGCATCACTGACCATGGACGTGGATTTTTTCATCATCGGGGAAGTAAAGGGGACAGAAGCTATGTACCTGATCAATGCAGCATACACCGGGCAGATCAGCGCTGCCACAGTCCATTCCCTATCTGCACAGGCAGCACCGGAGAAAATCGTGGATTATGCATTACAGGCATCCGGGAACAAATACAATCGCGCAGAACTGTTAAAGATGATTGCTGACTGCTATCACACGGTCATTAATGTCAAAGATTATAAAGTGTACGAGGTCCTGGAAATAGACGGATGGGATGACGTTACGCAATCCATTAAATATAAATCTCTGTACCATTTATAAACTAATGAAGAACAGAAGGGAATGAAATGATGATCATTTTGAAAATTATTATAGCAATCTGCCTTTTTTCCGGAATTTTCTTCTTTTTTTGGTATCTGCAGAGAACAAAAATTATTGAAAAAAGTCTGACAGCTGCCAGAGGATCCATTAAAGAGACCACGGCCAGACGTCAGGTCGAAGCACACGCAAATCTGCTGATCCGGGATAAAAAAAATAAGACCAGACTTGAAAAGATTATCGAAAATCCTGAAAAACTGTACACTTATAGCCGGATTGGGAAAATAGTCAGAGGGTTGTCTTTTGAAGCATGGGCAGTACTTGTAGTATTGACAACCGCTGGAGCGTATCTGGGAACGTTGATTGTCACGAAGAATACTATGACCGGTTTATTGGCAGCTGTGGGATATTTCTTAATCATCAAAATCGCAGAAATGATTCTTGCAAAAAGAAATTTTAAGACTATAGATAAATCTCTTTTGGAATTTTTAAATCAGTTAGGAAACTTTTCGGCGATTCAGGGTGAAATTACGAACGTCCTACATCAAACAGCACAGTATACTCCGCCGATATTGGCAGAAGCCTTGGAAGGATGCTACATCGAAGCACAGACCACAGGTAATGTTTCTGCAGCATTGATGGGGCTGGCAGACCAATTTGAGCACGAAAAATTTAAAGAAATAATTATTAACCTCGAAGTGTGTTCGCGCTATACGGCTAATCTGAAGGTCATAGTAGACAGCCTCCGCCGGAACCTGATGGACGCAAAAAGAGCCAGCCAGGAACGCAGAGCTATAGCAGACAGTGCCATCATCGAAATGGTGATTCTGTCAGTAATGCTGTTAATTGTCCTTTTAGTGGTAGACACCATGGTAAAGGCATCTATCTGGGATATATTGTTCCATAGTTTGGTAGGATATATCGCTCTGGGCGTGGCGGGCATCTGCTATCTCATATTTGGTCTGGCAATTATGAAAGAAAGGTAAAAAGTTATGACACCATTAGAAATTAGTTTAAAGATATTACCGGCGCTTATAGCTATATTATCGTTTTTGCTGGTGATCTATGTGGGTAAGACCTATCACCCCATGGCAGCACTACATAGGACATACATCCGCATTGATGGAATCTTGCACGAAAAAAAAGTTTTCTTTGATTACGAAGAAACTCGTAGATTCCTAATGTCTCATGGTGCAGCAGATCATTTCGGATCGTGGATCGATCCGGTGAAATACTTGGCTATTCGTATTTGCCTGGCGGCCATCGGATTCACGGTTGGAATATATGTAAATGCCTTTTTGGGACTTGTTGGCATGGTGATTGGGTTCTTTTTGCTGCCATTATTATTGTTGTATATGAACAACAAAGATAATGACGCAATGACCCCACAGATTCAGACGCTGTACAGTCTTTTACAGGTACAGATTCACGCAGGGGTGCCTATGATTGATGCCTTGTCAGAGAGTTATCAGTCCTTTCCGGCGGGACGTTTAAGAAATGCGCTGAGTGAGTTTTCTACTACCATTTATTTTAACGGTTCATTTGATAAATCGTTGGAAGAACTTAACAAAAAATTTGACAATGGATTTATCGATTCGCTCTGCATTATTTTGTTACAAGCCCGGGAATCTGGACAGGCGATGGAACTACTGCGGGATATATCCCAGCAGATCACGGATATGCAGGCAAGTCTGCAACTTAAAAAGAAAGAAAAACTCAACCGAATAACTACATTTTGTCTGATGGGCATTATGGGCGCAATGATCGGTGTAGCCCTGTATGCTGCTATCACACAGATGTATGCGTCGGTCGGGTCTTTCTGATACATGTAACTACAAATATCTTAAAAAATAGGAGGAACGAAAATGAAGATGAAAATGGCAAAAATGCAGCTGAAAGCAATGGAACTGGCCCAGAAGGTATTTTATCACAAGAGCCGGGGACTCGATGGAATCTTGGTTACGGTGGGCCTGTGCATTATCGCACTGTTATTATGCGTAGTCATGAAGGATAGTCTGACAAGTTTTATTCAGGCAATCGTAACCGCCATGCAGAATAAGGCAATCGGTATTTTGGGATGATGAAAAAGAGAAAAGGAAGCGTAGTAGACATATTGCCCTCAATGATCATGGTGATTGCTGCGGTGATTCTGATTACAGTCTTTTTTGGCTTATATCAGATACTCAGCCTAAATGAAGATGTAAAGCAGATATCCCGTAAATACATGCTTACCATGGAGACTATGGGATATCTGGATGCAGCAAGCCGGACAAGCCTTATGCAAGATTTATCAGATCTACAGGTCACAGATATTGACCTGACAGGATCCACCATGACGGATGCAGGTTATGGCAACGCGGTATATCTACAGATAACCTGTAAGCTGCCGATAGAACAGCTTAATATGGACGGAAATGATATGCTGCGGTTCTTTTTTGAGGACGGAACTATACCGATCAGAGTACGCAGAATGTCTACGGCCAAAAATTAATCATGATAAGATGGATAACCAAAAAACGACAAGGGGAGTTGGCGACTTTTACGATGGTATACGTCCTGCTGTTCCTCGTAGCAACGGTAGCATTTGCCTTACAGATACGGGAATACATATCACTTAAAACTCATACGGAAGATACCCTTGCAGCGTCAAATCTTGCATCTGCCGTGATCGATATCCAGGAATATGGCATTAATCATAACCTGGTTATAAAGGATCCTGAGCAGGCGTATAGCATCTACCAGGAAGCTTTAAAGATAAATATGGGTCTTAACGACCAATGGGAAGACCCTACAGGACTGATATCAAGCCCGGTTCTGGTAGAGCAGTATATCGTATACAACGTGCGGGGATCAGAGGTAGAAGTGACCTCATTTGGAGAGGGTCTTAACTATTCGGCAACCGAGACGCTAGGGAGTGCAACGTCACCCAATGGACAAGTCATTGAATCTACCAGTGTATACAGCCGGATCAGCTATCAGGTCGATGGCTATTTTGGTGTCACCGTCCCAGCTGAAAAAGATAAGTTGGTAGACATTGTAAAAAATAATTAAAGGATGGACAGAATGAAAAAGGAAAAGAAAGAAAAAAGAAGTATCTTGCCGGGAGTGATTATCGTATCGCTGCTGGTGGCAGCTGTAGTATATGCGGTTTTACTTAACGCTGAAAAAACGGCATTGTCCGACTATGAAAAAGGGTCGGTTTATGTAACAACAAAGCCGGTACCCAAAGGAACTATGATTACAGCTGACTATCACTCAAAAAGAGGTAGATAAATCTTTGATCCCGTCCGGCGCAGTAAGTAATCCAGAAGATCTAACGGATTTGATCAGCGTATATGCAGTAGATCAGGGATCCATTATTACCACTGGGATGTTTACTGCTGTTAATGACATCACAAAGGATATGACGCAGCCGGTAGTGGCCGGATTCAAGGCCGATGATCTGTATCAGGTGGTAGGAGGCGTCCTGCGATCCGGAGATCGAATCAACATCTATCAGGTAAATGAAAATGCCAATAAAGGGGATACCTCACAGTCCTTGGCAAACACAGATGATAATTGGACAGACGCATCTTCAGATACGGCAGCATCCCTTGTATGGGGAAATGTGTTTGTCCAGGAAGTATTTGACTCTGCCGGTGCGGTGATCAGTACATCTGACTCTACGACTCCGGCACAAAGAGTAAATATCTACATGGATAACGATAATGTAGCAGCTTTTTATGCTGCACTGGCACAGGGTTCTCTGCGTGTTGTAAAAATCTGCGAATAGATAGTCAGTGGGTGTGACAAAGAAATCGGGTCTGATGACCGGCAGGTTCGAGCCCTGCCCCCACTTTACAGCGATATTTGCTGTGATGATCTTTGACAACTGCATATGGAAATCGGACGAAAAACTGGAAGATGGACTGTAAGATTTTGACGAGAATTGTCATGTAATATATAGAGGTCTTTGTACTTCTTTGTTTTATCGGCATTTTTGTCCAAAATATCGAAACAGAAAATGCCGTAAAATGTATACAGATATTCTGCAAAATGATATAATAATCATATCAAAAAAGATAAAACAAAGAATTGAGTCCGTACTATTGGACACAAAAAAGAAGACTATATTTATACAATAAACATAGAAAAAGGCTGAAATGTCTGGGAGGACGAAGAATGAAAAAAAAGATTATTTGTGCTATATTAGTGACGGCACTGGCAGTCACATCTTTTACTGGATGTGGGAAGGCACAGGATAAGGATACTGCAGAAGTGATAATGGCTGAGACGGAAACAAGGGATCCTGATATCACTGCAGAGACACAGGCGGCTGTGGACACTTTATTGCCGACGGAGACGGGGAAGCCGGTAGTGACTGAGACGGCAACACCGACTCCTAAGCCCGTAGCGACAAAGAAACCGGAGACCACAGCAACGCCGAAACCGACAGCAACTGCGACACCTAAGGCAACGGCAACTCCGAAGCCGGCAACAACTGCGGGATCAGGAACGACAGTTGTAGCCAATACTACCAGCACCGGTAAGACTGGAACAACCGCCACAGCTGCACCTGCAGAGAAAGAGACTCCTGCAGCCACAGCAAAACCGGCAGCATCTACACCGGCACCGACTGCAGTGCCAACACCGGCGCCAACGGCAGCTCCCTGTAATCATAATTTTGTTAAGTCATACTGGCCGTCTGCACCTACTTGTAACGGCGGTGGATATTACAATCTGATATGTACAATTTGCGGAGCAAATGGAGGGGATGGTACAGATCCGGCATTACCTCACACTCCGGCAACCAGAGTTGAAGTGGATGCAACATACTGCGATGAACACGGTGTCAGAGTTACTTATTGTACGAGTTGTGGAAACGAATTGGGACGAGAAGGATTTGACGGTACGGAGCATGAGTGGGTTACAGGTACTAGCGATCCTATATGGGACTGGGATAAACAGGATTTTGTGACAGAAGAAGTGACTTATTGTAGCCGATGTCATGCACAGCGTTAATGGGAAAGGAGACGAGAAAAATGGAGAATACAAAGGATCAGTATATTGGGGCCGAAATACATTCGGCACGGTCAGTGAATCCAGATGGGGAGACGGTAACACTGGACGGAGATACGGTGGTATGGACAGGGGAGGAAGATGTCCTGACACCGGAGGAACTGGAAGAGTTCCATCGAGATGCGATTAAACTGATGGAAAAAAGCGAACAGCAAGAAGAGGTTGCCGTTCGGGGATAAGGGTGCTATTATATATAAAAGGAACAACCGCCCCACAAGGTGGGTTGACCAAAATAAGTTGAGTAGCAAATACCACCCTTCCACTGGCCAAAGTTTTGGGTGGTTTTGCTGTATAAAATTACTTGAAATGATCCGAGAGTGATGGTATAGTAAAGATAAAGGGAAAGCCAAAGAGGCGGCTACCCCAAATAGCAAAATAACTGTTTAGTACTAAAAACAGCCGTCACTATTGCAGTAGTGGCGGCTATTTCTTTTTGTCATCCTTAAAGATCTGATAGCACAGACCAATAAGAGCAACGATAAACATACAAAATTGGAATAAATCCGCATATGTAACATTCATCTTATCGCCCTCCTTTCATAACGCTGGAGGGTGAACCCTCCGGAGAGGGGCAGCCGCCTTGGCTCTTTAACTTTCCCAGAACTATATCATACCATATATTTGCGTTGTTATAAAGGTTTTGCTATGTGAAACTACTTGAAAAAGTGTAGTGAAAATGCTATAGTAGCTATGAGAAGCTAGTATGTATTTAAAGATGTACAAAGCAAAACCCCAGTAGGTGCAACTACTGGGGTTTTTGCTCAATTTACGGTAGAGCATCCGTTTTGGGCTGGTGCTGTCTATACATCCCTATCCAACCACTTGCAGATATAGTAAGAAACGATACCTGCCAATACAGAGATAAAGAATGCTAATATGTATTCATAGATCAAGGTGTACACCTCCTTCCTGCTGGAAAGAGTCGACAGCGTGATTATCATATCATATAAATTAAATATCGACAAGAATCGTCCGAGTAGAGCAGTATGCTTCACTCGGATTTTTTTATTCTCCGGTTTCCATATGCAGTTGTCACACAATGATATGAAAAACGAGGAGGATACAGATGATAAGAAAAAAACGCTATTTAGCTGCAAAGATGGGATTGCTGGCGCTGGCAATTGCGATGTTGCTACCAGGACAAAAAGTAGATGCAGCTGATAAGAAGACGATTTATAACAGCCCTTACGTATCGTTCAGCCCGGATGGAAAGGCATTTACAACCTGTGCCGGAGACCGGGACTATACCTGGTATGATGCGGATACCCGGGTATCCACTGGGATTACGTCATCCCTCAGAGCCCTGAATACTGGGGAGCATTATTATAAGGTCAGTCGATATGGAGAGATCCCGATTGGATACTGGCAGGTATCACATCGCCCGGCACAATGTATCCATAATGGATATCCGGAAGATAATTACTTGTACCACGGAATACAGTATGGACGCCATAAATGCTTACGAAATTATAATTCCGGCTGGATGGCGTATTGTGCGGACTGCGGAGAAGTGATTGCTTATGCGAACATGTATATGTCCAGGGATGCGGCAAAATCAATACAGTATATGGATCTAGGGTCTAAACAGAATCCAATGGAGTACTATTTTCTTTGTCCTTTTTGCAACAACCTGGAACAGGGAGCTCCGCTCGGCGAGCATAAATGTAAAGAGATATCCTGGAACCAGTATAGAATATTTTATGACCCGAACATAAAAAAATATAATGGTTATATGGATTATAGTTATCACATGTACAACAACGAAACAATATATGAAGGTGAGACAGTAACTCCTGTTACACATTTGACGGAGAATAATTATACCAGAGTTGGATATGTATTTACTGGATGGAATACCAAGCAAGATGGATCAGGAGTCTCTTTTACCGATAAGGAAGAGATATACAATCTTAGTAGTTCAGATTGGAATGATCAAAGTACATGGACAGATACGGATAGAGGAACTATTACTTTATACGCACAGTGGAGAAAAAGTGAAAGTACCCTTGTAATCGATGCTAATGGGGGAAGATATAACGGAGTAGATAAATATTCGCTGACAGAACCCTATTCTTCTAAGTATTTACTGCAAAAAAATCTAATAGTGTCACCAAATGGTTATACCGTTGCTTTTGAGACCAATGGTGGAACAAATGTAGATACCATCACGGGAACCATGCATTTCGTAGAATGGATGCAGATACAGCCATTTAATGGATTTGTGACTAACGATACTTATATGTTTATGGCGCCAGATAGAAACATAGATACGCTGAAAGCTGCGTATCAGCCCGACCCGATTACTTTACCGTCTACGACCAAGGATGGCTGGTCATTCGGCGGTTGGTATTATGATCCGGATTTTAGTCTGCCGGCTGGCGGAGCCGGAGATCAAATTATACCATCCAAAGATATGACATTGTATGCGCAATGGGTAGATCTTAGACTGCAGTCAGTGGATAACTATGATGCAAACGACGGAAAAGGTGCGGTAGATTTATCCTGGTCACAGTCTGATCAGAATAATAAGACCTATCTTGTCTATCAAAAGAGAGAGGACGGGGCATGGATCCGGGTCAATAGTGCTAATGATATCAGTAGCACAACGATTATTAACCAGGCATACAACTTTGAAGGACAATCCAAACAATACACGGTACCGTACACCGGACTCTACACTATAGATGCACTGGGAGCACAGGGAAAAAGCTATGGTTCTTATACCGGAGGCTATGGAGGTAGTGTTACAGGAACATTTTGGTTGCGAAAAGGTGAGGTCTTAACATACGTAGTTGGTGGTCAAAATGGCTACAATGGTGGCGGTAGCGCTTCTTCTTTTGGTAATGGTGGGGGCATGACTTCTGTCGTGTCCAACCAAAAAGGCACTCTTATGATTGCTGGTGGAGGTGGCGGAGCATTTTCACATGGCAACGGAAATGCCGGAGGAAGTGTAGCGAGTGTTATTAACGGAAATAATGGACAATCAGGTATGGCCGGAGGTGGCGGTGGCTATCAGGGTGGTACAGCTGGAGAAAGAATAGACCATTATCATGTGGCAAGTTGTAATGTTTATCATACGCACGTGGGATCCAGCGACAGGTATGGTGGATGTTATACCAAATACGTTGAAAATAAAAGGGTAGTAACATGGACAGATAATCTGTGCTGCAGTAATTGTCAAGAAGGTCCAAATGCTCATTTTCCCGGAAACCCGTATGGAGCATGTGGTAATTTTAATCCAAACTGGGAAAAGGAAATAGATGATAGTTATTATGATTTAACCTGTGGAAAAACGACATCTACTATCGTAGGGTATCGATGTGGTATGTACAATGGCCAGATACTGTCATCAAAACCGGCATACGGCGGTAGCAATTACGTAAATTCAGCTTATGCCATGATGTATGAAACATATAGTGGAGTGCGCAGCGGATCTGGTGTAGCGGAACTTCACTCAAAGGCCATTGGCTATCAGGAAAGCCTGGATCTTGCCGGGGTTACGGCGACCGACTTTGCAGCCCCGGACAAGATATCGGATCAGGTTACAAAAGAGCCATTGGATGGAAAATCGATTCGCGTCACATGGCAGGTGCCGAGCGATAATGGTACGGATTATTACCATAAAGTGGAATCTTACCTAACGGGAAGCACATCAATGCTATGCGAATCTAATGTTACGAAAAACACGCTGGTTAGTGGCGTGATGGGATATTACTATCTCGTAGACCAAAATGGGGATACGGTTGTTACCGGCAATGCAAATTATGTACAGGATCCTCATGTAAATGTGGTAACGGCAGAATACAATCAGTATTTGCATATTGCAGCGGTCGATGTTGCCGGAAATATCAGTGAGACAACGCATATCCTCATTGACGCCAAAGATGTACTATGGAAGCTTTATACGAAGCAGCTGGTCATTGATGCATCTGCAGATAATGTATATCCGGCAACGGATAAGAGTTGGTACGTGCGTGCCGATGGCAGTACTCCATTTACCCTAAAAAATGAGGCTTATATGGACGGTACGGCAAGCCAGGGATACCAGCTTAACGAGACTATCTACGAGACTGTATCAGATGATAGCAGCGTAGCCCGAAATATAATCCGCACAGCATCCACTGAGATAGCAGATACATCCATCAGGACAGATGCAAATGGATTGTCTTATTCGACGGATGGCACAACGGCGCTGCAGCAATATACGTACTCTTACACAGTGAGATCTAACAAAAACAGAGACCTTATGGGAGTACAGAAATTTACAATCAGCAGAGATCTGTCTGGACAGACGATACAGGTTATTCCGGTTGCGGAAGCAGACAAAGAATCGGATAAAGTTTACTCGGTGCATGAACTGGATGAAAAGAATAAGATCACTTTAATAGCGGACGGAGAAGCGCCGGTGATCCGCGGATTGGAAATAATGGAAGACAGAGATCTGATTGACCGGCGGGATGGATCAATTACAATTCGGGCGAGCGCAGAAGATGAATTGAGCGGAGTAAAGGATTTTTATATCGTAATCAGCAATTCTGATAATGCTGTGATGAAAACCTACACACCGGATGAGAATGGATACATTAATATTACAATTACTAATGACGAGCCTATTTTTAGCGGAGATTTCACGCTGCTGGGGTATGCTGTGGACAATGTTGGAAACGAAAATAGTCTAAGCTATGGCACGACGGAATTTGCTCTGGCAAGCAGCGTAGAACGTATTCTTTCCCCGCACGATCCTATATTCAAATGTGGAGAAAGCGGAATACTTACGTTTACGACCTGGGGCTATGCCGACCGGGTGGAAGTTGTTTTCCCGGAGAGCATGACTGCACTGGATCCGACTCTGAACAAAGTATATGACTATACAGACTGTCCGGGATATATGATCACGGAGCATTTACAGTTTATGGTGCCGCTTTATACGCCGGAGAATCAGAATCTGGAGATAACGGTACGTGCGTATAAGGGAGACAAGAAGCTGGAGGATCATCCGACAATCAGCGTAATCGGAGTATCCGGTACTGTACTGGATGAGTTCCGTACTCGTTTGAGGTAATGATAATGTCTGTGATATTGTGGATCCTGCAGGCATATGGCAGCTATCGGATAGGCTGGCAACTGCAACTGCTGGATCCGGATCCCGGACTGTGTGATACTCTGCAGAGTAAATATTGTAAATGGCAGCATTTAATAGCTTTTATGTATTTATCGCTGTTAGGAATCGTTATGGGAGATCCGAATAAACAGGTAATGCAATTACTGCAGGCGTATATGTTAAGTTCTTTGGTATTAGCTGCATGGATTGATCACTATATCCAGCTGATTCCGGATATAATATATGCTCCTGGATTAGCTAGTGGTATATTATGGCTCATTTATGATAATCCTGGGGCAGATAGCATAATTAATTTAATTGTTTTTGTCGGTATACAACTCCTTATATTCCGGCGGCTGTATGGTGGATCCGATTGCCTGGCATATATTTTATGCGCTGTATATCTGGCTGGGAACGGATGTGGTAAGAAACTGATAGATTATTTATTGTTCATGCTGCTGACAGTAATAATAGAACTGATCGATCAGATCAGAAAAAAGAATATTTTGAAAAATGGAAGACTGAAAAGACCGGTGCCTTTGATTCCATATATAGCAGTGGCTATGCTACTTTATGGTTTTTCAAATAAAATTTAGAAGGGAGTAAGTTAGATGGAACAGGGTGTATTAGAATACGAAAGAGTAAGGGAAAAGAAAAAACAATTATTGATTAAAATTCAGGAAACAAAAGTGGGAATTCGTCACAAGCAAAATCAGTTACAATTGCTAGAAGAGGGACTGAAAAGAATTCAGGAACAAGAAGGAAGTGAAAGCATTGGAGGAAATCTGAATATCTTCCTGCGGGATTTCAGCGTGATATTAGAAGCTCTAAAAAGTGATGATGCATTTATGGAAACGAAATATGCGACGCAATCAGCCCAGGTATATTACCGTGTGGAGAAAAATGTGTTTGAAGATTACGTAAAACGGTTATCTGAACTAGAAATACAGGAGTTTATTGATTATTGTAAACAGCTGGGTTTTATACGCGTGGAAGGCAATAAGTGCTTGTTCTCAAGTGGAAAAGCGAGAGCATATTTTTTATCAAAAAAAATAATTGATAATTTAAGCATCTAAAAACAGGAAAAATGATATTAGGAAATTAAAAAAATATGATCGCGGGAATTACCGTGAAAAATGGGAGAAAGAAAAAAAGTATGAACACAGATCCTGAACGAAATTTATTTTATACTTTTTTAATTTTCCCCATTTTTTTAATAAAAAAAGAAAAAATGACAGAAAGTCTTGACAGTGCATACGGATTCTATCATTCTATTGCCACTAAGATAAGGAGACAACAGAAATGTTAAATTTGCTGATAAAAGAATACCTTGCGGTATGTGAGTATTTGCTGGAGGTTGTGACCAGAAACAGGGAATCGAAGGATACTTTGCCTATGGTACGAAAAGGCAGTCTGTTAGTAGAAAAAGAGGCACTGATAGATCTGCTGAACAAAAATAAATATGAAACAGCTACGAATAAATTAAAATACTGGAAAGATTTGGCGTGGATCGATGCGGAAGAAAAAAGGCTGACGAAAAGAATTTGTATTAATAATCAATATCGACCGCTGGTCGTCATCAATATACAGAGATATGAATGCATTCGGAATCTTAATTATGAAATGAAAAAGCCATAAAATGCTGAAAAAAGTAATGTACATATATAGTGCTCATAAGGGGATTTTTAATCGTGGGAAAATGTCCATATGTAATGGCTGAAATATAGGAAAATAGTAAAAAAATATGTACGTCACGATAATAGGCTATATAACGTAGTTATATAGCATAATGCAGAGTGGAATATTGCATATGCGTGTTTGGCATGTGCAATATGGAACGACTGCATTCTATCTGTAGTCCGGATACGGACTGCAGATATGGACAGAAGCATTATGTTGGATAACAGGAGCAAGGATAGTTACTTATTATTACATTGGCAGGATAGGATGTCAGAAGAGGAGAGTACACCAGGTGAGCTGGAAGGAGAAGCAGAAGAGGAATTATGAAAATATCAATAAAGGCAGTTTTTCGGTAACAGGAGAATATGACATCCCGATATTAGAACCGGTGGAATACAAATATTGTGACTGGATCGGCTTCAATTATGCGTCTTCTGTAAAAGACCGGAGAGGGAAAGGAATTCACTTTTTTTTAGAGGATTATCAGTTTACCCGGCTTTGGGGAAATATCGATTATTATGTACCAATGCTTTCCAGTTATGACAGCATCATGACACCGGATTTCAGCCTATATACCGATTTCCCGAAAGCATTGCAGATTTATAATCACTATAGGAAGCATTGGATTGGCGCTTATCTTCAGCAAAAAGGACTTCATGTAATACCAACTATCTGCTGGAGTGACAGAGATTCTTTTCACTGGTGCTTTGACGGGGAACCTACACAAGGAGTCGTTGCTGTTTCTTCGATAGGAACTCAAAACAGCAGGAAGCGTAGAGATCTTTTTTTGGCAGGTTATTTTGAAATGATGGACAGATTACAACCGACACACGTTATCTTCTGCGGAGCAGTGCCGGAAGAATGTAGAGGGGACATTGTCAGAATCAAAGCATTTAGTGAAAGGTTTCATGAGGCAGAAATATCGCAATGGTAATAAATTTACAGTTTTTCGGTGGGCGTGGTGCCAGCAGCGGAATAAGCGAAAAAGGCAATGCATATGGAACCCAGTACAAAATATTACTGGAGTATGAAAATATAAAATTTGTCACTAATGCAGGAAAAAATTATGAAGCGTTAATGGAAACAATGACCAATGGGAGAACGTATGTACAAATTGGTGGTGAAGAGATTCTCAGAATTGTTCAGATGGATGAGAACAACCGGAGAAACAGGGTAATTGAGTTTGACAAGAAAAATAAGCAGTGGCATGTTCATCAAGGGTATTTGCATTCGGAAAACTCTGAAAATCAGCATGATCCATTAAGTATTTCAGATGTCAGACTGCTTGAAAAAGTTAAGAAAATATGGCATAATCATAGAGAGCAAATATAGTTTAAGTCGGGTAGAACACTTTGGAATGAGAGGTCTGCGTTCAAATCGTCAGTATTTGCCATAAGCCTTACGGCTCTATGATAACCATAGAGTTCGTAAGGCTTTTTTATTATAAAAATCAGAAAGGCTGGAAATGGAAGATGGGAGGCAGAGGAAGTAGTTTCGGTGTAGAAATCATAGCAGCGGTTTCACCATATGGATCTCAAGATGCCGAAATACAAGAGTTGAATGTGGCAGGTATGACACCGATGGATCGCGGCAGCCGATTTACCAATGCAGAGAAGACACTGGATTATCTGGAAAGAAAAAAACTGCAGGAGACAAGAGAGCAGGTACAGGTACTGGATGATTACGGATACGTAACGAGAGCTTTCCAGGGAGACGAACACAGCTGTGCTGTAGATGACAAAACACAGCAGTATGCCCAGGGGAAAATAGTAACACATAATCATCCCTCGGAGTACGGCGGTACCTTTTCGGATGCGGATATCTCTTTTCTCAGTCTTGGAATGAAGGAACTGAGAGCTTCAGCGAAAGAAGGTACATACAGCATAAAGGCAAAGAAAAATGCCAACCCTCACGGATTGATGAAGGCATACCTGAGAAGTGCACCAAGAATGCAGGACGCGATGAGAGAAATCGCACTGGAAATGGCACGAAAAAAATATACTTCTAAAAAAGCCTATGAGAAAGCAAACAGAAAGGCACAGTTGGAAGTTATTCATAACTGGTATCAAAGAAATGTGAAAAGATATGGATTTGAGTACAACTTTTATCCAAGGGAGGATGCATAAATGAAAGGATTAAATTTAGACGAAAATTTAAACCGGCTGATACAGGAAAATTCGGATTGGGCATGGGAACAGGCGCAGAGAGAACGGGCGGAAATGGAAAAGAAACAGAAAACGCAGGGCGGAACTGACGGTAAAAAGGATGAAGTATGACATTTTAGAGCCGTATAAGGAATTTTTATACGATCAGCTTACGGCCAACACTGCAAGAAAATATTATTCCTGCATGGTGAAATTACTCCAGGGAGTAGAGATCAACCGGGTGGAAGAACTGTCGCTGGAATACCTTCAGAAAGAACTTCCGCAGAGATTCCGGACCAAAAATGAGTTCAGCGCTGCAAAGAATGCGCTGCGGCTGTTCGGAGAGTGCTATCCGCAGCTACAGATGCCTGCAAAAGAATACTTCAAAGAAGAAAGCCTGAAAAAGAGAAATTATACGAAGAAGCCGGGAAAAGTGATTCATTTGAAGACTACTATGCGTAAGATCAATCAGATTGAGAATCCAAAATTGAAATATGCCTATCGTCTCGCTGTAATCTCGGGGCTACGGGTATCTGAACTTGCAGATCTCAGGCCTTCGGATTTGGCATTTACGGAGGGACGTATAACGGTCACAGTCCGGAATGGTAAAGGTGGGCACGGGGGTGAAATTACGTGCAGGCAGGATCCCTATTTGTATGATCGTTTACAGGACTATGTTTCTAGGGTACAGGCTACACAGGGAGAGAAGCTGTTTTATAGTGAAGCCACGATGCGAAAAGAAGCAGGACGCCTGGGAATGGAATGTCATGATCTGCGCCGCATTTATGCGATACTCAGCAGACGGGAGTTAAAAGCGGTGATGCCTGCGGCACAGGCAGACAGAGAGGTGCAGCGCAGCATGCGGCATGTAAGATTTTCTACGACAAAAAGATATCTGTATAACCGGAAACTGCGGATGGATTAAAGCGGATGGATTGCACAGGAGAAAAACAATGGATAAAGAACTTAACAGCTTGCTGGAAAGTATTTTGCTCCTTCTGATACAAATGCTTAAGGGCTTTATAATGGGTGTCTGGCATGGCCTGCGGAAAGCATTACAAAACAAGTGGTATCTGACTGGAATCGGGATCACTCTGGTGTTCAGTGTGATCTGTATCACAGAAAAAGCTATGGTCTGCAGAATGATCCCGGAAACTATCCCGGAATGGCTGCAGCAGGGAATTTATCTGATGCTGTTGGCAGCGCCGGTGATCTATCTGTTTCTGATCGGGCAGACGGGGCAAAAAAAATTATGACAAATGCTTTGAAGATATTGGATTCAAGGGAAAGAATGGTAAATTTCCGAAATATGCCGGTAGCAGCAAAGAGGGTAAAAAGATACTGCTTTTTTTCCAGTCTACGATTCCGCTGTCGGAATGGCGCTCCTCCCGGGAACGTCTGGAGACTGCTCTGGACTGCAGTATCATAAAAATTGAAAACGGAAGAAATAAGCGGACAGTAAAATTAACTACGTTACCATCGGATTATAAGATACCTACGATGGTGAAATGGTCAGAGGAATATTTGAATGACAAAAATGGTGTTCTTACACTAGGAATCAGTGCATTGGATACAATATCTTTTAACCTGAACCGGGTACCACATGTACTGGTTGCGGGTGAGACCGGATCCGGAAAGTCAGTGATACTACGCTGCCTGCTTTGGCAGATGATTGAGCAGGGCGCTCGAGTCTATATGATAGACTTCAAGGGAGGTGTAGAGTTCGGAAAACAGTATGAACAATATGGAGAGGTTATTACGGAAAGAGAACGTGCACTTCAGGTTCTGGATTTGCTGGTGAAGGAAAATGAATATAGACTGCATGTATTCAGGGACTTGGAGGTTAAGAATCTCGATGAATACAATAAAAAAACCAGGCAAAATCTTTGTCGTATAGGGGTGTTCACCGATGAACTGGCAGAAATGTTGGACAAAAAAGGCGTGGCAAAAGAAGAAAAACAGATATATGAACAGATTGAAGGGAAATTATCTACTTTGGCAAGATTGTCCAGGGCAACAGGGATCAACTTATTTATGGGAGTGCAGCGTCCGGATGCTAATGTATTAACCGGTCAGATTAAAAATAATATACCGGTCCGAATATCAGGGCGTTTTGCGGATAAAACCGCCAGTGAGATTGTCCTGGGAAATACAGATGCGGTAAATCTTCCTGATATTAAGGGTAGATTTCTTTACAAGGTTGGAAATGAAACTATAGAATTTCAGAGTTTCTACTTTGATGATGAGACAATGCTTCATGAGGTCTGCGTGGATCAGGGAGAAATGTTGACGGAAGCGCCGGTATATAAAGTACCAGAACATAAGATACCGGTGCGGAAAAATGAAAACAAAAAGGCAGAAGTGGTACGATCCGGAAGAAAAGAGAAAAAGGTGACGGCAGTCAAAACGAGTGGTGAAGAAAAGAATTCTTATGAAGATCCATTTGTAGGCATGAACAGTCGGGAAATCGAAGAAGAGATGAGACGGATGGATGAAGAGGACCTGAATCTGAATTTTGGAGATTTTTAATGACGAAGGAGACAAGGCATGGAGAAGAACAAAAATAGGAGGACTTTTGAATTTTACAAAAAAAACGGGAAACGAGAAACAGACACCGGAGAACATAAGGAAACAAAAAGAGGAAAAAGAACAGGCGGAACTTTGCGAAAAAACACGTTGTTGTGTGTGGGCAGAGCAATATTATGGATCATGCTTATTTTCTTCTTTGTCCGGGGCGTAATCGTGACATTCCGACCAGACACACTGACGGAAGCCCAACAGGTAATCAGCGACTTTAGAAAGGAACTTGTGACGGAAAAGAAGCTGAATAATGAGGTACTGAGCTTTGCCCAGAACTTTGTATATGAATATCTTACATACACTGCAGGGGAAGAAAAGGATTATAAGGAACGTCTGAAACAGTATATCACAACTACATCAAATGTGAGCGATACGGAAATATATAAGGGTGCGCAGAAGGCGGTGTACGTGCAGGCATACCGCATGGATCAGCTAGACAAGGAACATTTTGACGTATATGTGCTGGCGGAAGTGCAGTATGAGTATTACAGGGAACAGGCAGCTACACAGGAGAGCGCAGAAACCAGAATGAAAGTTCCGGTATTGTCACGGGATGGCGAGATGGTGGTGGACGGGCTCCCCATGTTTGTAAATGATAATACGTTTTTGGAAGATTATCAGATTCAGGAATACAGTGGACAGGCTGCAGACGAACAGACTGCTGCAGGAGCAGGAATGGCAGTTACCAGTTTCCTGAAGGCCTATTACGAGCAGGATGAAACAGTCATTGACTATTATCTGAGTCAGGATGCGGACCGAAGCAAATTTATAGGGCTGGATGGTCGTTATACATTTGATCGTATGCAATCCGTTCGCTGCTATCAGGAGGAGAGTATGATCGTATGCATCGCAGAATATAAAATATCTGATGTCGTAAATGGAGCAAAGCGGTGGCAGAAGGTCCGGCTCAATGTTGTAAGGGGCAGTGATGGAAAGTACTATATCCAGTCTATGTCTGCCAGAACAACGATGTAAATTTTTAATCAGTGTCCTGCGGATGAATATCATTCGTTAAGATAAATAAAAATAGGAGGAACATAATATGAGGAAAAATGAAAAGAAACAGAAAAGAACAATGCAGGGAAAAAGTATCATGATGGGAATTTCCACACTTGCATTATTGATCAGCAACAGTATGGTGGCATTTGCTTCCAGCGGCAATTACGGCCAGAATGGAGCAAACTGGATGTTGGATCAGATCTTTTGGGTAGCGTTGGTGGCATTTATCGTCGGAGCAGTTGTGATGGCGGCGAAAAAGAACACGATCGGTGTAGTCACGACTATTATTGTTGGAGCAGTTGTCTGCTACTTTATTAAAAATCCTACCACCTTATCGGATATCGGGGAAAAGATTATGGGTACTGTATTGCAATAAAGGAGCTTTGCATGGCAGAAGAAAAGAAACAGAGTGTGACGGTGTACTCTTATCGTAAAGTATGGTTTGTGGAAAAAAAGATATATGCGTTCCAGAATATAGTACTGCCGTTTCCGATAGCACCGTATGAGGTATTGGAGTTTTTAGCTGTAGTAGGAGCAATGCTGGTAATGGGCCGGATATTTCCAATCCTGAACAACATACCGGTAGTGCTCCGCTACGGCATGCTGCCGTATGTTACGGTAAAATATCTCATGAAAGTAAAACTGGATGGAAAAAATCCGGTGAAATATTTTTGCGGCTATCTGCGGTTCCTGTTTACCAGAAAGGAATGCATCGAGCGGTTCCGAACCTGCAGAGACCATGGAGTGACAGTAAGAATCAACTGGAATTGCGGCAGAAGGCTGGAATAATGGAGGAAAAGGATGTATCAGTGTCCCATTTCGTTTTTTACAAAAAATATAATTTTTAACCAGGATAAGAGTGCATGGGCGGTATATAAGCTGAGTGGTTTTGATTATGACTTTCTGGACGATGATGCAAAAATTAAGATACTGCACAAAACGGCACGTTTCCTCAGCGGAATCCTGTCAGAAGCACAGATACTTATGCTGCCCATCGAACAGGATATACAGGGGCAGTTCGAGTCTCTGAGGCATCACCTGGATAAAAAAGATCCGCTTTATGAGGGGGCACTTTTTCACCTGAATGAAACAGAAAAATATCTGGCCAAGAGTACCAGAAATCAGGGAGATGCAAATGACTATTCCTCCTACATTGTGGTGAAATTGTCGGACAGCGGGGAATATGAACTTTTATCGGATTTGAAGCAGGGTTTTCAGTATTTCATTAAGGATCCGGTAAATGCCATTAATACCTTCATGGCATTAGACACCAGGGACATACTGGAAACCCGGCTGACACATTGTGCAGACATGGCTGATAAATGGTTTTATTCGCAGAATAAAAAACTACAGCTCGTGCCGGTAGATGGTCTGGAGTTACAGTGGCTGATCCGGCGGGGGAGTTTCCGGGGAATATCCGGAAATCATTTATTCTATGCGGACAGGGATAAACATATCTGGAATCCGGTGGCAGACCAGGACGAGACACAAAATGGGGAAAAGATACTGCATCCTTACAGTAAGGATATCGTAAGTCTTTTCTCCGGGAGCATCCATCAGGAAAAAAGATATTTGAAGGTAGTACATGATAAGAACAGAGTTTCTTATCAGACTTTTCTTGTGTTTACCCATATTCCGGAAGTACTGGAGCACCCGGGAAATGAGTGGCTGTATATGCTGCAGCAGATGAATGTGCAGGCGGAGGTCTGTATTCACATCAAAACCAAGGACTATCGGGAAGCGATTCGTAAAGTTGAATCCAAAAAGATGGAGATAGACAGTCAGATGGAGCATATTGCGGGGGCGGGTGGAGACATCCCGGATGATCTGGCAGATGGAAAAGAATATGCAGATATCCTGGAAGCTGAATTAAAAAGCCAGAGATATCCGTTGCTGGAAACGGTAGTCACGATTGGCATTTCAGCAGACAATCTGGAAGAAATGGAGAAAAAGGCGGTAACAGTACGTGGCATTTATGAAGATTTTGCTTTTGGCATAGAGCGTCCGCTGGCAGATCAACTGAAGCTTTTCATGCAGTGTATTCCCGGAATGGGAGTACTGACAGGGGATTATACCATGCCATTAACGCCAGTCACGCTGGGCAGCGGAATCATAGGAGCTACACATGAGCTGGGAGACCATGTAGGCCCTTACATAGGGACAACCGGCGCAGAAGGAAAACAGGTATTTCTGGATCTGGGCAGGGCATGCCTGCTAAACAAATCTGCATCCGCGACTTTTTATGGTAATCTGGGAGTTGGTAAATCATTTAATGCAAACCTGCTGTTGTTTCTGACGGTTCTGTATGGTGGCTATGGTCTGATCTTTGACCCGAAAGGAGAGAGAAGCCACTGGGTAGAGCAGTTCCCGCTTCTGCAGGGGCAGATTTCTCTGGTAACGCTATCCCCGGACAGAACGAATCAGGGCAAACTGGATCCCTATAATATGTATCTGGATAACCGGGATGAAGCTGATGAGCTGGCGATCAATGTGATATCGGAACTGCTGCGTATAGCGCCGGCGTCCGAAGAATATACCGCTATACTGGAAGCACAGCGTATCATGCGCGATGAAGATGTTCCATCTATGAAAAAACTGATTGCAATTTTGAAGGAATTTCCCAGGGAAGATGAACTGTCGGAAAGGGCCAGATATCTTGCAAGGCGTCTGGGACTGCAGGCAGAGACAGGAATGTCCAGACTGTTATTCGGGGATGGTTCAGAAGATGCGATCACTTTGAAGAACCGGCTGAATATTTTACAGATTGAAAATCTGAAAATGCCAAGCCCCAGCACACCGAAGGATAATTATACAAGCGAAGAACTGCAGTCTCTTGTATTGATGGCTGTGGCATCCCACTTTGCCAAGAAATTTGCCCTGGAAAAAAGGGATGTGTTCAGTGTAGTCCTGTTCGATGAATCCTGGATGCTGGGAAAGACTGCAGAGGGAGTCAAACTGTTTGATTACTTATCCCGTATGGGCAGATCTCTTTATACAGGGTGTATCTTTAATGGACATTCCGTTACGGATATTCCCAGTGAAGGAATCAAGAATACCATATCCTATAAATTCTGTTTCCAGACAACGACAGACGGGGAAGCGGAACGGATGTGTGAATACATGGATCTGGAAGCTACGCAGGAGAACAAGGAGGTTTTGAAGAATCTGAAAAATGGGGAATGTCTTTTCCAGGATCTTGACAGGCATATAGGAATACTGCGTTTTGATGCCGTATTCCAAGATATCATAGATCTCTTTTCTACCACTCCGAAGGCGAAGGGGCAGGAAGAGGAACAGGAAGCAGAACAGATAGATCAGACGGAGACAGAAGAAAGCAGGCAGTCGGAGAAAAAAGTGGAAGAAAATCAAACGGAAACAATGGAGGATGAACTGAATTTTGAGTTTGACATGGAAGAACTTTTGAAAAAGGAGTCTGTATGAAAAAAGCGTTCCTTTTCAAAATAACGTTGTTGTTTGGAACGATGTTTTCCGGTATTTTACTGTTGCTTTTACTCTTTGTGGTATGCATGGATGGAGGGGCTGAGTCCAGCCTGTACATCCCGGCAGATGATGAGACAGCGGCAGCTTATCAGGCCATCTGTTCTGAAACGGGTGTGCCCTGGGATATAGCTCTTATGGCGGATGTGCTGCTTGCGGAGCAGCTGGGCCAGCGGATAGAGGAGAGAGAACCGCTGATCACGTCGCTGCAGTTCTGCATCCTCACAGTGACAGAACAGGAGGCCTATGAAGAAGAAATTACGGAAAACGGACAGAAATATCAGGTGACACGATGGCGGGATGTGGATCAGAAAATTTATGCAGGAACAGACGGAATTTGTGAATATCTGGATATAACGGAATCCTGGTTTGCTGGAAAAACCATACAGGACGTATTAAATGCCCTGCAGGAAAAAAGAGAAGAAGATCAGGACGAGGATACGGACTATCTTCCGGCATTGTCTGTAAATGAAGCATATGAAGAAATTTTAAAAAAGCGTATTGGCCTGACGGATAAAAACAGCGATACAGTTCTCAGCATGCATAACAGTCAGTATCTGGCACAGGTATATGGCTATGTTTATGGGTTTGATGAAATCGAACTGCCAGAGCTTGTAGTCGGGGATGTGACCAGACAGGAACTGACACAGGTAGCAGCATCCCTGCTTGGCCATCCTTATCTTATGGGAGGCAAGTCTCCCTCTCAGGGATCGCCGAAAGGCCCGCTTGACTGCAGCGGTTTTGTAGACTGGGTATACATACAGTGCTTTGGCACCGGTGTCAGCGGTGGTGGAGTGCCGGATGGAGTAGCCATGTCGGGTACGGCATTGCAATGGTATGCTACTGCTCCGATATCCATGGAGGATCTGCAGATCGGTGACCTAGCTTTTTTACAGGATCCTGCAAAGCTGGGAAAGGGTAAAATCAACCATGTAGGCATTTATATCGGGGAGTACAACGGGGCAAAATATTTTATTCATTGCGCAGGAAGAGCCTACGGCACAGAGGATTTACCCAATGGGCGTGTCGGTATATCACGGCTGCGTGGCAGTAACGATTATAATCCGGTTACGGGAGGACATTTTTCACCGGCAATGAAAGGTTGTAATTTCCGGTATTTTCGAAGACCTAATTTTGCTTTTCGGGAGGATTAGCAATTATGAAATATAAGATCAAATATGTAATTTGTATGATAGCTTTCCTAGCTGGTCTGCTGCTCCCGGTGCAGCCAGTAGCGGCGTCCTCCAGTGCAATCGGAGAGGTACAGGAATTTAATAATCTGTCTGGCAATGCAAAATATCTGGGATCAGCATACCGGGATAATTATTCCCTGGATATTGCGGAGGTAGAGCTGTCGGATGGAATAGGAGAGTATCTGGCCGGTAAGACGATGGAAGGACTGAATGCTTTGGCGAGATTCTTCTTTTTCGTGGAAAGAATTTTGGCGTATCTTATGATTGTTGTATTTTATGTCAGTTTCAACCTTAATCTGGTGGATCTGTTTGGATCCCAGGTATCTGTAATACAACAGGCACTGAATGACAGTATTTTCCAGCCCCTCTTTTTGATGGGATGTGCCGCCGCCTTCTGCGTGCTGATCGGGAGAATGGTACGCCAGGATCTTGCGGGAGCGTTGGGGCAGATCGTAAAGGTAATAGCGATTGTAATGTTATCAATCTTGGTTGTCACAATGTCGGATACTATGCTGTCGATGGGTAACAACATAACAAAGGAAATTAGTCTGGAAATACTGGTAGGAGTGAATTCAGCGAATGGCTATTCAGATAATATTAATGCTTTTTCCGGAGAGGCTGCCGGTATCCTCTGGAACAATATGGTGCATCAGCCCTGGCTGACCATGGAGTTCGGTTATACGGCAAGTGATGATCAGGTGCTTGGTATCTTATCGTACAAACCAGATGCAACAGAGAGAAAAGAAACGGTAGCTGCTGATGGAAGCGGCAGCTTTTCCGTGGATAGGGCTACAGAACGACTTGGATTTGCATTTCTGTACCTCATCCCCTGCATTATGAAATGTGGTATATACATCATTATAGTGTTGATACAGCTGGTTTTTCAGCTCCTTTCCATTGTATATCTGTTTATGGCGCCTTTAATTCTTATTGTATCACTTTTTCCAGGATATGACGGACTGATAGGCGGATGGCTTCGAAAGATTCTGGAGACCCAGATAAGTATATTGGTTTTGTCAATGATCATCGGAATTTTAATAAAATTTGACGAACTTGTATTTGAATGGTCGAGATCCGTAGGGTTTGGATGGCTAATTGCACTAACGATTCAGATCGCAATAGCAATCGCTCTCTTCCTGAACCGGAATAAGCTGTTAATGGCAATGTCAACGGTGCAGCGGGGAGTATCCAATCCCAGATATCTGCGTAACCGGATGCGGCTTTCAGGCAACGTATATGCGGATGCGCCGAAGGCAGCAAAAGAAATCAAAAGCGCAGCAAAGTGGACTGCTGGTAAGGCACAGTGGATCGGCGGTAAAGCGGCTAGTGCGGGAGAAGGTGTGGCATCCTGGGTCGAGGATAAGAATGTTCCGGTGTCCTGGACAGTGAATCCCTTTCTGAAAAATCAGGAAACGGAAACGCAGGAAGAGACATCACCAAAAGCTACACAAAGCAGGGTGAAAAAAAGGAGTGCAGCGGGATCTATCAGAGAATCGTTTGACATGGATCCTAAAAACAGTGATACCGGACAGCGGAGAGCATCGTCAGGGCAGCCCTCACAGGAAGAAAAGAGAGACAGTGAATCTATACGCATGATATCAGAAGATCTGGTACGGAATCTTAACCAGCTTGCCATGGTAGTAGATGCTGTCGGAGACAATCTGCATGATAATATACGGGACAACGGTGCCGTGGAACGTCCGGTCTTAGGAGACAAAAAGGAAGAGGACAGAAAAGAAATTACCTTAAACGTTAAAACACCGGATGGAAACGAGCAATCCGTACACGCCGGGATGCAGAACCAGCAACCGTTGGAAGTGCAGATGCCGCTTGAAACAACCAGACATGATAATTTGCAGGAAAACAGGGAGGATGAAAGAGAAGATAACAGGAGGCCGACAATCAGGCAGCAAAGGCCTAGAATAAATGCAGAAACACCTGAAAAGGTCAAAACACAACAAGTCATTCACCACACTGAAAGAATAAGAGAGTAAATACAGCAACCGGAATACGCTGCAGAAGAAGCTGGGGCAGAAGAACCGGAGAAACCTACACAGCAGGCGAGACCCACCACGCAGGCTATGAGAAATGATGAAAAGACTGATACTGTACAAGACAGGAAAGCAGATGATCCGGCTGTACAGCCAGCGGCAAAGGTACAACCGGATAAAAAGATAACGAAAAAAGCGAACCGGCGCCCGGAAAAAAAGTTACCTCAAAGAGAGACCGGGGTTGAAAGAGAAAAATTCACGAGAAAGGGATAAAAAATGAAAAAATTAAAGGCGGAGACCTTCAGGGACTCCGCACTTTCTTTACAACACAGGTGATGATGCAACATGAAATACAACATAAAACAGAAAAACCCTTGAAAAATCAAGGGTTTTAAGAAGCGCGAGACGGGGATCGAACCCGCGACCCCCTCCTTGGCAAGGAGGTGCTCCACCGCTGAGCCACTCGCGCATGTCTTACAGACAAGTTATAATATACTATAAGGTGTTCTAAATGTCAACAGAAAAAGTGTGCATCTTTTTGGATAATTGCATATACAATTCATAAAATAATTAAATGACAGAAGCAGTGCTACAAGGGAAATGCTTAGTGCAGCAGTTTCTTCCGCACCCATCCGGAGAATTTTTGTTCCACAACGATCCAGGACAGGTAAGCCAGCCCGATACTCAGCGCCACACTTAAGATCACCCCGATGACAGACATTACAGAGAGGGTGGAGAAGTCGAACACCGCCCGGTCTAAGAGCATTACCGGATAGTAATGCACCAGATACAGGGAATAACTGATATTTCCCATAAGGATGAAAAAGCGGGGCAGAGAGAGCTTCAGTCCGGCCAGAAAAGCTAAAACCAACACTACAAGTGCCGGAAGTCCCCACAGCGGAAGCCTGCGGAAACCGATCACATTGATCCTGGGGGTGAAAAATGCCAGCAGACAAAAAATCACCGGAATGCCTACCGCAGACAGCACACTTACAGCCATAGGAAACGGATGCTCCAAATGCCTGTGATATAAAAAACGCAGCAGATAATAGGCGAGGATTCCGAAAATGAATTCCAGCATGACAGGATCACCGTAAAACATAAGAACAGGAGAAAACATCCTGCCTATCGGAGACTGCCAGGAGGAAATCAATGGAGCGAATATCTGGACTGCCCCTACCAGAACTGCCAGGAATGCACTGCAGATCAGGCCGCGGTATTTCATGCTGATATGAAAGGCAATGAAAAATAACAGATAGAACAGCATTTCACAGTTGATAGTCCATCCGATCCGCACCAGAGGCTGGATAATTCCACCACCGATATCAAAAGGAATAAACAGCAGGCTCTTGACCAGGTACGAAAGATTGTGTCTGGTCTGCTGGAACATGGATGGAAACAATAACAGCGACAGATAAGTCACAAGTGTCATCAGATAATACAGCGGCAGAATTCGGATCAGACGTTTCCGGAAGAAGTATTTTGTACTTTTTTCTGTGGTGAACATGATCATAAACCCACTGATGCAGAAAAATATGTCTACCCCGAATGCACCGAAATTTAAGAAACGGATATGCTGAAACACCACAAAAAGAGCAGCCAGACCGCGTAAAGCCTGGATGCTGTCAAAATGCAGATCTTGAAATCTCTTGTTTATTGCGATATTTTCCATAAAAATCATACCTTTTTCTTACTTATTTCCGAAACATATTCTCATTTTAACATTTTTTTATAGAATAGGGAAACATTTTATCTATTCCGTAAAATAACTTGCGCACCGGGGTATAAAATAATACAATGATAAGGAGTAAAGCATTGGGGAATTGACAGGATGGAACAAATATGAGTGTAGACAGACAGCAGATGTTAGAGACAGCAGAACGGTTAAACCAACAGATGGCAGATGGGATCCCTTATACTTGGGAGACACTGGAACAGGCATTGTCCTTTGTGACGGAGAAGAGGGATAGGGGAATCCATGGAAGGATCTGTTATTTCGCAGCATTTTATCATCTGGATACAGGGAATCAGGAACAGTGTCTGAAGTATCTGGACGAAAGTGTGAGATGCCTGCTGGGAACGGATCAGGAGATTCACGTAGCCAGGGCCTATAATATGATCGGTATCGTGGCACATATGCAGAACAATCTGTCTCTGGCCATGGAACAGTATGGCAGGGCATTGGATTATACAGCGAAATACAATGATAAGATGGTACATAGTATAGTATTAAGTAATATGGCGGATGCATATTATCTTATCGGAGTCTATGACAGAGCCGTGCAATGTTATAGGGAATGCATCCGTGAATTTGAAAAAGCAGGTGATGACAGCATTTACAGCCGGATCAATTTCCGGAAAATGCTGTCAGAGTATGGCTGTTGTCTGTTGCATCTGGATATGGAGCAGGAGGCAATGGAGGTATACCGCAAACTGGAAGAAACCGGAAAAAGCGAAGAGATCGTTCGGGGAACGAGACTTGCGGCGAATGTGTTTTTCACGTATCTGGCAGAAAGTGAAGGACACCGGGAAAAAGCGGCAGACCATGTAAGACAGGCTGTGATGGCATTGGAAGATATGCGTCAGGTATCTTCCGAATATGACAGTATTCAGAATCTTCTTCAATACGTGGAAAAGACCGGTAATATAGAATTGCTGCAGGAGATATTGGATTGTCTGGAACCCAAGGCGGCGATCGAACAGAATAGGAGCCTGCTGCTGTAGCTTTTATTGTTACGGCTGCGTTATTGCAGTGCACAGATGTCTATAGAGGAATTCCGTCAGGCTACAGAGACTTTTTTCCACATCAAGGAAAGCAGCGAAATGATCGAGAGCAATCAGGTCATGTATATGCTGGAGCTGCGTAAGCGCCTGCAGGCGGTGGAAGAGGAGCAGCGGGAGCAGACGAAGAAGAGAAACAAATTATTGTATCAGTCAGAGCATGACGAATTGACAGGACTGTACAATAAGAGAAGTCTGAACCGTTATCTAGAGGATGTCTTTGAAGATTGCAAATTAAATGAGAAAGAACTGGGAATTCTATTTTTGGATATTGACTATTTTAAACAGCTAAACGACCGGTACGGGCATGGAAAAGGGGATGAAGGAATCTGTGCAGTGGCAGATACGTTGAAAAGAATATTCCCGGAGGACTATGTGGCGCGTTACGGTGGGGATGAATTCCTCGTAGTGATGACAGGGCGTGATCTGACCTATGTAATGGAACATGCAGAATCGTTGTGTGCCGGTATCCGGGAATGCAAAATTCCCAATGAAGATTCCGAAGTGGAATCATGGCTTACGATTTCCGTAGGTGGTGTCTGTGCTATTCCGAAGGAACCAAACCGGGTGTGGGATTTCCTGTCTGCAGCGGATAATACATTGTATGAACAGAAGAAAGAACAAAAAGGGAAAGTTCGTTTTTATCAGGGAGAGGGGAAATATTTATAAGAAACATTTATAGAAATGATCAAAAAGGAATTTAATAGCAATGGAGAATAAACAATATACTACCCGCGAACTGTTTCGCAGATTTGCACCTTATTTTAAAAAATATCGTTTTACCCTGTGCATGGATCTGTTCTGTGCAGCGTTAACCACGGTCTGCGAACTGGTATTGCCACTGATCATGCGCTATATTACCAATGAGGGGCTGCGGGATCTGGCTGCTCTGTCGGTGAAGACCATATTTACGCTTGGCATTTTGTATTTCGGACTTCGTATCGTGGACTGCATCGCCGGCTACTATATGTCCGATATGGGACACGTCATGGGAGCGAAGATCGAGACGGACATGCGCAGAGATGCGTACAATCATTTGCAGAAATTGTCCAATACCTACTATAACAATACCAAGGTCGGTCAGATCATGGGGCGGATCACCAATGACTTATTTGATGTGACGGAATTCGCCCATCATTGCCCGGAGGAATTTTTCATCGCCGGGATCAAGACGGTGATCTCTTTTGTCATTCTGGCAAATATCAATCTGCCGCTGACTTTGATGATCTTTTTATGTGTACCGCTTATGTGCGGCGTGTGCATGATCCTGAATTTCCGGATGCGGAGCGCTTTCCGTAAGCAGCGCAATCAGAGCGGCGAACTGAATGCCCGGATCGAGGACAGCCTCTTAGGACATAAGGTCGTTAAGGCATTTACCAACGAAGAGGTGGAAAATGATAAGTTCGAGAAGGACAACGGTACTTTCCTGGACATCAAAAAGCTGACCTACCGCTACATGGCGGCATTTAATACCACAGTCAAGCTGTTCGACGGACTGATGTATCTGGTAGTCCTGGTGGCAGGCGGTATCTTCATGGTAAGAGGTAAGATAGCCGCAGGTGATCTGGTGGCATATATGCTGTATGTGTCCACACTGATCGCAACGATCCGTCGTATCATTGAATTCGCCGAGCAGTTCCAGAGGGGTATGACCGGCATCGAGCGTTTTCTACAGATCGTGGATGCGGATATCGAGATCTTTGACGAACCGGATGCGGTCGAACTGAAAGACCCGAAGGGAGAGATCTCTTTTGAAAAAGTAAGCTTTGAATATCCGGATGATCACAATAAGGTATTTACGAATCTGAACCTGCAGATCCATGCGGGGGAAAAGGTGGCGATCGTCGGACCCTCCGGTGGAGGAAAGACGACACTGTGCAATCTGATCCCCAGATTCTATGATGTCTCGGAAGGAAAGATCCTGCTGGACGGTCAGGATATCAAGCATTTTACGTTGAAGAGCCTGCGGGGCAATATCGGTATCGTGCAGCAGGATGTATATCTGTTCTCCGGTACAATCTATGAAAATATCTCCTATGGACGTCCGGGAGCTTCCAAAGAAGACGTGATCGAGGCGGCAAAACGCGCCGGAGCACATGATTTTATCATGGATCTGAAGGATGGTTATGATACTTATGTGGGAGAGCGGGGCGTGAAGCTGTCCGGGGGACAGAAGCAGCGGATCAGCATCGCCAGAGTATTTCTGAAGAATCCGCCCATTATCATACTGGATGAGGCTACTTCCGCACTGGATAATGAGAGTGAATTTGCGGTGGC
>OHIC01000144.1_pt1 | contig 59408 bp, 59 predicted proteins | sample 1568171 | NCBI WGS metagenome assembly OHIC01 (sample SAMEA3879506, study PRJEB24766) | human gut metagenome | biome: human-associated habitat; feature: feces | place: USA | collected 1985/1987
GCAGCGGCTGCGGCCGCTGCTCTTCTGTTTTTTCACGGGAGGGGCCGTAATGAAAACGCCCTGCCGCCCGTTACATCTTTTCCCGTAAAAAGCGAAGGGGCTGTTGCCAAGAACTCCCTCAGTCACGGCTTCGCCGCGCCAGCTCCCTCACGGAGGGAGCCTGACATGACGGTAAGCTGTGAAGCCTCCCTCATTGAGGGAGGTGGCATCGCGTAAGCGATGTCGGAAGGAGTTTGGTAACAGCCCTTTTCTATATTTTTAAATTTTTCAGTTCTTCTTACCGGTCAGGAACTCCGGCAGGGGCTTGCCCTGCTTGCTCCACTGATGATACTCTGCAGTGGCAGCGAACTCCACGTCACCGGCAGAGTTCAGGGCAGTCTCAACAGAGTCCTGCACCACGCCGATGATGAAGCCGACACCCACCATCTGCATGGCGACATCGTTGGAGATGCCGAACAGGGAGCAGGCCATGGGGATCAGCAGCAGGGAACCGCCGGCCACGCCGGAAGCACCGCAGGCACCCAGAGCGCTCATAGCGCTCAGCACGATGGCTGCAGGCAGAGACACCTGAATGCCCAAGGTGTTAGAAGCGGCCAGCGTCATGATGGTGATGGTGATGGCGGCACCGTCCATGTTGATGGTGGCACCCAGCGGGATGGAGACGGAGTACATATCCTTGTCCAGACCCAGCTTTTCGCACAGGGCCATGTTCACGGGGATGTTGGCGGCGGAGCTGCGGGTGAAGAAGGCGGTCAGGCCGGACTCGCGCAGGCAGCGGAACACCAGCGGATAGGGGTTGCAGCCCAGATAGATAAACATGATGAAGGGGGAGACGATGAGGGCCATGAACAGCATGGTGCCCACCAGCAGAGCCAGCAGCTTGCCGTACTGGGTAAAGATGGCAAGGCCGTTGCCGGAAACATTGGTGTAGACCAGACCCATGATGCCGAAGGGTGCCAGATTGATGATCCAGCGCACGATCTGAGAGACCGCATCGGCGGTGTTTGCCATAAAGGTCTTGGTGGTGTCAGAGCCGATCTTCTTCATGGCCACGCCGAACATGCAGGCCCAGAACAGGATGCCGATGTAGTTGCCGCTCATGATGGCACTGACGGGGTTTGCCACAAAGTTGGTGAGCAGAGTGCCCATCACTTCGCCCAGACCCTGCGGCACCACGTCCGACTGGGCAGCGTCTGCCAGCACGACCGTGACCGGGAACATAAAGCTGGTCGCCACTGCGATGGCCGCAGCCAGAAAGGTGGTGAGCATGTACAGCCAGATGACCGTGCCGAAGCGGCGGTCCAGCTTGGAAGAGCCCTGTGCCAGAGCACTTGCCACGATCACGAACACCAGCACCGGGGCGATGCCCTTCAGTGCGCCAACGAACAGGCTGCCCAGTTCACCCACCCAGCCTGCACCGGGGGCCACCAGAGCCAGCACCGCACCAATGATCAGGCCGATCAGAATGCGAACAATCAGGCTGATGCCGTTGTAGCGGGCAACTGCCTTATTCAACGTTTTCATATAGACACTCCTCTTTCCTATTGTACACCAATGGCGTACAGCTTCCTGTCTCTTACACAAGGACGGGTGTTATTATAGCACATACGGCAGAGAAATGAAAGCGTTTTCAGACATTTTTTGTTCACAAATTTGCATTCAGGTCGGTGCCCATGGGGTTTTTCCGTTGATCTGTATTTGTAGCGAGGACAGATTTAACCGTTCGCGGCTTCGTTCTCTCCGTCACCGTCGAGCGGCGCAGGGCAGAGCGAGCGGGGGCAAACAAAAAAGCCTGCGTGCGCAGTCCTGCATGGCAGGCTCTGCATCCGCAGACCGGGGCTCTTTGGGGGTGTATTCTGTTTCAACCCAGCGGCTGGGTGGGGGCAAGCTTCTGGTAGGCAAAGCGGGGCGAGCCGTCTGCCACATGGATGACACCGCAGCGGGTAAAGCCGTTCTTTTCCAGCAGATGCTGCATGATCTTGTTGTCGGCGTGGGTGTCGGCACGCAGGCTCTGGCAGTGCTCCATGCTCCAGTCCAGCACGGCCTTGCCCACGCCCTTGTGCTTTCCGGCCGATGCCAGACGGTGCACCGTGCCATAGGGCAGGGTATCGTCCAGCCACTGGCCGTCCTCAATGGCGGCGTAGGTGGGGTCCGCCCCCAGAATAAATGCAAATACGGCCTCGATCTGGCCGTTGACCACATAGAGGAACAACCGGTTCGAGTCGATATCCTCCTCCAGCAGTTCCTGCGGCGGGAAATTATCCCCCCACTGGGTCGGGTTACCCGATGCCTTCATGACTGCACGTGCACGGGCGTAGATCTTCAGGATCTGGGGCAGATCCCCTCTCACTGCTCCACGAAACATTCATTCCACCTCGTCTTTTCTGCGCTGCGCTCGGTCCGGCACAGCACTTTGAGAATCGTTCTTATTGTACTACAAATTACCATAAAAATCCAGTTCCCGCACCAAAGTACCTTAAAATGCTCCAAAACGGCAAAAAGCAGGGGCTGCTGCACTTTCGGCTAAAACGATGTGCAGCAGTCCCTGCTTTTAGAGCAAGTACCTTATGCGCTGGCGCGGCCATGGCCGGTGCGCACCAGCCGGTATTCCCGCGGGCTGAGACCATACCGCTCGTGGAACAGGCGGTAGAAATAGCTGGTGTTCTCGTAGCCCACCAGAGAAATGATCTGCTGGATGTTCATGTCGCTGCGGCGCAGCATGCGGGCAGCGGTCTCCATACGGTGCTTTTGCAGCAATTCCTTATAGGTGCGTCCGGTCTGGGCACGCACGCACTCGCTGACATATGCCAGCGAAACGCCGTACTCCCGTGCCACGTTGGAAAGGCTTGCTTCGCGGTAATTCTGGGTGATCTCTTTGAGTGCCGCCTGCACCAGTGCTTCGCGGCTGACCGTTCCGGCCCTGACTTCCGGCAGGATAGGATTCGTCTGTGTCATCTGCGTTTCCTCCGTAAAGGGTGCGGCGGGCGGGGACTGGGGGATGTCGGACGCCCGCCGCACAGGGAATGGCGGCTCCTGCCGCCCTACACCTCAGATACGAACCGACGCACCGGAATATTGCAGAAAGCTAAAAAATTTTTAGTCAATTTTCGTTGTAGGAGTCAGACCCCTCTCAGTCACGCCTGACGGCGTGCCAGCTCCCCCGAAGGGGGAGCTTTATCGGCACGAACCGGTAGATGCTTAAAAGCTCCCCCTTCGGGGGAGCTGGCGAACGCAGTGAGCCTGAGAGGGTTTTCGTCTTACAGAAAAAGACCGCTTCCGCACCGGGCAGAAACGGCCTTTTTCAGGAGAAATAAAGAAAACACGAACCCTCAAAAATGAGGAAGGGAAATGCTCAGAACATGCTCTCGTCCTTATAGTGGCCGGTGCGCACGAACTGCACCCACTCGGCCACATTCACGGCGTGGTCGCCGATGCGCTCCAGATACTTAATGACCATCAGCAGGTCCAGCGCTGCGTCCACCTTGCCGGGGTCTTCGGCGATCTCCTGTGCCAGCTGATGCTTGATGGCGTTGAAGTCGTAATCCACCTCGTCGTCTGCGGCGATCACCCTGCGGGCGGCATTTTCGTCCTCTGCCGTCAGGGCATCGAGGGCATCCAGGATCATCTGGTGGGCCTTTTTGCCCATGGCAATGGCCTGACTTACCGCCGGGTCGCCCTCTTTGCGGACGGTGACAAGGTGGGGGATGATCTCGGCGATGTCGGCGGCATGGTCGCCGATGCGCTCAATGTCCGTGACCACCTTCATGGCAGTGGAGATGCGGCGCAGATCGCCTGCCACCGGCTGCTGACGCAGCAGCAACGTCATGCAGCGGTGCTCGATATCCCGCTCCATATTGTTGATGCGGGCATCCCCCTTCACGATGGCCGCAGCCGCATCGGCATCAGCAACGCAGAGCGCTTCCAGAGCGTTCTCCACGGCATCGGCAGAGTTGCGGCCCATTTCGGTCAGCGAATTTTTCAGCGATTCCAGATCGGTGTCGTACTGTTTACGGATACTCATAGCTGTTTCCTCCTTTAACCGAACCGACCGGAAATGTAGTCCTCGGTGCGTTTATCCTGCGGTGCGCTGAAGATCTGCGCCGTGGGGCCCACTTCCACCAGCTCGCCCAGCAGGAAGAAGGCGGTGCGGTCACTGATACGGGCCGCCTGCTGCATGTTGTGGGTAACGATGACCACCGTGTAGTTCTTCTTCAGCTCACTCATCAGCTCCTCCACCTTCATGGTGGAGCCGGGGTCCAGAGCGCTGGTGGGCTCGTCCATCAGCAGCACTTCGGGCTTCACCGCCAGTGCGCGTGCGATGCACAGACGCTGCTGCTGGCCGCCGGAAAGGCCCAGCGCGCTCTTTTTCAGGCGGTCCTTCACCTCGTCCCACAGGGCCGCGCCCCGCAGGCTGCTTTCCACCAGCTCGTCCAGCTCAGCCTTATTGCGCACGCCGTGCAGCTTGGGGCCGTAGGTGATATTGTCGTAAATGCTCATGGGGAAAGGATTGGCCTTCTGGAACACCATGCCCACCCGGCGGCGCAGGTCGGTAAGCTGCATTTCCCGGGCAAAAATGTCCTCGCCCTTCAGCCGCACATCGCCCTCGATGCGCACATTCGGCACAAGGTCATTCATGCGGTTGAGGGTCTTTAAAAAGGTGGACTTGCCGCAGCCGGAAGGGCCGATGAGCGCGGTGATCTCCCGCTCGCCCACGTCCAGCGAGATACCTTTCAGCGCCTTGAAGTCGCCGTACCAGAGGTTCAGGTCTTTTGCCGATATCACCGGCATGTTCGTGTTTTCCATAGAATACCTCATTGTTGAATTGGAACAAACCCTCTCAGTCACGCCTGACGGCGTGCCAGCTCCCCCGAAGGGGGAGCTTTTGATCATCTGCCGGTCAGCACCACTCTAGCTCCCCCTTTGGGGGAGCTGGCATTGCGCAGCAATGACTGAGAGGGTTTCTTCTCTTTTTACTGTTTCTGTTTCAGCTTAGTCTTTGCCAGCCGCGCCGCAAGGTTGATGACCAGCACCAGCACCAGCAGCACCGCACCGATGCCCCATGCGGAAGCAAAATCGCCGTCCTCAAAGGCACGCAGGTACAGCAGCACCGACAGGGTGGCACCGTTGGAGGTGTAGGCTTTGGCCACGCTCTTGGCAATGACCTCTGCGGCACCGGCGGTGAAGAGCAGGGCGGCACTTTCGCCCACGATGCGGCCCACAGCCAGAATGCAGCCGGTCACGATGCCGTCGATGCTGCAGGGCAGCACGATGGTGCGGATGATGTGCCATTTGCCTGCACCCAAGCCCATGGCACCCTCCCGGTAGCCCTGCGGCACCGTCTTGAGGGATTCCTGCGTGGTTCGGATGATGGTGGGCAGGTTCATGACCACCAGCGTGAGTGAACCGGACAGCAGACAGGTCTGGAAGCCCAGCGCCTGACTGAACACCAGCATACCCACCAGACCGTAGATGATGCTGGGGATGCCCGCCAGCGTTTCGTTGGTGAACTCGATGACCTCGATGAGCCGCCGGTTGGAGGCATACTCGGTCAGGTAGACCGCCGCGCCCACGCCCAGAGGCAGTACGATCAGTAATGTCAGCACAATGACATACAGTGTGTTGAGGATGGCAGGCAGGATGCCGTCGGTCTTTTTCAGCACACTGGCGGTGGTGGAAAGGAACTTCCAGCTGATGTGGGGGATGCCCCGCACCAGCACCATGCCGATGATACCGGCCACCAGAACCATCACCAGAACGGCGCTGGCCCAGACCAGTGCGGTCATGACCCGGTTCCACATCTGACGGGAAGGCGAAAGGCCCTTATTCATCCCGGCTTCCTCCCTTCAGCACAACGTTCAGCACAACATTGATGATCATGATAAAGACGAACAGCACCAGCGCGATGCTGAACAGCGCCTGCCGCTGCAGACCGCCGGCATAGCTCATCTCCTTGGCGATGGCGGTGGTCAGGAAGGTGACGCTGCGGAAGGGACTGTCCGGCATGTTGGGGCTGTTGCCTGCCACCATCATCACCGCCATGGCCTCGCCGATGGCACGGCCGATGCCCAGCACAATGCCTGCGGCAATGCCGCTTTTGGCTGCCGGAATGCTGATCTTGAACCATGTTTCGGTGTCGGTGGCACCCAGTGCCAAACTGCCCTGCTCATACTCCGGCGGCACGGCGTTCAGCGCCGTGACCGACACGGACACGATGCTGGGCAAGATCATGATGGAAAGCACCACGATTGCGCTCAGCAGGCAGGCACCGGAAGCCTTGCCGAAGGTCTTTGCCACGGCGGGCACCAGCACCTGCATGCCCAGCAGGCCGAACACCACGCTGGGGATGCCGGACAGCAGCTCGATGGCAGTAACCACCACGGTGCGCAGCTTGGGGTCGGCGGCCTTGGAGAGGAACACCGCCGTCAGCAGGCCGATGGGCACACCGATGATGGCAGCGCCCAGCGTGCCGTAGATGCTGGAAAGGATGAACGGCAGGATGCCGAACAGCGGCTGGGCTGCCGTGGAGGCCCACTTTGTGCCGAGCAGGAATTGGAACAGGCCGATCTTGTGGATGGCCGGCACGCCGGAGATCACCATGTACACCGAGATGAGCACCACGCAGCCCACCGCCAGCATACCGCACAGGAAGAAGATGAAGTTCATCACCGCTTCCAGCCATTCGGCGGGTGTGCGGGGCAGCCGCACCCGGCTCAGATAGGATTTTTTGTTCATAGCTGAAATCCTTTATAAAAGCCGCGTCGGCCCGCAGAAACGGCAGCCCGACGCGGCAGTTTTCTTGTTCAGATGCGGGGCAGGCGGTTCACCGGGGAGTTTTCCCCGGCAAACCACCCGGTAATTACTCGTTCACCGGCACAGCGCCTGCGGTGCGGATGAGGTCGGCAGCGTCCTTGCTGGTGGCAAAGTCCACAAAGGCCTGTGCCTGCTCAGACAGGGTCACGCTCTTGTTGGTGACGAACACGAAGGGACGCTGGATCTTGTAGCTGCCGTCCTTCACGGTGTCCTCGCTGCACTCCACACCCTCCACAGTAACCATGGCAACGGTGTCGCCCACAGCGGACAGGGAAGCGTAGCCGACAGCCAGAGGATTGGCCTCCACAGCGCTGATGACTGCGCCGGTAGCGGTCAGCTCCTGTGCGTACTTGCAGCTGTCCTTCACGTCCACGATGCTCTCAAAGCCATCGCGGGTGCCGGAACCGGCCTCGCGGCCCACCAGAACGATCTCGCCGTCGTCGCCGCCCACATCCTTCCAGTTGGTGATCTCGCCGGTGAACATCTGCTTCAGCTGGTCCACGGTCAGGTCTGCCACCTTGCTGGCCTTGTTGACAACGATGGCGATGCCGTCCAGCGCCACGGTGGTGCCGTCCACGTCGTTCTTCTCGTCGTCCTTCAGGGCGCGGGAGGACAGGCCGATGTCCAGCGTCTTATCGGTAGCACCGGTGATGCCTGCGCCGGAACCGGTGGGGTCGTAGCTGACGGTGACACCCGGCTCCACCTCGGCAAAGCCCTCGGTCAGGGCAGCGATGACGTTCTTCATAGAGGTAGAACCGCCGGTAGCCACATTGCCGGACAGGGTGCCTGCAGCGGTCTCAGCAGCGGCAGAAGAAGAGGTGGACTCCGCAGCAGAGGATGCCACAGTGGAAGAGGCTGCGCCGCCGCAGGCGGTCAGAGCCATAGCCGCAGCAGCAGTGCCGCAGACAGTGATAAACGAACGACGAGTGATCTTTTTCATAACCCTTTTCCTCCAATAAATGCCGGAATGCATTTCCGGCCGATGTTTTCTTGTTTCTCTGTGTTTTCCTTGGGAACGGCCTTATTGTACCGCACCGCCGTGTGCGCTGCGACCATGTACGCGCAAAATGGAGGTAAAGCTTTTGCACAGACTCCGGCGGCTGTGTCAACTTGTGGTAAAGCCGGGCAGAAAAATATGCCGCTTTTCTTTACATGGAGAGAAAAACTGCCCAAAAGGCCTTTTCCGCCGCTGGGCAGAACGACAAAAAGCCCCGGGCACTCTTTCAAAGAATGCTCGGGGCAAAAGGGTCTGCGGGTCAAACCGTGGTAAGGGAAGGCAGGGTCTTGGTGGCTGCATAGCCGCCATTCTTCTTGACAAGGAACAGCGTCTCGCTGATGCCGTTGATGACGATCTTCAGCACCGCAGGCTGACCATTCCGGTAAGCTTCCTTGATTTCTGCATCGGGGAAGTTCAGCCTCAGATCTTTTTCCTCTGTGGCAAAGGGCTTACCCAACAGCGTGTCGGAGACAAAGAAAGTCCCGGCGGGGGATACCTGCTTCAGCTTTGCTTCGCCCACGGAAGCTTGGAACATGTCGCCGTACTGTCCGCCCTGCCAGCTGCCGCCGCCGGCGTCATAGCGCAGTCTCACCTTGCCGGTGATGGCACCCTTGTCCGTGCCGGATTCCGTGCCCAGATCCACATCCAGACCAAAGACCTTCACGGTGAAGGGTCCGATCTGGACCTCGTCGTCTGCCAGCTGACCGCTGCCGCCGCAGCCGGTCAGCACGCCGGACAAAGAGATTGCTGCAGCCGCAGCTGCTGCGCTCTTCATAAAGGTACGCCGGGTCATTTTTTCTGCCATAATATTGCCCTCCTCTAAAAGCGTTTTGCTGTGCTTTTAGCGTACCACTTTTTGGGAGTCTGTCAACAAAAATATGGCAAAAGGGCGCTCTGTACACATAATTTGCACAGAGCGCCTTCTGCTCAGCAGTATTTTGTTCCGTCCGGGCAGTAGAACTGCACGTACTTCTGCCACTCGGTCTCGCTGATGGTGCGGCGGTAGCAGTCCACCAGTGCATCCACGGCCTGCCGGTCCGCAAAGGTACCGGCACCCGGGCAGTCCAGCACCAGAATGCGGAACCATGCATCGAACAGATGCTCGGTGAAGCCGGTGTCCCGCGCGCCGCACCGGGAGTAAAAGCCCAGCCGCCGCACAGCCATAGCTTCGTCCTCTGCCTTATCCGGGCATTCGGCCTCAATGAGGATGGCCTGCGCACCGCGCTCGTGCTGCGGCAGGTCGGCCAGCAGCTGCGCGCCCAGCCCTGCAGAACGGTATTCCGGCAGTACGGCAAAGTAATCCAGCTGGCTCACCCTGCTGCCTGCCGGGCGCACCATGAGCAGGTACGCCGCCAATGTTTCGCCGTCGAACACGCCCCATGTGTGGGCGGTGCCGTCCGCTTCGCTGTTCAGGATCATGCTCAGGGGCTTTAGCTCCGTGGGCGGAAAGTCCCGCCGCATTTCGTCCAGATAGACCCGCGTCAGTTCTTTTTCGTTCAGTTTCCGCCAGCTGTACACTTTGCTCATGGTTTTTCCTCCCGTATCTGCCTTTTGAACCAGTATAGCACACTCCGCGCGGGAACGCAAAAAGCCGCCGGGAGCGGCAGGTTCTGCCCTTCTCCCGGCGGCTTTTATGGGAATGCAGGAGCAACCAGTCTCCCGCACAAATTCCGTTCAGAATGCTGTGTGCGTTACAGCATCTTCTTCAGCTCGTCGTACACGAACTGAACCTTGGTGCCGATGATCACCTGGCAAGCGTTCTTGCTGGGGCGGATGACACCGGCAGCACCAGCGGCCTTGACAGCCTTCTCGTCCACCTTGGCGTTATCCTTGACCTCAAAGCGCAGACGGGTTGCGCAGTAACCAACTTCCTTCACGTTCTCCTTGCCGCCGACAGCAGCCAGAACAGCGGAAGCGACTTCGGTATAGTTGTTGTTTGCCAGAACGACCTTCTTCTCGGCCTCTTCGTCCTCGTCCTCACGGCCGGGGGTCTTCAGGTCGAACTTGGTGATGGCAAAGTAGAACACTGCGTAGAACACCACGAAGGCTGCGATGCCCAGAGGAATGATCATCCAGGTCTTGGCAGCTGCGGGCAGGGAAGCAGAGAACACCAGGTCGGTAGCACCTGCAGAGAAGCAGAAGCCGGCACGGAAACCGGAGTAGTAGGTGATGATGGTGAAGATGCCGTACAGAGCAGCGTACACAACGTACAGGGGGAAGCACAGGAACATGAAGCCGAACTCGAAGGGCTCGGTAACGCCGCAGACGAAGGCGCAGATTGCAGCGGACAGAACCAGGCCGATGGCAGCCTTCTTGTTCTTAGCGGTCTTGACCATAGCCAGAGCAGCACCGGCAACACCGAACATCATGCAGGGGAAGAAGCCGGACATATACATACCAAGGCTCCAGCCCACATCAGCAGAGGTCTCGCCAGCCCAGAAGTGGCTCAGGTCGCCCAGACCGATGGTGTCGAACCAGAACACGTTGTTCAGAGCGTGGTGCAGACCGGTGGGGATCAGCAGACGGTTCAGGAAGGCGTAGATGCCAGCGCCGATGCCGCTCATGCCAGCGATGCCGTTGCCGATTGCAACCAGAGCGTCGAAGATGACGGGCCAGACGAACAGCAGAACAACGGACACCAGAATGGAGATCAGACCGGTAGCGATTGCAACGAAGCGCTTGCCGGAGAAGAATGCCAGCCAGTCAGGCAGCTGGATATCCTTGAACTTGTTGTAGCAGGCAGCGCCCACAATAGCGGCCAGAATGCCGATGAAGGAGTTGCCGGCGACCTTCTGGAAGGCGATGTAGGTAGCAGTGCCTTCTTCCAGGTGACGGACCATGCCGACCACGCCGGGGTTCAGCAGCTGCTGCATCATCAGGAAGCTGACCAGACCGGCCAGACCTGCGGTGCCGTCGTTGTCAGCAAGGCCGACAGCGGCACCAATGGCAAACAGCCATGCCATGTTATCGATCAGAGCGCCGCCTGCCTTGACCAGCAGGAAGCCAACGGTGTAAGCTGCACCGGAGGTTGCAGCACCGGGAACGCCCATAACGCCCGGAGCAAGGGCATAACCAAGACCCATCAGGATGCCGCAGATCGGCAGGACCGCGACGGGAAGCATCAAAGCTTTGCCCAGTTTCTGGAGATACTTCATCATAAAGCACATTCCTCCTTAAGAAATGTTTGTGTTTACAGACGCCTCTGGTTGCAGGCCGTCCATAATTCCGTAATAGAATAGTAACATATTTCCGCAAAAAAAGAAAGTCCCTTTCGCCTTTTTTCTATCAAAATGCATCAAAAGTCCTCATTTGGCCGTTTTTCAGTCGATAATTTTTAGTTTTTCCGCACAAGGGTCGTCTTTGTGTTGAAAATTCTTTTCTTTTTACGTACATTTTGCCCAAAGGCTTGCATCCCACAGCCGAATCGGGTACTATACTATTATAAAGAACATGCGCCCTCTCAGGCCGCTTCGCGTCCAGCTCTCCCAAAGGGAGAGCCCTTGGCAAAACCGCAAACTTTGCATGGACTGCCAAAGCCTCCCACTTTGGGGGAGGTGGCATTGCGCAAGCAATGACGGAGAGGGCGAGGATGCAAAATAAAAGGAGACAGCATTATGGAATGGACTGATATCCGCCTGACCGTGGCCAAGGCCGACGCCGACAACGCCGAAGCCGTTGCCACCATGATCGCCGAGGGCGGCATCTATATCGAAGACTACAGCGACATCGAGCAGCAGGTGGCCGAGATCGCCCATGTGGATCTGATCGAGCAGGAGCTGCTGGACAAGCCCCGCGATACCGTTATCATCCATATGTATCTGGAGCCGGGCGCTTCCCCCGTGGAGACGCTGGCCCTCATTGCCGCCCGCATGGAAGCTGCAAACATCGCCTACACCGTGGAGACCGAGGGCGTGGAGCAGGAGGACTGGCAGAACGGCTGGCGCAAGTATTATCACCCCCTGGAAATCGGCAAACGGCTGGCCGTGGTGCCCTCGTGGCAGCAGTACGACACTGACCGGGTGAAGCTGATCCTTGACCCGGGCCTTGCCTTCGGCACCGGCGGCCACGAGACCACCAGCCTGTGCATGGAAGCGCTGGACGAGCGGGTGACCGGCGGCGAGCGGGTGCTGGACATCGGCACCGGCAGCGGCATCCTTGCCATTGCGGCGCTGAAGCTGGGCGCTGCTGTGGCCGAGGGCGTGGACATCGACCCTGTGGCCGTGCGCACCGCAGGCGAGAACGCCGCGTTGAACGGCGTGCAGGACAAGCTGACCGTGCTGGTGGGCGACCTTTCCGATAAGGCCAGCGGCAAATACGATATCATCACCGCCAACATCGTGGCCAATGCCATCCTGTCTCTGGCTCCTGCCGTGCCGGGCCTGATGGCGGAGGGTGCCACCTTTATTGCCAGCGGCATCATCGACAGCCGCAAGGACGAAGTGATCGCCGGGCTGGAAAAAGCCGGCCTTGCCGTGGTGGAAGTCAAGGAAAAGCGCGGCTGGGAGTGCATCGTCTGCAAGAAAGCGTAAGGAGATTTTATGCCGCACCGTTATTTTACCACCGAGATCTCTGACGGCACCGCCACCCTGCGCGGGGCCGATGCCCACCATCTTGCCCGCGTGATGCGCGCAAGGCTGGGCGATACTGTCATTCTATGCGACGGCAATGCCGTGGAATACACCGCCACCATCACCGGCTTTGGCGATGAGTGTGTGGAGTTCCGGGTGGAGCCGGGCTATCCCAGCGCCGCCGAGCCCAGCGTGGAGGTCACTCTGCTGGCCGGCTACCCCAAGCAGGACAAGCTGGAGCAGATCATCAAGCACGGCGTGGAGCTGGGCGCAGCCCACATCGTGCCCTTCTTCAGCCGGTACTGCGTGGCCGCGCCCAAAAAAGAGGAGCAGAAGAACGAGCGCTACAACCGCATTGCGGTGGAAGCCGCCAAGCAGTGCGGCCGCGGTGTTCTGCCGGATGTGGCCCTGCCGCTGGCAAACTTTGGTGCCGTGTGCCGCACCTTTGCACAGTACGACCTTGTGCTGTTCTGCTACGAGTGCGGCGGCGCGCCCCTGCGCGACCTGCTGGCCGCAGCAAAGCCCGCCGATGGTGAAAAGCTGAAAATCGCCATCGTGACTGGTGCCGAGGGCGGCTTTGCCGCCGAGGAAGCCGAGATGGCCGCAAAGGCCGGTGCCAGAACGGTGGGCCTTGGCCCCCGCATCCTGCGGTGCGAGACCGCCCCGCTGGCGGTGCTGTCCGCTGTGATGACCCTGACGGGGAATCTGGAATAATGCTTTGTGCTGCCCGGCAGCGCCTGCGGGCCTTCCGGACAGCAACAAGGGGCCGCTCCTTTTCGGGAGCGGCCCCTTGTTTTTTTATTGTTCCGCTGTGCAGATGCAGGGCAGATCAGTCAATGAGACCCTTGTCCTTTGCATTCTGCCAGGTAAGGCAGACGCGCAGCTTGCTGACCGGGAAGCACGGATGGAACTTGTTGTTGTCCTCGTCGAACTTCATCAGCTCCTGCTCCACCATCCAGTGTGCAGCCTTCTGGGCATCGGTATCGTCGGCGTCAATGTCCGCATACAGGTCCTCATCGGTCATGTTCTGCGGCTCCGGCTTGCCTGCACGCTCCCAGACCAGCTCTGCCAGTTCGATGCGGTTGGAAGGCAGAGGAAGGCCCTGCATGTTCATCAGACGGTAGATGCCGGTGCCGGTCTCATAGGCACCCAGGATTACAGCGCCGCCGATGATGACACCGGGCAGGACGGGGTCCACGGGGCCCACCGGGTCCACCGGGTCTACCGGGTCCACCGGGTCCACAGGCGGCTCCACGGGGTCCACGGCTTTGTACACGGCTCTGACCGTCACGTTGCCTTTGGGCATTTCAAAGTTCGCCGTGGTATGGTCCTCCTCATTGGGGAAGCTCAGCAGGTCATTCATTTCATTCTGTACAACGCCGTTCAAGATCACGATCCCGGCCCAGCCTGCGAACTTCTGTCCATCGGGGGCTGGGTCTGCGGTCAGGGTGACCGGGGTGCCTTCGTAGATCTCGTCATTGGGGTCAACCTTAGTGTCAACGCCCCCGACCTTGATCGTTGCCGTGGCATCCTTGGCGGTCAGGGTGTAGCCGGGTGCCCGTTGGGTCAGGTAATAATAGTGCTGTGCCTTGTCATACGCCACGCGGTAGCTCTCGTTCTGGCCCACAAGGTTCAGCTTGTTTGCATTGCCTGCGACCGTGAGCTGACGGCCTTCTTCCGGGTCGGCAACCTTGATGGTGGCGGGGGTGGTAAAGGTATCGCTGATGGTGATTTCCTTGTTGGAATCGAGGTAAATATTGCTCTCGGTCCCCTCAAACGTGGCACTCTTCAGCTCTGCGGAGGCGTTGCTGCCCTGACCGAGATAAATGCCGTATTTGCTGTTTTTGATCGTGCAGTTCTCAACGACCAGCTTGCCGCCGGCCTGATCATCGTAATCCGACCCTGCCGGTTCGCCCGAAGAAATGGCAGCATTGTCGCCCGTGCAATCCACAACGGCATCCTTGACGCTCAATGTGCCGCCGTTCCATACCTTCAGTGCAGGGGACTCGTAGCCAAGATTAAGATACTGGTTGGTGTTGGTATAAGTACCGCCGACAAGGTTGGCGGTGGCGCCCGTCACAAACACATCGCAGTAGGTTCCGGTGACTTCGGCATCTGTGACGTTCAGCGTTGCACTATTGGCGACGCGCAGCGTCGGACGATCTTTGTATCGCGGGAGGTCCTTATAGGTGCGGGAGTAAGAGCCGCCGACGATATTGACCTGACTGTTCATGGCGTTCATGACCCAGCCGACGCCGGTGGCTTTCACATAATTGAAGGACGAGCTGGGGGAATCATTGATCCAAAACGTTGCGCTGAAGCTCTCGCTGCAGTCGTAGGTGCCGCCGTTGACGATCACATTGGCTCCCTTATCTGTTTCAATAGCACGCAGGACGGCGTTCATGGTGAGATTGTTAAACGTCCAGTCGCCGCCGCACAGATAGCATGCGGCGATGTCGTCACACGGCCAGTTATAGATGCCGCCGTTAAGCACTGCGGTGCCCGTGAAGCTGTTTTCGGCATAGAAGCAGCGGTTGAAGGCGAGGCCCTCTGCCGTCTTGATGGTCTGCCCCTCAGCGTTGACGGTCACGCTCTTGGCGTTGCGGACTGTAATAAAGTTCGCACAGTCGTCTTTATTCCCACTCTTTTCAAAGGTCGTTCCTCCGGTGACGTTGATGACCACATCGTCGTCGTCCTCAGCGTCGATCACGATCCCGTCCGCATAGGTACCGCTTATGGAATAAACCTTGCTGCCGCCATGCTCTTCAATGAACTTCTTGTTGATGGTCTCGCCGCCGGTCAGGGAATAGACCGCTGCCTCCGCTCCGGAGGGCTCTGCAGGCGCATCGGAATTTTCCTGTGCGCTCACAGTGCGTTCAAATTCTGCACTTCCCTCCAGAGCAAATGCGCTCACGGGAAGGACAGAGGTCATCATGCAGCCTGCAAGTACCGCACTGATGAGCCGTGTGCCAAACTTCTTCATAAAGATAACTCCTCTCTCGTTTTTTTCGTGCATGCAGGCTTTTTTCGCCTGCCCGCACGTTTTAAACATTTAAAGTATAGCACTTCTGCAGCAAGGCGCAATCTTCATTCTGTACGAACCTTTTGGATACCCCCCCCCGTTTTTTCGTGCGTTCTGTAAAAAAATGGAAGAGAAAATGCTTTCGCAGCCGCAGAAAAAACAGCCCGGAACGACCCACAGATCGTTCCGGGCTGCTGTGTCAAAAATGGTTTGGAGCGTCAGAGCTCCAGCAGGGCTTTCTTCACATTCAAAAGGTTCTGCGGGCTCACCGAGAAGCTGCGCAGGCCCAGCTGCAGATACTGCACCGTGTTGGCCGGGTTGCCCACCGCAAGGCCGCAGATGGTCACCGGCACATTGCGCACCTTTGCGGCATCCAGCACCATAGTGATAAGCTTTTTCATGGCGCTGCTGGCCGGGCGGTAGTAGTGCTCGGCGCTGGCAAGCTCCCGGTCTGCCGCGTGGGTGTACTGGGTCAGGTCGTTGGTGCCGACCACAAGAAAATCGACCCCGTGCTCTACAAATTCCTCAGCGGTCAGGCAGGCAGCGGGTACGCTGAGCATCACGCCGAACTTTGTATCTTCGTTGAACGCCACGCCGCGCTCCCGCAGGTGCTCGCGGCAGCGCTCCACCACACGCATGGCTGCGTCCCAGTCCTCCACATTCGTCACCATGGGGAACATCACCCGCAGCGGGCCGCGGGCGGCGGCGCGCAGCAGCGCACAGAGCTGCGTCTCGAACTGGTGGGGCTGGCGCAGACTGTTGCGGATGCCCCGCAGGCCAAGCTTGGAAGACTGCAGGCCCTGATAGGCGTCGGAAATGGTGCGGTCTGAGCCAAAGTCGAAGGTGCGCACCGTTACCGGGCAGCCCTTGGCGGCAGCAAGACAGGAGCAGTAGAAGAAATACTGTTCCTGCTCATCGAGGATGCGGCCCGGCAGCATCATGTAGCCGGTGCGCAGCAGGCCCACGCCCTGTGCGCCGGACTGCATGGCCGTGTCGATGTCCTCCGGCCCAAAGCAGTTGGCCAGCAGCTCAAAGGGCTTGCCGTCCTTTGTCCTGTTGGGCAGAGCATGCAGCTGCCCCATCTCTTCGTTCTCCCGCTGCAGCTCGCAGATGCGGGTCTCGGCCTGCTGGCGGGCGGCAGCGTCCGGGTCCAGCGTGCACTGGCCCCCGGTGGCATCCAAAATCACGGTGCGGCCGTCGCAGTCGTCCAGAAAATCCCGGCCCACCTGCACGATGCCCGGGATATTCATTGCCCGGGCAATGATGGCCGCGTGGCTCTGGCCGCTGCCCTCTGCCGTGATGATGCCTAAAATCATGCCGGAGGGCACGCTGAACAGGTCGGTGGGCATCAGCCGCTCTGCCGCAAGGATCACCGGGTGGTCCAGCGCCAGCCACATGCGGGGGCGGTTGGTGATGATGTTGATGACCCGGCGGCTTGCGTCGAGAATATCCACACTGCGCAGCTGCATGTAAGGGTTGTCCTTCATGTTGGCCAGCTGGTCGGCGTAGCGCTGGCCCACCTGATTCATGGCCGCTGCCGCGCCAATGCCTGCATTGATGCAGAAGCGCACCTCGTTCATCATGCCCTCGTCGTCCAGCATCATGCTCTGGAACTGGAAGATGGCCTGCTCGCTGGGTGCGGCACGGTCTGCCATGGATTCCAGCTCGTCCTGCGCCGTGCGGATGGCATCGGTGAGCAGCTGCAGCTCCCGGGACGGTTTAAAGGGGCCCACGGTCGTGGTCTCCACATGGTGCTCCAGACGGCTCACCTGCCCCAGCACAAGGCCGGGAGAAGCGCAGGAACCTTTATACACTTTCATGTTCGGTCACCTCCGGCAAAAGCTCGGCTTCCGGCGTGGTCAGGGTGCGCCAGACCAGCGCCTGCAAAAAGGTATTGGGCAGCAGCGCGGCCAGTGCGGCCCGCGCCGCATCGGCACTGCCCTCAAACAGCGGTGCAAAGCTCTGCATCCGTGCCTGATCGCACTTTGCAAGGAATGCATCGCACAAAGTATGGGTGGTGTAGTAATGGGCCGGGTCCACACCGGCATCTTCCGCGGCGGCTTCCAGCGGGGCAAGGTCGGCATCCTTCATCTTGGCCAGCAGCAGGGCCGCATCCGCCGTCAGGGTGACCGGGTATTTCTCCCGCACGGCCTTTTGCACCCGCTCAAATTTTGCGTGGAACGCAGCAGCGTCCGCGCAGCTCTGGGCATCACAGGAGACAGCATAGGCACACCCCCGCAGATATCCCATAGCGCGGCGGGTATCATAGTAGCCCAGCTCGATGTTGCGGCGGGCGGTGTCGGGGTCAAAGTGCAGGATATCGCCCAGCTCCCAGTAGCTGCGCACCATCACGGTGGGCAGGCCGGTGAGGTTGGGGCGGGTGATGCCCACGCCTTCCAGATCGACGCACACCAGTTCATCCGCGCCCATGCGTTTGGCAAGACCGGTGGGCATGTTGTCGCTGTAGCCGCCATCCAGAAACTTGACCCCGTCGATCTCCCGCGCACGCAGCGCCGGGAAGCAGGCAGCGGAGGCCATCAGGTAGTCCTTGACCTTTCCTGCCGGGATCTCGTCCAGCGTCAGCTCCCGGGGCTTTAAGCCCCGCTGCTCCACCGTGACAAGGCCGAAGCGGATGGGAGCCGCGCGCAGGGCATCCTCGTCCAGCACCCGCTCCACGATCTCTTCCAGCGGGGTCACATCCATGCCGCCGGCTTTCACCACGCTGCGCAGGAACTGGTGCAGGGCCGAAAGGTCGGCATCCTCTTCCGGCAGCTCCATCACATCCTTGCTGCGGATGGCCAGCCACATATCGCGGGCCGTCTCGTACTGGTCCAGCACGAACATGGCACCGTTCAGGCTGCCAACGCTGGTGCCGGTAATGATCTGCGGGTGCCAGTCCAGCTCCATCAGCGCGCGCCACACACCCACCTGATAGCTGCCCCTGGCTCCGCCGCCCGCCAGCACCAGAGCTTTGCACGGAGCACTGCGTTCATCCATTGCATCCGCCTCCTTTGATCGTTTCCGGTTTTGTTCAGATTATAGCATATTTCCAGAGAAATTTCTTCCGTTTTTTGTAAATTGATGCCTTTCTCCCGGCAAAGAAACATGGTATACTTGTCAGGATTTCAAAAGGAGGCATTCTAATGCACTGCAAGCAATGGATCTTTGATATGGACGGCACCCTGACCGACAGCATGACCGTGGTGTGGGAGGGTGCCCCCGACGCACTGCTGCGCCGCTATGGCCGCACCCCGCGGGGGGATCTGCGTGCCACACTGCTGAACATGGGAATGCAGGAGGGCGCACAGTATCTGATCCGGGAGTACGGCCTGCCGCTGACCGAGGAAAGCTATTTTTCCGTGATGCGCGAGGTGATTGCCGAATTGTACGAGACCGTGGAGCTGAAACCCGGCGTGCGCACGATGCTGGCAAAGCTGCAGGCCGAGGGCGCACGCATGTGCATCTGCTCCAACACCTGGGCCGAACAGTGCCGCACCGTGCTTACCCGGCTGGGCATCGCGCAGTATTTCTCCTTCATCGTGGAAGCGCAGGGCGTGCTGCACAAAAGCCGCCCGGAGGTGTTCTTTGAGTGCATGAGCCGTCTGGGCGGTGCAGACCCCGCCGCCTGCGCCGTGTGCGAGGATGCCGTATACGCCGCCGCCACCGCCCACAAGGCCGGGTATTACGTCATTGGCATCGCAGACCGCACCTCTGCCGCCGACGAGCCGGAGATGCGCCGCATCTGCAGCCAGTTCGTGCCCCGGTGGGATGCACTGGACTGGACACGTGTGTAAGAAAAAAGGGCCGCAGCGTGCGGTTCTTTTCTTTATCTGATCCTTCTTTGCTCTTGCATTTTGTGCGCAAGAAGAGTATGATATTATAAATAGGACTGCCCCAAGGGGGAAGTGTCCTCATTTGTGAGAATACACTCTGTGATTTTTAATATAAAGGTATAATATCCGTAAAGAGGAGACCTTCCGTCATGAACAACCCACTCGTCAGCATTATCGTGCCTGTGTACAACGTGCAGAATAGTGTTGCCCGCTGTCTGGAGAGCATTTGTGCCCAGACATGGAAGAATATCGAGGTCATTCTGGTCAACGACGGGTCCCGGGACGAAAGCTTTTCCATCTGTGAGCAATTCCGTGAAAAGGACCCCCGCATCGTTCTGGTGGACAAATCCAATTCCGGTGTGTCGGAGACCCGCAACTGCGGCATGTCCCTTGCAAGGGGCAAGTATGTGCAGTTTGTGGACAGCGACGATTATCTCGACCCTGATTTTACCGAGCGGCTGGTGACTGCTGCCGAAGCGAACAACGCCGATCTGGTCATTGCACCTTACTGGATGGTGATTCCCGCCAACTCTTCCAAGGCCACGCAGGCACTGGAAAACCTGCAGGAGAACCTTGGCATCGATGCCGAGAAAAAGCCTGATGATATCCGTGAATACGGCTTCCTGCCCGAGGGCATCTACGACCGCGATACCTTTGCCCTGCGCCTGATGGAGAAGCCCGCATCCTTCTTCTACAGCGTGCTGTGGAACAAGCTCTACCGCCGGGATATTCTGGCAGACCATCATCTGCAGTTCACCAGCGAGGTGCGCTGGGCCGAAGACCTGGTTTTCAACCTGGAATACATTTTGTACGCCAATGTTTTCGTATCCATTTCCAAAGCGGGCTACCACTATGTGCAGAACCCCCAGAGCATCTGCCACACCCAGATCAATCTGGCTTCCATCGTGCAGAACAAACTGCAGGTGTTCCGCTATTACAAGGAGCTGTACACAAAGCTGGGCCTGTACGATCAGGTGCAGCCGCAGCTGTATAAATTCCTGACCGCGTTCTCCGAGAACGCCTATCCCTCCGGTTCTCCCCAGAAGATCATCATGGACATGGCCAACCACTGGGGCTTTGGTGTTCTGGATGCTTCCGACAAGGAAAAGAAACACAAAACCGAACCTGATGCCTGATCTCCGGGCACGAAAAAAAGAGCCGTGAAAGCGGCTCTTTTTTGTTTGCCATTTTACCGGTCGATCCAGCTGCGGAAGGCTTCGCGCACTGCACCCTCCCGTCCGCGCGGGATGGGGATGCGCGCACCGCTGCACATCTGCAGCTCGCCCGCCGTCAGCAGCTGTGCCGCCGCCAGATTGACCACATAGGAGCGGTGCGGCTGCAAAAAACGCCCGTCTTCCAGCAGCGGCTTTGCTACCTCGGCAAAGGACACCCGCAGCGAAAGGGACACCACATCCTCGCCGCTGAGCAGATGGAAGTGCACCACATGGTGGGTGCACTCCAGATATTCGATCTGCGCATAGGCCAGCGCCCGCAGGCCTTCGGCGGTGACAACGGTCATTGCCGGGCCGTACTCCGGCTCTGTGGCGCGGGCAAGCAGGGCCGAAAGCTCCTGCTGGTGCACCGGCAGAAGCAGATACTGCATGGCATCCACCCGGAAAGCGCTGTAGGCGTGGGCCGGTGTGCGGGCCGCAAAGGCCAGCGGAGCCCTGCGGCCCCGGCGGCGCAGCTCCGCAGCCGCCGAAAGCCCTGCCGGGGCCGCTACAGCGCCCAGTTCGATGAGATACAGGTCAAACCGTTCTCCCTCGGTGTCCCGGCGCAGCAGCGCATCTGCATCCGGCAGCTGCTGCACGATGCACGCATCCTGCCGCCGGGCAAAATATTCCATGCACTGGCGTTCCAGCCCGCTGCGCAAGGCCGCGTCCGGGCTGCATACCGCAATGTGAAATACCATCTCACATTCTCCTTTCCGCCAGCCGCCCGCCTTGATTTTTGCGCAGGGCTGGAGTATGATAAATAAAACTTTGCTGCATCGAAAAAAGAAAAAACGGAGGGACCCGCCATGCCGCAGCCGCTTGTCAGCGTTATTGTGCCCGCCTATAACGCGGCGGGCTTCATCTCCCGCTGTGTGGAGAGCATCACATCCCAGAGCTACCCGGAGCTTGAGATCCTTCTGCTGAACGACGGCTCCACCGACGACACCCTTGCTGTCTGCCGGAAGCTTGCTGCCGCCGACAGCCGCATCCGTGTGGTGGACAAGCCCAACACCGGCGCAGCAGACACCCGCAGCTGCGGCCTTGCCCTTGCCCACGGCGAATACATCCAGTTTGCGGACAGCGACGATCACCTGCTGCCGGGCTGCACCGCAAACCTGGTGGCTGCTATGCAGCGCAGCCATGCCGACCTTGTGCTGGCTCCCTACCGGATGATGGTGCCCCGCAAGGATGGCGGCTATGACACCCGGGAGTACAGCCTGCTGCCCGCCGGGGTGTACAACAAGGTGGATTACCTGTGGCAGCTCACCGGCAATGCCGCTGCCTTTTACTACGGCGTGCTCTGGAACAAGCTCTACCGCCGGGATCTCATCCAGATGGCGCACATCCGGTTCGAGCATGTGGTATACGCCGAGGACCAGCTGTTCAACACCCGGTATCTGCAGGTGGCACAGCGGTTTGCCGCCATCGACGAAGCCGCCTACTGCTACATCCAGAACCCGCAGAGCGTATGCCATACGCAGGTGAGCGCGGCGGACATGCTGCGCCACCGCAGCCGGATGTACCACACCTACAAGGAACTGTGCATCCAGCTGGGCGTGTACGATAAATTCCGCCTGCGGCTGCACGGCATCTATCTGAGCCTGTTTGAAAGCCCTCTGCCCAACGGCCCGGTGCAGAAGCTTTCCGACGCATTTGCCCGCACCCACAGCCGCATCTGAGAAAAGGAGAACCTATGGAATTTCCCCTTGTAAGCATCATCGTGCCCATGTACAACACTGCCGGGTGCATTGCCCGCTGTGTCAAAAGCATCTGCGCTCAGACTTATAAAAGCATTGAGATCCTGCTGCTGAACGATGGCTCCACCGACGACACCCTTGCCGTCTGCCGCGCCCTTGCCGCCAGCGACCACCGCATTGCACTGGTGGATAAAACCAACACTGGCGCAGCGGATACCCGCAATCAGGGCATTGCGCTGGCCCACGGCAAATACATCCAGTTTGTGGACAGCGACGACTGGCTGGCCCCCGATTTTACGGAAAAGCTGGTCTCCGCCGCCGAGGCCCACACCGCCGATCTTGTGATCGCGCCCTTCTGGATGGTGTACCCGGAAAACTATGTGGAGCACATCCGCCCATGGGAAAAGGCGCTGCAGCATGTGCTCCAGCGCAATCCGCCCCGCACCCGGGCCTATGGCTATCTGCCTGCCGGGGTGTACACCGGACAGGAGTACGCAAAGCATCTGATCCAGAAGCCGAACACCTTCTACTATGGCAGTCCCTGCAACAAGCTCTACCGCCGTGACCTCCTGCGGAAGCACAGTCTCCATTTCCGCAAAGAATTGTTTGCGGAGGATCAGCTGTTCAACACCGAATATCTGCGCTATGTGCGCACCGCCGTATCCATCCCGGACATCGGCTATTACTACCTGCAGAACAGCCAGAGCGTCTCCCACTCCAGAGTGACCACCGCCGACATCCTTCGGCTGCGGCGGCGGGTGATGCTCCTGTACCGGGACATCTACACCGAACTTGGCATCTACCCGGAGACCCGGGCGGCCATCCTGCGTTCGCCCTTTGGCGAAAACGAGTTCACTCTTCCGCCGCTGGACACCCCACAGACGCACTGCTGCAAGCTGTGACCCTATAAAAAGCACCCGGCTGCCGCCGAGAGCCGCTCTGGCTCCTGCACGGCTCCGGGTGTTTTTTGCGCTTTCTCAGCAGCCGATGGCGGCACACTTCTCCGCCAGCCAGCTGCGCTCTTCGTCGTTCAGGTGCGGTGCCAGCTTTGCAAACACCTGACGGTGGTAATCGTTCAGCCATGCGATCTCGTCCTTATCCAGCACACCGGGCAGGATGGGAGAGGTGGCAATGGGCACGAACATCAGCGGTTCAAAGCCAAGGAAGGTACCGTACTGGTTATCGGCCTTGTGCACGCACACCAGCTCGTTCTCGATGCGGATGCCCACGAGGTCGGTCTCGTAAACGCCCGGCTCGTCGGTAACCACCATACCCGGGCGCATCCGGGTGGTGTTGCGGCTGTTCAGGGCATGGGGGCCCTCGTGCACGTTGCCCACAAAGCTGACGCTGTGACCGGTGCCGCAGCGGTAGTTGATGAGGTGCCGCCACAGCGGTTCCCGGGCAATGGTGTCGATCATCTTACACTCGCAGTAATCCAGCCAGACGGCCTTGGCAAGGTCGATGTGGCTCTGCAGAGTCCATGTGTAGAAGCGCTTTTCGTCCTCGGTCAGCGGGCCAAGCGGGTAGGTGCGGGTGATGTCGGTGGTGCCGTCCATGTAGGTGGCACCGCTGTCCACCAGCAGAAAGCCCTTCTTTTCCAGCACAGCGTGATCTTCCGGGGTGGCGTGGTAGTGCATCATGGCTGCGTTGCCGCCGTAGGCCGCAATGGTGCCAAAGCTTTCCACAAGGAATTTATCGTCCGCACTGCGGTACTTGTGCAGAATTTCATCCACCGTCAGCTCGGTCAGGGTCTCACCGGCAGCAAGGCGGCTTTCCAGCTCGATCTGGAACCGCACCATGGCCACAGCGTCCCGGATATGGGCCTGCTTTGTGTGGGCAAGCTCCGTTTCGTTCTTCACGCCCTTCATCATCAGCAGCGGGTCGGTGCCGTCCTTCACGGTGAGGGCAGGGTTCTGCTCCAGCACCTGATACACGGCGTAGTTCACCGTGGAGCACTCGGCCAGCACGGTCTGGGGTTCCGTCTCAGCAACGAGGAACTTCAGCACATCGTCGTACTCCGCCAGCGTGATGCCGTTGGCTTCCAGCTCTGCCTTTGCCTCCGGGGTGACGCGGGCTGTGTTGATGAAGAGTACCGCGCGGCGGGGTGTCACATAGCAGTAGGCCATGGCATAGGGAGTGCACTCAATGTCCATGGCGCGCAGGTTCAAAAGCCATGCCAGATTATCCAGCTTGCCCACAAACTGAGCGGTGCAGCCCAGCTCCTTGAGCTTGCTGCGCAGCTGATCCAGCTTTTCCGCCGGGGAGAAGCCCGCATATTCCTTCGGCAGGATCCACGCTGGGGTATCCGGCAGGGCAGGGCGGCCCTCTGTCCACAGCTCGTCCTCAAGGTTCAGGGTCTTGATGGAAGCGCCCTTCTTTTCCAGTGCCTTTTTCAGGTCGTTCACGAGGGCCGTGCTGGCGGTCAGGCCGCACAGGCCCAGTGCTTCGCCCTCATTCAGGGCATTTGCGCAGTATTCCTCCACGGTGGGCACGCCGGGTTCCCCCATGCGCTGCAGCTTGATCTCGGTACCCGCAATTTCCTTCTCGGCCTGCACAAAATAACGGCCATCGGCCCACAGGGCGCTCTCGGTGCGGGTGACCACGAAGTTGGAGTTCTCGCCGTGGAACCCGGAGAACCAGGTCAGGCTGGTGTAATGGCAGGGCAGATATTCGCTGGCGTGGGGATCACCCACAGGGATCAGATAAACGGCCACGCCGTTTGCAGCCATGGCGGCACGCAGAGCGGCAAGGCGCTCGGGAACGGTATTCATGCTCATATGATTTGCTTCCTTTTCTCTCACCGGAAAGCCCGGCAGCGGTGCATTTCTGTTTGGCCTTATTGTATCATTCCGGGAAAAAGATTGCAATGCAGGGGCGGGACGGTTTGGAATGACCTCCGCTGCCGGAGAGCATCCTCGCCCTCTCAGTCTCGCATTCGCTCGACAGCTCCCCCAAAGTGGGAGCCTTTGGCAGTCCATGCAAAGTATATCATTATGCCAAGGCCTCTCCCTTTGGGAGAGGTGTCACCGTAGGTGACGGAGAGGGCGAGCCCGCTGAAGAAGAGAACATTTTTCGCCTTTTCCCCGAAAACGCAACTTTCTTGCAAAAAAAGTTACAATTTTTTCTTGAAAAAGGCCGTTTTCCCATTGACAGCCTTGTTATAATAGGAGTGTAAGATTTTTGAGCCAGCACTCTGCGGCTCTGTGTGCTATTCAAAGAAAGAGGCAATTGAATCATGACCAAAATCGATATTTTCTCCGGCTTCCTTGGTGCCGGTAAAACTACCCTGATCAAAAAGCTCATCAAAGAGGCCTTTGCCGGCCAGCAGGTGGTGCTGATCGAGAACGAGTTCGGCGAGATCGGCATTGACGGCGGCTTTCTGAAGGAAAGCGGCATCCAGATCAACGAGCTGAACGCCGGCTGCATCTGCTGCTCTCTGGTGGGCGACTTCCGCACCGCCCTGCAGCAGGTGGTGGAGCAGTACCACCCCGACCGCATCGTCATCGAGCCCTCCGGCGTGGGCAAGCTCTCCGATGTGACCCGCGCTGTGGAAGGCGTGGCCGAGCATCTGGATGTGCAGCTGAACAGCTTTGTCACCGTGGCCGACGTGAACAAGGTCAAGATGTATATGAAGAACTTCGGCGAGTTCTACGACGACCAGATCAGCCACGCAAGCTGCATCCTGCTCAGCCGCACCCAGACCGCCAGCGAGGAGAAGATCGCCGCTGCGGTCGCCCTGCTGCGCGAGAAGAACCCCACCGCTACCATCGTGACCACCGCATGGGACGAGCTGACCGGTGAGCAGATCCTGAAGGCCATGTCCACCAAGGACGACTTCAAGGCAGAGCTGATCGCCATGGCTGCAAAGGCCAATGAGGAGCACTCCCACGAGGACGAGGAAGAAGAGCATCACCACCATCATCACCACTATGACGAGAACGGTGTGTGCAGCTGCGGCCATCATCACGACCACGATGATGACGACGAGGATGAGCACGAGCATCACCACGATCACGATGAAGATGATGACCACGATGAGCATGAGCACCATCACCACGATCATGACGACCACGACCATTGCTGCTGCGGCCACCATCACGACCACGATGATGACGATGATGACGACGAGCACGAGCATCATCACGACCATGACGGCCACTGCTGCTGCGGCCATCACCACCATCATCATGACCACGATGCCGACGAGGTATTCACCAGCTGGGGCGTCGAGACGGCCCGCAAGTTCACCAAGGCAGAAGTGGAGCACGCCCTCACCGAGCTGGATACCGGCAATTACGGCATGATCCTGCGCAGCAAGGGCATCGTGAACGGCGGCGCAGACGGCTGGCTGGAGTTCGACTATGTGCCCGGCGAATGGGAAGTGCGTGCCCGCGGTGCAGATGTGGGCGGCAAGCTGGTCGTGATCGGCTCCAAGCTGAACGAAAAGGCCATTGCAGAGCTGTTCGGCTGCTGAGCTTAAAGTAAAAAGGAGAAACCATTCCTATGGCAAAAGAAATTCCGGTCTACCTGTTTGTGGGCTTTCTGGAAAGCGGCAAGACCAAATTCATTCAGGAGACCTTTGAAGACCCCAACTTTGACTCCGGCGACAAGACCCTTCTGCTGATCTGCGAGGAGGGCGAAGAGGAGTACAACGAGAAGAAGTTCGCCTTTCCCGGTGTGACCGTCAAGGTGCTGGAGGACAAGGCCGAGCTGAACCCGCAGAACCTGCTCAAGCTGGAAAAGGAATCCGGCGCAGGCCGCGTGGTCATTGAGTACAACGGCATGTGGCTGCTGCAGGATCTGGCCGAGGCTCTGCCCGAGAGCTGGATCGTGTACCAGTGCATCGCCACCGCCGACGGCACCACCGCCCTGACCTACGCTCGCGACAACTCCATGCGCAGCCTGCTGCTGGACAAGATCGCCCGCAGTGAGCTGATCGTGTTCAACCGCGCCGAGGCCGTGAACAACGATGCCGCCCGTCAGGAGCTGCACAAGCTGGTGCGTCAGGCTTCCCGCAAGTGCGACATCGCCTACGAGTTTGCCGACGGCAGCGTGGCCTACGACGATATCCCTGATCCGCTGCCCTTTGACATCAACGCGGACATCATCGACATTCCGGATGACGATTTCGGTATCTGGTACATGGACTGTCAGGACGAGCCTCAGAAGTATACCGGCAAAACGGTCAAATTCCTTGCACAGGTGTGTCAGACCAACCGTGCCGGCAAGAACAGCTTCGTGCCGGGCCGTTTCGCCATGACCTGCTGCGTGCAGGACATCCAGTTCGTTGGCTTCCCCTGCAGCTACGATGGCTACAAGGCGCTGGAGCAGCGCGCATGGGTGCGGGTGACCGCAAAGGTAGGCTACAAGTTCCATAACATCTACCGCGGCAAAGGCCCGGTGCTCACCGCCATTTCGGTGGAGCCTGCCGAAAAGCCGCTGAACGATGTGGTAACATTCTCTTGATCTGATCTTTCAAGGAGGTCCCGGCATGAAAACACTGTTTCGTATCCTTGGCACGGCCGCTGCTGTGGCCGTTACCGGTGCTGCCATTGTGGCACTGGACAAGATTCTGAACCAGAAAGACCCGCTCCATGTGGAGGAAGTAGAGTTCCCGGAGGACGCCGAGCAGAACGCTGAGGAAGCCGCCAAGACTGCCGAAGCCTACGCCGAAGCGGAAACCAAAGCCTCCGATGCTGCCAACGAAAAGGCTGCAGAAGAAGCTGCGCCGGAAGCTCCTGCCGAAGAAGCGGCAGCTGCTGCCCAGCCCGCCGAAGAAGCCTCTGCCCCGGCGGCACCCGCGGAGGGCGGTGAGAAGCCGGTGTTCGACCCGGAAGCTCCCAACCAGAACCCTGTGGAAGCAGGCCCCGCCGTTGCTCCCAAAGACGAGAGCGGAAAATTCGACCCCACCAAGATCGCCGAAGCCAGCGACTTCGGCGACTGGGAAGAACAGGGCTGCAAAGGATAACCTATGACCCAAAAAGGGACGATGTGATGTTCACATCGCCCCTTTTTTGTTATTCTCCTCTTGCCAGCTGCTGCAGCTTTTTCCTGTCCAGCACCTGCACGCCGCCCCGGAACAGCCGCACCCAGCCCTCCTGCGCAAAGTATTTCAGCATCCGGCTCACCACCTCGCGGGCAGACCCCATGTATTTTGCCATCTGGTCGTGGGTCATGCGCACCTCGTCGCCGCCGGTCTTGGCCAGCTCATCGGTAAGAAAAATGGCAAGCCTGCGGTCTGCGCTCATGAACAGCACCTGCTGCATGGTCCACATGCTGTCGGAAAAGCGCTCCGCCGTCATCTGATAGGCGTAGCAGCGCACATGCACGTTCTGCTGCATCAGCCTGCGGAAAACGCCCGCGCTGATGCAGTAGGCCTCGGTGTCCTCTTCGGCATCAATATACAGGTCGATGTTCACCGAGTCCATCACGCAGGAGGCCGACAGGATGCACACCTCCCCGCCGAACAGGCGGTAGAGCGTCACGTCCCGCCCGTCCTCCGAGAGCAGGTAGGCCCGCAGCTGGCCCGAGCGCAGCAGCAGGATGCCCACGCAGCTTTCCAGCGGGCTGTGCACCCTTGCCCCCTTTGCGTAGTGCACCGGCCGGGTGTAGCGGCAGAGCATGTCCTGTTCGTCGGGTGTCAGGTCGTTCCAGAAGGGAAAACCTTTGGCCAGACAATCGCGGTGTTCCTTTGTTGTTTCCGACATTGCTTTTCATCCTTTCCGCAGGGCCTTGGCGGCTTCAGTGCCCGCCTGCGCGCCCTCATACACGGCCTTTGCCACCTGCAGAAGGCCGCCGGTGCAGTCGCCCGCCGCATACAGGCCGGGCACGGTGGTCTGCATTTTTTCGTCCACCACGATGCGGTTCCCGTCCACCTCTGCGCCGATCTTCCTAGCCAGTGCGGTGCTGCCCGCCACGCCCAGTGCCACAAATACACCGCTGACAGGCAGCTGCACACCGCCTGACAGCTGCACGCCGGTGACAACGGTTTCGCCCAGAACAGCCTCCACCGCCTGCGGATAGACTGTGACCTCTGGCGGGAAGTCCGCCGTCAGCGGTGCGCCGTTGGTCAGCAGGGCAACGCTTTTTGCCACCGGCAGCAGAGCCTGCACCTCGTGCAGGGCATACTCGCCGCTGCCCAGCACCGCCACGTCCTTTCCACGGTAGAAAAAGGCGTCGCAGGCGGCACAATAGCTCACGCCGTGCCCCTCCAGCCCGGCAAGGCCCGGAATGCGCGGCACCGCCCGGGATGCACCCGTGGCAAGGATCACAGCGTCCGCCGGGTAATTTTTATCCACTGTTTCTACGGTGAGTTTATCCGTATAGGTCAGGCCCACGGCTTCGGCTGTGACGAATCTCACACCAAGGCGCTTTGCATTCTCGATGCTGCGGCGTTCCAGTTCCGCACCGGAGACCGGCTCGGCAAAGCCGTAATAGTTTTCAATTTTTTCGGCGCGGTGCAGCGCACCGGGGCCTTTGGTGAGCACCGTGGTATCCACACCGGCGCGGACAGCGTACAGAGCGGCGGATACGCCCGCCGGGCCGGAACCTATAATGATGATGCTGGGCATGGGAAAACCCTCCTTCGGATGCATTTTTCTACAGTATACACCTTTTTTTGAAAAATTTCCGTGACCGGGTCGCAAAGCATCGGTTTTTCGGACGGTCCTGCTCCGGTTCGCTGTCAGCGGATCGTCCCATGCACAAACGCGCTGTCGTACAGGAATCTTCCTGCTCGGCAGCGCGCTTTTTTCTTTCTTCAGAACACCAGCTGCACCAGCAGCACATAGCACAGCGTACCGCCTGCGACACTGAGCAGGGTCTCATGCTTCCACTTGTGCAGGCCCACCGTCACCAGCAGGGCGATGGCCTCCGGAATGCCGCGGCTGCCCGCAAAGGGGGTGACGCTTTTCAGGCAGTAGACGATCAGCATACCAAAGATGGCGGCGGGCAGCACCCTGCCCAGATACCGCACCACCTCCGGCGGCTGCTGATCCTTGGAAGAGAACACCACAAAGGGCAGAAAACGGGTGAGCATGGTGGCGGCTGTGCACACCGCAATGGTCAGGCCCATCTGAACGGCGGTCATGCGCCCACCTCCCCGGTCTCTTCTGCGGGGCTCTCGGCTTTTTCAATGGGCTTACGCAGGGCCAGCAGCAGAATCAGGATGCATCCCATGGAGGGCAGCAGAAAGCTGCCGGAGCCAAAAACGGCCAGACACACCAGCGGGGCAGCAAGGCCGATCAGGGCGCTGTAGTGCTGCCGGTCCTTTTCCCACTGGTTGAGGAAGATCACCGTGAACATGGCGGTCATCACAAAATCCACACCCTCGGTGCTGAAGGGCAGCACCGAACCCACCACCGCGCCAAGACCGGCGCTGAACACCCAGTAGCACTGATCCAGCAGGGTGATGAAGAACATGAACCAGCCCCTGTCCACCCCTTCCGGCGGCTCGGCCGAACAGGTGATGGAAAAGGTCTCGTCGCTCATGGCAAAGATCATATAAAAGCTGCGCAGGCCGTAGCCCTTGTAGCGCTCCAGCATGGCAAGGCCGTAGAACAGATGCCGCGCCTGGATCATCAGCGCCATCAAAAAGGCCGAAAGGGGTGAGAACGCGCTCAGCAGCAGGCTTGCCAGCACAAATTCCAGCGAACCGCCGTAGACCACCGTGCCCATGAGCATGGGCATCCACACCGGCAGGCCCAGCGACTGCACATAAATGCCATAGCCCATCCCCAGCACAAAATAGCCCGCCAGCACCGGGATGGTCTGCGGTGCGGCGGCGCGCAGTGCCCGCCATACGGTGCTCTGCCGCCTTGTCAGTTGTTGTTCGGTTACGTGTTCCATTGGCCTTTTCCTCAAAATACGATGCCGGTTTCCTCTTTGGCCTCATTGCCGCCGATAAACCCATTCTCTCGATATGAATATGTCTGTATTATAACAGGTCTCACGGCTTTTGCAAAGGTGTATCCCCACTGCTTTTGGCAGAACGACAGATTTTTTCTTTAAATTTTATGCAATTTTTAACGGATACAAAGTGACTCGCGGTCAGTGATTTATTATTTTAATGCAGTAAAGGTTCTTTGCAGGATCCTGTTCCTGAAATATCCCTAAAATGCCGGTTGCGCTTTAGTCACACTCATTTGACAGATGCCGTCTTTTCCGGTATCCTGTCCGTATCGCAAGGACGGCGGGCTGAAAACACCCGCCTTTTTTCGTTCATTCTGTATTTAGTGGGAGGACATTTTATGGCAACCATGAAGGACATCATCCAGAGCCCGCTGCTGCCGGCCCTGTTCGGCTCCATGGCTCTGGGTCTGTTCGCCAGCTCGTCCAGCGGCAGCAAGATGGTCAAGGGCGGCATCAAGGGCGTGCTGCCGGTTCTCATCATCATGACAATGCTCTCACTCGCCGCACGCCTTGCAGGCTACGGCTCCGTGCTGGGCGGCCTTGTGGGCATCTTCATCATCGTGATGCTGCCCATCGGCATCCTTACCTCCTATGTGCTGTGGAAGAAGGGCAAGATCCAGGTAGTAGATAAAGAGCAGAAGTAAGGGGAAACAAAAGAACTCCCGGACGGATGTCCGGGAGTTCTTTGTTGCTTATTCTGCCTTTTCGTCCTTCTTGAGCATATCCAACTCGGGCATCAGCTCGGTGCTCACAATGGTGAGCATCTCCTCCAGCTTTGCACAGTCCTCGGGGGAGAAGCGCTCTCTTGCGCGCTCCACCACAGTGTGCAGGTAGGAATAGCTGATGTTGTAGTAATCGATATACTTCTGGGTGGGGCGCAGGTGATACTCGCGCCGGTCGGTGGTGGACTGGATCTTTTCCACATAGCCCTTCTTCACCAGACTGCCGATCTTATACGCCGCGTTGGGGGTGGAGATCTGCATCATGCGGGAAAACTCCGCAATGGTGGGTTCGCCCATAGCCATGATGCCCTCCATGCAGAAGGACTCCACCGTGGTCAGCGTGGCTTCCCGGGTGGCAAAACGCTGAAAAATGTTCTGGTAGAAATGCAGCTTGAATTTGGTGTATACGTCCTGAAATGCCTGTTCCAGCATAGGTCGTGTGCCTCCGATAGTTCATTTTATTTAAAAATACCACGTTTTGGCCGCGGCGCAAAGCGAAACAGCTGAATTTTGGGCAGGAATTTATTCTGCCGCCTTTTTGTTCGTGCGCACACGGATCACGCTGAGCACCACCAGCTCTACGGCAATGGCAACAGCCAGCAGGATCAGCGAGGTGAACAGGCTGCCGTTTGCGCCAAGGAAAGCCTGTGCAATGCCCGTGATCACATAGCACACTGCCGCGCAGGAAGCCGCCGTAATGGCGTAGGGCAGCTGGGTGGACACATGGTTCACATGGCTGCAGTGGGCACCGGCGGATGCCATAATGGTGGTGTCCGAGATGGGGGAGCAGTGGTCGCCGCAGACGGCACCGGACAGGCATGCCGCAATGGAGATGACCAGCATCTCGCCCTCCGGGAAGGCATGGCACACGATGGGGATGAGGATGGAGAAGGTGCCCCAGCTCGTGCCGGTGGCAAAGGCAAGGAACACTGCCACAAGGAAGATGATGACCGGCAGCATGTACTGCAGCGCTGCAGCAGAGCCACTCAGCAGGTTGGCAACGTAATATTTTGCGCCCAGCAGGCCGGTCATGCCGGACAGGGTCCATGCGAGGGAGAGGATCAGCATGGGGCTGACCATGGCCTTGAAGCCCTCGGGAATGCAGGCGGCAAAGTCCTGAAAGGTCATCACATTGCGCACGCGGTAGAACACAAAGGTGAACAGCAGGGCAATGCTGCTGCCCAGCACCAGACCTGCAGAAGCGTTGCAGTCCGCAAAGGCGGTAACGAAGTCCACGCCCTCAAAGAAGCCGCCGGTGTAGATCATGCCGAAGATGCAGGCCACGATCAGCACCAGCACCGGGGCGAGCAGGTCTGCAACATGGCCGCAGGTATCGGTGCCGTCGTCCACATCGTTGCCGTAGGGACGGTCGGCGGTGGTAAACAGGTCGCCGTTTTTGGCGTTGTCCTCGTTGAGCTTCATGGAGCCAAAGTCCGTGCCGGTGAAGATGAGGAACAGGCTCATCACGATGGTGAGCAGGGCATAGTAGTTATAAGGAATGGTGCGCAGGAACATGGTAAAGCCGTTGATGCCGGAGCCTTCCGGCACGCTGGAAGTGACCGCAGCTGCCCAGCTGGACACCGGCGCAATGATGCACACGGGTGCTGCGGTGGCATCGATCAGGTAGGCCAGCTTTGCGCGGGACACCTTCTGCCGGTCGGTGACGGGGCGCATGACAGAGCCCACGGTCAGGCAGTTGAAGTAGTCGTCCACAAAGATCATCACGCCCAGCAGCAGGGTGGCAAACTGCGCACCGGCCCGGGAGTGGATGTGGGTGGAGGCCCAGCGGCCAAAGGCGGCAGAGCCGCCGGCCTTGTTCATCAGGGCCACAAGGATGCCCAGCATGACAAGGAACACCAAAATGCCCACGTTGCTGCTGTCCGAAAGCTTGGCCACCATGCCGCCGTCCTCATTGAAGAACAGGGTGTTGATGGCCAGCTCCAGATTGCCGTTGGCATACAGCAGTGCACCGGATGCGATGCCCACCAGCAGGGAGGTGTACACCTCCTTGGTGTTCAGCGCCAGCACAATGGCGATCACCGGCGGCAGCAGCGAAAAGATGGTGCTGTACACCGCACAGGTATAGGTGGACGGGTCCGCGATCTTGCCGGGCGTTGCCGCTGTGCACCACAGCAGCAGGGCAAACACCAGCAGAGCTGCGAACCATGAAAGGTTCTTGTTTTTCATAACGGATTCCTCTTTTTTCAAATCTTCGGCCATGCATACCGCCCGCACAGCAGGAAAAACTATCCCCACTGAATGCAAGGGAGGTGTGCATCGCGCCGGACTATAAAGCGATGTATTTTGAGCTGTTCCGGGCCAGCGTGCAGGCCGCCCAGCTCTTGCAGGACGCGCAGAAGCGTGCCGAGCAGCACCTGCTGGAAGCTGACCCGCCGCCGATCCGATTGGAGCAAACAGAGCAGACGGATGAAGAATAGTTTTCTTCGGTCAGCGTCCTCGCCCTCTCAGTCACCTTCGGTGCCAGCTCTCCCAAGGGGAGAGCCTTTGGCAAAACCGGGAACTTTACCGTACTGCCAAAGCCTCCCTCATTGAGAAAGACTTCCCCCGGCCGGGGGAAGATGTCGTGTAAGCGACAAAAAGGGGAACGGTGGCATCGCGCAGCGATGACGGAAGGAGTTTTACCCCTTCTTTGCCTCCGCCTTGGCTGCGAACTTGGCGTTGTTGATGACAAAACGCTCGTGGGTGCCGCCGCCTACAGGGCCTTTTTCGTCGTGCAGGGCCACCTTGAAGGTGAGCTTGCGGCCTTCTACCGCCACCAGCTCGCTCTCGCAGGTCACGGTCATGCCCACGGGGGTGGGGGCGGTGTGCTCCAGCTCAAGCTTGGTGCCCACCGAGCCATTGCCTTCGCCCAGCGCGTCGGCCACGCTCATCCAGCAGGTCTTTTCCGCCAGAGCCACAAGGGCCGGGGTGGCAAACACATCCAGCGTGCCGCTGCCCATGGTCTTTGCTGTATTGGCTGCGGTGACGAGCACGCTCTGTTCCCCGCGGATACCGGTTTCCAATGTCATATACTTTCCTCTCCTTTTGCGCGCCGTATGGCGCATTTTATTTTTGAACACCTTTATAAGATACCACATTTTGCACCAGAACGCACCCTATTTTGCACTTTTTTGTGAATTTCTCTTTTTCTTTTTGCGCAAACGGGCTGCCAAGTCCTCTCTCTTTGGGAGAGGTGGCACCGAAGGTGACGGAGAGGGCGAGGACACTGACCATACGGCGACCTCTTTTTTGTTTTCGCCTTCCCTCCAATCCGCATCCTTATTGCGATTCAAAAACGCAAATTTTCTGCGTTTTAAGGCAAATTTCATCAATTTAGAGCAGACGCCAAAAATCTTTAAAAAAGCCTTGACAAGGAGCATTCCGCGTGCTACTATGAACACATGAACAAGCGTTCATGTGAATCCACAGCGAAGGGAGATGTCAACATGGCGGAAATAAAGGAAGCAATGCCCGCGCCGCAGCCGGAAGCCTTGGATATGCCGGACGACGAAGTGCTGTACGAGCTGGCCGACCTGTTCCGGGTGTTCGGCGACTCCACCCGCATCAAGATCCTGTATGCACTGCACGACAACGAGCTGTGCGTGCAGGACATTGCAAACGCCGTGCAGCTGAGCCAGTCGGCGGTGAGCCATCAGCTGCGGGTGCTCAAGGATTCCAAGCTCGTGCGGTTCCGGCGCGAGGGCAAAACCGTTTACTACGCACTGGACGATGACCATGTGCGCAGCATCCTCTCCATGGGGATGGATCATATCGAAGAATAACGAAAGGCTGGTATTACTTATGAAGAAGAGCTACAAGATCGAAGTGGACTGCGCAAACTGCGCTCAGAAGATGGAAGACGCTGCCAACACCGTTGCAGGCGTGGCAAATGCTACCGTCAGCTTTATGACCCAGAAGATGAAGGTGGAGTTCTCTGAAGGTGCAGACCCCCACGACACCATGGTGAACGTTCTGGCCGCCTGCAAGAAGGTGGAGGACGACTGCGAGATCTTTGACATCTGATGCGCGGCAGGTTGCTGCACACGATCAACAGCCTCGCCCTCTCCGTCACCTGCGGTGACACCTCTCCCTTTGGGAGAGCTGGCAAATCCAAAGGATTTGACTGAGAGGGCGAGCCCGCTAAAGAAAAAAGCATCTGCAGCAAGAATTCGTAGATTTTCTGAGAGCTCAAACGAATGTGCAGATGCTTTTTACTTTGTGTGCGATTGTGTTGTGCAATAACTTTTTCTGTTGAAAAATCAGACAGTTTTCAACAGTTTCCACTCAGTTTTCAACACCGTTTGCGAAAAAAACGTAAAACAAACGTGGAAAAGCGCTTTTACGACTGAAAAACTGTGTGGAAAACACGGGTAAAACCGTGGAATATCCATTTTTATGGGGAAAAGTTGTTGAAATCCCCGCCCGCCGCAGCGTGATGCGGCCCATGGATCCCGCAAAAAGGAGCGTTTTGTATGAACAAAAAGCAGAAAAAGAACCTGCAGCGCATCATCATTGCGCTGATTTTGGTGCTCATCCTCAAGCTTTTGCCCCAGTTCCCCACGCCGGTGGAGCTGGTACTGTACTGCATCCCGTATCTCGTGGTCGGCTGGGACGTGCTGCGCAAGGCACTGCTTGGCATCAAGAACCGTCAGCCCTTTGACGAGTGCTTCCTGATGGCCGTTGCCACTGTGGGTGCATTTGCACTGGGCGACTACGTGGAGGGCTGTGCCGTTATCATCTTCTACCAGATCGGCGAGCTGTTCCAGAGCGTGGCCGTGGGCAAGAGCCGGCAGAGCATTTCCAGCCTGATGGACATCCGCCCGGACTACGCCAACATTGAGGGCGAGGACGGCAAGTTGGAGCAGGTGGACCCGGACGATGTGGAGATCGGCACCGTGATCGTGGTCCAGCCCGGTGAGCGCGTGCCCATCGATGGCGTGATCGTGGAGGGCGCTTCTGCCCTGAACACCGCCGCCCTGACCGGCGAGAGCCTGCCCCGCGATGTGCAGACCGGCGATGAGGTCATCAGCGGCTGCGTGAACATGACCGGCCTGCTGAAGGTAAAGACCACCAAGGAATTCGGCGAATCCACCGTTTCCAAAATTCTCGATCTGGTGGAAAATTCCAGCATGAAGAAGGCCCGCGCCGAGAACTTCATCACCCGTTTTGCCCGCGTGTACACCCCCGCCGTGTGCTATGGCGCATTGGCTCTGGCCTTTATCCCGCCCATCGTGCTGCTGCTCATGGGCCAGCCCGCCCGCTTTGGTGACTGGGTCTACCGTGCCCTGACCTTCCTTGTTATCAGCTGCCCCTGCGCACTGGTCATCAGCATTCCCCTGAGCTTCTTCGGCGGCATCGGCGGTGCATCTGCCTGCGGCATTCTGGTCAAGGGTTCCACCTATCTGGAAGAGCTGGCCCGCACCGGCATCGTTGTGTTCGACAAGACCGGCACCCTGACCCAGGGCACCTTTAAAGTGACCGGCATCCACCCCGCAGAGGGCACCAGCGAGGAGCAGCTGGTGGAAGCTGCCGCGCTGGCCGAGAGCTGGTCCAAGCACCCCATCTCCCTCAGCATCAAGGCCGCTTACGGCAGGGAGATCGATCCGAACCGTGTCACCGATGTGCAGGAGCTGGGCGGCCACGGCGTGACCGCCAAGGTGGACGGCAGGACCGTTGCTGCCGGCAACGCCCGCCTGATGGAAAAGCTGGGCCTGAAGGCTCCCGCCGTCAGCGAGACCGGCACCATCGTACATGTGGCCATCGAGGGCATGTATGCCGGTTATCTTCTGATCGCCGATGTGGTAAAGCCCCACAGCGCACAGGCCATCCGGGGCCTGAAGGATGCCGGTGTGCGCAAGACCGTGATGCTGACCGGCGATGCCGAGCCGGTTGCAAAGGCCGTTTCCGCAGAGCTTGGGCTGGATGAATACCATGCGGGCCTGCTGCCGGGCGACAAGGTAGACCAGATCGAAACGCTGCTCGCCGCAAAGCGGCCCAAAGAGAACCTTGCCTTTGTGGGCGACGGCATCAACGATGCCCCGGTGCTGTCCCGTGCCGATGTGGGCATTGCAATGGGCGCTCTTGGCTCTGACGCTGCCATTGAGGCCGCTGACGTGGTGCTGATGGACGACGACCCCGCCAAGATCGCACTGGCCATGCGCATTGCCCGCCGCACGTTACGCATCGTGTACCAGAACATCGTGTTTGCACTGGCCATCAAGTTTGCCTGCCTTGTGCTGGGCGCGATCGGCATGGCCAGCATGTGGACCGCCATCTTTGCCGATGTGGGCGTGATGGTGCTGGCTGTGCTCAACGCCACCCGTGCCCTGTACACCAAGGATCTGGCGAAAAAGAATGAACAGTAAAAAACAGTGCCGGACAGCCTGAAAACTGTCCGGCACTGTTTTTATATATGAGGTGCATACAGGCGTTCTATTTCATGCACAAGCTCTGGTTCTTTTTCGATATCAAATTTTCTGGCAAACATGCAGGGCGATGCTTTCAGCTGTTCCAGATCAGCGTATTTCCAGACCCACGGATTGCCTCTGTCCCAATCGATGGCACGGGCACTGGTATCACCCGGCCCCTGATAGATCTTATCCTGATACGGCGACTGCGCGATCAGTGTCTGCACAAAGAACTCGTCCGAGCAAAAGGTCTTGTCCAGCACCTGCAGGACCCACTCTTCTTTTGTCAACAGATACCGTGCAAAGCCGTCCGTGCAGCTGAACCAGTTGCTGCCCTTTGTGAAGTGAACGTCCTGATTGCGCTTTATTTTCAGCAGCTTCTGGCCCGACAGCAGGATTCCATTGATCACGCCGAGCACCGGATGGCGGCGCAGATCGATATTCTGGAAAAAGTGCCGGTAATAAACGCGCTCATCGTTGAATGGGCTGAACGGGTGCGGGTCGAAATGGACAAATTCCACGTCTGGGTTTGCCTCAAAAAATGCACGGATATCTTCTTGTGTTTGAATGGGCAGATCCACACCGGAGATCAGGTGGTAATGCTGATACGGGCCATGGGCCACTGCTGTTTTCAATAGCACAAGCTCCGCTTTTACCTGACTGACACCACCCCACACAACACTGTGCCGTTTTGCGTGAAACACTTTCGCATATTTCATGCGGCACTCCACCGTTTCCGGCTGGTAGTCCGTATTTTTGCTGTCCATGTGGATGAATATATCATTCCACGGTACATCCAGCATCCGCAACAGGGTCAGAAGCATCTCATCACATTTATGTGCTTCTATCAGGTACGCCTGTTTTTCTCTTGTTTCCATCGCTTTCTCCTCTTACTTCTGCGCCGCATTTTTATTTTATTATAACAGAACCCTCTTTAAAAACAATCCCACCACCCCTTTTTACAGCACAAAGCCGCCGCATTCCCTTGCAGAGGGAGAGCGGCGGCTTTGTTTGGGTATGGAGAAAATGGAGGAGGTCTCAAAGTTTATCCGCGGAAAGCAGCGGTATATACCGCCACCACCTCGTCGCGGGTGGGGGTGATCTGGTTGGTGGACATGCAGGTGTCGTGCAGGGCAAGCTCTGCCAGCGCGGCAAAATCTGCAGGGTCCACCTTGTTCAGCTGCGCAAGGTTTGCGGGGATGCCCACCCCTGCACTGAACTGACGGACAAACTGGATCACTGCCGGTGCGGCAGTGTCCGGGGTAAAAGTGCCCTGCAGGCCCATGGCAGCGGCAATGGTCATGAACCGCTCCCGACACACCGGGCTGCGGCTGTTGAAGGCCAGCACGTAGGGCAGCAGCACCGCATTGCACACACCGTGGGGCAGGTTGTAGTGTCCGCCCAGCGCGTGTGCCATCGCATGCACCATGCCAAGGCCCGCGTTGGAGAAAGCCATGCCTGCCACATTTTCGGCGTAGGCCATCATGGTGCGGGCGGCTTCATCCTGACCGTTGGCAACGGCCCGGGGCAGGTTCTGCACGATCGCCTGCATGGCCCAGTAGGCATCCTTGTCCGTGAGCGGGTTGGCGTTTTTGGAAAGCGCCGCCTCGATGGCGTGGGTCAGCGCGTCCATGCCGGTGGCTGCGGTGAGCTTGGGCGGCATGGAGGACATGAAGTCGGTGTCGTTCACCGCAATGCTGACCATGCAGTTGGGGTCCACCATGGCCATTTTGCTGTGGCGGACAGGGTCGGTGACGATGTAGAAGGAGGTGCACTCGCTGCCGGTACCGGCGGTGGTGTTCACCGCCACGATGGGCAGGCCGGGCTTGGAGGACTTGTTCTCGCCCTCGTACTGTTCCACGGTACCGCCGCAGGCCACCACGATGCTGGCTGCCTTAGCGGTATCGATGGCGCTGCCGCCGCCCAGAGCCACCAGCAGCTGCACCTGCAGGGTACGGGCTGCGGCAATGCAGTCGTTCACCACCTGTACGGTGGGGTTGGGCTGCACATTGTAGTACACGGCGTACTCCACACCGGCATCGGACAGTACCTGACCGACCCGGGCAGCGGCACCGGAATCATAGAGAAAGCGGTCCGTCACCAGCAAAGCACGGCGGATGCCCATCTTCTGAAGCTCCGGTCCCAGAAGACGGATGGCACCCTTGCCAAAAAAGCTGGTCTTGACGGCGTTGATGCGTTCTGCCATGTGTTCACCCTCCGCTTACTGTGCCTGACCGCAGACGATCTGCACCGGGTCCCAAATGGAACAGGACGAGGAGGAATAGACGAAATCCACCTGACCCAGTGCTTCCACGGTCATGCCAGCGCGGATGGCAACGGCAATGGCGTTGATGCGGGCCGAAACATTCTTTTCTCCCCATGCCTGCGCACCCAGCACCTGACGGGTATTGGCCTCATACACCAGCTTGATGGTGATGCGGTGGGGGTTCGGGCAGATGCCCGGACGGTCGGTGCCGGTGGCCATTGCACTCTTGACCCGCAGACCGGCCTTGCGGGCCTCGGTCTCGGTCAGGCCGGTGCGGGCGATCTCCAGATCCGCCACCTTCAGGCTGCTGGTGCGCAGAGAGCCGTCGCGGCAGGCTGCGCAGTCGCCCACGGCATAGATATTGGGCACACTGGTGGCAAGGTCGGCACCAATGAGCACAGCGCCATTGGGTGCCAGTTGCGCCCCGGTACCGGCCAGCAGGCCGGTGTTGGGGGTAACGCCGATGGCTACCACGCAAAGGTCACAGGGGTAGGTGCCGCGGTTGGTCTGCACCTGCTCCACGAAGGTACGACCCGGGAAGGAGCGCACCTGCTCGCCCAGATTGAACTGCACGCCCTGCGCTTCCAGCTCCTTCTGGATCAGCTTGCTCACCTCAGGGTCAAACTGGGGCAAAAGCTGCTGCTCTTTTTCAATGATACGCACATTGCGGCCCAGCTTGAGGAAGGACTTTGCGATTTCCAAACCGGCCCAGCTGCCGCCCAGGATCACGATGTCCCGCACATAGGGGGTGCGGACGAACTCCTTGAGGAAGATCAGATCTTCCACGGTCTTGAGGGTCTGCACGCCCACGCGGTCACTGCCGGGCACCTGCGGCACACGGTTGGAAGAACCGGTGGCCAGCACCAGCTTGTCGTAGTGGTCTTCAAACACGCGTCCGGTGGCAAGATCACATACCGTCACCTTGCGGGCGGCTGCGTCGATGCCGCGCACCTCATGGCGCAGATGTGCGGTGATGCCCTGCGCGTTCAGCTCAGTCTCCTTGGCCTGAATGGCCTTGTTCAGGCTATCCAGATCCTCGCACAGGTAATGGGGCAGGCCGCCGGTGCCGCAGGAGTAGAAGCCGCCTTTTTCGTAGACGGTGATCTGCGCTCCGCGCTGGGCGGCGGCAAGTCTGGCGGCGGCCGAAACCCCGGCGGCAATGCTGCCGATGATAATAATTTTCATTGTTTAAGCCTCACGATCCCGCCGGGAGGAAGCCCCTCTCTGCGGCAAAACTTGCAGGGTGTTACTTACTCAGGGTGGGAGGATTGTCCACGATGCCCACGATGAAAGCATCAATGGGCGACGGATGGTCCAGACCATGCTGGGTGGTCTCGTCGGTGGTGACCAGAACCATCTCGCCTACACCCGCGCCGATGTTGTCGCCCGCCACGATGGTATCCTTTTTGGAGCCGAACACCGGCTCCACCAGCAGGAACTTATAGCCTACAAGCTCCGGCATTTTGCGGGTGGCGACAACGGTCCCCTTGACGATCCCTAAAATCATAGCTTACTCCTCTTTGCCCAGCACGGTGACCAGCTGCCCCTGCTTGAGCAGGAAGGCATTGCCGTCATCCGTGTCGATGTGAAAATCCAGTGCACATTTGTCGTTTGCGCGGATCAGCACCCCGCCCATCACGCCCGGCTTGGGGCCGTCGATCTTTACCTGCACGCGGTCGCCGTCGGCAAGGCCGAAGGCCGCTGCCTGTGCGGGAGTCATGTGGATGTGGCGGTCAGCGATCATCACGCCCTCCGGCACGGTCAGGGTGCCATTGGGGCCGCGCAGGGTCACGCCCGGCGTGCCCTTTGTATCCCCGCTGGAACGCACCGGCGCTTTGATGCCGATGTTGCGGCAGTCGGTCTGCGCCAGCTCGATCTGAGTGGCACTGCGCTCCGGGCCAAGGATGCGGACATGCTTCAGTTCGCCCTTGGGGCCGATGATGTCCAGACATTCCTCGCAGGCAAACTGGCCGGGCTGGCTCAGCGCCTTTTTGGGGGTGAGCTGGTAGCCATAGCCGAACAGCTTGTCCACATCATCGCGGGTAAGGTGGATGTGCCGCACCGAGATGCCTACCGGCACCTGACGGCTGCGCTTTTGCAGCTCTGCCTGCACGGCCTGCGTGATCAGGAGCAGCAGCTGTTCCTGACTGATGTCATGGTAAACCAAGGCACAGCGCTCCTTTCTTATGCAGCGTCAGCGCAGGGCTCAGCGCAGCTCAGGCATGCACTCGGACACGCTTGCGTGCGGGCGGGGAATGACCAGTGCGCTGACCACTTCGCCAATGCGGGAAGCAGCGGTCTGGCCTGCCTCAACAGCAGCCTTCACAGCGCCAACGTCGCCCTGCACGAACACGGTAACAAGGCCTGCGCCGATCTTCTCCTGACCCACCAGAGAGACATCTGCGCTCTTCAGCATGGCATCGGCTGCCTCGATGGAAGCGGTCAGGCCGTTGGTCTCGATCATGCCCAGAGCGGCATCCAGCGGCACCTGCTCGCCTGCGGGCAGGCCGGACTTGCCGGTCGCGGGGCCCTTGGCGGGCATGATGCGGGCCAGATCTGCGTGAGGACGTGCAATGACGTTAACACAGAACAGCTCACCCACGCGGGAAGCAGCCTCTTCGCCAGCCTCGGTAGCAGCCTTGACAGCGCCCACCTCGCCGGTAACGATCACGGTGGTCAGACCGGCACCGATGGTGTCGGAACCAATGAACTCAACGTCAGCAGCCTTCAGCATTGCATCGGTAGCGTCGATGTTGCCAACCAGACCCTTCGTCTCGATAAAACCCAGAGCTTTCATAAGTTGTTCCTCCTGTCAGAACACTGAAAAAATTGTATGTGATGGTTTCGTCCTTCAAAAACTCAGATGATGCGCAGCCCGCCCTCGGCCAGCATGCAGCGGCGGCGGCGGCAGAAACTCTTTGCGCAGGTGATGCCCTCGCCGGTGGGGCCGGCAATGGTCATGGTGCAGTGGCCCTCGCCGCCAATGCCAACACCGGCCTTGGTGGCGCTGTTCTTTACGTAGATGGTGGTCTCAATGACCCGGGCAAAGCGGGTCATGTGGTCCACATCCTTGGAGAAGATGGAAGCGGTGTGGCGGTTGCCGTGCTCAGCGACCACGGCATCTTCTACCGCCTGTTCAAAGCTCTGGCAGCGCACGATGGGCAGCACCGGCATCATCTGCTCCACCAGCACGAACGGATGGTCGGCAGGCACCTCGCAGATGGCAAGGCGGCAAGTATCCGGCACATGCACGCCGATGGTCTCCAGAATGCGGGCGGCATCCTTGCCCACCCACTTTTTGTTCACCTCGTGGCCGCCGCCCTTCTTGGGCTGCAGCACGATGTTCACCAGCTGTTCGGTCTGGGCCTTGTTCAGCAGGTAGGCACCCTGCTTCTGCAGCTCGTGCAGCAGGCCGTCGTAGGCGGTGTTCACGGCGAACACTTCCTTCTCTGCAAAGCAGAGGATGTTGTTATCGAACGAAGCGCCTTCGTAGATCTTGCGGCCTGCCAGCTCGATGTCTGCGGTCTCGTCCACGATGACGGGCGGGTTGCCTGCACCGGCACCGATGCACTTTTTGCCGCTGCGCAGCAGGGCGTTCACCATGCCCATGCCACCGGTGCCTGCCATCAGGCGGATCTTGGGGTTTGCGGCCATCTTGTCCACATTCTCCATGGTCGGCTCTCGGGTCATGGTAATGAGGTTTGCAGGGCCGCCCGCCTCGATGATGGCGGTATTCAGCGCCTGCAGGCAGTCGGCAGACACCCGCTTTGCGCGGGGGTGCACGTTGAACACCACGGTGTTGCCGCCTGCGATCATGCTGATGGTGTTGTTGATGATGGTCTCGGTAGGGTTGGTGGTGGGGGTGATGGAGCAGATCACACCAAAGGGTGCGTACTCTTCCAGCATCAGGCCCGCGTCACCGCTCTTGGCTTCGGTGGTCAGGCATTCGGGGCCGGGGGTCTTGTTGATGACGGCCAGATGTTTTTCCACCTTGTCCTCATAGCGGCCCATGCCGGTCTCTTCCACGATCTTGTGGCACCACTCCTCCACATGTGCGCGGGCACAGCGGCGGATGGCTTCAATGATGCGCTGGCGGTCCTCGATCTTGTAGTTGGCCGCCCAGTCGCGCTGGGCTTTCCATGCAGCCTCCACTGCGTCGTCTACGTTCTCGAACACGCCGCGGTCGCCTGCTGCACCGCCGGGTGCAGCGGTATAGGCTGCAGGGGCGGCGCTTGTCTGTGCACCGCCCATACCGGCAAGCACCTGCTTGACGATCGCTTCAATTTCCTGCGAACTGATATCCATGGTTTTCGTTCCTTTCCGTAAAGGTCATATCCGTTGGATCAAACGAAACTTTTTGTTATTGAAAGCTCTTCAGCGTCCGGCGGATGACCTCGGCCATTGCGGCATCGCGGGCATTTGCGGACTTTGGTGCGGCCGGGGCCGCTTCCATTGCAGGGACTGCCGCAGGCTGTGCGGCGGGCACCGGGGCAGGGGCAGGAGCCGCCTGCTGTTTGGGCAGGGTGGGCAGCGCCATGCCCGGCTGGATCAGCCCGGTAACGCCCGGCAGGCTCACCGGCTGGGCAGACTGTGCGGAGGGTACTGCCATTGCCACAGGCTGTGCAGCGGGCTGAGCCATGGGCTGCACGGCAGGTGCGCCGCACTTGCTGCAGCCGGTGCAGTGACCGCCGCAGCTGCCGCATTTGGAGCAGCCTGCGCAGCCCAGCTTTGCGGTGACGGCTGCGTAGTAATCCAGTGCTTCCACCAGATGGGCCGCATCTGCCGGGGTCTTGCCCCAGGTCAGGCAGCCGTCATTTTCCAGCAGGACAGCCTTATCGGTGCGGCACAACAGGCTGACAGCCTGTGCCTGCGCGTCCACGTTCTGGGCGGGCAGCAGCTGCACCCGTCCCAGCGCCCGCACTGCGGGGCTGAATGCTGCAGGCTGCACGGTCTGGCCCTGCATCCCCATCACAGCCGCGCAGGCCGGATAGGTGTGCATCACGCACTGGGCGTTCTCGTTTTCCTGATAGATTTTCAGATGGATGGGCAGGTCTTCGGGCAGGGGCTTGGGCTTTGCGCTGAGCATCGCCTTGCCATTCATATCCACGCGCACCAGCATATCCTGCGTGAGCGCGGCCTTGTCGGCACCGGCAACGGTCACCCACACGGCCTGCGGGCCGACGCGGACGCTCATGCTGCCGTCACCGGCCACCAGCCAGCCCTTGGCTTCCAGCCGACGGGCCATCTCGATGATGGCTTTTTTTGCCTCAAAGTCTGAGAGGTAAGTAACGCCTTGAATCACCATACGTTTCTTTCCTCCTTTTTAACGGCGCAGCGGCGGGATCTTGAGCATGGTGCGCACCTCGTCGGGAGTCATGGGCATCATGCCCTTGGACTTTACGATGTCCGACACCTTTGCGATCAGCGCTGCGTTGTTGTCCACATGGACACCCGGCGCGATCATGTCCGAATCCTCAAAGCCGATGCGCACGGTGGAAGCGCCCATATCCAGCGCAGTCTTGACCATTTCCCAGTCCTCGCGGTGGGCCTGCGTGTAGCCCCACAGGTAGTCGCCGTTGGGGAAGTTCTCTTCCAGCGCCTGGATCATGTGGCGCAGGGCCGGCACCGTGGCAGGCATCTCGCCGCCATGGCCGAACACCAGTGCAAACAGGATGGGTTTTACAAAGTGGAACTTGTCGTTCAGTTCCCGCACGGTGTTGATCATGCCCAGCTCAAAGACCTCGGTCTCCGGGATCTTCTTGTTGTCCATGATGGTCTTGACGCAGTACTCCACATCCTTGATGGGGTTCTGGTACACCGAGGTGCCCAGATTCACCGAGCCGACATTCAGGCTGTTGGCTTCCACCCAGGAGGGGTAGCAGGGCTGCACACGTTCCTCAATGGTCAGGTTGGACACGCCGCCGGTGGAGATCTCCACCACGATGTCGCACATCTCGCGGATGTAGGCCACCGTTTCTTCCAGCAGGCTCAGATCCGGGGTGAGGTTGCCGTTCAGGTCGCGGCAGTGCAGGTGCACCATGGACGCGCCGTTTTTGTAGCACTCATACACATCCCGGGCAATGGCCCGCGGATTGATGAGAATGTCTGTGGCCGCAACGGGGGCCACGGAGATCATGATTTTTTTCATTGGATGAACACTCCTTGCATATCGCATTGGAGAAGCTTAACAAAGGATGCTAACGTCATTTTAGCGCAAACATCCCATCTTGTAAACTCACAGTCCCCTGCCCGCCTTTTACGGCAGGCAGGAGGCCTGTATGCTTACTTCTTCCAGAAGATGTAGTGATCCTGCACTGTAGCGGCGATCTCGTCCACCTGCCTGCGCTCGATCACGCTGAGCAGCTGGCGGTGCAGCTCTACGAACCGCTCGATCTCCTCTTCGCCCTTGGCCAGCACCTTGCGGGTGGTCTCCAGACGGCTGGGCAGCGTCAGCCGGGTGATATACTCGGTGATGGTGGCCAGCATGGGGTTCTGGGCCGCATTGGCGATCTGGGTGTGGAACCGGCTGTCCAGCTCCAGCACCTTGTCCACCGAAGGCTCCGGCGAGTGCATTTCGGCAGAAAGCTCGCCGAAGGTGCGGTACAGGTCCGGCAGAAAGGATGTGATATCATTGCGCTGAATGATAATATTCAGCGTACCGATATCGATGACGGAGCGCAGTTCCACAAATTCCTGCCAGCTGTTCTTCTGCAGGATGATGCTGTACAGCATCGGGTCCAGCATCTTCTGGTTGTAGTTTTCGCTCACAAAGGTGCCGTCGGCACGCTTGATGTACAGGATGCCGTAGGCCTGCAGCTTTTTCACAGCTTCCCGCACCGAGTTGCGGCCCGCGCCGAACTGCTTGCACAGTTCCATTTCGGTAGGCAGCTTGTCGCCCGGATGCAGGGTGCCGTCGATGATCTGGGAGATGATCCCATCCATGACCTGATCGACTACAGACTTTACCGCATTCTTCTGTTTTTCAGGATGTTCCATTGACATAGTTCCGCCTCCAAATCCGGTTTGGTGGATATTCGGGGTCGTTCAACGTGGAACGTTCTGGGGCAGAAAGCCTCCAAACATCACATGTTGAACTTTCACCACTATTTTACCATATCTGAAAAGCGGACGCAACGGTTACGCCATCAAATAGGTGGGCAGCAGGATCAGCTGAGGGAAGGCGACCATCAGGGCAATGCAGACGAAGGTGGCCGCAATAAACGGCACCAATGTGGGGAACACTTCACCAACAGTCGTATCCATCAGGTCGCAGGCAACGTAGATACACATGCCCACCGGGGGAGTGACCAGACCAATGCCGATGACCACGGTGATCAGAACGCTGAGCACGATGGGGTTGATGCCCACGCCCAGAGCAATGGGATACAGGATGGGCATGAACAAGGTCAGCGTTGCAATGGACTCCATGAACATGGTGACGATGAAGAAGATCAGCAGGATCATGATGAGGATGACGGTGGGGTTGGTGGAGAAGCCCAGCATGGTCTTGGCCACCCACTTGTCAAAGCCTGCGGTGGTCAGCATGACGGTGTACAGCTTTGCAGCGCCGATAACGATGAAGATACGGCCGCTGGTGCGGACGGTCTCTGCAAAGGCAAACTTGATGTCCTCCCACTTGAGTTCGCGGTAGATGATGCCGCCGGCAAACAGACCGTAAACAACAGCGATCACGCCTGCCTCGGTGGGGCTGACGATACCCATGGTAATGGTGCCCACGATGATGATAGGCATGAGCAGGGCGGGCCAGCTCTCCCACAGGCCGTGCAGCACAGGGCCGATGGTGAAGTGACCGGGCTCCTTGGGCACGCCTTCTTTCTTAGCGAGGAAGTAGCTGACGATCATCTGTGCCAGACCGCACAGGATGCCGGGGATGATGCCGCCGAGGAACAGCTTACCGGTGGAGATGCCGCAGATACCGGCAATGACCACCATGGGGATGGACGGAGGAATGATGATGCCGATGGTGGAGGAAATGGCGGTAACGGCAACGGTAAAGTTCTTGGAGTAGCCCTTGCGGATCATTTCCGGCATGAACATGCCGGAAACACCAGCGGTATCGGCAACAGCAGAACCGGAGATGCCCGCAAAGATCATGCTGGAAAGCACGTTCACGTGAGCCAGACCGCCGTAGATGTGGCCGACGATGGAGTAGCAGAAGTCCATCAGGCGCTTGGAAATACCGCCCTTGGACATGGTGAAACCGGCAAAGGTGTACAGAGGGATGGCCAGCAGTGCAAAGCTGTTCATGCCCTCAAACATTCGCTGGGCAATGGTGACGGTGCTGCCGCCGCCCAGGAACAGGATGCCGCCCATGGCGGACAGGCCCAGACTCATGGCGATGGGCACGCCCAGAAACAGCAGAACAAAGAATGAGATCAGCAGCCATGCGATCATTTGGATTTGCCCCCTTCCGGTTTTGCGGTCAGTTCAACGATCAGGTTGAGAACGGCGGACAGGATGCACAGCACACCGGCAATGGGGAAGATGGTGTACACCTGACCCATGGTGAACTGCGGCATGGTGGAAACGGCCTGCTTTGCGCGGGTGCACAGCTGGTAGCCGCCGTAAGTGACCATGACGTAGAACAGGATGATGAACACATCACGGATGATGACAACGATCTTTTTGCCCAGCGGAGTCTTACCGAGGATGGAATCCACCACCTCCACGCGGAGGTTGGTGCCCATGGCGTTGATGCCAATGCAGGCAATGAGCATGGACCAGACGTTCAGATACTGGCTGCTCTCCATGTACCACTTGAAGCCGCCGATGCCGGGGATCAGGCGCAGCACAACGTTTGCGAACAGAATTACCATCATAGCCGCGCACAGAATGGCGGAAATGAGGGTGGTGATCTTGTCCAGAGTGGTTTGCAGTTTTTTCACAGTACAAACTCCTTTCCAAGTGCGATTCAGATAAAATGCAAAGGGACGAAGGGCACGCCCCTCGTCCCTTTGCTTCGGTTTTATTTCAAGGTTTTCTGGTCAGTGATCTCAGCGGGCTTCTTTCCATGCCTTCAGCTGATCCAGCAGGTCGCCGTAGGTATCAGCGTTGTCGGTCAGGACCTTTTCGGTCGCAGCTGCAAACGGAGCCAGTTCCGGGCTGTTGATCTTCATGCCCTTCTCTTCCAGAGCGGAGACCAAATCGTTGGTCTGCTGCTCGTTCAGCTCACGGTCGTAATCGGCAGATGCCTTTGCAGCGTCGGAAACGATCTGCTGCTGGTCAGCGCTCAGCTTGTTCCAGCTGCTCTCGGCAATGGTAAAGCACATGCCGGAGTAGATGTGGTTGGTGATGCTCAGGTACTCCTGAACCTCGAACAGGTTGTTGTTGTAGATAACGGGGATGGGGTTCTCCTGTGCATCGTAGGTCTTCTGCTGCAGAGCCTGATACAGCTCAGAGAAGCTCAGCGGCTGGGGGTTGGCACCCAGAGCGGTCATGGTAGCCATGATGACGGGGTTCTCGGGGGTGCGGATCAGCAGACCGTTCATGTCGGCAGGGCTGTTGATGGGGCCCTTGGAGTTGGTCACGCAGCGGAAGCCGTTGCAGTAGTGGGCCAGCACACGCATATTCTGGCTCAGCAGGCCTTCCTCAGCGGCAGCCTCGATGTCGCTGTCCATGAATGCCCATGCATCGTCGAAGGTCTCGAACTGGAACGGCAGTGCGGAAATGCCCATCTTTGCATCGTAGGTGGCAAAGTTGGAAGCGTCGGTGATGATGATATCCACCGTGCCGGAATCCAGAGCGATAGAGTTGATCAGGTCAGCATCGCCGCCCAGCTGGCCGGAGGGGTACAGCTGAACTTCCACAGCGCCGCCGGTCTTTTCGGCAACTTCTTCTGCAAACTGCTTTGCGCCCTTTGCACGGGGGTCTTCTTCGTTGGTGGAGAAGCCCAGCTTCAGGGTGACAGCCGAGCCGGAAGCGGCAGCGGAAGAACCGGTGGAAGCTGCAGTAGAGGCAGTGGAAGCAGCAGTGCTGGTGCCTGAGCCGCCGCAGGCAGCCAGACCCAGAGCAGCAGCGGAAATGCCAGCCACCTTCAGGAAGTCACGACGGGAAATCATCTTTTTCATAAGAATTCTCCTTCAAAAAATATCTTCTCCTGAGCCGTTCTCGTGCTCCGGCTCTTGTTCCTTTTTTAAATGGTGCCTTTCTTTTCCAGCGCCTTTTTCAGCTCGGCTGCACCAAAGCGGGGGCTGCTGAGAACCACCTTGCCAAACTTATCGGCGATATACTGTTCGCAGTAGGCCATGCTGCCCTGTGCAAACACGATCACGTCTACCTTGTCGGCAATGGTTCCGGCCATCTCGGTCATGCGGGCCTTGAACTGGTCCTGATCCAGACCGAATGCACCGTCCACCAGACAGTCCACCAGCTCCACGTGTCTGTTGCACTCGCGGGCCATGCGCAGGATGGTGCCCTTGGTGGGTTCCAGCGTGGTGGGCAGGGTAGCCATCACGCCGATGCGCTGGCCCTTGCGGACAGCCTCGCGGCACATCTCCTCGTCCACGCGGACGATAGGCACACCAATGTACTTTGCCACGTCCTGTGCACTGTCGGCAACCTCGCCCACGCTGCTGCACAGGTTCAGCATGGCATCCACGCCTTCCTCAGCGGCTTTCATGTACATGCCGATCAGGCGTGCTGCCGGTGCAGTGGTCACATAGCCTGCCGCGCGGACATCTGCCAGAATGCTGGGGTCCTGCAGGCTGTACAGCTCCACATCATCGCCCAGCTGCTTTTTGACCTCCTGCTCCACCAGTTCGATCAGTTCCGGGGTGGTGCTGGTATAGATCAGACCTACCTTCATAACGGAAAAGCCTCCTTTTGTTTTTCGTGTTCTCGTGCCGGACAAGCCCGCAGCAAAGGCTCTTTGCTACATCCTACCTTTAGTTCAATCTCAACAGCTTGTCCGTCTTTACATCCTACCATTAGATTACTCTTCGGTCCGCAAAAAGTAAATTGGCGAATAGCCGATATTTCGGGCCGGTTTTGGTCGTTCTGCACAAATGTGGGATGCAAGTGGTGAAAAATCCACTTCTTTCTGGACATCATCCCATCTTGCGGCGTATAATACCCTTAAAGAAAAAGACAGGGAAGGAGCCACCGGAACATGAATCCGTTTCAAAGTGATAACATCTGGAAAAAGAAGGCCCGGCAGGGCAAGGCGCAGCAGCATCCGCTCACGCCGCAGCAGGAGTGGCAAAAGCAGGTGAACAGCAGCAGCCTGTGGCTGGGCGGCGGCGTGGTGCTGCTGGCACTGTATCTGGCCGCTGTCCGCGCCGGCACCGTGGCGCTGGACGCAAGCGCCGTCGTGCTGATCGTGGTGGTGGGCTGCTTCTGCGTATACACTGCCGCATCCCTCGGCAGGCTGATGAAGAACAAGCCGGAGGAAAAGGCAGCAAAGAAGAAAAAGAAAGCCAAAAAAGAGTGATCGTTCATTTAAAGTGGCTCCGCGTGCGCTGCGCCATAAACAGCGGAATTATTATTTTTGTATATTGCAAAGCCGGAATGACTGCGGTCATTCCGGCTTTGCTTTTTCACGGGAAGGGGTCGTAACAGGTAGTGGCATTTGCTTCGCAAACCGGTCTGCGGCTCAAAAGTCCCACTGGGACTTTCATGCCCTGCGGGCACCGCCGTCCTTTCTGGTTCTCTTTTGGCGCGCAAAAGAGAACGTATCCGGCGGCAATGCATTTTATAAAAGCCATACAAACCTGCCCCACACGAATACCTACTGCACAAGAAGCAGCTTATCTTCGTGAAAAAGCAAAACAGCCAGACCCGCGGAACTTGTCGGGGCAAGGCCCCTCCATCTTGCTCCCGCAAGAACGTTCTGCCGCTTGAAAGCCCCACTGGGGCTTTCATTGCTGCGCAACCGCGGTCTGGCTGTTTTGCAATCATGATAATTTTTCCGCTGAATATGCCCAGAGCGAAGCGGAGGGCATTCTAAATCATCAGAGTGTCAGCCCAGTAAAATTTCCACCGCTTCCCGCAGGGTGGACACTTCGCCCACATTGCCCGGGAAGATGATGTACGGCGTGCCGGGGAACAGGCTTTCGGCACCGGTCTGCCATACCGGGATGCCCGGCCGGATCTGGCCCAGCACCTTGGCGCATTTCACGCGCAGGGCCTTCACGCCCACGTCGCTGCTGGTGATGCCGCCCTTTGCCACCACAAAAGCCGGGGAAGCGGTCAGCCTGCCCACGCAGCTTTGCAGTGCATCGCTGATGGCAACGCTGCGCACGAGAGCCGCTTCCGGGGTGTCGTCCGGCAGGGTGAGCACCACGCGCTTTGTGGACACGCAGCAGGTGATGCCCTTTGCGATCTGCTGTGAGCAGTGGGCCACGATGGCGGCTGCTTCCTTTTCCAGCTCGCCCGGCACCAGCACCTTGTCGCTGTCCATCTCAATAAACTCGATGCCCTGTACTTTTTTCAGTTCTTCCAGCTGGGCAGTGGTCTTTTTGGTGTGGCTGCCCACCACGATGATGCCGCCTGCCTTGCTTTCCTGCGTGACCATCTTTTCCCGGGTGAGCAGCGGCTGGTCGGAAATATTGCCGATAGCCTTGACCAGTGCGGCCGCACTGCGGATGGTGAAGTGACGGCCCTTTGCCATGGCGCGGTACAGTGCCACTGCAAACACCTTCACATCGCAGTCCGCCACTGCGTTCACGATCACATGGCCGTAATCGTGCACCGCCAGCAGCTGGGCCTCGATGCCGTCAAAGTCCATGGCGCGCAGGCTTTCCAGCGAGATGCAGGTCACGTCTCCTGCACGGACTTTGCCGCCGGTTTTTTCCTCAATGTATTCGCACAGGTTGCTGGCGTGGTAGCCAAAGGTCTCGTCCTTGGCAAATTCGGTCTGGCCGCAGGGCACAAGCTCTGCGCCGTAGCGCACATAATGCACATTGTCCAGTGTAAAGCGTCCGCCCTCGCGGAAGTAGGGGCACAGGATGTCGCCATCCATTTTGTAACCGTTCTCAGCCTCCGTCACCTCGCGCAGCAGGTCGGTCTCCAGCGGGTAGTGGCCGCGCAGGGTGGAGTCGCCGCGGCTGATGATAAGGTAGTCCATGCCGAACTCGCGGGCCACCTTGGCGGTGTTCTCCGCGATCTCGCGGTGGGCCTTGGTGGTCTCGGCCACGGTAAAGCCGCGGCTGTTGGTCAGAATAAAGAAGAGCTTTTCCGGCGCAGCAAAGCCCTTGCGCAGGCTTTCTACCGTCCAATCTGTATAAACATAGATATCATGTACCGTCTGTACGCCGGTAGGGTCGTCGTCCAGCACAATGATCTTGCGGTTGCTGGCGGCAGCTTCGGCGGCAAGGGCGGCGTTCAGTTTTTCCTCATCCACCTGCGGAAAATTGGCCAGAACATCGGCACTGCGGATCTGTTCCATCTGAAGCTCCTCCTTTATTCGTACAGCACCTGTGCGATCAGCACCAGCGGCTCGTCGCCCAGGCAGGCGATCTGGTGGGTGTCGCCGGGCATGGCGGCAATGATGTCGCCCTTCTCCAAGATCTGCTCCTCGCCGTTGATGATGTGGACAGCGCGGCCGGAGACGATGACCATGCTTTCCATCTCGTGCTCATGCGTGTGCCTGCCAATGGTCACGCCCGGTGCCAGCGTGTGGCGCACGTAGGCGCGGCCCTTGCCCAGCATTTCGGCAGGCGCATCCAGCAGGCGTTCCATCATCACGGTGCCCTCGCCGCCCATGCAATTGGGGATCGGAGTGGGTTTCATCTCAGAAGCTTTCTTATACAACATCCCATGTTCCACCTTTCAAGTCATCTGCAGCAGCATACGGCAGAGTGTTTTTAAACATCCTACCTTTCAAGTCAAGTCCATTATACATGAGCGCAAGCGGAATAGCAAGATTTTTTCCTGAAAAGCTGTTCAATTTTGTGCAATGCGTTTTGTGCAATCTGGCTGATATCCCGCCGTTCCTGCCCCGCAGGCATACAAAAAAGCTTCCCCGCCGCAGGCACGCAGCCCACGAAAAGGGAAGCTTTTGTCTGATTCAATTTCGGGTGCATCTGACGGAAGTAGTACACCGCAGCATAACACTCCGCTTTCCTTTTTTCGGATCCCGAAATAAATTGGAACTCTGCACATGTTCAAGCTGCAGTTTTTGTGTTTTTTTCAGAGAATCCGTTTTTTGTTGCCGGAGCAGCGTTTCTTTTGTATAATGGCAGTGATGGAAGGCCGATGCCTTTTGCAGATTTTTGATCACGACGTTTCAAAAGCGAGGTGTACTGATTATGGAATGGGCAAAATTGCTGTCAACTGAAAAGCTTTCTTCTGAACCTCCTGAGCCCGATTCGTTCAAGGAGTATCCCATCAATGCATTTGAAAAGGACTACAGCCGGATCGTTTCCAGCGCTGCATTCCGCAGGCTGCAGGATAAAACGCAGGTGTTTCCTCTGGACAAGAGTGATTTCATCCGAACCCGCCTGACGCACTCGATCGAAGTCTCCACGATTGCCCGGCAGCTTGGCATCATGATCTCCAAAAACACAACACAGTACAAGCCAACTGATATTTCCGTGCCGGAGGATGCCGAAGCCATCGCATCGGTCCTGCTCTGCGCCGGCCTTTTGCACGACCTCGGCAATCCGCCCTTCGGGCATTTCGGCGAGACCGTGATCGGTGACTGGTTCAAAGAGAACCTCGACCATGTAAAATACAAAGGACAGCCCCTTCGCAGCTGGTTATCCAAGCAGATGATCGCTGATCTGGAAAATTTTGAGGGCAATGCACAGGCGCTGCGGATCCTGCTGAAAGCAAAACACGGTTCCAGCCTCAATCTGTCCAAAGCGATCATCAGCACGCTGGTAAAATACCCCACCGACTCCTGCTCCGTTGATAAAGGCAGTGCGGATATCCGAAAGCACAAACTCGGCTTCTTCGCTGCAGAACAGGAGACTTTTGAGCAGATCTCGGAAGCGGTTGGGACCACCACTCCCGACAAAGGCATCGTGCGCCATCCGCTGACCTACCTGCTGGAAGCGGCCGACGACATTGCATACTCTACTGCCGATCTGGAAGATGCCTTTAAAAAGGGCCTGTTCACCCTTGACCAGTTCATTGAATATTACACAAATTCTTATGACCATTCAAAGATCGTTCCCCGCAGAAGCCCTGAGTACTTCTCCGATGAGCGGATCCAAGAACTTTCCAAGCAGCGCGGTGCAGACCACACCCCAGAAAACGACAGCACTGCATTTAAAAAATGGCTCACCCAAACGCGTCAGTGGCTGATGTATGTAGCCATCTACCGTTTTTCCTGCAAATATAAAGAGATCATGGCCGGAACCTACTGCGGTGATCTGTTTGAAGGAACCAATCACGCCATCACCATTGACATCCTGAAAGGGGCCATGCGGAAATTCGCCTTCGATACGTCCGGTATCCTGAAACTGGAGCTGTCCGGACAGGTCATTCTCGATTTTCTGCTGGATCATTTTGTTCCCGCCGTGCTGTACTATGACTCTGCATACTGCACCGACGGGCAGGCACCTTCCAAGGCCGACAAAAAGCTTCTCGCCATCTTCTCCGGCAATTACAAACAGGATTACCAAAACGCCCGAACCGGCACGGAACCTTTTGACTTGTACCTCCGGCTGCTGATGGTCACCGACTATATCAGCGGCATGACAGATTCCTATGCCCGCACGCTGTACCGCGAGCTTAGCGGTATTGAATAACGCTGCCCTGTTCAGATCCCACGTGCCCGGTTCGTCTGCCGCTTATGGGCTACGGCATGATCGTTCAAAAACTGCTGATACATCACTCTGGAAGCCTCGCACAACTTCAAATCAGGTGCCAGCTTTTTTACGAAGACACTGCTTGCGAATGCGAACGCCTTTTCGAATTGCAAAATGATTTTTCGGTTGCTATACTGGGCTTATCGAAAATTTTCGGGAGGATGCTGCAATGACCGCACATATAATGCAAATCGGGAACAGACCTTGCCGCATTTACGGCGAAGCCCATGCAGAATACCTACTGCTCCAAATGACAGGCGAACATGAGCTGCAAAGCATGGAAAGCGAGATTGCCGCTATTGCACAGAGTGCGCACCACTTTTTGTTTGCGGCCATCCCGGTGGAAAGCTGGAACGATGCACTTTCCCCGTGGGAAGCCCCTGCTGTGTGGGGAAAGCAAGGATTTGGTGGCAAGGCTACGGAAACCCTGTGCTTTCTGACAGAGCAGGTCATTCCCACACTGAAGCAGCAGTATCCTCTCCCGGAAAATGTCAAAATCATTCTGGGTGGCTACTCGCTGGCCGGGCTGTTTGCATTGTGGGCATCCACCCAGACTGATCTGTTCTACGGTATCGCTGCCGCCTCGCCCTCTGTGTGGTTTCCGGGCTGGATGGAGTTTGAACAGCGGCACCCGATGCAGGCACAACGCGTTTATCTGAGCCTTGGCGACAAGGAAGAGCATACGAAAAACGCTGTCATGGCTGCGGTAGGTGATCACATCCGCACCCTGCACAGCCGACTTGCAGAGCGTGGCGCAGACTGCACCCTTGAATGGAACAGCGGCGGGCATTTCAAAGACGCCGACCTACGCACTGCGAAAGCCTTTCGGTGGATGATGGAGGAACACGCATGACCATTTTGATCGATGCAGATGGCTGCCCGGTGGTGGACCTGACTTTGCAGATTGCAAAGCGGTTCGGCATCTCGGTCATCATCCTGTGCGACACCTCTCACCAAATCGAGCGGGAAGGTGCGCAGACGCTGGCGTTCGATAAAGGGGCAGACAGCGTAGACTTTGCCCTCGTCAACCGGGTAAAGCCGGGGGATGTGGTCGTAACACAGGACTACGGGCTGGCGAGTATGTGCCTTGCCAAGCGCGCACGGGTGCTGAACCAGAACGGGCTGGAGTACACCGCCGACAACATGGAAGCTCTCATGCTGCGGCGTTATGAAAACAAAAAGCTCCTCCGTGCCGGAAAGCACCCCAAGGGGAGCCCAAAGCGGACGAAAGAGCAGGATGAAGCATTTGTCACCACACTGACAGATATTTTAGCGAGCATCTGATTTTCTGAACGGAACACCGGCGAATTTTTTTCGCGTCACATTCTCTGTAAGTGAAACCCGTCAGAACAAAGCACCTCTCCACTGCATGAAATCATTGAGATACCGCCGCTTTATCCTCTGGCCACGATCTTCTGAGCGCCGCATAGGAAATAAGGAAGTTTGCAAGCCAACCTGCCGGGACTGCAAGCCAAACAAAAGCAATGCCAAAACGCGGTGCACAAATCAAAGCAACAGACAAGCGGATTGCAAGGTTTACCATATTTGCAATAAGAAACGGCCGCATGATTCCAAGTCCGCGAAGAACGCCATCCGTTGCCATCTTGATGCCCATGAAGATGAAAAAGTAACCAAGCCATCTCATATAATCACCGGACACCTGATAGGCCAACGCAGTTCCGTCTTTTCCCAAGAACAACGAGGAAATCTGTGTGTGCAGTGTTTCAATGACCACGAAAGCAAGAACTGCAAAGCATAGATCCAACACCAGTGCAGCATGATACCCTTTTTTGATACGCTCAATTTTCTTTGCGCCAAGATTCTGGGATACAAACGGCGAAACTGCATTGCCGATGGATACGAAGATCAGCGAAAAAACATTTTCTACCCGCATCGTTGCCGCATACCCGGCAAGTGCCTGTGTGCCGAAGGGATTTACCACTGCCTGCACGATCATCATACCGATAGACACTGTGGACTGCTGCAAAACCGATGGTACCGCAATGCGAAGCATGGAATACAGCTCCTGCCGGTCGAACCTGCTAAAGGAGCTCTTGTATTGCCGCATCCGAGACAGAAAGATCAAAAACGAAAACACGGCAGAAATTCCCTGTGCAATCAGGGTTGCAATAGCCGCACCGAACACACCGAGACCTAGCCCGGCTACCATCCAAAGATCCATTAAAATATTCAGGATGGACGAAAAAATCAGCAGTCCTAGCGGAATTTTGGATTCGCCGATTGAGGTGAACATGGTAGAAAGAATGTTATACATAAACAGAAACGGAAAGCCCACAAAATAGACCCGCAGATACAGTACTGCATCATCCAGTATGTCGGCAGGGGTTTGCAGTCCACTCATCATCGAGTTGGCGAAGAAAAAGCCAAAAACACCAAGGACTATACTTAGAAGCAAAAAGCTAATCAAGGAGGTTGACACGATTGTTTTCATTTTGCCATACTCCCTGGCTCCGAAATAACGGCTCACAAGCACACCGGCTCCGACACCGGCTCCCAGTGCCACACAAATGAACACATTGGTCAATGCTGCACATGCACCGACAGCTGCAAGTGCGGAAGAACCAACAAACTGGCCGACAATAATAGAGTCGGCCATATTGTATATTTGCTGAAAAAAACTTCCAAGAATCATTGGCATTGCAAAAACCGTCAACGCTTTGAGGGGCGTATCGGTTATCAAATACTCATCTTTCGACATTATCATATTCCTCCATGGTATCTTGTATCGTGGTATCCCATTCACTTACCTTCTCGAATTCCGATTTGTAAAACACATTCTTTTTTACATAGGCACAGTATACCACATTTCCTGTTCCTATGTGATAACATTTACTGCTTCTTCCGATATGAACTCATCTTCTCCACAGTAACCTCCGGATAGAAGTGAATAAGAATCGTTGCTTTCTGCTCTGCCTCATCCTGCATGGAGAATCTTCTGCTTAATTCCTTATGTAAGTGAAAAGAAGTCCCCGAAGGAACTTCTTTCGCCACAAATCATATTCTTTTTTATCGAGGGAAGTCCGGTTGATGATCCTACTGTTTTACAAAATAGGAGTACAATGGGGGTACAAATCCCATCCACATTCCCTAAAAGCCTTGATTTTAAGCCTTTTCAGCCAAAAGTACGGTTTCTGGGCAAATTATAGCATATTGTTGCAAGTCTATTCT
>OHIC01000147.1_pt1 | contig 59084 bp, 51 predicted proteins | sample 1568171 | NCBI WGS metagenome assembly OHIC01 (sample SAMEA3879506, study PRJEB24766) | human gut metagenome | biome: human-associated habitat; feature: feces | place: USA | collected 1985/1987
AACGCAACCCGTAAGGCCCTGACCGCCAGATTCCGCCGCGGTTCCCAACCCGTAGGAATGTCTATCGGGAGGCTGCCGCTAAAATAGAAAATCCGAACCTTTTCTCGATAGGAGAAGGGTTCGGATTTTTTGTATTCTTCGGAAAATTGAACGAATGCAGTAAAGGTTATCCCATGGTCACCTGCACCTCTACCACAGCGCCTTCTGGTGCCAGCGGCAGCAGGCTGCCCTCAATGGGCTTGCCATCCACAGCGACGCTCTTCACACCGTACTGGACTGCAGCGGTATTATCCACTGCAATGTGATAGGTTGCGCCCCGGTAGCGGCGGGTAACGGTGAAGCCGCCCAGCGTGTGTGGGATACAGGGGTCTACCTTCAGGCCGTCCAGCGTGGGCTGAATGCCAAGGATATACTGGCTCACATTGAAGAAGGTCCATGCGGCAGTGCCGGTCAGCCAGCTGTTCTTTGCTTCGCCAAAGGTGGGGGCATCCTTACCGGCCACCATCTGGCTGTAAACATAGGGTTCGGTGCGGTGGATCTCGGAAATATCCTCGATGTAGGCCGGGCATGTCTTGCGGTACACCTCAAAGGCCCGGTCGCCATGCCCCAGAACGGCTTCGGCACAGCTGATCCACGGATTGTTGTGGCAGAAGATACCGGCGTTCTCCTTGTATCCCGGAGGATAGCTGGAAATTTCGCCCAGATTGAGCTGATAACTGGTGTATGCAGGTTGGTGCAGAACCACACCGTACTTGGTATCCAGCCGTTCCTCTACGCTCTTCAATGCCTGCGCGGCCTGACCGGTCTCCTTGCCAATGCCAGCCATGACGCACATGCCCTGCGGCTCAATGAAGATCTGGCCCTCGGTGCACTCCTTGCTGCCAACAGGCTTGCCAAAAGCATCGTAGGCGCGGCGGAACCATGCGCCGTCCCAGCCAGAGGTCAGGGCCGCCTGTTCCACGCCGTCCACGGCCTTGCGGGCCGCAGCGGCTTCATCGGCAAGGTTCAGGTGATCGCACAGTTCGGCGTACTCGTGGCCGTACTTGACGAACATGCCCGCAATGAACACGCTTTCAGCCACAGGGCCTTCGCTGGGACCGGTGATCTGGAAGCTCTCGCCCGGGTGCTCCGAGAAACAGTTCAGGTTCAGGCAGTCGTTCCAGTCGGCGCGGCCAATGAGCGGCAGGCCGTGGGGGCCAAGGTGGGTGACGGTAAAATTGAAGCTGCGGCGCAGATGCTCCATCAGGCTCTGTGCCTTGCTGGCATCATTATCAAAGGGCACCTGCTCGTCCAGAATAGACCAGTCGCCAGTCTCGCGCAGATAAGCGGCAGTGCCGGCAATGAGCCACAGCGGGTCATCGTTGAAGCCGGTGCCGATATCGCGGTTGCCTTTCTTGGTCAAGGGCTGGTACTGGTGGTAGGCGCTGCCATCCTCAAACTGGGTGGCGGCGATATCCAGAATGCGCTCCCGTGCGCGGGACGGAATGATGTGTACAAAGCCCAGCAGATCCTGACAGCTGTCGCGGAAGCCCATGCCGCGGCCGGTCCCGCTTTCAAAGTAGCTGGCCGAGCGGCTCATATTGAAGGTGACCATACACTGATACTGATGCCAGATGTTCACCATACGGTCCAGCTTTTCCTCGCCGGATTCCAGATGGTAGGTGGAGAGCAGAGCTTCCCAGTGGTCGGCCAGCGCCTTGCGAGCCGCGTCCACCTGTGCATCGGTGGCATAGCGTGCGATCATGGCATGGGCACGCTCCTTGTTGATAACACCGGGAGCCGTGAACTTTTCTTCCTGTGGGTTCTCGATGTAGCCCAGACCGAAGAGGATCTTCTTTTCCTCACCCGGTGCAAGGGTGACATGGATGTGCAGCGCGCCCACCGGTGCCCAGCCGTGGGCAATGCTGCCGGAGCAGTGCCCGGCACGGACGGCCTGCGGGTCTGCAGGGCCGCCATACACACCGCAGAAGGTATCGCGGGTGGTATCAAAGCTGGTAACGGGCGTATTGCTCCAGAATACCGCATAGTGATTGCGGCGCTCACGGTATTCCGTCTTATGGTAGATGATGGCCGGCTCCACCTCCACCTCGCCGGTGGAGAAGTTGCGCTGGAAGTTGGAGCTGTCGTCAATGGCATCCCACAGGCAGAACTCCACATAGCTGAACACATCCAGCTCTTTTACGGCATCCGTCTTATTTTTCAAAGTCAGGCGGTCCAGCTCACAGGCATCGCCGGTGGGCACGAACAGCTCCTGCGCAGCGGAAACACCGTTCTTCTCACCCTCCAGAATGGTATAGCCCAGACCGTGGCGGCAGGCGTAGCTGTCCAGCTCTGTCTTGGTGGGCTGCCAGCCGGGGTTCCAGACGGTATCGCCATCCTTGATGTAAATGTGGTGGCCGTCCATATCCAGCGGGGAGCTGTTATAGCGGTAGCGGGTCAGGCGGCGCATCCGCGCATCGCGGTAAAAACTGTAGCCGCCCGCCGTATTGGAGACAAGACTGAAGAAATCCTCGCTGCCAAGGTAGTTGATCCAGGGCAGAGGCGTGCGCGGGGTGGTGATGACATATTCTTTGCGTGCGTCATCAAAATGGCCGAATTTCATAAATGCTTCCTCCTTATCAGCTGCCGGTAGCCCCGGCGGCATCGCTTTTGCGAAAACGATTAAGGCAGACGATCAAAGCATTCTCTTTGCTTCTAGCATAGCCCAAGCAGGCCAAAAAAGCAAGAGGATTTTCTAAAAAAATTCTGAAAGTATCTTTCATAAATACGCATGTTTCCATGATTTTCAGAAAATTCATTTCAAGCACGCTTTTTGTGTTTCCTGTAAGCGAAAACGCTGAAACACAATTTATAGGTAATATTATATACGGCGAAAATCGTAACGAAACCGCAACGAAAATCTTTTGATTTTAACCGAAATGTAACGAAACCCATCCAAGATGCACAATTTCGGTTCTTCAGAAACGAACAAAACGCCAAAATTGAGCCAAAAGCAATGAAAGTTATTCTTTTGAGCTTGATTTTTCGTACAAAATACGCTATCATGAAATTGCGAAAACGATTAAGGACTTGACGGAGAACATCCCCCGTAAAACGTTCTTCGGAAGGAGGCAAACGAGCGATGCCGTCCCTGAAAGATCTGGCAAAGGAATGCGGCGTATCGGTGGCAACGGTCAGCAAGGCGCTGAACGACCAGCCGGATATCTCGCCTGCCACACGAGAACGGGTGCGGGCCGCAGCGCACCGTATGGGCTACCTGCCCAATGCTGCCGCCCGTTCCTTGAAAACAAACCGTACTTACAATCTGGGCGTTCTGTTCGTGGATGAACGGCAGAGCGGCCTGACCCACGAATACTTTTCCGCCGTGCTGGACAGTTTCAAGGTGGAAGCCGAGAAACACGGCTACGACATCACCTTTATCAACCACAATATCAGCGGCAAGAGCATGAGCTACCTTGAGCACTGCCGCTACCGCAATGTGGACGGTGTGGTGATCGCCTGCGTGAACTTCTACGAGCCGCAGGTGGTGGAGCTGGTGAACAGCGAGGTGCCGGTGGTCACGATCGATCATGTGTTCAATAATCGCATGGCGATCCTCTCGGATAACGTTTTCGGCCTGAAGGCACTGGTGCGGCAGGCATGGGCCTGCGGCCACCGCCGCATCGCCTTTATCCACGGCGAAAAAACCGCCGTTACCGAGAACCGCGTTGCAGGTTTCTATCAGGCCTGCGAAGAGCTGGGCCTGAAGATCCCGGAAGCTTATGTGCGGGAGGGCATCTACCATGATGCTGACCGCTGTGCCGCCGAGACCAAAGCGCTGCTGGAGCTTCCGCAGCCGCCCACCTGCATCATCTTCCCGGACGATTTCTCCGCGCTGGGCGGCTACAACGCCATCAGCGAAAAGGGGCTTTCGATCCCGGAGGATGTTTCGGTGATGGGCTACGACGGCATCTACCTCTCGCGGGTGGTCAAGCCTCAGCTGGTGACTTACCAGCAGAACACCACCGCGCTGGGGCGCACCGCTGCCGACAAGCTCATTGAGCTCATCGAGCATCCAAGAGTGACCCTGCCCGAACAGATCCGTGTTTCCGGCAAATTGCTGGACGGCGGGTCGGTCAGCATTCTTTAATATGTCTCTAAAGGCTCTTGCTACGGAACCTTTTATGAAGAAAACTTTTGCAAATAATGGAAAACCATGAAGGAGGTTTACCCTTATGAAAAAGATCTCTCGCCGTAATTTCCTGCTCGCTTCCGGTGCCGTGACCATTGGTGCAGCTCTGGCTGCCTGCGGCGGTTCTTCCGCTTCCACCAGCACCGCTTCTTCTGCTCCGGCTTCCTCTGCTGCTTCCGCTGTTCCCGCAGCACAGGGCAAGGTGCTGAACATCTGGTGCTGGAATGATGAGTTCCAGAGCCGCTTCAACGACTACTATCCGGAAGTTTCCGAGATTGCAGCCGACAAGTCCACCACCACCCTGAAGGATGGCACCGTTGTGAAGTGGACCATCAATGCCAACGAGAACAACAACTATCAGAACAAGCTGGACGAAGCCCTGCTGAGTCAGGACAGCGCTGCTGATGACGACAAGATCGACATCTTCCTGATCGAGGCTGACTATGCTCTGAAGTATGTGGATTCCGATTACGTTCTGGATGTCAAGGCAGACATCGGCCTGACCGATGACGATCTGGCTGGCCAGTACCAGTACACCAAGGACATCGTTAGTGTGGACGGCAGCCAGCGCGGCACCACCTGGCAGGCAACTCCCGGTCTGTTTGCATACCGCCGCAGCATTGCCAAGGATGTTCTTGGCACCGATGATCCCGCCGAAGTGCAGACCTACCTGTCCGACTGGGATAAGTTCAATGATGTAGCTGCACAGGCAGCCGCCAAGGGCTACAAGATGCTGTCCGGCTTTGATGATGCATACCGCACCTTCTCCAACAACGTGGCAGCTCCGTGGGTCACCGGCACTACCGTTACCGTTGATGAGAACATTATGAAGTGGGTCGATCAGACCAAGGAGTACACCGATAAGGGCTATAACAACAAGTCCAGCCTGTGGGACAGCCAGTGGGCAGCCGATCAGGGCCCCACCGGCAAGGTGTTCGGCTTCTTCTACTCCACCTGGGGCATCAACTTCACCCTGCTGGGCAACTCGCTGGAGACTCCTGTCGCTGAGGGCGGCAAGGAAGAAGTTGGCAACGGTATCTACGGCGATTACGCTGTGTGCGAAGGCCCTCAGCCCTACTACTGGGGCGGCACCTGGATCTGCGGCGCAGCCGGCAGCGACAACATCGAGACCATTAAGGATGTTATGCAGAAGCTGACCTGCGATGAAGCTATCATGAAGCAGATCACCATGGATACGCAGGACTACACCAACAACGAGAAGGCTATGAACGAGATCGCAAACAGCGATTACAGCTCCGCTTTCCTGGGCGGCCAGAACCACATCGCTCTGTTTGCAGAGGCTGCAGCCAAGATCGATATGTCCAACGCCGGTCCGTACGATCAGGGCCTGAATGAGAGCTTCCAGAATGCATTCAAGGATTACTTTACCGGCAACGTGGACGAAGATACCGCAAAGGCAAACTTCGAGACCGCTATCAAGGAGAAGTATCCTGAGCTGACCGACGTGGTGTGGCCCGCATAATAGCAGCCGACCCTAAAACGGAAAAGTGAATACGCAGGGGCGGGCCGGACGCTGTTCCCGCCCGCCCCTGTTCTTTCCGCAAATTTATCAGGAGGCGATCCTATGGGAGAAAAGAAAAAGAAAGGGTCGATCAGCTACGCGAAATGGGGCTACATCTTCATTGCGCCGTTCTTCATCATCTTCGCGGTATTCCAGCTGATCCCTCTGGCATCCACCATTTACTACAGCTTTTTTGAATATTACCGCAGCGGCCTGAAGATCATTGGCCCGAACTTTGTGGGCCTGAAAAACTACATTACCCTGTTCGCCACCGATCTGCCCAAGTACTTTGGCAACACGCTGATCCTGTGGATCATCGGCTTTATCCCGCAGATCGCCATTTCCCTGTTGCTGGCAGCATGGTTCACCGATCTGCGCCTGAAGTTGAAGGGCCAGACCTTCTTCAAGACGGTCATCTACATGCCCAACCTGATTATGGCCTCCGCCTTTGCAATGCTGTTCTTCGCGCTGTTCTCGGACAACGGCCCGGTGAACGCCGTGCTGCAGAGCATGGGCTGGATTGATGCACCCATCAGCTTTCTGAACACCGTGTGGGGCAACCGCGGGCTGATCGGCCTGATGAACTTCCTGATGTGGTTCGGCAACACCACCATCATGCTGATGGCTGCGATCATGGGCGTAGATCCCACCCTGTACGAAGCGGCTGAACTGGACGGCTGCACCCCGAACCAGATGTTCTGGAAGATCACCATTCCGCTGATCCGTCCCATCCTTGTTTACGTCATGATCACCTCCATGATCGGCGGCCTGCAGATGTTCGATGTGCCGCAGATTTTGACCAACGGCAAGGGCGGCCCGGACCGCACCTCCACCACCATGATCATGTACCTGAACAACCACCTGTTCAGCAAGAACTACGGCATGGCCGGTGCAGTCTCGGTGGTGCTGTTCCTCGTGTGTGCAGTGCTGTGCGTTGTGGTCTACTTCTCCCTTACCAAGGAGGATGACGGCCTGACCCGCGCCCAGCGCAAAGAACTGAACGCCGCCAAAAAGGCAGCAAAAGGAGGGAAATGATTATGGCACACACTCCTAGAAATCAATCGGAAAAAGCAACACTGGCTGCACGCCGCGCATGGTGTTATCTGGTGCTGGTGCTCATCAGCTTTTTGTGCCTGTTCTTCTTCTATGTGCTGGTGATCAACTCCACCCGCACCCACTTCGAGATCCAGAAAGGCTTCTCGCTGCTGCCGGGCAAATCGCTCATTACCAACTTCCAGAACGTGCTGGCCGATGCTAACATCCCTGTCATCACCGGCATCCGCAACAGCCTGATCGTCTCTGCCTGCTCGGCGGCGTTCAGCGTGTACTTCTCGGCCCTGACGGCCTACGGCATCTACGCCTATAACTTCAAATTCAAAAAGGCCGCGTTTGCCATTATCCTGCTGATCATGACCATGCCCACGCAGGTGTCGGCTCTGGGCTTTTTGCAGCTCATCACCAAGATGGGCCTGAAGAACAGCTTTATCCCGCTGATCCTGCCCAGCATTGCAGCGCCCACCGTGTTCTTCTTCATGAAGCAGTATCTGGACGCTTCCCTTCCCATGGAGATCGTAGAGGCTGCCCGCATCGACGGTGCAGGCGAGTTCTACACCTTCAACAAGATCGTGCTGCCCATTATGAAGCCCGCTTTGGCAGTGCAGGCCATTTTCTCCTTCGTGGCCAGCTGGAACAACTACTTCATTCCCGCTCTGGTGCTGGACAGCGCCGACAAAAAGACCCTGCCCATCCTGATCGCACAGCTGCGCAGTGCAGACTTCCTCAAGTTTGATATGGGCAAGGTTTACATGATGGTGGCTATCGCCATTCTGCCCGTCATCATCGTGTACCTGCTGCTTTCCAAGTTCATCGTCCGCGGTGTTGCTTTGGGCGGCGTGAAAGGCTGACGGCATTTTGCCGCACACAACAAAAGGGTCCCGGAGAAAATTCCGGGACCCTTTTGCTGTGTCTAGGATATAAGGAATTTTTAGAAGAGATCAGGAGAAAAAACAAGGCATACACATTCTGTCGGAGGTTTTAAGGGGATAAGATTTACTCGCCGCGGACGGCTGCGAAACCTGCTTCCAGATCAGCAATGATATCGTCGATGTGCTCAGTGCCGATGGACAGGCGGATGGTGTTCTGATAGATCTGCTGCTCGGCCAGCTCTTCGTCGTTCAGCTGGCTGTGGGTGGTGGAAGCCGGGTGGATGACCAGACTCTTCACATCAGCAACGTTTGCCAGCAGGGAGAAGACCTTCAGGTTATCGATAAACTTGAATGCTTCCTCGCGGCCGCCTTTGATGTTGAAGGTGAAGATAGATGCACCGCCATTGGGGAAGTACTTCTCGTACAGGGCGTGATCCGGGTGATCCGGCAGGGAGGGGTGGTTGACCTTCTCCACCTGCGGGTGGTTTGCCAGAAACTCGACTACCTTCTTGGTGTTCTCCACATGGCGCTCGATACGCAGGCTCAGGGTCTCGGTACCCTGCAGCAGCAGGAAGGCGTTGAACGGAGAAATGGTGGCACCGGTATCACGCAGCAGGATCGCACGGATGTAGGTGACAAAAGCTGCGGGGCCTGCTGCATCGGCAAAGGAAACGCCGTGGTAGCTGGGGTTGGGGTCAGCAATGTTGCCGAACTTACCGCTTGCCTTCCAGTCGAACTTGCCGCTGTCCACGATGATGCCGCCCAGCGTGGTGCCGTGGCCGCCGATGAACTTGGTGGCGGAATGGACGACGATATCTGCGCCGTGCTCAATGGGACGGATCAGGTACGGGGTGCCGAAGGTGTTATCGATGACCAGCGGCAGGCCGTGCTTGTGCGCGATGGCTGCAATGGCATCGATATCGGGGATATCGCTGTTGGGGTTGCCCAGAGTTTCCAGATAGACGGCCTTGGTGTTGGGCTGGATGGCATTCTCCACCTCAGCCAGATCGTGTGCATTGACAAAGGTAGTGGTGACACCGAACTGGGTCAGGGTGTGCTCCAGCAGGTTGTAGCTGCCGCCGTAGATGGTCTTCTGAGCCACGATGTGGTCACCGGCCTGTGCCAGTGCTTCGATGGTGTAGGTGATGGCAGCGGCACCGGAGGCGGTTGCCAGAGCAGCCACGCCGCCCTCCAGAGCAGCGATGCGCTTCTCGAACACGTCCTGCGTGGAGTTGGTCAGGCGGCCGTAGATGTTGCCGGCATCTGCCAGACCAAAGCGGTCTGCTGCGTGCTGGCTGTTGCGGAACACATAGGAAGTGGTCTGATAGATAGGCACTGCACGGGAATCGGTTGCGGGATCGGCCTGCTCCTGGCCAACGTGAAGCTGCAGGGTCTCAAATTTATAGTTAGACATAGTATTTTACCTCTCTATTTATACTTATAGTATAATTTTCTGATATAAAAAACCCGATGCGTGATACATAAGCGCACCGGGCAAACACAATTCAAAGCGATTCTGTCAATGTCACATTCGGGTACACATTCGTGCACAGCAAGAGGGCATCGTACAGTTCACAGCCAGATGTTCTGCCCGGTCACCGCACATTCGCCCACAGCGGAAGTTTGCATGCAGCAGGTCGTTCCAAATCAGCTTCATATCCGTGCCCTCCTTTCCCGTAAAACTCTTTCCCACTCATCTACAAACCGGCACCTCTATCTGCTCTGTACCGGGAAGCAAAACCTTTGCTTTCTTTTTCCCACTAGGTTTGTGGATTTGTTGTTTGCATTATATTCCCTCTTACCCAGTTTGTCAATAGGTTAATTCCAGTTTTTTTCAAATTGAGTTTTCTGCACGATGCGAAGCCCGCATTTGCAGCATCCCGTTGTGCAGTTCCAACAGGAGTAACACTTCTGCTTCTTCGAAAATTTTTATTTTTCCATTGATAAAACCTTAAAATTTTATTGTTATACTAAAGCTGTTCCTTGCAAACGCCCTGCAAATCGTTTATTATGGTAGCGTTCTTTTTTATCATCAAAGGAGTTTTTTCGATGCTGCATCGTTTCTTTCATTTTTTAAAGCAGAGCCTGCTCGTTGTTCTTTGCATCCTGCTGCTTGGCGGGCTGCTGGCAGGCGGCTGGTTCTTTTATCAGGGCAGGCAGCTGTACCGCAGTGCCGCCAGCAGTTACCCAGTGGCTTCCATGTACGACACCATCTGTGCCCGCGGGAGCTATACTTCCTACGATGCGCTGCCGCAGATCTATATTAACGCAGTCATCTGCACCGAGGACGAGCATTTTATGACCCACAAGGGCATCGACCCGGGGGCCATTGCCCGCGCTCTGCTGGCCGACCTGCGCACCCACTCGCTGGCCGAGGGTGGCAGCACCCTGACCCAGCAGCTTGCCAAGAACGAGCTGTTCACGCAGGACAAGCATCTGGCCCGCAAGGCTGCCGAGATGCTTGCTGCTTTTGATCTTGAAAAGACCTACTCCAAGCAGCAGATCTTTGAGATGTACGCCAACACCATCTATTTTGGCAGCGGGTATTATGGCATTGCAGAAGCTGCCGAGGGCTACTTTGGCAAGGAACCGGCCCAGCTGACCGATGCCGAAGCGATCTATCTGGCGGGTATGCCCAACGCGCCTTCCACCTACGCCAGCAGCCCGGAGCTTGCCTTCAAGCGGATGCAGGTGGTGCTCAAGCGGATGGTCAAGTGCCGCGTGCTCACCCAGCAGCAGGCCGATGCCATTGCCGCAGATGCTGAAAACTTAACGGTTTAAACAAGACACCGCGCCCTGTCTGCTGCGGATCAGACAAGGCGCGGTGTTTTGTTTTGCGGTATTTGGTTTGGTAAAGGAGGAATCATGTTACCCGTTCAGGCGGTTGCGGCCCCGCCTGTCGGTAGCATTATCATACCAAAGAATTTCTGCGAAACCATGTTCTTTTTATGAAGATTTTGTAAACTCACTCCGGGGCTTTCATGCTTTCCACCATGCTGATATGCCGCACATGCCGCCGCATGGCAAAGCACACCACAAAGGTGAACAGCATCGTCAATGCCACTGCCAGCAGATAACTGCGGGGTGCAATGGTGCGAATAAACATCAGCTGATCCATTTCCACGGTCAGGATGATGAACCGGTGCAGCGGCACGCCCAGCAGCAGGCCCACGCCGGAGCCGATGAGGGACAAAAGCTCGATCTCGCGGAAGATGTAGCGGTACACTTCTTTGTCATAGAAGCCCAGAACCTTGATAGTGGCAAGCTCCTTTTTGCGCTCGGCAAGGTTGACGCTGATCAGGTTGTACAGCACCACCGCCGCCAGCGCCGCCGCGCACACGATGATCAGCACCACCACGTAGTTCAGGCTGCCGATCAGGCTGCCGAACATGGAGGTGGTGTCCTCGGTGAAGCTGACGCTGCTCACATAGTTGCAGGCCAGCAGCTTTGTGCGCAGGGCGTTGTACTCCGCCTCGGTGGTACAGCCGGTCAGGCCGTAGACGGTGTTCCACTCCGGCGTTCCGCCCAGCAGGCTCTCCAGCTGCGCATTGGAGAGATACAGCCGGGTGAACATGTAGTTCTCGGCAATGCCGGTCAGGGTCAGCGGCACACGGCTCCCGTCTGCAGCCTCCACGTAGAACGTATCGCCCACGCTCAGCCCCAGATTCAGGGCCGTTTTTTCGGTCAGGATCACGCTGTCCTCTTCAAAGGGAATGGGGTCGTGGCCCACCCGGGTGCGGAAGGTGAAGTATTCGGTCATCCGGGCATCGTCCTCCGCGCCTACGATGCTGACATCGGCGCTCCCGCCCTCTTCATTATAAAGGGTGGTGGACTTTGTGTAGAACGCGCCCCAGCTGTGGACCGCACTGCTGCTATCCAGCGTGTCGGCAAGGCCTTGCTCCATGGTCAGCGCCTTTTCATCGCTGAGCGAGATGGTGAGATCGTTGTGGGTCAGCTGCCCGGACTGCTTGTCCACGATGGGCAGGATGGAATCCTGAATGCCAAAACCGATCAGCAGCAGCGCCGTGCAGCCTGCCACGCCCAGCACTGTCATGAAGAAGCGCTTTTTGTAGCGGAACAGGTTGCGGGCTGTGGTCTTTTGGGAGAAGCTCATGTGCTGCCACAGCGGGGTGATGTACTCCAAAAAGATGCGCTTGCCTGCCACCGGGGCCCGGGGCAGCAGCAAAGCTGCAGTCTTTTCCTTCAGGCTGGCACGGCAGGCGTTCCATGTAGCAAAACCGATGACGGCCGCGCTGATGGCTACGCTGGCTGCCGCCATGCCGGGGTAAAAGTGCAGCGTAAAGGTGGACATGCTGAAGATCATCTGGTAAGCATACCAGATGATGAGCGGGAACACCACAAAACCGATGACCATGCCCACGATGCTGCCCAGCACGCTGGCGCTGAGGGCATAGAACAGATACTTGCCTGCGATCTTTGCGTTGGAGTAACCCAGAGCTTTCAGAGTACCCAGCTGCAGGCGGTTCTCGTCCACCATGCGGGTCATAGTAGTAGTGGCCACCAGCGCCGCCACCAGGAAGAAGAACACCGGGAACACCCGTGCAATGGCATCCATGCGGTCGGCATACTGCTCAAAGGTGACAAAGCTCATGGTGGAGCTGCGGTCCAGCACATACCACTCGCCGCTCTTGATCTGGCTCACCTGCTCCTCGGCGTCGTTCAGCTGGGCAAGGCCGTCGGCCAGCTGCTGTTCGGCATCGGCCTTTCGGCTCTCGTACTCCGCGCGGGAATCGGCCAGCTGCTGCACGCCGTCGTTGTACTGCTGCCAGCCTTCGTCCAGCCGAGTGCGTGCCGCATCAAACTGGGTGTAGGCTGTGGCCGTGCCGGTGGTGAGCTGCAGCTGCCCCTGCAGAAGCTTTACCTTCATCTGGCGCAGTGCTGCCTTTGCCTCAGTCACCAGCTGCTCGTTGGAAAGGCTGGGCGAAGAGATCAGTCCCTGTGCATACATCTGGCGCTTGCCCTCGTCCAGCTGGGCCTGATAGCCGTTCAGCTGGCCGCTGATGTTGTCGTAAGCATCCTGCGCCTTCTGCAGGGCATCCCGCAGGTCGGTGTACTCTTCATCGGCAGGTTCCGCTTCGTCCAGCGCTTTCTGTGCGTTGTGCAGAGCCGTTTCGGCATAGCCCAGCAGCGGGTCGGCCACCTTTTTCAGGTTCACCAGCATCTCGATCTGTTGCAGCTGATCCTCAAATTCCAGCAGTTGTTCCTCGCCGCTCACCAGCTCGTCCGCACCGCCCTGCATGGTATCCGGCAGGGCCTTTTTGTTGGCGGCAAGCTCCGCTTCGCCCGCGTCCAGCTGGGCTTTGGCGCTGTCCAGCTGTGCCTGTGCATCGGCCAGCTGCTGCTCTGCCTCCGCAAACTGACGGTCTGCTTCGGCTTTTTTGTCGTTGTACTCGGCCCGGGCGTCGGCCAGCTCTGCACTGGCGTCCTCGATCAGCTCCGCCCGCCGGGCCGTGCACTGTGCACCGCTGATGGCCTTTACCCTTGCGGCTGTGTCATCCACTGCTGCCTGATACGCGTCCGAGTAATTATCATACAGGCCGGCATTTTTCACTTTGAGATAGCACGCCGTATAATAATCCGTGGTCAGGCTGCCCTCCGGCAGGAACACAATATCATCCAGCTGGCCGTCACCGGCGGTGCTGCTCTCCTTGTCCGTGGAAAAATGCTGCGGGTCCTGCACGGTGCCCACTACCGTGAACTGCTTCCGGCTCACATGTTCGGTGTCCTCCGGCAGGGTGAGCACCGTGCCCGGTTCCACCGGGTCGCCGTAGCCCATCACATGCACCACGCACTCGTCCGGGGCCTCAGGCATCCGGCCCGACAGCAGCACCAGACGGTTCATATTTTCTGCCGTGTCGGCCCCGGGGTCGGCGGGCAGCTGCTGCAGGCGCACCACCGCCGTCTCGCTCTGGCCCTGCCACTGGGCCTCCACGTCCTGATATTTCACCGGCTGCACAGCCTCCACGCCGTCCACGGCGGCAATGGCGGCAATGTCCTCCTCCGAAAGGCCCAGCGTGGACAGCACCCGCAGGTCGAACACGTTCTGCTGCACGTAGTATTTCTGCCCGGCGATGCGCATGCTGGGCGCAAAACTCATCAGGCCGGTCAGCATCATCACGCCCAGCGCTACGATGCCGAACAGCGAGACCATGCGGCTCAGGTTGTCCTTCATTTCCCGCAGGATGTTTTTACGATAACTTTTCAGCACAGCTCTCACCACTCAATCTCCTGCACCGGCACAGGGTGCTCGTTGACCTGATTGGAGACGATCTTGCCGCTGCGCACCTGAATGATGCGGTCTGCCATCGCCGTCAGGGCGGTGTTGTGGGTAATAACGATCACCGTGCGGCCGGTGCGGCGGCAGGTATCCTGCAAAAGGGCCAGCACCTGCTTGCCGGTCTTGTAATCCAGTGCACCGGTGGGCTCGTCGCAGAGCAGAAGCTTGGGATTTTTGGCCAGTGCGCGGGCAATGGACACCCGCTGCTGCTCGCCGCCGGAAAGCTGGGCCGGGAAGTTGTTCAGCCGCTCTCCCAGACCCACACCGCGCAGGGTCTCTTTGGGGTCCAGCGGGTCGCGGCAGATCTCGCTGGCCAGCTCCACATTCTCCAGTGCGGTCAGGTTCTGCACAAGGTTGTAGAACTGGAACACAAAGCCCACATCGTACCGGCGGTAAGTCGTCAGCTCTCTGGCGGTAAAGTGGCTCACATTCTGGCCGTCCAGCCAGACGTTTCCCTCGTCGCAGCTGTCCATGCCGCCAAGGATGTTCAGCAGGGTGGTCTTGCCTGCGCCGGAGGGCCCCACGATGATGCAGAACTCGCCCTTATCCACATAGAAATTCAGGTGGTCTGCGGCGGCGATCTTCACACTGCCGGTCTGGTAGTATTTGCAAACGTCCTCAAACTCCACAAAATGCTCCATGGCGTTTTTTCCTTTCTATCGGGAATGCATACTGTTTCAATTTAACTATAACATCTCCCGGCAGACTTTGCAAAGACATCTGCGCAAATTTTCAAAAACTTAACAGAAAAGCGCAAAAAGGGCCGCTGCACATCTCTGCGTGCAGCAGCCCTTTCATCATTTGATCTCAGCGGTCAGCGCCCCACGATCAAATCGCGGCGGCAGCGCAGGCCCACGGTGAGGAAGGTGTTTTCGCCCAGTCGGCGCAGCACCACGCGGTCGGTGCCCTTCTGGCCCTCCACCAGCAGAGACAGGTTCAGGGTGGTGGAGCCCTTCTCAGTCTGGACCACCAGCGTGCTCACGCCCTCGTTCAGCAGGGTCTGCATGTCCTGCACGGTGGTGCGGAAAGTAGCAGAACCGGCGGGCACATCCAGCGTCAGCACACTGTCCTTCTGGCGGGCAGTGTACAGCACTTCTCTGCCGAACAGGCCCTTGACGGTGTAACGGGCCTCGCTCTTTTTCGCCGCTGCATCTGCGGACGGGGCGGCCAGCTCATCGCCGGAGATCAGCATGATATTTCCCTGAATGGGGTTTCCCTCCGGTGCGCCGTAGCCGCCGTAGGTGGGGTCCTTTTCGCCGATCGCCACATCGGCGCTGTGCAGGGCGATATCCCCCTGCACCATCTGCTCCTGCGGGGGCAGATAGCCTGCGGCAGCAGGGTCGTTGATGTCTGCCTCTGCGGCAAATGCGCCCACGCTCAGCATGGCGGCAGCACCCAGCACTGCAGCGGTGGTGGTGACGGTACGGACAAATTTATGGTTCAGTTTCATTTGGAATACCTCCGTTGACGGCGGTTTTGCACCGCACATTTTTGTTTTGTGGAAAACCATGGTCTGCCATGCGGTGTAATACAAAACCGCCGCATCTGTCTTATAAACGGATGCGGCGGCGGGATTATTGCAGCAGGCTAAAAAAAATTTTTGGCAGCTCTGCCGCCGGGGTCACTGGGCCTGTGCCGGTTCCCGGTTCAGGATCTCCATGAACTCCTCGCCGGTGATAGTCTCTTTCTGGTACAAATACTGTGCCAGCTCATCCAGCTTGGCGCGGTTGTCGGTCAGGATGCGGACAGCCTTTTCGTGCTGGGCCCGGACCAGCTCCACCACCTTCTGGTCGATCTCGCGCTGGGTCTGCGCCGAGCAGGCCAGCGAGGTGTCACCGCCCAGATACTGGTTGTTCACGGTCTCCAGCGCCACCATGTCAAAGTCCTTGCTCATGCCGTAGCGGGTAAGCATGGCGCGGGCAAGCTTGGTGGCCTGCTCGATATCGTTGGAGGCACCGGTGGTGATGGATCGGAACACCACTTCCTCGGCGGCGCGTCCGCCGGTAAGGGTGGCGATCTTGTTTTCCAGCTCTTCCTTGCTCATCAGGTAGTGGTTGCCCTCGTCCACCTGCATGGTGTAACCCAGTGCGCCGGAGGTGCGGGGGATAATGGTGATCTTCTGCACAGGGGCAGAGTTGGATTGCTTGGCCGCCACCAGTGCATGGCCGATCTCGTGGTAGGCCACGATGCACTTTTCCTTGTCGGTGAGGATGGAGTTCTTCTTCTGGTAGCCTGCAATGACCACCTCGATGCTCTCCTCCAGATCGGCCTGCGTCACGCTCTTACGGCCTGCACGCACAGCGCGCAGAGCTGCTTCGTTGACAATGTTGGCAAGTTCCGCACCGGATGCACCGGAAGCCATGCGGGCCACAGTGTTGAAGTCGATGCCCGGGGCCAGCGCCACCTTTTTGGCGTGCACTTTCAAAATCTCTTCGCGGCCCTTAAGGTCGGGCAGCTCCACCGGCACACGGCGGTCAAAACGTCCGGGACGGGTCAGCGCCGGGTCCAGCGAATCCGGGCGGTTGGTAGCCGCCAGAATGATGACGCCGGTGTTGCTCTCAAAGCCGTCCATCTCGGTGAGCAGCTGGTTCAAAGTCTGCTCACGCTCGTCGTTGCCGCCGAGATTGCCGCTGTTGCGCTTCTGACCGATGGCATCGATCTCATCGATGAACACGATGCAGGGGGCCTTTTCCTTGGCCTGCCGGAACAGGTCGCGCACCTTGGATGCGCCCATGCCCACGAACATCTCCACGAATTCAGAGCCGGAAATGGAGAAGAACGGCACGTTGGATTCGCCTGCCACGGCCTTAGCCAGCATGGTCTTGCCGGTGCCCGGAGGGCCCACCAGCAGAATGCCCTTGGGCATGGATGCGCCAATGCTCTCGTACTTGCCGGGGTCGTGCAGGTAATCCACGATCTCCTGCAGGTTTTCCTTAGCTTCATCCTCACCGGCAACATCCGCAAAGCGGATGCCGTGGGTGGACTGCACATAGACCTTGGCATTGGATTTGCCCACGCCGCCGAACATCATGGACCCCGGGCCGCCGCCGGCCTTTTCCATCAGCTTTTTGTTCATCTGGTTGCCGATGAAGCTGAACAACAGGATGGGCAGCAGGAACCAGATCAGGAAATTGAGCATCGGCGACCCCTGCTCCACGATCTCGCTGGAAAACTGTGCTCCGGCATCATACAGGCGCTGGGTAAGCTCCGGGTCGTTCATCAGGCCGGTCTTGTAGACCTGCTTTTCCTCTTTATCGGTAAAAATGATCTGGTTGGATTCGATATCCACACGGCCGATGTTCTTTTCCTCGGTCATGGTCATAAAGGTACCGTAGTCCACTTCCTCCACCTGACGCTCGCTCATCCACGGCAGCAGCACAAGGTTGAGCAGCAGCAGGACCGCCAGCACGATGGCGTAATAGATCGCCAGCGGCTTTTTGGAAGGTTTGACTTCTTTCATGACGCAATTCCTCCTTTGGTTCTTGATGCAAGTAGTATAGCACAGCCGCCGGGCCCGCAACAGCAGTTCGAGCAGAACTTTCCAAAAACTTAGCAAATTGTTAACATTAACGCCTCGTGCATAATTTTGGAAAATTCTGCCCCTCATTTTGTGAAATTGTTTCATTTTGAGAATGAGTCAGATTGCTTGACACTGCCCGCGAATCATGTTAAACTTAGTCCACTTTGAAAAAAGCACAAATGCGTTGACGGGGAAAAAACGATTTTCTTCTGCGTACAGAGAGCCGCCGGGTGGTGCAAGGCGGGTGCAGAGGGTTTCGGTTACTGGCCCCTGAGCGGCAGGGCTGAACACACAAGTAGGCTCTGACGGATGTCCACCGTTACAAGGACAGCGATTCGCCGCAAAAAGCCGATCGTGCAAAGCGGCTGTGCCCAAAGGCGCAGCAAAGAGAGTGGTACCACGGGTGCCCTGTAGTTTGAACTTTACAGGCTCTCGTCTCTCAAGGTTTTCGCCTTGAAAGACGAGAGCCTTTTCGTATATCTGCCTTTTGGAAGCAGGCTTGCCCTCTCCGTCACGGCTTACGCCGTGCCACCTCTCCCAAAGTGAGAGGCCTTGGCAGTACGGCAAAGTTTTCGGTTTTGCCAAGGGCTCCCCCCTTGGGGGAGCTGTCGAACGAATGTGAGACTGAGAGGGCAAGGACGCTCACAAAGAGCATGGAGCAAGAAGTGTAAATTGTTTGGGAGGACGCGCAAATGATGGACGCAACCAAGTACGCTCCGGGTTACTACCCGGTACCCGCAGGCTATGACAGCTGGGTAAAGAAGGATCACATTGAAAAAGCCCCCGCATGGTGCAGTGTGGACCTGCGCGACGGCAATCAGGCCCTGATCGTGCCCATGAGCCTTGAGGAAAAGCTGGAGTTCTTCCGGATGCTGGTCAAGATCGGCTTCAAGGAGATCGAGGTGGGCTTCCCTGCCGCCAGCGACACCGAGTACGAGTTCCTGCGCACCCTGATCGAGAAGAACATGATCCCCGAGGATGTCACCGTGCAGGTGCTGACCCAGTGCCGCGACCACATCATCCGCAAGACCTTCGAGGCCGTCAAGGGCGCTCCCCGCGCGGTGATCCACTTCTACAATTCCACCTCTGTGGCCCAGCGCGAGCAGGTGTTCCACAAGAGCAAGGAGGAGATCAAGCAGATCGCCACCGACGGCGCAAAGCTGGTCAAGCAGCTGAGCGAGGAGTATGATGGCAACTTCCTGTTCGAGTACAGCCCTGAGAGCTTTACCGGCACCGAGGTGGACTACGCCGTGGATGTGTGCAACGCCGTGCTGGACATCATGCAGCCCACCCCGGACCGCCCCATGATCATCAACCTGCCCGTTACCGTGGAAATGAGCATGCCGCACGTCTACGCAAACCAGATCGAGTACTGCGACAAGCACCTGAAATACCGCAACAGCGTGATCATCTCCACCCATCCCCACAACGACCGCGGCACCGGCGTGGCCTGCGCAGAGCTGGCCGTGCTGGCGGGTGCACAGCGGGTGGAGTGCTGCCTGTTCGGCAACGGCGAGCGCACCGGCAACGTGGACGCGGTGACGCTGGCCATGAACATGTACAGCCACGGCGTGGACCCCAGGCTGGACTTCTCCGATATGCCGGACATCTGCGCCACCTACGAGCGGGTGACCCGGATGCACATTTACGAGCGCACCCCCTACGCCGGTCAGCTGGTGTTTGCCGCCTTCTCCGGCAGCCATCAGGATGCCATTGCAAAGGGCATGGCCTACCGCAAGGAGCATGGCGAACACCGCTGGACCTGCCCCTACATCCCCGTTGACCCCCACGACATCGGACGCACCTACGATGCCGATGTTATCCGCATCAACAGCCAGAGCGGCAAGGGCGGCATCGGCTTTGTGCTGGAACAGAACTTCGGCTACAACCTGCCGCCCAAAATGCGCGAGGCTCTGGGCTACAAGGTCAAGAGCGTTTCCGACCACAGCCACAAGGAGCTGAGCGCAAACGAGGTGCTGCACATCTTCGAGGATGCCTTCCTCAACCGCTGCAAGCCGCTCAACGTTCTGGAAGCCCACTTTGCACAGGTGGGCGGCATCACCGCCACCGTCACGCTGGAGCTGAACGGTCAGCGCAAGGTGGTCACCTCGGTGGGCAATGGCCGTCTGGACGCTGTGGCAAACGCCATCCAGAGCGCCACCGGCATGGAGTTCCACCTCGAGACCTACTCCGAGCACAGTCTGGACGAAGGCTCCACCTCCCGCGCTGCCTCCTACGTCGGCCTTGTCTGGGGCGATAACACCGTCACATGGGGTGCCGGTACGGATACCGATATCATCGTGGCCGGCATCAAGGCACTGGTGAGCGCCATCAATAATAAATAATTAAAAAGAGGGCAGCGTCCTCGCCCTCTCCGTCACGGCTTACGCCGTGCCACCTCTCCCAAAGGGAGAGGCCTTGGCAAAGAGATGAAGTTTACGTGGACTGCCAAAGGCTCTCCCTTTGGGAGAGCTGCTGAGCGAAGCGAAGCTGAGAGGGCAAGCCGCCTATCCAATAGAGAGTATCAAAAGGAGAGTACCATCATGGGAATGACCCTGACGCAGAAAATTCTTGCCGCACATGCCGGTCTTGCCGAGGTCAAGGCAGGCCAGCTCATCAATGCAAAGCTGGACATCGTGCTGGGCAACGATATCACTACCCCGGTTGCCATCAACGAGTTTGAAAAGGCCGGTTTTGACGGTGTGTTCGACAAAGAACACATTGCCATCGTGCTGGACCACTTTGTGCCCAACAAGGACATCAAGAGCGCCACCCAGTCCAAGCAGTGCCGCGAGTTCGCCAACAAATACGACATCCTCAACTTCTACGATGTGGGCCAGATGGGCATTGAGCACGCCCTGCTGCCGGAAAAAGGCATCGTGACCGCAGGCGACTGCGTGATCGGTGCGGACAGCCACACCTGCACCTATGGTGCACTGGGTGCCTTCTCCACCGGTGTCGGCTCCACCGATATGGCCGCCGGCATGGCCACCGGCATGGCATGGTTCAAGGTACCCTCTGCCATCAAGTTCGTGCTCAAGGGCAAGTTCGGCCCCCGCGTCTCCGGCAAGGACCTGATCCTGCACATCATCGGCATGATCGGTGTGGACGGTGCGCTGTACAAATCCATGGAGTTCACCGGCCCGGGCGTTGCCAGCCTGACGATGGACGACCGCCTGTGCATCTGCAACATGGCCATCGAAGCCGGTGCCAAGAACGGCATCTTCCCTGTGGACGATGTGACCCGCAGCTACCTCAAGGGCCGCAGCCAGCGTGAGCCGGTGTTCTTTGAGGCCGACCCGGATGCCGAGTACGAAAAGACCATTGAGATCGATCTGGACAAGCTGGAACCCACCGTCAGCTACCCCCACCTGCCCGAGAACACCCACCTTGCCAGCGAGGGCAAGGACATCAAGATCGATCAGGTTGTAATCGGCAGCTGCACCAACGGCCGTCTGGAGGACATGGAAGCCGCCTACAACGTGCTCAAGGGCAAGCACATTGCCAAGGGCGTGCGCGGCATCATCATCCCCGCCACCATGGCCGTTTACAAGGAATGCATCCTGCGCGGCTGGACCACCGCCTTTATTGATGCAGGCTGCATCGTGTCCACCCCCACCTGCGGCCCCTGTCTGGGCGGCTACATGGGCATTCTGGCCGAGGGCGAGCGCTGCGTTTCCACCACAAACCGCAACTTTGTGGGCCGCATGGGCCATGTGAAGAGCGAGGTCTACCTTGCTTCTCCCGCCACCGCCGCCGCCAGCGCACTGACCGGCTGCATCACCGACCCCCGCACGGTCTGATCGGAAAGGAGCACAACAATGAACGCAAAAGGTTCTGTTTTCAAATACCCGGACAACGTGGATACCGATGTCATCATCCCGGCCCGCCACCTGAACACGCAGGATGCCAAAGAGCTGGCCAGCCACTGCATGGAGGACATCGACAAGGACTTCGTCAAGAAGGTGAAGGACGGCGACATCATGGTGGGCGGCTGGAACTTCGGCTGCGGCTCCTCCCGTGAGCACGCACCGCTGTGCATCAAGACCGCCGGCATCTCGGTCGTGATCGCCAAGAGCTTTGCCCGCATCTTCTATCGCAACAGCATCAACATCGGTCTGCCCATTATGGAGTGCCCGGAGGCTGTGGATGCCATCAATGCGGGCGACACCGTGAGCGTGGACTTTGACACCGGTGTCATTACCGACGAGACCAACGGCAAGGTGTTCCACGCCGAGCCCTTCCCGCCGTTCATTCAGGAGATCATCTCCGCCGGTGGACTGATGAAGTCCATCAAGGCGAAGCAGCAGTAACCCTCTCAGGCGCTTCGCGCCAGCTCTCCCAAAGGGCGAGCTTTTTGCCATCTTCCCGAATGTATTTTCTTCTAGGATAAACAACAAGCAATACCTTACCCGCCTGAAAAGCTCCCCCCTTCGGGGGAGCTGGCAATGCCGCAGGCATTGACTGAGAGGGTTCAAACCGATAGAAGGAGTTTCCCAATGGAAAAAAACATTGCTGTCATCTGGGGCGACTGCTCCAGCCCGGAGATCGTCAAGCAGACCATCCGCGTGCTTGACAAGGTGGCCGAAAAGTACGGCCACACCTTCCACTACACCGACGCTGCCATGGGCGGCGAAGCCATTGACAAGTACGGCGACCCGCTGCCCCAGCACGAGCTGGACAAGTGCCTTGCTGCGGACAGCGTCCTGCTGGGTGCCGTGGGCGGCCCCAAGTGGGAGGGCCTGCCCGGTGAGCAGCGCCCGGAGAAGGGCCTGCTGCGCCTGCGTGCAGGCATGGGCCTGTACTCCAACAACCGCCCGGCCAAGATCTGGCCGCAGCTGGCTCCTGCCAGTCCCCTGAAGCCCGAGATCGTGGCACAGGGCATCGATTTCATCATCGTGCGTGAGCTGATCGGCGGCGTATACTTTGGCAATCACGAGACCCACACCCTCGCCAGCGGCGAGAAGCAGGCCATCGACTCCATGCCCTACGCGGAGCACGAGATCGAGCGCATCGGCCGCATCGGCTTTGAGACCGCACGCAAGCGCCGCAAGAAACTGTGCTGCGTGGACAAGGCAAACGTTTTGGACACCAGCCGCCTGTGGCGCAGTGTGATGCACCGCCTGCAGGCCGAATACCCGGATGTGGAATACAGCGAGATGTTCGTGGACAACTGCGCCATGCAGATCGTCAAGAACCCCGCCCAGTTCGACGTGATCGTTACCGAGAACATGTTCGGCGACATCCTGTCGGACGAAGCTTCCATGATCACCGGCTCCATCGGCATGATCCCGTCCTCCTCTCTGGGCGACGGCACCCGCGGCCTGTATGAGCCCATCCACGGCTCGGCCCCAGATATTGCGGGCAAAGACATCGTGAACCCCACCGCCTGCATTCTGTCTGCCGCCATGATGCTGCGCTACTCCTTCGGCATGGCCGAGGAGGCCGATGCCATTGAGACCGCCGTGAACAAGGTGCTGGACAAGGGCCTGCGCACCGCCGACAACATGAGCGAGGGCTGCACCTGCCTTGGCTGCACCGCCATGGGCGATGCCATTCTGGCCGAGATCTGAGTTTTTCCATAACGCACAAAGGGGAACGACAGCCGTCGTTCCCCTTTTCGTCTGCACAAAAAAGAGCAGCTGTTCCCAGCTGCCCTTCCGTGATACAGTTTCTTACTTGGTGCCGTAGATGCGGTCGCCTGCGTCGCCCAGACCGGGAACGATATAGCCGTTCTCGTTCAGGTGGTCATCCTCTGCACCGAGGTAGATGTCCACATCAGGGTGTGCCTCGTGCAGGGCCTTGATGCCTTCGGGAGCGGCGATCAGACCGATGAACTTGATGCGCTTTGCGCCATGCTTCTTGATCTGGGTGATGGCATCAATGGCACTGCCGCCGGTAGCCAGCATCGGGTCCAGAACCAGAACATCGCGCTCTGCAATGTCCTGCGGCAGCTTGCAGAAGTACTCCACGGGCTGCAGGGTCTCCTCGTCGCGGTACAGGCCGATGAAGCCCACCTTTGCAGCGGGCAGCAGGGTCAGCATACCGTCCAGCATACCCATGCCTGCGCGCAGGATGGGCACCAGAGCCAGCTTGCGGCCAGCCAGCACCTTGGTCTTTGCCATGGTGATGGGTGTTTCGATCTCCACCTCTTCCAGAGGCAGGTCACGGGTCGCTTCGTAGCACAGCAGGGTCGCGATCTCGCCAACAAGGTCACGGAACTCCTTGGTACCGGTCTGCTTGTTGCGCAGAATGCTCAGCTTGTGCTGCAGCAGCGGATGCTCAACGATCATCGGGGTCATAAAAACACGCTCCTTATTTTAAATAGATAACTCTATCGGGTCCAAGATTACGATTTAAAACAGCTCCGCATACGCTTCGCCATTGTCAGTGGAAATTTTATTTTTTGAATGCTCTTTTTCACAGGAAGGGTCGTAACGAAAAGATTCATCTTCCCTTATGGCCTTTTTCGTGAAAATGCGTTTGGAGCGGCCCTGCGGTTGCGCAGCAATGAAAGCCCCAGTGGGTCTTTCAAGCAGGCGAGCGATCTGCGATAGCAGATGGAAGGGCTTTGCCCTGACAAGCGTCGGGGCCGCGACAAACGCGAAATCCAAAAAACATTTTTTCCTTGATTCATGGCCAGAGTAAAACGGCGGCCATTCCAATCGTCAAACCTAAGAATCAGCGGTTCTCCAATGCGGTCAGCTTGTCGATGCGGCGCTGATGGCGGCCGCCTTCAAACTCGGTGTTCAGGAAGAGATCCACCAGCTGGCAGGCAAGGCCGGGGCCGACCACGCGGCCGCCCATGCACAGAGCATTGGCGTCGTTGTGGCGGCGGGTATACTCGCAGCTGAAGCTGTCAGAGCAGCAGCAGGCACGAATGCCCTTGATCTTGTTTGCTGCCATGCTGATGCCCACGCCGGTGCCACAGAACAGCAGTGCCTTGCTGCACTCGCCGCTCACAACTGCATCGCAGGCGGGCACGGCCATATCGGGGTAATCCACGCTGTCGGTGCTATGGGTGCCAAAATCGATGTATTCCAGCCCCAGCTCCTTCAGATGCGCCTTGACAGCTTCTTTCAGTTCAAATCCGCCGTGGTCAGCGGCCAGTGCAATGGGTTTTGCCATGGAAATGTTCCTTTCTCTCAGTCACGCAGGGTTTTATGCCTGCTCCTTGTTTTGGGCGGCATTGGCTGCAGCTTCTGCTGCAAGGCGCTCTGCGCGCTCCCGCTCGGCCTGACTCAGGCGGTGGTAGTCCGGCAGCAGAGCCTCCGGCAGCACAGCCTTTCCGGCTTCGGCCATCTGCTTTGCCACAAGGGCCACCGCAGCAGCACGTCCGCCGCGCAGGGCCGCAGGTGCCTGCAGCACGCCCGGCACACTGCCGTATTTATTATAGCACAGAGATGCGCCATCACCAACAAAAAACAGGGGCTTTTTGCAATTTTCTACAAAATCGGCCAGATCTGCCACCGCCCGGGCATCGTCTTCCAGCAGGCGGCTGTGGGTGGCAAGGTCGAACGCGGCACTGTATACCTGCGCACGGCGGGCATCCAGTGCGCACAGCACGGTGCCCTCGCCCGTGTGGGCTGCGGCCAGTGCTTCCAGCGTGGAGACCGGTGCGCACAGCGTTTCCCGCGGGAAGGCCAGACCCTTGACCGCCGCCAGACCGATGCGCAGCCCGGTAAAACTGCCGGGGCCTGCGTTGACACCGTACAAGTCAATATCTGCACAGGTCATGCCGCACATCTTCAGGCAGGTGTCGATCATGGGCATCAGCGTTTCGCTGTGGGTCATGCCTGCGTCCAGATACACCTCGTACAGCAGGCGGTCACCCTGCGAAAGAGCCACACCAGCCGTTTTGCCCGCTGTATCCACAGCTAAGATGTTCATAGCGTTACCCCCTCAATGGTGATTCTGCGGGTGTTCTCGTCCACGCGTTGGATGTCCACCCGGATGGGGTTTTCCAGTGCCAGCAGGTCTGCAAAGTTCTCGCTCCACTCTGCTGCCACAATGGCCCCCTGATCCAAATAATCGTAAAAGCCTGCAGCACACAGGTCGTTCTCAGTGGAAATACGGTACAGGTCAAAGTGCGCCAGCGGCTTTGGGCCGCGGTAGTAGTTCACAATGGCAAAGGTTGGGCTGGACACCGGGTCGGTGCAGCCAAGGCCCTCGGCAAGGCCCTCGGTAAAAGCGGTCTTGCCCGCGCCCAGCCCGCCGGTGAACGCAACCAGCGAACCCGGTGTCAGCACTGCGGCCATACGGGCACCCAGCGCCACCGTCTCGGCGCGGGAGTGGGTGATATATTCTGACATGAAGCTTACCTCATTTTATAAAGCAAAAGGGACGGCAGAATGCTCTGCCGTCCTTTAGTATAATATACTTTGTGCAAAAGTGCAATGCCGTGTGTTGCTTACGCCGCCGCATCCACATCCGCTGCCGTGTAGGGGTTGGGCAGTGCAGCGCTTCGGTCTCCGCTGAGCATCGCATAGGATGCCGCCGCATGGGACCGTCTGCCGCCCTGCTCGTTGTACCAGATGATATCATCGGTGCCGTAGATGCTCTTGGCATAGTCCACGGCCTGTTCCAGCGTTTCGCCCTCGATCATCCGGTTCACAGCGGCCCACAGCATACTGCGGGAATACACCGAGTAGACATTGTTCACATAGCCCATCACCGCCTTGGCACCGCCTGCCAGCAGGCCGTCTGCCATAGAGGTGTCCACATGGCCGTTCTTGCCGTAGAACTCGCAGGTCTCGCTGAGCACGATGCCATTGCCGCGGTAGGCACTGCGGAAGAAATCGCCGTTGACGGCATACATACCGTTCACCTTGACCACGCGGTGGGCCAGCAGGTCAAAGCCATAGCGCAGATCGCTCCAGAAATCCGATCTCTCGGTCAGCAGGATCAGCGGTTCCGTGGCGGTCTTTTTGAACAGCCAGCCGTATTCATAGGTGTAGTACGCGCCGTGGGTGCTCAGGATGCACAGGTCGTAACGGCCCATCCTGCGCAGGTCGGATACGGTAACGGTGGTATCCAGATCCGTCTGCAGGCCCACCGAATCCCAATAGGTCTGCATGTAGGCATAATACGGGTAGCGGGTGCTGTTGATCGTGTTGTCAAACGCATAATAGATCGCCGCCGTGCCCACCCGCTTGTTCTCTGCCAGCTCCTGCAGCTGGCTCTCGTCCAGCTCCGGCAGGGCTGCGGTGTTCTCCTCCTCCGGGTCGGTAAGCAAGATGCCGCCCAGCGCGCCGCAGCTGTAGGTAAAGCTGATCATGCCGTTTTCGGCATCGGTGTAGACAGATCCCTGCTTCACAAGGCCCTGTGCGGTCAGCGCATCCAGCTGCTGCAAAGCAGCATCTGTGCGCTCGTCCTCGGTCATCTGTGCATAGTCGCTGCCTCCGGTCAGTGCGGTCACAGCAGCATCTGCCTGCTGCATCTCGCGCACATCTGTGGCCGAAAGGCTCTGCTGCACAGCCGCCTGTTCTTCCGGCTGCTGTGCAAAAGCCGCTGTGGGCAGCGCTGTGAGCGCGAAAGCCAAAGCGCACAGTGCACACCCAAAACGGCGGAGCATATCGTGTTCCATTCCCATTTCCTCCGGGCATATCTGCCGCCCAATGCGGCACGCCGCCCTTTTCCAGCAGGCATCTTCCTGCCATTTTCTTTGCGCGGCAGGCGCTCTGCAAAGGAGCTTTCTGCTGCACCTTCATTGTAGATGGTGCGGTCTGCTTTGTCAAGCATTCGTGCGGATTTTGCAAAGCTGTCACACCCGGTGGATTGCAAACGGTGTGCAGGCTGTGTATAATAGGATAAACTGGGTTGGTATTGCCCGCTGCAGCGGCAAAACCCGGTGTGCATCTGGGAACGAAAGGTGGTGCTTTCTTGGAAAGCATTCGACAATATTTTAAACGAACGGATAAGATCTATCTGCTGCTGTGCATCTTCAGCAGCACCATGGCGGTGGTGGCTCTTGCCTCCTGGGCCGCAAAGCAGGGCAACGGCTTTGCCACGGACGAGATCACTGGTGCCATTACCGGCATCGGCGATTACCGCCGCGCGCTGGTGCAGGCGGCAGCAGCCGGGCTTGGCATCGTGATCGCGCTGCTGCTCTCCTGCATCGACTACCGCAGCCTTGTCAAGGTGTGGCCGGTGCATGTAGCCCTGACATGGGGTCTGGTGCTGCCCACGCTGTTCATCCGCAATGTGGCCATCGGCCCGCTGACCATCGGCTTCAACGCCGGTGACACCGACAACTATTCCTGGTACAAGCTGGGCGGCTTTACCTTCCAGCCCACGGAGCTGGCAAAGATCAGCTTTATCCTTACCTTTGCCATGCACCTGAACAATGTGCGCAGTCGCATCAACGAGCCAAAGGAGCTGGTAAAGCTTCTGCTGCATCTGGCCGTGCCCATCCTTATCATCCACATTCAGGGCGACGACGGCACCGCCATCATCTACGCCATCATCGGCTGCTGCATGATGTTTGCAGCGGGCCTGAGCTGGAAGTATATCATCGGTGCCATTTCGGCAGCAGCTGTGGCCGTGGCGGCGGCGTTTGCCTTTTTCAGCGATAAGATCGGCAAGGGCTACCAGTGGTACCGCATTCTGGCCGTTATCGACCCGGAGAATTCCACCGGCTGGGCACCCAACGAAGCCACCTGGAAAAACATCATCTACCAGCAGCAGCGCGGCGAGATTGCCATCGGCTCCGGCGGCATCTTCGGCAACGGCCTGTTCAGCGGCCGGTACTACAGCGTGCCCAATGCCCACAACGACTTTATTCTCAGCTGGCTGGGCAATGCCATTGGCTTTGTGGGCCTGTGCATCGTGCTGGGGGCACTGCTGGCACTGGTGATCAAGACCTTTGCCACCGGTGCGCGCAGCGAGGACCTGCTGGGCAGCTATATCTGCACCGGCATCGGCGGCGCCCTGATGGCTCAGATCGCCGTGAATGTAGGCATGAACCTGCGGGTGCTGCCGGTCATCGGCGTCACCCTGCCCTTTTATTCCGCGGGCGGCAGCTCGGTGCTGATGCTGTATATCTGCGTGGGGCTTGTGCTGTCGGTCTATATGCACAACACAAAGAGCCTGTTCGGGTAAGGCTCTGGCGCACCGGTCTGTCTGTTCATCGCTTTCCACCTCTGTGATCCGGTTTTTTCTGATATACCAGACAAAAAATGGTTCAACTCTCTTGCAATCCGCCTGTACACATGGTAAAATTGTACAGAAGTTTGCAGTTTTATTGTGCAATAGGTGCAATAACTGTGTGGGAGAGTTTGGGGCTCTCCTGTTTTCATGTTATAGGATCAATGGAGTGAATCTAAGTATGACAACTGTAACCACTGCGCCAGAAGCGGAATACTGGCTGCAGACCGGTTGGATGGAGGAGCCCGGCGCAGAGCTTGGCATCCACAAGCCGATTACGATCGATCGTAAGACGAATCTTCACGAGCACCGCGCCTACTGGTGTGTGCGCCGCGCACAGGATATCTTCTTTTCTCTGCTGGCGCTGATCGCGCTTTCCCCGCTGATGCTCCTTACCTGCATTGCAGTCTGGATCGACAGCCCGGGTGCAAGCCCGGTGTTCAGCCAGCTGCGGGTGGGCCGCAACGGCAAGCTGTTCCGGCTGTACAAGTTCCGTTCCATGTGCCCGAACGCCGAGAGCAAGCTCAACGATCTGCTGCAGGACAACGAGATGGACGGCCCTGTGTTCAAGATGAAGGACGATCCCCGCATCACCCGGGTGGGCCACTTCATCCGCAAGACCAGCATCGACGAGCTGCCTCAGCTGGTGAACATCCTCAAGGGCGATATGAGCATTGTGGGCCCGCGCCCGGCGCTGCCCCGCGAGGTAGCCCAGTACACGCCCTATGAATGGCAGCGGCTGTACGTGACACCGGGCCTTTCCTGCTACTGGCAGATCGCGCCGCACCGCAACCAGCTGAGCTTTGAGGAGTGGATGGCACTGGATGTGAAGTATGTCAAGGAACGCAGCTTCCTGGTGGACTGGAAGATCATCTTTGCAACCTTCCGTGCGGTGCTGTTCGGCCACGGAGAATAATTCGGATCACAGATCGGCAGAGCCTGCGGGCTTTGCCGATTTTTTTACAGATAGCCTTCAGGAAACAAAAAACAGAGGAACGACGCGGGGTCGTCCCTCTGTTTTTGCTTAGATCATCAAATCACTTCAGCACAGCGCCCAGATTTGCACTGGTGACCATGCGTGCGTAGCGGCTCAGCCAGCCGGTTTTGATGTTGGGTTCGGGTGCAACATACTTTGCCTTGCGCTGGGCCAGGACTTCGTCGCTGACCTCCAGCGTGATGGAGGCATTGGGGATATCAATGTTGATGGTATCTCCCTCCTCGATCAGGCCGATGGGGCCGCCGGAAGCAGCCTCCGGGCTGACATGGCCGATGGCTGCGCCGCGGCTTGCGCCGGAGAAGCGGCCGTCGGTGATGAGGGCCACGGTCTTGTCCAGCTTCATACCGGCCAGTGCGGAGGTGGGGTTCAGCATCTCACGCATACCGGGGCCGCCCTTGGGGCCTTCGTAGCGGATGACCACTACATCGCCCGGGACGATCTTGCCCGCATAGATGGCGGCAATGGCCTCGTCCTCGCTGTTGAACACGCGGGCCGGGCCGGAATGCTGCTGCATCTCAGGGGCCACGGCGCTGCGCTTGACCACACAGCCGTCCGGTGCAATGTTTCCCCACAGGATCTGCAGACCGCCGGTCTGAGAGTAGGGGTTGTCGATGGGACGGATAGCCTTGTCGTTCAGGATGTGTGCGCCCTTGATGTTCTCGCCCAGCGTCTTGCCGGTAACGGTGGGCACATCCAGATCCAGCAGGCCCTTCTTGGCCAGCTCTGCCTGCACGGCGGGGATGCCGCCTGCGGCGTAGAGATCCGGCATGTGGGTGGGGCCGGCCGGTGCCAGATGGCACAGGTTCGGGGTCTTGGCGCTGATCTCATTGAACAGCTTCAGGTCGATGGGCACACCAGCCTCATAAGCGATGGCCAGCAGGTGCAGCACGGTGTTGGTGGAGCAGCCCAGAGCCATATCGCAGGTCAGAGCGTTGCGGATGGAGCGCTCGTTGATGATCTGGCGTGCGGTGATGCCCTTCTTGACCATATCCATAATGGCCATACCGGCGTGCTTTGCCAGCTGCAGACGCTTGGAGTAGACGGCAGGAATGGTGCCGTTGCCGGGCAGTGCGATGCCGATGGCCTCGCACAGGCAGTTCATGCTGTTGGCGGTGTACATGCCGGAGCAGCTGCCGCAGCTGGGGCAGCAGTTGCAGGTGCAGTCTTCCAGCTGATCCTCGGTGATCATACCGGCCTTGTAGGCACCCACAGCCTCGAACATCTTGGAAAGGCTGACCTCTTCGCCGCCGTAGGTACCGGCCAGCATGGGGCCGCCGGAGCAGACCACAGCGGGCACATCCATGCGCACCGCTGCCATCACCATGCCGGGCACGATCTTATCGCAGTTGGGCACCAGCACCAGACCGTCCAGCTGGTGGGCCATGAGCATGGTCTCCACGCTGTCGCAGATCAGCTCACGGGATGCAAGGCTGTATTTCATGCCCACATGGCCCATGGCGATGCCGTCGCACACGCCAATGGCGGGGATCAGGATGGGGGTGCCGCCTGCCATCTCAACGCCGGCCTTTACGGCATCGGCGATCTTGTCCAGATTCATATGGCCGGGCACGATCTCGCTGTAGGCGCTCACCACGCCGATCAGCGGGCGCTCCAGCTCTTCCTTGGTGTAGCCCAGTGCATAGAACAGGCTTCGGTTCGGGGCGCGCTCCGAACCCTTGGTCACGTTGTCACTTCTCATTTCAAATCCTCTTTTCTGACAAAAACCCTCTCCGTCACGGCTGCGCCGTGCCACCTCTCCCGAAGGGGAGAGGTTTTTGCGGAGGATCTATAAGGTTCTCACTTTCAACAAAAGCTCCCCCTTTCGGGGGAGCTGGCCGCCGAAAGGCGGCCTGAGAGGGTTTTCCCCTTACTTCTTCAGCCAGCTCATCATGCCGCGCAGCTCTGCGCCGACCTTCTCGATGGGCAGCTCTGCTTCCATGCGGCGCTTTGCCAGGAAGTGCACCTTGCGGCCGCCGTTGGGGCTCATCTCGGTCAGGAACTCGGAAGCGAAGGTGCCGTCCTGGATCTCGGTCAGAACCTTCTTCATCTCCTTGCGGGTCTCGGCGGTGATCAGGCGCTTGCCGGTGCGGTAGTCGCCGTACTCAGCGGTGTTGGAGATGGAGTAACGCATCTTGGAGAAGCCGCCCTCGTTGATCAGGTCAACGATCAGCTTCATCTCGTGGCAGGTCTCAAAGTATGCCATCTCGGGCTCGTAGCCAGCTTCCACCAGCGTATCGAAACCGGCGTGGATCAGCTCGGAAACGCCGCCGCACAGCACTGCCTGCTCGCCGAACAGGTCGGTCTCGGTCTCCTCCTTGAAGGTGGTCTGCAGGATGCCTGCACGGCCAGCGCCGATGCCGGAAGCGTATGCCAGAGCAATATCCTTAGCCTTGCCGGTGTAGTCCTGCTCCACGCAGATCAGAGAGGGGCAGCCCTCACCCTCGGTGTACAGGCGGCGGACGATGTGGCCGGGGCCCTTGGGAGCGATCATGATAACGTCCACATTCTTGGGAGCAGTGATGGTCTTGAAGTGGATGTTGAAGCCGTGTGCAAAGGCCAGTGCCTTGCCCTCGGTCATGTAGGGAGCCACCTGCTTGTTGTAGATGTCGGCGCACAGCTCGTCGGGCACCAGCATCATGACAACGTCGCCGGCCTTGGCAGCTTCTTCCACTTCCATGACCTTGAAGTTCTCGTGAGTTGCTGCGAACTCAGAAGCCTTCTCCCAGTGAGCAGAGCCCTTGCGCAGGCCGACGACGACGTTCACGCCGCTCTCGGCCAGGTTCTCGGAATGGGCGTGGCCCTGGCTGCCGAAGCCGATGACAGCGACGGTCTTGCCGTCCAGCACGCCGAGGTTGCAGTCGGAATCGTAGTATTTCTTGATAGCCATGGTAGTTGTTCTCCTTTTTTGTTTTGTGTTTATTCAGTGGCTGATTGTAAACATTTTATTTTTTCGCTCCTTGAGAGCGGAAAAGCGAAGTTTTAACCCTCTCAGTCATCTCGCTTTGCTCGATGCCAGCTCCCCCGAGGGGGGGAGCTTTTATCATACCTTCTCTTTTGATGATGCATAAAACCTCGCCCTTCGGGAGAGGTGGCACGGCGCAGCCGTGACGGAGAGGGTTCGTTCTTACTTTCTCTCCGGGCAGTGGGTCCCCGGCAGAGGCAGCTGTGCTTCGCGCACCTCCTGCGGAGGCTTCTGCATATGCTGATGCATCCCGCCGCGCTCCAGTGCGGTAACGCCGGTGCGGCACTGCTCCAAAATTTTGTAATCTGTAAACATTTTCAGGAAGGCATCGATCTTATCCGGCTTGCCGATCAGCTCGAACACCATGCTGTCCGGCGAAAGGTCGATGATCTTGGCCTTGTAGATGCTGGCGATCTCCCGCAGCTCGCTGCGGTTGTGCACATCGGACGCTACCTTCAGCAGCAGCAGTTCCCGTTCCAGAGATTTTTCGCCGTCCAGCACGAACACCTGACGGGTAACTTCCAGCCGTTCGGTCTGCAGGATCAGCTGCTTGAGAGCCTTGTCATCGCTGGTAATGGTCACGGTGATGCGGCTGACTGCCGGGTCGTTGGTGGCCGAGACCGTCAGGCTGTCGATGTTGAAGCCGCGGCGGCAGAACAGGTTGGACACACGGGCCAGAACACCGCTCTGGTTGTCCACCAGCAGGCTGATGACCCTGCGCTTGTTGGATTCCATATTGCTGTGCCCTCCTTATTCCATGATGATATCGTTGATGTCGCCGCCGCCGGGGATCATGGGCAGCACCTTTTCGTCCTTATCGATGATGCACTCGATCCAAGTAGGGCCTTTCTGCTTCATTGCATCGGCAAAGGCAGTCTGGAACTCCGGCAGGTTAGTGCAGCGGTAGCCCTTCAGGCCAAAGCCCTCGGCCAGCTTGACGAAGTCCGTCTTGCGGTGGGGATCGGTCTGGCTGTAGCGCTTTTCGTAGAAGGTGGTCTGCCACTGGCGCACCATGCCCAGCACCGAGTTGTTGAAGATCACGGTGATGATGGGCAGCTCATAGCTCACGGCGGTGCAGGCCTCGTTCAGGTTCATGTGGAAGGAGCCGTCGCCGGTAAACATGACCACCCGCTGGTCGCGGCCCAGAGCCATCTGTGCGCCAATGGCGGCACCGTAGCCAAAGCCCATGGTACCCAGACCGCCGCTGGTGATAAAGCCACGGCTCTTGGCGTGGCGCAGGTACTGTGCCGCCCACATCTGGTGCTGGCCCACATCGGTCACATACACGGCCTCCGGGCCGCACTGGTTGCACACCTCGCCGATCACCTGATGGGGCATCAGGCGGGTGGGGTCGGACACCGGGTGGTAATCCTGTGCCTGCCACTCATGGATCATCTTCATCCAGTCGGGATGCTTCTTTTCCTCGATCTGCGGCAGCATGGCGTTCAGCACGTAAGCGGCATCGCCCACGATGGAAAGATCAACCTCCACATTCTTGCCCAGCTCACTGGGGTCGATGTCGATCTGGATGATGGTGGCATTCTTTGCAAAGGTCTTGGGGTTCAGGGCCACACGGTCCGAGAAGCGGGTGCCCACTGCAATCAGCACGTCGCAGTCGGCCACGGCACGATTGGAGGTGTAACAGCCGTGCATACCCACCATGCCAATGTTCATCGGGTCGCCGTAGGGCACAACGCCTGCGGCCATCAGGGTGTAGGTGGCCGGGATCTCTGCCTTGTGCAGCAGATCACGCAGCGGCTGGCAGGAGGCTGCGCTGCGCACGCCGCCGCCAAAGTAGACCAGCGGTCGCTGGGCCGCATTGATAAGATCCGCTGCCCACTTGACCTGCTCCGCGTTGAAGGTGGTAACGGTGCGGATGGGCTCCGGCTTTTTGGGGGTGAACTCGCATACCGCCGCTGTCACGTCCTTGGGGATATCCACCAGCACCGGGCCTTTGCGCCCGCTCTGTGCAATACGGAAGGCAGAGCGCATGGTATCGGCCAGCTCTTCCACCCGGCGCACCGTGAAGTTGTGCTTGGTAATGGGCATTGTGATGCCCTCAATGTAGGCTTCCTGAAAGCTGTCCCTCCCGATCCCGTCCGTGGTCACGTTGCCGGTAAAGGCTACCATGGGCACCGAGTCCATATAGGCCGTGGCAATGCCGGTGACCAGATTGGTGGCACCCGGGCCGCTGGTAGCCAGCACCACGCCGGTGCGGCCGGTCGCGCGGGCATAGCCGTCTGCCGCATGCGCCGCACCCTGCTCGTGGGCGGTGAGCACATGGGTGATGCGGTCCGAATTTTTGTACAGCTCATCGTAAAGGTTCAGCACTGCGCCGCCGGGATAACCAAAAAGGGTGTCCACGCCCTGCTCGCAGAGGACCTCCACAAAAATCTGAGAACCATTCAACTGCATGGTGAGTTTCTCCTGTTTTCCTAACCTTTTTCCACTTTTTACACGTTCCCGGGGAGCTTCTTTTTAAAAGAAAAGGCCTTTGTCCCCTGTTATCAAGAGACAAAGACCTTGTGATCATCAAGCTCTCTGCGGTACCACTCTCGTTGGCGTGCTGTGCACACCCTCTCACGGGCTTCCAACAAAGCCCTGCACGGTAACGGCTGCAACCGGCGCTGCTTACAAGGGTTTTGCACCCGTTGGGCAGGCTGCTCCGGGATGATTTTCCGCACGAAGCACTGACTGCCTTGCACCAGACGGCAGCTCTCTGAACAGTGGGGATCGTGTGGTACTTTTTCCCATCTGCGCATTTGTTGATGTAAATTATACTATAAATCGGCCTTTTGTCAATCGACAATTTGTAACCTGAATCACCCCAAACATGAAGTTAATTGAACACCTCTTGCGCCATAGCACAATGCGCTGTATACTTCTGATATGCGCGCCTGCGCGTTTAATTTAAGACCAACTAGAGGACAGGAATATGAAATTGAGAGAATGGAATGCCCGGCTGCACGGGCTTGTTGTTTTCCGCAGCCTGCTGGACGACCCCGTTGTGGCAAAGCTTTTGGACCTGACCGACCGCATGGAAGCCGGCGCGCCCGGCTATGGCCCGGTGTGCGACGCTGTGGCCCAATTTGAAGCCGCACTGTTCGAGCACACCACCAACTGGGGCAGCTACCTCAGCGCCGCTGTGCTGGAAGCCGAGACCGTCTGCGTGCGTCAGGCTGCATCGGGCACCCTTGCCCCTGCACTGCAGACCGCGCTGGACAGTGAACTGGCTTTTCTGCAGGCTCTGTGCGGCCTGACGCTGGACGAGCTGCTGGCCGCTGCCGGTTCTGCCACAGGGCAGGCGCAGGAGCTGGCTTTCCTGCCCCGGTGGGAGACCTCCGGCATCGACCTGCCTGCCGCCTACGCCCAGCGCATGAGCGAGGTGGGAAAAAAGGGCTACGGCATGTTTGCCAAGCACCATGTGTTCACGGTGGAGAGCGGCCAGCTGGTGCCGGTGAAATACCCGGACCCTCAGCGCCTTTCCGAGCTGCCCGGCTACGAAAAGGAGCGGGAAAAGGTCATTGCCAACACCAAAGCCCTGCTGGCCGGAATGCCCGCCAACAATGTGCTGCTGTACGGCGATGCAGGCACCGGCAAGTCCAGTGCGGTGAAAGCCATTGCCAATGAGTTTGCGCCTGAAGGCCTGCGGCTGGTGGAAGTGAAGAAGAACCAGCTCTACCAGATCCCGGATCTGATGGACAAGCTGGCCGCGAACCCGCTCAAATTCATCCTGTTCATCGACGACCTGAGCTTTACCGCCAACGACGACAACTTTGCCGCGCTCAAGGCCATTCTGGAAGGCAGCGTGGGCGGCCGGGCCAAGAACATCGCGGTATACGCCACCTCCAACCGCCGCCACCTTATTAAAGAAACACTGACCGACCGCACCGGCGACGACATCCACGAAGCCGATACCCGGCAGGAGCTGATGAGCCTTTCGGCCCGATTCGGCCTGACGATCACTTTCCAGCGGCCGGAGAAGGCCCGGTTTGAGAACATTCTGGCCGAACTGGCAAAGCAGCACGGCATCGACATGCCGATGGATCAGCTGCTGGTCAAAGCCGAAGCCTTTGCCATCCGCGCCGGCGGCCGCAGCCCCCGCGTGGCAAAGCAGTTTATTGAGCAGTGCGAGGCGGGCGTGCAGAAGTAATTAGTTTGTCTTTATTTTAACATCAAAGTCTCTGATAAATCTTTCACAAAATGCCGAGAAGTCGTGAATTTTTTCACCTTCTCGGCATTCTTTGTCTATTTTTTATTTATCGGTAAAAAGCCTTGCATTCTATTGAAATTCAGGCTATAATATGGCCAACATCAGCCAATTGAGCACTTCTGGAGGGCAACTATGGGCTTTTTAACGGGTAAGACCGCTATCATCACCGGCGCAGGCCGCGCCGTACTTTCCGATGGCAGCTGCGGCTCCATCGGCTATGGCATTGCCACCGCCTTTGCAAAAGAGGGCGCAAATCTGGTCATCACTGGCCGCAATGTAAAAAAACTGGAAGAGGCAAAAAACGAGCTGGAAGCCAAGTATGGCATCCGCGTTCTGCCGATGCAGGCAGATGTGTGTGCAGGCACCGACAACGAAGCCACCGTGCAAAATGTCGTCAATCAGGCTGTGGATACCTTTGGCGGCATTCAAGTGCTGGTGAACAACGCACAGGCATCCGCTTCCGGCGTGCCGCTGGCAGAGCACACCACCGAGCAGTTTGATCTTGCCCTTTATTCCGGCCTGTACGCTGCATTTTACTATATGAAGGCCTGCTATCCCTATCTGGCCAAGTCCAAGGGCAGCGTGATCAACTTTGCATCCGGTGCAGGCTTGTTTGGCAACTTCGGCCAGTGCTCCTACGCTGCCGCCAAGGAGGGCATCCGCGGCCTGTCCCGCGTGGCCGCTACTGAGTGGGGCAAGGATGGCATCAATGTCAACGTGATCTGCCCGCTGGCCTGGACCGCCAAGCTGGAGCAGTTCCAGCAGGCATACCCGGATGCGTTCAAAGCCAACGTCAAGATGCCGCCCATGGGCCACTACGCCAACCCCGAGACCGAGATCGGCCGGGTATGCGTGCAGCTGGCCATGCCGGACTTCAAGTATCTGTCCGGCGAGACCCTCACGCTGGAGGGCGGCATGGGTCTGCGCCCGTAATTGCTGTTCTCATTCTTCCTCATACATGCAAAAGGGGCTGTGCCAGCGGCACAGCCCCTTTTGTGTTTAGGCCTGATTATTCGCGCACGGCGATGCACTCGATCTCCAGCTTTGCGCCCTTGGGGATGGCGGCCACCTGCACGCAGCTGCGGGCAGGGAACGGCTCCGCAAAGGCCTTGGCATACACGGCATTCACAGCGGCAAAATCGTTGATATCGGCCAGAAAAATGACAGTCTTGACCACATTTGCCATGGAAAGGCCAGCCTCGGCCAGAATGGCCTTGAGGTTTGCAAGGCTCTGTGCAGCCTGCTCTTCAACCGTATCGGCCATCTTGCCGGTAGCAGGGTCCACCGGGATCTGGCCGGAAACAAACACCATATTGCCCAGATCGATCGCCTGGCTGTAAGGGCCGATGGCTGCGGGTGCGTTGGAAGTGGAAACGACTTTCATGATAAAACGTTCCTTTCTTTTTTCTTCTATTATACTCTTTCGCTCACAAGCTGGAAACCCTCTTTTGCAAGCTCTGCGCGGATCTGCTCGATCTGCTCGGCATCGCGGGTCTCAAGAGTGAGCTTGAGGAAGCAGCTGGAAATGGGCATGTTGGGATCGGAGCCATCGTGCTGCACCGACACCACATTGCTTCCGCAGCGGGACACGATCTCGGCCACCTTCTTGAGCTGGCCGGGCTTGTCCTCCAGCGCAATGGTCATGTTCGCCTTGCGGCCGCTCATGACCAGACCACGGGTGATCACGCGGTTGAGGATGTTCACATCGATGTTGCCGCCGGAGACGACGCAGGCCACCTTTTTGCCCTTGACCGGCAGCTTGTGGAACAGCACTGCAGCCACCGGCACGGCTCCGGCACCCTCGGCAACCAGCTTCTGGTTCTCCATCAGCGAGAGGATGGCGGCAGCGGTCTCATCCTCGCTCACGGTCACGATGTCGTCCACATACTGCTCACAGATCTGGTAGGTCAGCTCACCGGGAGTCTTGACCTGAATGCCGTCTGCAAAGGTAGAAACGGCTTTCAGGGTTTGGTACTTATGCTCGTGCAGGCTGCGGTACATGCTGGGTGCACCCTCGGCCTGTACGCCATAGACCTTCACCTCCGGGCGCAGACTCTTGATGGCAAAGGCCACGCCGGAGATCAGGCCGCCGCCGCCCACCGGCACAACGACCGCATCCACATCCGGCAGCTGATCCAGAATTTCCAGACCAATGGTTCCCTGCCCCGCGATGACCTGCTCATCGTCATAGGGGTGGATAAAGGTCATGCCGGTCTCTTCCTGCAGCTCCACAGCCTTGTCGTGGGCATCATCGTAGGTGCCGGGCACCAGACACACCTCTGCGCCCAGATTCTTGGTATTCTCCACCTTCATGATGGGGGCACCATCCGGCATACAGACGATGCTCTTGATGCCGCGGCGGGTAGCAGCCAGCGCCACGCCCTGTGCGTGGTTGCCGGCAGAGCAGGCGATCACGCCCTTGGCGCTCTCCTCCTCGGAAAGCTGGCTGATCTTATAGTAAGCACCGCGCACCTTAAAGCTGCCGGTGGCCTGCAGGTTTTCGGTTTTCAGGTACAGTTGGCAGTCCTTGGAGAGCTTGGGTGCCTCGATGAGGTCGGTCTTGCGGGCAACATCCTTGAGCACAAAGGCTGCATGGTAGATCTTATCCAGAGTCAGCATGGTTTTCTCCCTCTATTTTTATCGTTCCCTGCTCTGCGGCTTTTCCGCCCTCAGAGCCTTTATTTCTGGCTTATTATGCATGTTTCTCAGTATAGGTTAACAAAGTTGATTTGTCAAATGAATTTCCTTCACACCTGAAACCGAAAAAGAGAACTGCCGCAGGCATACCGCCCACAGCAGTTCTCCGTGTTTTTGTGTTTTTAACGGCCGCGGCCACCGCCGCCGCCGTGGCTGCCGCCACCGCCCATTCCACCGAAGGAGCCGCCGCCAAAGGAGCCGCCGCCAAAGGAACCGCCGCCAAAGCTGCCGCCACCGAAGGACCCGCCGCCAAAGCCGCCGCCCATGGGAGGACGGGGCGGACGCCGGTTGTTGTTCCGGGGCGGGCGGGGCCGGTCATTGCGGGGGCCGGGGCCATAGCCCGGGCCGTATCCGGGGCCGAAGCCGGGGCCCGGAGGGGGCGGCGGGCCGGGACGGTGCCGACGGGCCGAACCTGCCATGTAGCCCCATGCGAAGGGACCCCAGTTCCAGCCTGCTGCGTGGCCGATGGGTGCAATGAACACCCGGAACACGAACAGTACGATGATCAGCATCACCATCAGGGACATGAACAGGATCACGATACCCAGAACGATATCCCCAAAGGTGGTGGGGCCGTCGTCCGGCTGGGCATAGCTGCCGTCGTCGTAGCTGCCATCGTCGTAGCTGCCATTGTTCAGATTTACCCCATAAACACTTGCAATGGTGTCGGCCACATTGTTGGCACAGGTGATTACTGCATCGCTGTAATCGCGGTTAACAAAATCACCTTCCATGGTCTGAGCGAGGGCACTGGCCTGACTTTCCAGCGTGGTGTTGCGGAAGCCGTCGCCGTAGGTCACGTAGTAATCGCCGTCCTCGTAGATGGGCGATTCCATCACCAGCAGGATCAGCACACCGTTGTTCTCGGAAGCCGAGCCGATGCCCCAGGCGTTGAAGGCCTGTGTTGCATAATCCTCAGTGGAATAATTGCCCGTATAATCTACAGTCAGTACGCCAATCTGTGCTCCGTTGCAGCTGGACTGCAGCTGGTTGTTCAGATCAACGATGGTCTGGGTAGTGCTGTCGCTCAGGATGTTGGCATCATCCACCACACATTCGTCTTTGGGCAGGTCCGGCAGGCTGGCGGCGGCAAGGGCCGCCGGGCACAGGGCCGCTGCGCCCACCACAAGGGCCAGCACCAGAGCGCTTACGCGTTTTGCAAAATTTTTCATGCGAAGGGTTCAACCTCCTTTACACCGGCAATGGCTCCCAGCACGCTGGCCGGGAAGTCGCCGGTCTCTTTCTGGTAGTCGTAAACGGCATCGTTGTATTTCAGGGTGCCGATGATGGTAGCCGCACTGTTGAACTGGCCGTACTGGCCCTGCACCGCGCCCATCTTCATGGGGTCTGCGGCCTGCTCCTGCAGCTTTGCGTAGAGCTGGTCGATCCGCGACCCCAGCACCTCGTTGGCCTGATACAGCGCATGCATCGTGCTGCCCTGATAATAGGGCAGCGAGGTGAGTGCCTGACTTTTGCCGCCGTTCTGCACAGCTTCCAGACAGGCGGTAAAATCGCTCAGCGCGCTCTGTGCGGCCTGCACCTCGGCACTGTCCGCTCCCAGCGTGCTGCTGGCGGTAGTGATGATGTTTGCCGCCGTGTTCATGCGGGTGGTCAGCTCCTCGTTGAGGTTATAGCCGTTGTCTGCCGCCACACCCACCGTGTACCATTTGCGGACTTCGTTGTACCGGCTGCGCAGCTTGGCGCTGCCAAAGCCCAAAAAGGCCGCCAGCATCACCACCACGCTCAACGCCAGTGCAGCTGCGCGGGTGGAAAGGGCTGCGGGCAGCTTTGCTTCCAGCCCTGCCAGCTTCTGCTGCAGAGGTGTCAGCGGCACGGCCTGCTCCGGCTGCTTTTGTTCGCGGTAGCTGCCCGCGTCAAAACCGCCGGAAGTGCTGTTCTGTTTTTGCGAAAAATCTGCGTTTGCCATCTCAGCTCCGGATCTCCATCATTTTTGCTTTCAGTTCGTCCTCGATGCGGTTCAGCTCCTGCTCGGCGGCAGCGCGCTTTGCGCGGCCCTCGCTCTGGATCTTGTTCAGCTCGTCCAGCGTCTCGATCAGGCTCTTGTTGGTCTGCTGCAGGGTCTCGATGTCCACCACACCGCGCTGAGATTCCTTTGCGGTCTCGATGGTACCCATCTTCAGGGCCTCTGCGTTCTTCTTGAGCAGGTCGTTGGTCATGTCGGTCACGGCACGCTCGGCCTGCATGGCCTGCTGGCTGTGGGCCAGACCCAGTGCCAGCACCATCTGGTTCTTCCACAGGGGGATGGTGTTGACGATGGTGGACTGGATCTTTTCCGCCATCATGGTATTGTTGTTCTGCAAAAGGCGGATCTGCGGCCCCATCTGCAGGCTGATGTTGCGGGTCAGCTCCAGATCATAGAGCTTCTTCTCAAAGCGTTCGCACTGGTCGGCCAGATCACGAGCCGCCTGTGCATCCTCCGGCAGGCCGGAAACCTTGGCCTTATCCATGGCCTGCTGCAGCTCGTTTGCGCGCACATCGGCCAGCTTCTTTTTGCCGGCAAGGATATACATGCTCAGCTCCTTGAAGTAGGCCATGTTCAGATCATACATCTTATCCAGCATGGCGATGTCCTTGAGCAGCTGCACCTGATGGCCCTCCAGCATGGACTGGATCTTTTCCACGTTGGTCTCGGCCTTGTTGTACTTCATCTTCATGGCATCCAGCTGGTCGCCCTTCTTCTTGAAGAAGCCGAGGATGCCCTTTTTTTCTTCCTCGCCTGCATCAAAGCTCTTCAGCTCACCGATTAGGCTGGTGATCATATCGCCCACTTCGCCCAGATCCTTGGTGGACACCTTGGAAAGGGCGGCCTCGGAGAAATCGCCGATCTTCTTCTGACAGGCGGAGCCGTACTGCAGCACCTGCTGGCTGTTGGTAATATCGATCTTTTCAGCAAACTGATCCACCATGGCCTGTTCTTCCGGGGTCAGGTTCACCTGCGGCTGCTCCGGTGCGGCAGCTTCCTGCTGGGCGGGTGCTGCCTTTTCCTCTTCTGCCGGGGTGGGGTCCAGCGTCAGGGTGGGTACTGCGGGTGCATCGAGGTCAAAGTTGAATGTATTATCAGCCATAAGAGATTCCTTCCTTTCCAAATACCATTTACCTTTTTTCTTAGCTCAGGCCCTGCCCTTTGAGCATGTTCTGCAGCACCGTGATATCTGCAGAAAGGTCCATGCTCTCGGCGGCGTACAGGGCATCCAGCTGGTTTTCAAACGCCGTGGCAATGGAAGCAGCATTGTGCTCCACCTCGGTACGGATGGCTGCGGCATTCTCGCCGCGCACGCCCTGCTTTGCCAGCTTTGCATACTGCTGCAGAACGTTCACCGCATCCGGCAGGTAATAGTTTGCGAACCTGCGCACCTGCTTTGCCTTTTCCGGGTTTGCTTCCACCGCTTCCACAATGGAGCGGCCCGCCTTTTCCATGCGGGTCATGGCGGCAGAGAGCTGCGGGTCCGGCAGCTGCTCGTTGAGGGTGTGCAGGGTATCCAGTTTCTGCTGAATGTCGGTCAGCATCGCGTCCACATCCTCCACACCGGTGTGGAAAGGCACTTCGTGCTTCACCACCCGGGGCGGGCAGACCTTCTGTGCCGCACCAAAGGCCACAAATGCACCGCCCAGCGCCGCCAGAAGCGCCCACAGCTTATACACCGGCAGTACCGCGCACAATACCAAAAAGACCAGTGCCATTGCATAAAATGGCAGAACGCTGGGCTTTCTGGTGCGGATGATCTTGCTCATGTTTCTTCTCCTTGTCCGGGGCATTGCCCCTTATGTCATCCATAATACCGCACCCCGCGAAAAACGCAAGTCTTTCACGGATAATTTACAACCTGGCCATCATTTGTTGATCCACGGCAAGAGAGCCGCGCCCCAGATTTCGCGCAGCTTTTCCGGGCGGCAGGCAGCGTTTGCCGGGCTGGTGCTGGGCAGCTTTACCGCTGCAATGCCGGACACCGGCTGCAGATACTTTGTATAGATCCGGTATGCGGTGGCTCCGTTGCAGAATACTGCTTCGATGGGTGCCTTTTCCAGCAGAGCGGCAATATCATTCGGCACTGCATCCTTGATGGAAGCATCCGCTGCGCCGGTGATGGTGCAGCGTTCCAGCGTGTCCCAGAGGGCCAGCCCATGGCGCAGGATGATCTGCTTTTTGGCTTCAATGTCCTCACGGGCAGGCACCGGCTCACCGGTCAGCGCGGCCAGCACGGGCCAGAAGCGGTTCTGCGGATGGCCGTAGTAAAAGGCCATCTCCCGGCTTTTGGGGCTGGGCCATGTGCCAAGGATCAGCGCCCGGCTGTGTTCGTTATACACCGGTTCAAAGCTCATTGTCCGCCTGCACTTTCAATTTTATCCCAAGGCGAGCCAAGGTCGCGGCCGGACGGCTCTGCTCTGGGGCCGTCGAACCACAGCTCATCGATCAGGTCGGCAAGGCCGTCCTCCCGCACATCGCCAATGATGCGGTCGGCGGCAGCCTTTGCGTCCGGCGTGCCGTTTGCCATGCAGCAGCCAAGGCCCGCTGCCTTCAGCATGGCCACATCGTTGGCAGAATCGCCTGCCGCCACGGCATCGGCCAGTGTCAGGCCCATCTTTTCGCACAGGTCGGCAAGGCCCACGCCCTTGTCCATTCCACCGCGCACGATGTCGTAGTAGCACAGGCCATCGGCATTCTGCGCGCCCACCTGCATCCAGTGCAGGCCCAGATGGCCGTACTTTGCCGCAAAATCCGCCACACGCTCCGGCGGCATGGCCGCAAAAGCGGCGTGGGGCATATCGATCAGGTGGCGGTCCTGATCTTCGCCGTCCACACAGTCCAGCCCGATGCTGTTCATCTGCTGATAGCCCCTGTGCAGATATTCATACTCGCAGTAGGCGTAGCAGGCATCCCTGAAATTGAACTGCAGCGGATAGTTATAATCCTCGCAGAAATCCACCAGCGCATACATTTCCTCAGCGGTGAGCGGGTGCTCGGCCACGATGCGGCCCTCGCGGTCCACCACACAGGCACCGTTGCAGGTGATGGCATAATCGAACCGGATGCCGCCCAGCTGGCCTTTGAGGTTGACGCACGGATAGGCACGGCCGGTGCTGAGCACGAATCTGCCGCCTGCGGCCTGCAGCTTTTTGATGGCTTTTACCACCTTCTGACGCGGCTTGCCCTCGCCAAAGGGCACCAGTGTGTTGTCGTAATCGCTTGCCAGAATCTTATATTGCATTCTATTCTCCCCTATGGAACTGAGTTTTGTACCAGTATACCATACTTTTTTAAAATTGGGGTGCATTTGGGCATAAAAATAAGGCTACTGCACAGAATTCCATGCAATAGCCTTATTTTGTTTCACGATGCCGTTTTCTTTGCAGCTTCTTCTGGTGATCATGCAAACACGGCCACGACCACCTGCATTGCCACGCCGAGGAATGCGCCTGCACCCCATGTCAGGCCGGTGATAAACAGGTTCTGCTTCCACGAAGGATTGGTGCGCCACAGCACCGCAAGGCCCACGCCTGCACCGGTGCAAAGGCCCGCCACCAGACTGGAAAAGCGCAGAGCACCCTCCACATACAGCTGGGTCAGCAGCACGCTGGCGGCGCAGTTGGGGATCAGACCCACCAGTGCGGCCACTACCGGCTGGAAGAAGCCCATGCTGCCCAGAAGGTCTGCAAACACATCTTCGCCCACGCCCTCGACGATCAGGCCGAACACCAGACTGAACGCAAAAATGAACACAAAGATCTCCAGCGTGTGGCGCAGGGCCGCTTTCCAGATGGGGGCGGGCTTACCCTCTTCGTCGTTGTGCTCCTCGTGACAGTCCACCTCGTCGGCATGGCCGGTGTAGCCGCCGCGCAGCGATTTGGGCAGCACGCCGCGCAGCACAAAATCCAGCGCAAAGCCCACCACAATGGCGTATACCACCTTGATGACCATGAGCACAGCCAGCTTATCCCAGTAGGCCGGCATGGATACCAGCAGCGGGATGGCCTCGTCGCTGGTGGCAAGGTAGACGGCCATCAGGGTGCCTAGCGTGATGACGCGGGAGGAGTAGAAGTTGGACGCAATGGCCGAAAAGCCACACTGCGGCACACAGCCCAGCACCGCGCCCGGAATCGCGCCCCAGCGCCCGCCGCCTGCCAGCAGTGCTTCAATGCGCTCACCGTGGCGGGTCTCGATATACTCGATCAGAAGATAAGCCAAAAACAGGAAGGGCAGCATCTTGGCGGTATCCACCAGAGATTCGCCCAGAACATCCAGAAACAGTTCCATATACGCTCCTAAAAACGACCGTTCGTCGCTTCATTTTAGTAAATTGCAAATTGGTTGCATTTTTGAACAGGGATGATTATACACGATATTCTCTCCAATTGCAATACCAAAATGCAAATTAGTTGCAAATTTATTTTTGCAGTATTTTTGAAGCCTGTGCCGCAGCGGTGACATTGTCCATAACAGAAAGAACCCCAGAAAAATCCGCAGACTTTTCCGGGGTTCCGTAAAAACTATTTTAAATATCAGCCCTTCATCGGTACAAAGCCCACAAGGTCTTTTACCACCTCGCCGCCGATGATCAGGCCGGCCACCGAGGGTACAAAGGCATTGGAGCCCGGCACCGAACGGCGCTGGGTGCACTTGCGCTGGGTGCCCGGAGGGCAGATGCAGTGATACTTGCAGCTGATGTCGTCATCCTCGATGGGGGTCATGGCAGGCTCCTTGGAGTAGACCACCTTCAGGTGCTTGATTTTGCGCTTGCGGCACTCGGTGCGCATCACCTTGGCCAGCGGGCAGACCGAGGTCTTGTAGATATCGGTCACTTCAAAGCGGGTCGGGTCCATCTTGTTGCCTGCGCCCATGGAGCAGATAATGGGAGTGCCTGCCTCCTTGCACTTCATCACCAGCGCCAGCTTTCCGGTAACGGTGTCAATGGCATCCACCACATAGTCGTACTGGGTAAAGTCGAACTGGTCCTGTGTTTCCGGGCCAAAGAAGCACCGGTGGGTGGTCACCCTGATGTCCGGGTCAATGTCGTGGATGCGCTGCGCAGCCACATCTACCTTATATTGCCCTACCGTGCTGCGGGTGGCGATGATCTGGCGGTTGAGGTTGGTCAGGCAGACTTTATCATCATCGATCAGATCCAGTGCCCCCACGCCGCTGCGCGCCAGCGCTTCCACCGTGTAGCCGCCCACGCCGCCGATGCCGAACACCGCCACGCGGGAATTGTGCAGTTTTTCCATAGCTTCCGCGCCCAGCAGCAACTGCGTGCGGGAATACTGATTTTGCATTTTGTTCTCCTTGTTACTTTTCCACTCTCGTAATGGTGCCGCCGCCCAGCACGGTGTCGCCCTGATACAGCACCACGGCCTGACCGGGCGTAGGGGCGCGCTGGGGCTGGTCAAATTCCAGCCGGAAGCCGCACTCCGCCGGGTAGACGGTGGCGGCCTGCTCCACCTGATGGTACCGGGTGCGGGCTGTGACCCGCAGCGGCCCGGTCAGCTCCGGAATGGCGATCCAGTTCACCTCGTCCGCATACACGATGCGGTCGAACAGCATCTCCTCCGGCCCTACCGTGACGGTGTTTGCCTGCATGTCCTTGCCGCAGACGTACACAGGTGCCCCCATGGCAAGGCCCAGCCCCTTGCGCTGGCCGATGGTATACCGCACCGCGCCGTTGTGGGTGCCCACCACCCTGCCGCTCTCGTCCAGAAAATCACCTGCCGGGTAGTGTTTGCCGGTGAAGTCCTCCATAAAGCGGGCATAGTCGCCATCCGGCACGAAGCAGATGTCCTGACTGTCGTGCTTGCGGGCATTGACAAATTTGTGCTGCTCCGCGATCTCGCGCACCTCAGTCTTGTGCAGGCCGCCCAGCGGCAGACGGATATGCGCCAGCTGCTCCTGAGTGAGGTTGTAGAGCACGTAGCTCTGGTCCTTGCCCTCGTCCAGCCCCTTTTTGAGCAGGAAACGGCCGGTGGCCTCGTCCTGCTCCACCCGGGCATAGTGGCCCGTGACCACATACTCCATGCCGTGTGCCCGGGCCCAGTCCAGCAGATGGCGGAACTTCATATATTTATTGCAGTCGATGCAGGGGTTCGGCGTGCCGCCCGCCTCATACACGCGGACGAATTTTTCAATGATCTGTTCCCGGAAGTCGGCCGTGAAATCCAGCACCTCGTACGGGATATCCATGGCATACGCCACCTCTGCCGCGTCCTCGATGTCCTTTTCCGAGCAGCAGGTGTGAAAGCCGGACTGTCCCAGCGTTTCGTTGCGGGTGAGCCGCATGGTGATGCCGGTGCAGTCATAGCCTGCCTGCTGCATGAGCCATGCCGCCACCGAGCTGTCCACGCCGCCGCTCATGGCAATGAGGGCACGCGGCTTTGAATCAGGGGTCTGTGTGGTCATAAGTTCTCCTTTGGTGCATTCAACACACTAAAACAGTAGTATAATAGTAACTCTGAAAAAAGAGCTTGTCAAGACGCAGCGAGCTGCTGCACTGCGGCCAGCAGGGCTTGCCGCTCGTTGGGATATTCTTCCCGGATCACACCGTCCAGCAGCGCTTCCAGCACTTTGCGGATGCCCGGCCCCGCCGGGACGCCTGCCGCCATCAGGTCGCGGCCATTCACAGCCAGCTGGCTGACGCGGCAGCATACGCCGTCCGCGTCCAATTGTTCGGCCAATTCGGAAAGTGCAGCAAAATCAGCCGCGTGTTCCGGCTGCAGGGCTGTGCCCAGTGCTGCCAAACGCTGCACGGTACACAAGTTATATTTGCCCAGTAGTCGGCGGGCGTAGATAGTAAAGTCGGGTGTGACGGTAGTTTCTCTGAGGACCGTCCGCTGGGGTGGGACCCTGTTGCCGAAGGCAATAGGGCGGGCGATGGAATGGCCTGCAACAGCAACGACCGCCGCCAGTGGCGGAAACAGGAAGTTGCTGTTGGGACAGCGGCCAGCAGGACGCGAGTGCTGCTCAAAGCACGAAGCATCCGCTGGGTGCCGCAACCCGTACTCGTGTCCGAAGAGAAAGCTACCGTCACACCCTCTGGCTTCCCGCACCAACACCGCCGCCTCTTCAATCAAGGCGTTGGAGCAGCGCAGGCGCTTGAGGGTGCGGCGGATGCCATCCTCGCCAAGGCTGTACAGCAGCGCCGCCAGCCGGATGGACAGGTTTTCTGCACCCGCCGGGCAGGCATCCACCACCGGCTTTGCCGCCGCCAGTGCCTCCGATGAAAGCTCCGGAAGAATAACAAGCAGTATTTTTTTGTCAAGATATGCCGCAGGGGCGGGTGCGGCCAGCAGTTTAGCAAGCTCTTCCTCGATGCGCTCCACCGATACGCAGTCCAGATGGGCACACAGCTCCTGTGCCGCCTGCGCCGTGGGCGGGTCGATGGCAAAGCCAAACCGGGCTGCGAAGCGGTACAGCCGCAGGATGCGCAGCGCGTCCTCGGTGAACCGCTGGCGGGGCACACCCACCGCCCGTACGATGCCGCTTTGCAGGTCGGCCTGCCCGCCAAAGGGGTCCACAAGGCCCTCTTTTTCATTGTAGGCCATGGCGTTGATGGTAAGATCCCGCCGGGCCAGATCCTCCCGCACATCCGGCACAAAGTGCACCTCGTCCGGGTGGCGGCCATCTGTGTAGGTGCCTTCTGTACGGAAGGTGGTGATCTCGTAAAGGGCACCGCTCTGCTTCACCGTTACCGTGCCGTGCTGCAGGCCGGTGGGGATGCACCGCTGCGCGCCGAACAGCTCCATCACCTGCTGCGGCAGAGCACTGGTGCACAGGTCCCAGTCGTGCGGTGTAAGGCCCAGCAGACTGTCCCGCACGCAGCCGCCCACCACGTAGGCTGCATAGCCCGCCCTGTGCAGGGTGTACAGCAGCTCTGCCGCACCCTCGTCCATCCGGATGGTCATGGCTGTGCCTCCTCGTACTGCAGGGTGATGCTTTTGCCGTCAAAGCCGCACTCCGCCGCCGGGAAGATGCTCTGTGCCTGCGCGGCATACTCCTCCGGGTCGGTGATCATGGGGGAATAATGGGTCAGCCAAAGCCGCTTTGCCCTCGCCTGCGCGGCAAGGGTCGCGCTCTGCCCAAAGGTGCTGTGCCCCCACTGACGGGCCTGGTCTTCCTGCTCTGGAAGGGCATAGGTGGCATCGCATATCAGCAGGTCTGCGTCATGCGCCGCCTGCAAATAATACGGGCAGGGGGCCGTATCGCCGGAAAATACCACGCTCAACCCCTTGCGCGGTGCGCCCAGCACCTGCGCAGGCTGCACCGTTCTGCCCTCCACGGCAACGCTCTGCCCTTTCTGCAGCAGCTTCCATTGCTGCACCGGCACCCCCAGCGCCTGGGCCTGCTCCGGCGAGAATTTGCCTGCACGGGGCAGCTCCAGCCGGTAGCCAAGGCATTTTACCCGGTGCTTTGTGGCAAACGGCACCAGCCGCGCACCGGCAGGCCAGCCCTCGCTCAGCGCATCCAGCGCCAGCGGCTGGCCCGGCATAAGCACCTGCGGCTTCACCGGATAGGGCAGCGGGCCGGTCAGTGCCCGCACCGCCGCCCAGATATCCGGCAGGCCCTCCGGACCCAGCAACGCAAGCGGCCTTGTGCGGCCCTGCGCCCCCAGAGTCTGCAAAAGGCCCGGCAGACCAAAGATGTGGTCGCCATGGTAGTGGGTCAGGCAGATGGCATCTGCCCGCATCAGGTTCACGCCCGCACGGCGCGCTGCCGCCTGCGTGCCCTCGCCGCAGTCCCACAGCAGGCCGTGGCCGCCGCAGGCAGCAAACGCCGCCGAGAGTGCCCGGTCCGGCAGTGGCATGGTAGCCGCAGTGCCCAGCAGTGTAATGGTCAGCATAAAATCGTTCTCCCTGCACAATGTATCTCTTAAGGTTTTATTGTACCACAGCCGGGCCGGTTGCACAATCGGTGCCTGCGGCGCATAGGATGGCCCAGCACAGCAAAAAGGGGGCAGCTGGATGAGACGCAAAAAAGGGGATCCTTTTTCCGGCAGGCCGCACAGCGGCCTTGGATGGGTGCTGCTGCTCGCCGCACTGGCCCTGTTTCTGCTGGCCGGTGCGCCCGGCTGCATGGCCCAGCGGATGGCGTGGTCTGCCCGGGGAACGATGATCTTTCTGCCCAGCGGGTTTTGAAAAAATGGGAGCATCCTGCTGCACAGAACGCTCCCATTTTTCTTTTTACTTTCCATCCGAATAGGGCAGCTGGCCGGTCAGAGTCAGCGTTTCGGCAAGCTCGTCCTCCGAGCGGAACCGCCACGCCGCCGCTCCCACGGCCACATAGCAGGCATCGGCACGACCCTCCGGTGTAACGGCAAGGATCATCGTTTCACCGTCGCCCACCGCCGTTACCATGCCATCCGCACTCACAGTTGCCACGCCCGGATTGCTGCTGAGCCATGTCATCGTTCCGTTTTTGGTGCCTGCAGCCTGCGCGGTCAGCTTCTGACTGGCTCCCACTGCCTGCAGCAACATGGCATTTTTGCTCATCTGCACCCGTCCGATCTCCGATGTGACCGTTACCGTGCAGCGCAGCACCTGCCCGGCTGTGGTCAGTGCGCTGATGACGGCCTTGCCGGACCTCTGCGCCTTTACGGTACCGTTTGTGCTTACCGATGCCACCGCCGGGTTGCTGCTGACCCACTGCCGCACATAGGTAAACCCGCCTTTGTTCTGTTCCAGCTTCAGCTGTTTCGTCGGGACAGGCTCCTGCTCTGTAATGGTAAGCGTCAGATCGCTGGTGTTCAGCACCAAGCGGCTGGCTGTGCTTTTGCGCACCGTGATGGTACAGGTGGTCTTTTCGCCGCGCTCATTGCGGGCCGTGACGGCCGCAGTGCCCTCGGCATGGCCGGTCACCTTGCCGGTGCCGTCCACCGATGCCACTGCCGGATCACTGGAAGTCCAGATCAGAAAGAAGTAGTCGTTGGGTGCCTGCACATTCAGGTAGGCCACCGGGGCCGGGTCTCCTTCGGTGATATCCAGCGTCAGTTCGGCAGTGTCCAATGTCATGCCGCTGTCCGGCAGCGGCTGCTCCTGCGCAGCATAGGCCGACAATGCCCCGGCTGCAAACAGTTCTGCGCACAGCACCACTGCACAAACACACGCTTTGAACCCCTGCTTCATGGGCTTTGCCCTCCCCGCCTGCTTTGCTGCAAGATCCTTTAAATATTCCTGTCTCCGTATTATTTTACACGCAGTGCAAAACCGGGTCAAGTTTTTTGCCCATTCTGCCGGGCAGCTGAGCCTTATTTTGTGGAGAATAATAAAATCCGCTTTTCAATTTTGTACAAAACGCCGCCGCACCCGGCAACCGGATGCGGCGGCGCTGTTCTGCTTTTGAATTTTCAGCTTAGTAGTTGATCTTTTTCAGCTCAAAGTAGCTCTGCGGATGTGCGCACACCGGGCACTTGAGCGGTGCGGACTTGCCGATATAGGTGTAGCCGCAGTTCCGGCACTGCCATACCTGCTGCTCCTCGCGGGCAAAGACCTTGTTGTTTTTCAGGTTTTCGGCCAGCGCACGGTAGCGCTCCTCGTGCTCCTTCTCGATCTGTGCCACCATGGTGAACAGTGCTGCGATCTGAGGGAAGCCCTCTTCTTTGGCCTCCTTGGCCATGCGGGGGTACATCTCGGTCCACTCGTCGTGCTCACCGCCTGCTGCCATGTCCAGACAAGTCAGGGTATCGGGGATCGCGCCGCCGCACAGCAGCTTGAACCAGATCTTTGCGTGCTCCTTCTCATTGCCGGCGGTCTCCTCAAAGATCGCGGCCAGCTGCTCGTAGCCTTCTTTTTTTGCCATGCTGGCAAAGAAGGTGTACTTGTTGCGTGCCTGGCTCTCGCCTGCAAACGCTTCCATCAGATTTTTCTCGGTTTTGGTACCCTTCAGTTCCATGATGCTCTCCTTTCAAAAACGGATCTTCTGTCAGGATCGACCGATCCCGGCTCTATCATTCAGCCCGGCGGTAATTTTTTCGCCTGCGGCTCAGGTTCTGAACAGAGTATACCATATTTTTTGATAGAAATCAAGAATAATTCCTATTTATTATGAGAATGTTTCTCAGTTATGCTGCTTCAGTGCACACACAGCAATGCTCAGGGCGCTCCACGCTGCCTGATACATCAGCACCGTTGCCACCGAAAGCTCCCAGATGCTGCCTGCACTGGTGAGCAGCGCTGCAATGATAATGGAGAACAGCACCGAGACCATCTGTACCGTGGTGGCGCTGCTCTCGGCGTTCTGGGCCTGATCCGCAGCCTGCAGGCCGCCGGTCAGGCTGGCAAACGCCTTGAGATGGATCATGCAGCAGGTGTCCTCCGGGTCTTCCGGTGCGGCCTTGATGGCGTTGCACTGCTCCTGATCCAGCACGGTGATCATGCCTTCCGGCAGGCGGTATGCTTCGGTAATGTGGTGTGCAGTCAGACTGGGGTCCTGGCATGTGACCAGCAGGCGGATGTTCTCCTTTTGCAGCACGGCAAGGCCGCGGGCCACATTGCGCCCGCCCACATATTTCAGCACGAACATAGCGTGCAGATTGCCGGACACAGCCAGATACAAAATTTGCAGCTCGCCGTTCTTCGAGTGTTGCATCTCGTATTCCTCGTCCGGCAACGGCACGCCCTCCTGCTCCAGATAGCGGCGGGTACCAATGAGGATGCGGTTGTTATCGCACCAGGCGGAAAAGCCCAGCCCATGGTGCTGCTCCAGATCCTTGACCGGGAACAGGATGTCTGTGCGTTCCTCAACGATCTGGCGGAACAGCCCCTTCAGGGTGCCGTGGCTCTCGTTCAGCACGCTGGCCGCGTACAGGATGGCGCGGTCGATGCGGCCGCCCTTGAAGATGCGGATATCCTCCAGCTGTGCGCTGTCGGCGGTGAACAGGTCGTCTGCATCGATCTGCAGCGTATCAATGCCGCCCAGCTGCTCAATGGCCTGCCAACCGGGCACGACTGCACCCACAGCCGTAGCCGCACGCTGCAGCCGTAGCGAGGCAACGCCCGCGATCAGGGTAGAAGAAAGCGGTGCGCCCATGCACAGTACAGCGGCCATGGCAGCCGCAGCTTTGTTCCAGCCGGCACCTGCCAGCAGGAACAACACGCCGCTGAGCAGGGCAACGCCCAGCAGGATGTACGAAACTTTGCGTGCACGGCGCTCGCTTGCGCGTTCGCTCAAGCTCTGCTCCACAAAGCCGTCAGCTTCCTTCATCGGGCGGCTCAGCAGCACCCAGGGGTCCTTCTGTTCCAGATCCCGTGCAAGGGCACGCAGCAGGTCTTTATCCTTGGCGCGGTAGGCGCCCTCGAACTCCACACCATTGGTCACCAGCTCATAGCCGCCCTTGACAGCAGCCAGCATCACCCGGCTGCCCAGCAGCGCAAGGAACAGCCCCAGCGCGGCCATGCCGCTGAGCAGCGAGATGCCGGTGGTGCCGCGGTAAACATTTGCGTTCAGCATGGCTGTAACCGCCTGCACCAGCGCTGCTACTGCGGCCAGCGCCGGCATCGTCTCGGAAGAAGACCGTCCGCGCAGGCCGTTCAGGCCGTCGCGCAGCACCGGGAAGCCCACGCACAGGCTTGCTGCCAGCAGCAGCAGGTTTGCACCATAGAATGCCGCCGGGGCAGCATCCGGGTCCAGCGCCGCCATGGCGGGCAGCAGCCCATCCGATACCAAACCAAAATGCAGCAGCACCACAGCCAGAATGCCGCCCAGCACGCAGCGCAGCGTCAGCTCTGCACTCATACGGTGCAGTTTATCCGCCGTAGCCTCCGGCTCGGGCAGCTCCGTTTCGGCATGTTCCTCCGGAGACACCGCGTCCTCCGCCTCAGCTTTCAGTTCCGGCTGTGGCGCAGCGGGTGCCTTCTCCGGTGCCTGCTGCGGCTCTTCGCCGTCCAGCGGCAGCAGCGGCAGGCTCATGGTGTCCTCTTTTGCGGCAGGCTCCTCTGCCGGGGCCAAAGGTGCCTGCGGTGCGTCCTCGCTCTGCACCTTGCCAAAGAAATCGACCACCGGCTGCTCCGTTTTTTCCGGCTGCGGCACAGGTTCCGGCTGCAGCTCCGGTGCCGTCTCTTTTACCGCTGCAAACACAGCCGCGGGCAGCGGTGCACCGGACGGTTTCTTTTTGCCTTCAGCCGGTTCAGTTTCTGCTGCCGGGGCTGCTTCGGCTCTCGGTGCAGGCTTTTCCGGCTTCTGGTCGCTCAGGCCGTTGATCATCGCCTTGAGCTGTGCCATCTCCTGCTGCTCCTGCTCTTCCTGCGGCAGCAGCACCTCCGGCGCATTCTTGGGGTGCCGGAGAGACTTTGCCGTGCTGTGCTGCTCTGCGGGTCTTGCCGCCGGGACAGCGCTCTGCCGGGGTGTTTCCGGCTTCACTGCCGCCGGGGGTTCCGCCGTTTGCGGTACAGATTTTTCCTCCGGCTTTTTGGCAGGTGCTTCCGGCTGTGCATCCTCTGCTTCCTTCTCCAGAAAAGGCCACGGGGCCAGTTCCTGTTCCGGGTCTGCCTCCGGCCTCAGCATCAGTTCCAGATCCGCTTCCGGTTCCGGCTGCGCATCCTCACCCAGCCGCACCTCACCGGTAGGCATTTCCTGCGGCTGCTCTGCTGCAGTTTCGTCAGTCTCCTGCTTTTCCTTACCACGGCCAAACAGGCCAAACCGTTTCTGCGTCTTTTCCTCCGGCTGGTTTTCGTCTCTCCGGGTCATCTCCTCCGGGATATCCACCGCCGTGGTGCTGAAAAAGGAGCGGAACTTTTCATCCGGGGTCATTTCCCGGCCATTGTTTTTATCTTTCGGCATTCTTGTCCCTCCTGTAATTCAAATTGAGGTTCCGGCCCGAATGCCGGATCATGCCTGCTGTGCTGCGCGCTGGGACTGGATCTCGTACAGAATAATGCCCGCAGCCACCGACACGTTGTAGCTGTCCACACCGGTGCCCGGTGCTGCCATATCCAGCCGCACCACGCCGTCGCACAGCTTTTTCACCAGCTGCGAAACACCGCTGCCCTCGCTGCCCAGCACCAGTGCAATGGGGCCGGTCAGGTTGTTCCTGCGCAGAGACACGCCGTCCATATCGGCGCAGTAGACGAACACACCCTGCTCCTTCAGGCGGCGGATGGTCTCGCCGATGTTGGCCACACGAGCCACCGGCAGGCGTTCTGCGGCACCTGCGCTGGACTTGATGACGGTAGGCGTGACCGATGCGCCGCCGCGCTTTGGGATCACGATGCCATGCGCACCGCACAGCAGAGCACTGCGCATCACGGCACCCAGATTGTGCGGGTCTTCAATGCCATCGCTCAGCACCAGAAAAGGTGCCTCGCCCTTGTCCTTGGCTGCTGCCATCAGGTCGTCTACCGTCACGTATTCGATCTCGCTGGCAAATGCCGCCACACCCTGATGGCTCTCGGTGCCGGTCATCAGGCGCAGCTTGTTAGGGTGCACCCGCTTCACCGTGGCACCCGCTTCCTTTGCCAATGCGGTATAGTAAGCCGCCACGGCCGGAGCCATGCCCTCAGCAATGAGCACGGTGTCCACGCCGGAACCGCTTTTCAGCAGTTCGGTCACCGGATTTTTGCCATAAACAAGGCTCTCGTTCTTCTGCAGCGGCTCTTCCGGGCTGCGGCGCGGACGGCGCGGCTGGTTCTTTTCTTCCATGATGATTTTCTCCTTCCGTTGTATCACCGGAAGGTGCTGTGCACACCCTCCAAAAGGCGCGCCGCACTCTGGGCCGCGCACCGGTATGATCTGAATCTGATAACTCATTTTGAAGTATAGCATAAGCCGAACTTGTTTGCCAGCAAATTACCGTTTTTTATCCGCGTCCTGCAAAAGTTTTTCTGTTCGTGGTGCCGGAGACCGTTTCCGCTTTTTTGCAGAAATGTTCTGCCGCCCTGCATCAGCTTTACCCGGCTGCTGGGTAGATATCCCTCTGTTTTGCCGGAGAAAAAAGTTTTCCACAAAAACGCGGTATACAATCCGTAGAAGAGCGATTATTTTTCCACATGTTGAAAACCCTGTGGAGAAAGTTCAAAAGTCCAGCTTTAAAGCCTGTTTTGCCTGTGGAATTCCACACTTTCCACAAGGTTTTCCACTTTTTGGTTCGACCTTTTTTGATTTTCTGCGTACAATTTGTAGAATACAAGTCGGAAATATGACAATTTTTTGAACTGCATCCTGTCCGCTTTTGCCAAATTGCCCAATATCATTTTGACGAATGTGGATCTGTGTTGAAAATCCGTCCTTCATCAAGCTTTCTGTCTTTCGGCCGCTTATTGCACATTATATGGAAATTTGTTGCATTCTATCGAATATACGCGCTTCTGGCAGTAACCCCCTGCACCCTGCCAGAAACAGAATCCCCGCATTGTTACAGGAAAAACACCGGTTTGGATTGATTTTGGCCGCTGTTTGGGGTATACTAATTCTGTAGGTTCGTTAAACCGTGCACAAAGCGGATATGAAACGAGCAAGACCCCAATGATTTTGTGGAGGTAATGAATAATGTTGGTAAATGCAACCGAAATGCTGATCAAAGCACGTGATGGCCACTACGGTGTGCCTCAGTTCAACATCAACAATCTGGAGTGGACCAAGTCCGTTCTGACCGCCTGCGAGGAAATGAAGAGCCCTGTGATTCTGGGTGTTTCCGAGGGTGCCGGCAAGTACATGACCGGTTTCAAGACCGTCGCTGCCATGGTCAGCGCAATGGTCGATTCCATGGGCATCACCGTTCCCGTTGCCCTGCATCTGGATCACGGCACCTATGAGGGCTGCAAAGCCTGCATCGAGGCCGGCTTCTCTTCCATCATGTTCGATGGCAGCCACTACTCCATCGAGGAGAATGTGGAAAAGACCAAGGAGCTGGTTGCTCTGGCACACGCTAAGGGCCTGAGCATCGAGGCCGAGGTCGGTTCCATCGGCGGTGTCGAGGACGGCGTTGTGGGTGCCGGCGAGATCGCAGACCCCGAGGAGTGCGCAAAGATCACTGCTCTGGGCATCGACTTCCTGGCTGCCGGCATCGGCAACATCCACGGTGTCTACCCGGCAAACTGGAAGGGTCTGGACTTCGAGGCTCTGGACCGCATCCACAAGGCCACCAATAACATCCCTCTGGTCCTGCACGGCGGCACCGGCATCCCCGACGAGATGATCGCAAAGGCAATCAGCCTGGGCGTTTCCAAGATCAACATCAACACCGAGTGCCAGCTGGTGTTTGCTGAGGCCACCCGCAAGTACATCGAAGAGGGCAAGGATCAGCAGGGCAAGGGCTTCGACCCCCGCAAGCTGCTGGCTCCCGGCGCAAAGGCTATCGAGGCCAAGTGCAAGGAGAAGATCGAGCTGTTCGGCTGCGCAGGCAAGGGCTAAGCAGAAGCTCGTATCGTAACCGGTACACCACCCAATAAAGTATGCGCCCCCGCTGCACCGTTATGCACAGTGCAGCGGGGGCGCTTTTTACTTTATATGCGAGCACTCAGACGCGGGTCTTTTCCATATCTCCAAAAATGTATTGCATACAGTCCTGCACCCAGAAGCAGGCAAAAAATCGAATAGCTAAGGATCGGAAGCCGCAGCAGTACGATCTTACCCGCGATCTGGGTAAAGAACCAGCCCGTTCCATACAGAGTCACGATATAAAGCACCAGCCATGTAGCATATTTCAGCCAATGCTCTCGTGGCGGAAAGCCTACCTGCTCCATCATCCGGCGGAACAGTGCGCAAAAAACCGTCACTGCAACAACAAGCTGCATCAGATAGCCTACAGAAAGTTCAAAAACCCAATCACCAATTACCGGGTAAAGCAGCAGCCCTTCCACGCCCCACTCCAAAAAAAAATACAGCGGTGCAACAAACCAGAAGTAATCCCCAGCCCCCAGTGTTTTCAAGCTGGGTTTGACTTCCTCCACAAAGGTCTTTGCGTCCGGAATTGAATGAAACAGTTCCCGGTTCTCCGCATTTGCCTGGATGGCAATATCAAGTAGATCGCTGCGTACAAGCTCGATTCCGCAGAAATCCCAGCTGACCCGGCGAAGATACCGGATCACTTCTTTCAGCTGCTCCTGGCTTTTTTCGTTCAGCAGCTTTGTACGCATCCGATTTGCCTTTCGCAACGCAAAATACTTATTCATATGGCTCCTCCTTAAAAATTTTTTCCACCAGCTGGCATAGCTGGCTCCAATCTTGTCGGAATTCAAGAAGCGCCTGCCGCCCTTCTTCCGTTACAACGTAGTATTTCCGGCTCGGTCCCTTGGGGGAGGGTCTGCGTTCCACCGTGACCTTTCCCTGCTGTTCCAGCCGCAGTAGCAGCGGATAGAGTGTACTTTCACTCAAGTCAGAAAACCCGACCTGTTTTAGATGCATCACGATCTCATAGCCATAGGTCGGCTCTCTGCTGATGAGCTTCAGAACACAGAATTCCAAAACGCCCTTGAGCAATTGTGTGTTGTTTTCCACTGGATACCTCCTTTTACCTATTATGCAATACATAGTAGCTTATCTATATTGTATTGCATAGTAGTATTTTTGTCAAGTCCTGTCCTGTTATCATTTCGACCAAAATCCGCTCCATATTTTTGTGCAACAAAAAAGCCCTGAGATTTCTCTCAGAGCTTTCTGTTCAAGTCGGCGACTACCTATTTTCACGCGCCGTTTCCAG
>OHIC01000177.1_pt1 | contig 53729 bp, 63 predicted proteins | sample 1568171 | NCBI WGS metagenome assembly OHIC01 (sample SAMEA3879506, study PRJEB24766) | human gut metagenome | biome: human-associated habitat; feature: feces | place: USA | collected 1985/1987
AGTGATAACTTGGTAAAAAAGCGACCAGTGTTTTGTCACTGCTAAGCACAAAACAAATCAGATATGAAGAAAATAGTATGCAAAGTAGGTGTCTTAACTAAGACAATACGACTACTGCCATTTATAACAATTTACGCAAATCCCATAAAAGCCGGTTGGAAAGATTTTGCGATTGATATAGGATGGTTATGTTTCGCTATTGGAATGAGATTTAATAAACCCTCAAAATAAGAAAAGATATGAAGCATGAAACGTTCAGCCGGGCAAGACTGGAGATACTGAATTATGTAATAACCTTCTGCACCAATACCCTGTATGATGGCAAATACTTTCCTCCTTTTAGTGAAGGTAGTGGTTTTGAATCTGTAAAGATAGGGGGTGTACCTCCGATTGGAAGCCTTGTACGACTTATGGCAGCGCCAACTACTAAATGGTATTTATCGTGGGTTGTCGATGTTAAAGAGGAAGCTGGTAAATACAATAAGTGTCTTCTAAAAAGCATAGAAGATGGAAGCTTGTCATGGTGGGAAAATGTAGGATACTATAACATACCTTTAGAACTGTCAGACAAATTTCCATCATGGAAATACAATGATGAACAATTTTCTTTTTGGGACAAATGGAACAAGGCTAATAAATGGGAAAATACCTATGTCCTCAAACCAATGCGTCCAATTTTTGAATCCGAAAAAGTAACTCTTGAGCTTAGAAAGATACACAGCAATGATATAATAGGATCAAAAATTTTCCCATTCTGGAAAAAACTGACAATTCGAGAAATGAGAGAGTTTATTCGTGAAACATTAAAAACATTCAAAACAATTTAGAAATGAAGATAACAATCAAAAGTACAGATAAGATAGTTGAATTGAATGGCGTCCCTGCTCGTGTATGGGAAGGTCAGACCGAAAGTGGCATTAAGGTACATTGTTTTGTTACCAGAATAGCTATCAGCCATGATGAACTAAGGGCTTATGAATTTGAAAAAGAATTGCAAGAAGCTACTCCACCATCTCCAGAAATAGAAGAGTATTATCCGAGTAAATTAATATTATAACAGACTAAAATGGAACTAAACGATGTATTATCACAGTCAGATGCGATACGAAAAGAAATCGTAAATCGCATACATTGCCAAGTAGAAGATTTTGAAGTCGTAGAATACGATTCCGGAGGAATTGGCATACATTGGAGTGCCATATATCCTCGTTATGGACTGATTGATGTGCCTTACGGTTGGATCGTCGCGGGGATATATCCTGCGGAAAACAGATTAGCTATGTATGCGGATCCCGGTGATTTTCTCTGTATGAAGTAGTCCTGTTACTACGACAGGGAAATCCCGTAATTCGCAGAATGATAAAATCAACAATATATGCAATTCACTGATAATGATGTAAGTAGAATAAAGGACGCAGCAAAGGGTCGCCTGCTCGATGTCGCCCAAGATTTTCATGAGTTCAGAAAATCCGGAGTCAGTTATGTTTGTGATTGTCCTCACTGTGGTGTAGCCCGCAAATTTAGCATCAATCCGAACAAAGAAGTCTTTGGATGTTTTTCATGTCATGAGGTAAACGGTAACGGTGCACTTTCATTCCTCATGAAAGTCGAAGGCAAGGAATATACTGCAGCACTTGATTACCTGGCTAACCGGTTCAATGTTCTACTGGATGAAAAGCCCCAACCTAAGAAGATTAAGAAGCTCAAAAAAGGTAGTAAAGCAGCCAAAGGCGTGGATGTAGACAGTTATTGCGCGCGTATGCTGGCTGCCTCCGGATTAACTTTTGAGGATGTCACCGCAAAGGTTTATAAGAGTGATGACAAGCAGGCTATATTCGAATTGAGGACATTTCGCCCCGGTACCATTGACGAACGTGGTGCCATCACCAAGGGCGATGATGTGATCATCGAATATTATGATCTTGACGGTATGCCTGTCACCTACTACCGCAAAGACAGCAAGAAACGTGTAACTAACGAGAAGAAAGAATATTTCCGGGTCCGTTGGCAGTTCCCGGATTCCCACCTGGATAAAGAGGGAAAGCCATTCAAATACAAATCGCCTCCCGGATCCGGAACACCGGTATATATACCGGAGCGCATACGTAAGATGTTTAAGGAGAAAACGCCTATTCCCCGCCTCTATATCCAGGAAGGGGAAAAGAAAGCGGAAAAGGCGTGCAAGCACGGTATCCCGTCGATTGCAGTCTCCGGTATTCAGAATCTCGGAATGAACGGCTCGCTACCGGAAGATGTGGTGCGTATCATTACTGAATGCCAGGTTAAAGAGGTCGCATTTATCTTTGATTCGGACTGGAATGACATCTCAACGAATATAAAGATCAATGACCAGGTGGAGAAGCGCCCTCGAAATTTCTTCTACGCTGCAAGAAACTTTAAAGAATATATGCGGACGCTCAAGAACCGCAATATCTATGTGGAAATCTTCATCGGCCATATACAGAAGAATGACGCCGGAGACAAAGGACTTGACGATATCCTGGCAAATACTCTCTCCGGAAAAGAAAACGAGCTTGCAACAGATATAGACTATGCCTGTAATGACAAGAAAGGCTTCGGAAAATATGTCGAGATGTTCAAGGTTACAACCTTAACCGATCACAAGCTGCAGGAGTTCTGGTGTCTGCATTCGCACGAGGCTTTTGCGGAGCTTCATAAAGATGTGCTGAGCAATCTTCCGGAGTTTGTTTTCGGTCGATATCGCTGGAAATTCGACGAGTCCGGAAAGGTGGTACTGGCACAACCTTTTGATGATGATGAAAAATTTTGGAATGAAGTTTCCAAAAGTGACCGTTCCGGAAATGAACGAGTTGAAATCGAATTCTGCTATGTCAATTCACAAAACTTCCTGCAGAACCGGGGCTTTGGCCGCCTCCGACGTTTGGACCGAAGCTATCAGTTCATTCATCTGGATCCGCCAGTGGTCCGCCCCATCGACGCCAGTGACGCCCGGGATTACCTATTCCAATTTGCCAAGCATTACTGCAAAAAAGAGGTTAACGAAATGCTGATCAAAGGGGTGTCTCAATATGTAGGCCCGGATAAACTCTCCTTGCTTGGGTTCATCGAACCGAATTTTATCAAGCCGAACCGGGAAAGTCAATACCTTTACTTTGATAAAAGCTGCTGGTATATCAACAAAGATGCAGTAAAGGAAATAGGGTATGAAAGCATCACGCACCATATTTGGGAGGAACAAAAGAAAAACATACCGGCTAAATATCTGGGTGCACCGTTGATCCGATTTAATATGCAGGATGGGCAATGCAGCTATGACATCACCCAAGAGGGGAAAGCCTGTCAGTTTCTTCAGTTTTTGATTAATGCAAGCAATTTCACCTGGCGAAAAAAACCGGAAGAAATTGACGAATTGGAAGAAAACGAGAACAAGATACATTTACTCAGCAAGCTGTGCGCTATCGGCTACATGGCGATGGAAGCCAAAGACAATAATGTCGCCAGGGCGGTTATCGGTATGGATGGCAAACAGTCCGAAGTCGGTGAGTCCAACGGGCGATCCGGAAAGTCACTGATCGGTGAGCTTATGCGTAATGTCGTACCTACCGCCTATATATCCGGAAAGCGAAACGATATCTTCAGCGATCAATTCATCTGGAATGATGTACAGGAAAATACGAAACTGGTATTCATTGACGACGTGCTGCAGAACTTTAATTTTGAGTTTTTGTTTCCCGTGATTACGGGAGACTGGACAATAAACTATAAGGGCGGCCGACGTATCACTATTCCGTTCGCTAAATCTGCCAAGATTTACATACCTACGAATCACGCCATACGGGGAACCGGTTCCAGCTATACGGACCGACAATGGTTAGTCGCTTTCTCCGACTACTACAATGACGTACATAAACCGCTTGATGATTTCGGTTGCCTGTTCTTTTCGGAATGGGATTTCGATCAGTGGAATTTAACCTGGAATCTGTTAGCTAACTGCATCCAACTCTACTTGACATTCGGAGTTGTCCAGGCACCGGGTGAACGTCTTGAAATGCGCAAGCTGCGCCAGGAAATCACTGAGCCGTTGATATCTTGGGCAGACGAATATTTTTCTGATCCGGCCCATCTTAATTGCAGATTAGTTCGTAAAGACCTTTACGATGCATTCTGCAATTATGATCAGACACAGAAGAAGTTCATCAGCTCCACAGTATTCAAAAAGAAATTTAAGTTGTACTGCGAATGGAAAGGATATACTTTTAATCCGAACAAGTATGATCCGGTAACCGGTCAGCCCCACCAGTTTGACAAGGACGGAAATCCAGTCCTGGACGATAAAGCCGGAGGTGTAGAGTATTTTACTGTAGGGTGCAAGGATATCGCTCCTGACGATGAAGAAGCCGGCTCAATCAATGACTATCCAGGCTTGCCATTCAAAGCCGAAATAAATGACGAAATTATAGAATACTAGTAGTATGATATTGATAAAGAAAACAATAGACTCGCGACTGACCCAGATCATGGCTGAAATGATACTTGAAGACAACCTGCCAATACATATGGAGATCGGCAGGGCTTCCGGTGGCAACATAGATGTGCAGATTTCATTCAATCCGGAAGATGAACCCATTTATCTGGAACTGATCAATGCTATCTTAGAACCTATATATTCATTATGATGGTGCCGACATATTCTGAACTAATAAAGGAACTGTATCCCCTATACCAGCAGGAACCCGCCCGGTTTATGCGCTTCTACAATGCTGTCTACAAGAAATTGTTCAGTATCCAGGAAGGCGAGGTGTTGCGTATAGCAGATCACTGCAGCAAGAAAACAATGGATATGTTTATCAAGGTGGCAAGCCTGTTTATTATTGAAGATACATGCAGGAAAAATGTTACGGATGATCTATTGGAGTTCTCGGACGATTATACGATGATTAGAAAATGCTATAAATTCGTTCCGTCGCGCCCCTACCGCAAAGGAGTAAAAAGCATATAGCATTCCAATTTATTACCCTGTAAAGGTAGGAATTTTTAGTGATATACGCAATAATATTATGATAAAAAAAGAGAATAAAATACAGGTAGTTATAGCACCAACGATACAGGAGCGGGAGAAGCTGATGGCGCGCCTGGCCGTCCGTTATGGTTTTGCCCAAATAGCATCAGATGCCGCCAAGATCATCCGGAAAGACGTCCATTCATTCGACCTTTCTACGGCTTATTTCGTGTTCTGCAGCAACTATAATTTTCGGGGAGCTGTGATCACTACCCAGCGGCTTTATGAACTGGCAGCGCGGGGTATCTGTGTGATTGTAGGGGTTAAGAGCCTACCCCGTGAATATGAGTTTGTATCACAGACATTCTATCCGGGTGATTTGCGGTAACACAGAGCGGAGTATTCTTGAATGCACAGAGCGGAGTATTCTTTCGGCGGCGGTACGCATGTACTGCCGCCTTTGTTTTTTCATCCGCTTCCCCTCCCACCCCTTTCATTAAGAACAAACATTTTGGACAATTGTGCCGAAGAACAGCAAAAGCGGAAAGAGGGACACTCTATATATTCTTTTTATTCTTTTTTCTTTTTACAAAAATACCCTATGAAAAAATAGATATATTTTTGTACTTTCGTACGAAGCCCTATTTTTCGACATTTATTACATTATAAATCAAAGATTTAAACACTGCACGATTTTCGTACAAAACCGTACGAATCGTACTTTTTTGCACGAAATGGCGTTTTGTACGCAGAACGAAATTCCGTACAAAAAAAGTACGGGTTTTGTACGGGCGTAAGCGACTGATTATCAAAGGAGATTAAAACATCAGAGGCGCAATTTGCACTAAAGTACAAAAATATAGTACTGATATGACAAGGGTAGGATTAACTATAAGATACAAAAAATGCAGACCGGATACGGGATAATCCACTTATTTTTATTACTTTAGCTCTGCACACTTAAACTATTAATACGATGACCACCAAAATAAACGTACCTGCACATATCCGGGAATACCTGATCGGGAAATACTGCGAGTTTCAGGATATTCCTGTCACCTTCCCGGATAACAGTGATATCTACCATGTTATTTACGATTTGTTGGAGCGCCGCCCGGTCACGGTGCCAGTCGATAAAGGAAATCTCTCCATTGCTTTACCGAATCGTTCTTCCGGCAAGTCTCCCAAAACATATAACTACTTAGGGGTACGTTCTCAGTTAATCATCAACCGGAAACTGGATCTTATGATGTGGGCGGAGCTGCACGATATGGTTGACGAACAGAAGCACCGTTACGGTGTAAACTTCATCGTAGGTATACACGCCTTTATGAATAAGTACGGAATTACCTCCTTGTCTGAAGATGCTTTTTTAAAGAATTACTATCGCTGGCGCGGGAAGATCCGTCCGAAGGAAGAAAAGCGGCCATATACCCGAAAAAGTTAGACCGAGCAAGTGTAGTTAATTGTCCGATTTTCGGGGTAAAACAGTGAGAAAACAAGAGTAAAAGCGTGATAAAATGCGCGCAATCATTAATAATCAATCAATTATGAACAATTTAGGCGGTTATAAATCTATCGAACTCGTCTTTATAGACGAATTATCAACCTTTGCAGTGACTTCATCAGGTGCATTTCTCCGGAAGATTAGCAATACTCAACGGCTTCTGCCTCTGCAGCAAAACGGAGCCGGCATTAGTGTTACTCTCAAAACTGACAGTCCCGGAACCTTGTGTACACACAAAGCAGAAATTAGTATCTTGCACAAAGGACTTGACACACAGTTAAAAGCAGAGCTGGATCAAGTGGGAATACGCGGTTCTGTTTTGATTGCCACAACGAACAATGATGAAAAAAGGGTTTACGGTAATCTTGATTACCCCATGTTCGGAACCTTTTCCGAGATACCAGGACAAAAGCCGGCTGATCTCAGACATTATGAATTATCTCTCTCTGCAACCTGCAATCATCCGGCGTTAACCCTCATGGAATAGCGTCCTTCTACACCTCTCTATAACTGCGTATCATTGCATCAAAAATTATGCAATGAGTCAAAATCGCATCATTCTTTCCGATTCATCAGTAAATTGCTACGGTTACCGGGTTCTCACTGAAGGCCTCAATCTTGAAGCCTTCAAAAAGAATCCGGTCATGCTGTATATGCATTTTCGTGATGAAGGTTCACCCATCTGGGGGAACTGTAAAGCAATCGGTCATTGGGAAGACATACAGATAAACGGCGATGAACTTTCTGCTATTCCTATTTTCGACAAGGTAGATGACCTTTCCAAAGAGGTAGCCGCGAAATACGAAGCAGGGACTTTCTCCGCCGCATCTATCGGTATACAAATCATTGCCACAAGTGCCAACAAAGAGTTGCTTCTACCGGGACAGACACGTGAAACCATAACTGAAGCCTTATTAATGGAGGCATCCATTGTTGACATTCCGGCAAATCGCAACGCCGTACGCTTGTATGACCGTTCTACGTCCGCTTTACTGGCTGCGGGCATGGATACGAAATATGTGCCAGAATTACCTAAACCCCAATTAAACGTTATGAATTTGAAATCCAGTTGGAAAACAGTTTGTGCTTTCCTGAAGATTACAGACGATAAGGCGGACACGACTGAACTCTCCTCGGAGAATATCGAGTCTCTGGACGCTGAAATGAAGCGTCTGAAGGACGAGAACGAAACGCTCGTCCAGGCAAAGAAAGACATTGATGTGAAGCTGACAGCTTCCACCGATGAAGTCGCTCAACTGAAGACCAGTATCGAAACAAAGGATACGGAAATCGGTACGTTGAAAAGCAGCGTCGAGAGCAAAGACAATGAAATCGCCCAACTCAAAGAGCAGGTGAAGAACCTGAAAGGAAACCCTGCCAATGACGGCAAGGGGTTGACTCCGAAAGCTGAACCGGAAGGTGAAAGCGGATCGGAAGAGTTAGCCGCTTTCTGTTCTGAAAATGGCGGCAATTATGCCACCATGACCGAGAGACTTAAAAAAGAAGGACTTATCTAAACCTTACCTTATGAAATTAATAGATGTATCAAAATTAAACGAGGCCACCATCATTTACGACAAGGCTCTCCGTGCATTGCCTTATGCAACCTTGCAACAGGTTGCGGCAACGCTCAAACTGAACGTAATGGACCTGCAAGGCAAACATTCACGCATTAACGAACGCCGTCGTGCAGGTGGCACCCAATCTTATAAGATCGGCAAAGAATTCAAGGAATTCGAGCAGATTTTCGGATATGAACCCTCGCTGATCGAACCGAAAGACGTTGTTTTCATCACTAAAGAAAACTCACAGAAGTATGACGACAATGAGTTGTTGATTATCGGTGGCCAACCGGTGAGTAACATCACCAAGAAACACCCGATGGAGACAAAAATAGTTTTCGGGCTGACCACTTCGCACGCTGAAGATATTGTGTACTATCTGTTTCATGCCGAACGCGACGAAGATTCTAAATCACCCAGCGGTGCGATGGACGGTTACTTTACCAAAGCAGACAAGTTAATCATCTCCGGCGCAGTCAATGCCGCCCGGGGTAACCTTGCGATTTCGGGGGAATTCGCCACACCGGTCGATGAAAATGATTACAGTGCGTATGAGAACCTGGTTGACTGGGTTGGTGGTGCACACAATTCGCTACGTAGTTCACAGGGCGGAAATCCGCAATTGATGTGTGCAGAAACGGTTATCAAAGCTGCCCGTGCCGCTTTGCGTAACAAGCTGAAGATGCAGGAGTATCCCAGCACGGCACGCATGATCGAGCTGTTGCGCGAAGATGCCTTCTGCCCTTCATTGGAAGTTGTGACGCATGAAGCGTTGGGCAAAGGATCCCGCCTCATTTTGCAGAAAGTCGGGAATATGGATCTTGCGTTCAACACGCAGGCGGCCAGCCGCTTTTGCCAGGTCCGTGATATCTATCCCGATCCGAACGAATGGCAATTCTGGTTGCAGTCCGGATACGATACACGTATCAATGACTGGCATGAAAAGGTCTTCCGCACGAATGAGCAGAAGAACGAAGCCAATGACCTGGCGGGCGACTACTGTCTGACCGGTGCTGTACAGGTAAATATCACCGGTGCCGATGCAGGCTCCTGGACTATCCAGGGGAAAACGTCGAGCCGTGCGAACGGTCAGTACTTTATCGGACTTGCTCCGGGCAAACACACCATTGTATTCAATGATGTGGATGGCAAGACCAAACCGGCAAGCCAGGAAGTGACCGTCGTCGAAGGCGAAGTCGCAACCGTAACCGCACAGTACACCTAATTTACGGAGGGGATTTTCCCCTCCTTGTTTAACGCTAACATTTTATCACAATGAAAAAGAAACAATTATTCATTCTCGCTTTCTTGTTAGTTCTGGCAACCATATTGTTGCCCGAAGTACAACATCTGTTATCATTGGATCTGAATGATACAACAACAATCCTGGCCGCGGGTCCGGCTTTTGCCCCTCTCAAATGGAACATGGGAAAAAACAATATGGCCGGATACAAAGGTCACTTATTATTCGTACCGGAAGAAGCGGCAATCACAGTACCGACCGTACCGGATCCGGAGAAAGCCGCCGATAACACCGAACTGATTACCGCTGCAGGTTCATTTACTTTTGCTGAAGGTTCGATTAAACAACCCGTTTACTTATATAGTACCGAAGGTGAAGTCGAATACAAAGCAGAGCCACAGGGAGAAGTAGACGGTATCAGCTTTAAACAGACACTCGGCTTTTTCTTTCCCGGCAATACGCCAGGAATGCACGCATTCAATGCCATGGCCAAAAACACCCGTGGCTATTATATCTTTGAGGATCCGGAAGGTAACCAAATGATTTTAGGGCAACCTGGTTTGACCGGTTCCTTATCACCATCTTTCAATGGCGGTAAAGCCCGTGCCGACCGACGCGGTACCACTTATACAGTCACAGCGGATTCGAACTATTCTGCCATCTTCTTGGCAACTCCCATCGACATGGAAGTAATAGGCGGTAATAAACCGGCTCCGACTCCACAAGGATAGCATTATGACCAGAAACGAACAATTAATAAATTGGTTAGGCAACCGTCAGCGCAAGTACGCTGACGGCGTAGCCCTCTTTGACACACTTGCCAAGCAAGTACAAAAAGAAAAGTATTCGGCCTATTTTGCCGCAGCTCCGGCAAATCCTCATATCTTCGATCCACACTTTACCCAACTGATAAACTGTCTGACACGGATATCCCGAGAGATCCGCGAAGCTCCGGAACTTTATCCGGCGGCAAATGAGTCTATCGTCGAAGCCAAAGAGGTAGACGAAAAGGCACGCACGGAAGAACTAACGAAACGAACTGCTGCCATCGCAACGCATGAACAGCAGATCGAAGAGTTAACGGAACGGATTGAATACCTGGAAGGAAGTGACAATACCGGTGATATTTCAGAGCTTCAGGAGCAGATAGATGAACACCGGGCAGAACTGGAACAGCTTCGCAAAGAAGTAGACGCACTGAGCGAACCCGGCGTAAAAGTTGTGACAGAAGCATCTATGCCGATATCCATCAAGAAAGCATACGCCCGTATCAAAGAAATAGCACCTCTATACGCCAGCCTGCATAATGACATTGCTAACCCGGATCTCGAAGATGAAAAACGGAAATCATTAGCTGAAGAACTTTGCAAGCTGGATGATGAGCGCCGGAAACTCTGGAAAGCTATCGACACCTGGGCCGAAGGTAAAGGAACATTGAGTTTGGATGCCAAGCGCCCGGTTTTCAGCAATAATCCGGTTGTGCGTGGCATTGAATTGGCGCGGCATGTGAAACGACTGAAACAGAACATTGTCAACAGCCAACGATCCGCCGATAAAGCCAAAGAGGACGGTCGTCAGGTCGTATATGACAATGCAATGAGCCGCATTGCCGGATACGAAGAAGAACTGGCAGAAATCGAAAAAGAGATAGCAGGTGAAAAAGTTTCAGGATAACTTTCCGCTTGCATTGTGCCCCGGCTCTATCGAACCGTTCATGCACAAGGGAGAATGGGCAATACACGAAGTGTTGCCCACTCTTTTATCTGCCATTGGCCCGGCAAGTGTACGGATAGCGACATTCAGCATATCGGAAGACAGCCTGCGGTCACTCTTTTTTCTGACCGAAGAAGGTCAGATAACCAGCCTGCGGATGTTGCTCGATACCACTGTGAAACGGCATAAGATAGATTTGCTTTTATTCGCTGCAAATATCTCTCCGGAGATACGGATAGATTCGTGCCATGCTAAAGTATTGTTGGTTGAAAACGAACGATACAAGTTCGGTATTATCGGATCCGCCAACCTGAATCTTAACCACCGTTGGGAAGCCGGGGTATATTTCACCGCCGGATCTCATTTCGATTACTTCTCCGAAGCATTTAACCAAGCCTACGAAAACGCAATGAGTTATGCAGTTAACTGATGATCAATTATCCCAGGTACGCAGCATGTCAGCCGCTTTACTACCACCGTCGGAGATAGCCATCCTGTTGGATATCCCCGCCGATGAGCGCGACTACTTTTGCGATATCTGCAAGAATCATTGTAAAACGCCAATCTATAACGCCTATCATCAAGGCAGACTGCAAACAAAATACGAGCTACGACAAACCGTTATCAAACTGGCAAAATCCGGTAGTCCGGCAGCCGAACCGCTCGCTGACAAATATATGCGTGAACAGATAGTCAACGAATAATTTATGCCTAAAAAAGATACTACATACGAACGTATCGAGCGGGCCTTATACAAGGATCGTGAAGAGATCGAACAAATGCTCTCTCCCCGGGAACAGGAAATCAGAGAGCGCATGATGCTTTGTGTAGCCAAGAAGATGGATAGCCCGTTGGTGGAAGATTCGGAGCTCGTAACCTTTCTCATGCACGGATGCGGTGGGAATGCTACTCCTGTATCTCAATCGCAAGCCTATCGGGATATCGGTATGATTAACCGATTGGTGGGTAATATACAACTTGCTGCAAAGAATTGGTACCGGTACATGATCGTCGAAGGTGCTAAGAAAGGCTATCAGCTTGCGATTGACAGCGGAGACGCCAAGGGTGCCGCCGCCAACCTGGATAAGATCGGAAAGTACACCATGGCGGACAAGGAAGACAACCGGCTCGATTTTGAAAGAATGATTCCGCCATCGTTTGAACCCTCGGATGATATCACCCTGCTGGAAGGAATCGAACCTATCACCGACCTGGAAGAACGCCGCAAGGAACTGCGGGAACTCGCCCGCAGCATGGCAAAGGGTAAAGCGGTCGATGCTGAGATTATCAACGAAGAGGAGGACGAATAATGCCCGCTCAAACGACCCCGTTATCAGCTCACGATCTCCGGATGAAACAATCCGATGTCGTGAAGAAGTTCTTCAACAAGATGCAACGCCAGGCAATGGCCATCGGTGCACATGATGAATATATCATCGCTTCGCGCGGCACCGGAAAGTCCGAAGGTATCGACGCCCGGTTTATTCTCCGGAATGTGTGGGAGATGCCCGGCTCCCTGGGCGGTCTGATATCGCCCAGCTATGCCAAAGCCTGGGGTAACACCCTTCCGGCAATATGCAAGGCCCTGGCAGAGTGGGGTTACTACCAAAACATTCATTATGTAGTCGGACATAAAGCACCCTCATGGATGAACTTTGCAGACCCGGTACGCCCCGTTATGGGCGAAGGATGGAGTAATGCCTTCCACTTCTGGAATGGCGCCGTCATGGTAATCCTATCGTTTAATCAAGCCATGTCCGCCAACTCGATGTCACTCGATTGGGTGATAGGTCCTGAAGCAAAGTTTCTCTCCTACGAAAAAATAAAAGGCGAGGTAAACCCCGCTAACCGTGGTAACCAGCAGTATTTCGGTCACTGCCCACACCATCACAGTGTATGTTATTCAAGCGATATGCCGACTGCCTCCCTGGGCAAATGGATCTTGGACAAGGTGGATGAGATGTCACCGTCTCACATCAATCTCATTCGCGGCCTGTACAAAGAACTGCAAGCATACAAGCGCAAACCGATGACCGATCACACTTTGCGGATGATCAAAGAACTGTCCCGGGATCTCGACCTTGCACGTAAGTTTCAGCCGGTAGTCATTCCACAACCGGGGAAAAAGCGTGAATACACCGTGTTCTACGGAGAATACGACGTCTTCGACAATCTTGAGGTGCTTGGCGAGGATTATATCTGGCAGATGCACCGGGATTCACCTCCACTTATCTGGCGTACCGCTTTCTTGAACGAACGACTGTTCCGGGTCCCGAACGGATTCTACTCCGCCCTGGATGATAACATACACTTCTATATACCGAATGATAGCGGACGGCTCCGGGATCTCGGTAGTAACTGGGGCAAACTCACGAATTGCGGTTGTCTCGGAGATGGTGACCTCGACTTCGGCAAGGAACTGCACATTGCGTTCGACTCCAACGCCTCGATATCTACCGCTGTTGTCGCCCAAAAAGACGGCAATACGATGCGTGTACTGAAGTCTTTTTATGTCAAGACACCAAGTAAACTGCAGGATCTTGTCAAGCAAGTAGCCGATTACTACCGTCCGAAGTTAAATCACGAAATAGTAGTCTACTATGACCATACTTTCACCTGGGAAACCGGCACCAGCGGCGAAAGCTATGCCGATGTGATCGAACGTATATTTAAAGAAAACAATTATAACGTAACTATGGAATTTATCGGCCAAGCGGCAAAACATGACTGGAAACACCTGAACATTGACCGTACATTGAAAGGAGATCCGGAATTTCTTTGGATCCAAATCAACCTGCATCAAAACGAGTTTCTCAAAATTGCCATGGAGCAAACCGGCATCCGCCAGGGAAAGAACGGATTCGAGAAGGATAAACTACCTGAAGGAACAGAAGACACACCGGACAATCCGGATCAGTACAAAACACACGTCACCGATGCTTTTGATACTCTTTGGCTTGGAATGAACTTCTTCTTCCGAGAACCCAATAGCGGATCCGGTGGAGTCTACTTCTTAAAAAATAAATAAAACCACCGCCCCTCCGTGGTTGAAGGAACGGAAAAACAAAAACAAAATACCGCTTTGGGTCCCATTCCGTTTGCGAGTGTGCGAGCAAACGGAATGGGTGCGCCCGCACCCCATCCGTCAAATCATCCCTTCATCGCAAAAGCTATAATATCCGTCATTCGTTATAATTACATGATCCATCATCCGAATGTTGAATATCCCTGCCGCCTTTTTTAACTGTTCCGTCAGCCTCTTGTCCTCGTTACTCGGTCTGCTGTTGCCGCTCGGATGATTGTGTACCGCTGCAAACTGCGAAGCTCCCGTATTTATCAACACTTGCATAATCAGCCGTACATCTGCCGAAGTCTGGTCTATACCGCCTACTGAAACCTGTACTTTCTTGATTATTCGGGATGCATTATTAATAGCCACTACCCAAAACTCCTCATTCCGTAAATCACCAATTAAGGGCTGCATCAAATCATATACATCCTTGCTCATTCGTATAAGCCTGCGTTCAACCTGTTGAGACTGCTGTCTCTTGTACATCTCCACCGCTGCCACGGCTACTTTCTTACGTCCAGGCGTCAAGGATGCAAACAGCTTGTCGATGTCTATCTCCCCGTTGCTGCGTTCAACGTCTGAAACAATCTGCCTGTTATTGCTAATCTCGTAAATCAGTTCACTGTCACTCATGTAACGACAATCATTATCGAATAAAGTATTCATAACAAAAGAATTATATTAGTTATAAGAAAGAATTGTTCTACCTAAAAAATAGCCTCCCAACACTTTTGCACCTAACTTTTCCAAAGCACAAGCAAAACGAGCGTAAGAATGACCTTGCGTCAGTATATCATCAAAAAGGAGTACTCTTTTACCATTGAAAAAGCCTTTATCAAACTTAATAACTTCAACGTCCTGTACCGTCTTACTGCTTTTCGTCTCATGGATCGCCAAGCGTCCGCCCTCGATAGTGATTGCCCCGTATGCGTTCTTGCAGCCTGTTAGCCGTGTCACTTCCTCGGCAAATACCTTGTATCTGATTTCGTTTTTCTCTGCAGAACTTGCAGGAACACATACGAACGTTACATTTTCGCAATCTGCGCCAAACTGTGACCGTAACTTCTTTGCTATCAGTTCCGCCACTGATACACTACGCTTTCCGTCTTTAAAGTCCCATATCATCTTTCTGATAGCCCATTCACGTTTGTTCGCTTCGTACTTTGTAGGTAAATAATCAAAAAAGTTGAACATGAATTTAGACCACTGTTGTTTCCATGCCTCGGGAATGTTTCTTTTTGCTGCCATAACTTTAGATTTTAGTTTATTCTTGAACTTTGAGCCGTCGGGTGTGAGCCTTTTTTGAATTTTCTCCGTTTCCCGGAACGACTTTTTTTTATTCCGTCGCTTGTCGCGCGCGGTATGTTTCGCCTTTTGATACCGCAATAATTGAGGTGCCGGGATGAATGACAGCAAGATTTTCGGGAAAACGGAACGCTTGAATACTACCTGTAAGGTGGAGATTTTTTGCCCGAAACAGCGTTTAATCTTGCTTTTCAGACCGGTGACCTACATTTGCGGGGCAAAAGGCGAGATATACCGTGCACAATAGGAAAGGATTCAGGGAATTCCGGAAAAGAAATGGAGATTATAGAAGCGTCTACGCTTACCGCTCTACCTCTCTTTCATGCCAAAGGTGTGAATGTGAGGGGGAAACCCCGAAAAATGTACCGGCACAAACTTTCGTCACAGCTTGCGATTACGACAAAAGTTTGTGCCGGTGCATTTTTCGGGCGATTTTTTTTTGTTTCTCATGGTATTCCCATGAAAAAAAATCTAAGTAATTGTACCATAGCAAAAATGGAGTTCAAAAGGGGAAAAATTTCCCCTTTTTCTGTCGGAAGACCCCGCATCGCCCTGAAATCAATTTTCAGGCTGAAACATAATTTTTCCTCTTATATGCTACCCTACCCCCCTCAGAACGCCCCTTGCGTGGGGTACCTCCCTGATGCCTTCAGGCTACGCTCCTGTCCTTTATAGGCACGTTCTCAGGCGATACCTTTGCATAAAAAAGAAGCTATGAACCCATTAACCCAAACAATCTTAACTTTCGTATTAGGCGGTGGTCTTATGTCATTCCTGACAGCTATCATCACCATGAAGTACACCAAGAAGCAAGCTGAAGCCAATGCAATGAAAGCTATGCAAGATGTGTATCAAGAACTCATTACCGACTTACGTGTAGACATTACCGATATGCGTGCAGAACGTAAGGAATTACGTTCTGAGGTAGACAAAGTCAAGTCTGAAGTAGACAACAACCGCAAACTCTACAATGAACTTAAACCCTATAAATGTACAGACCTATCATGTATACACCGAAAATCATAAAGCCTTATGCACAACCTTTTATTTTGGCAATACTTATTGCCCTACTGCTGTGTAACTGCCGCTCTGCTTCTCAGCATACTTCTATGCGTGTATCTGAACAAGCAGATAGCGTTAGTGTCAGACTATCAGGCAAAGCTCATGGCAACATCACCAGCCAAGCCCAGACGCAAACCGATCTCACCGGTAATAAATGGAAAATCACCTGGCATTTCGACACGTCGCAACCAGCGGATCCAACTACCGGTCTACCCCCGACATCTAAACTGGAAGTCGAGGGGAGCGAGATCCGGAAGCAAATTGAGAGCCAGGAAAATGTTTCGTCCGAAACTTCTAACTCTGTATCTTATCAGAAAACAGATACAGGATCCTCGAACGAATACACCCAGCAGGACAGCCAAAAGCAAACAGAGTCCGGAGCAGGCATTGAAAGAAGTATAGCCATCGGCATCATCTTATTATCCATCATTATAGGCATCATACTATATGTTAGATCGCATTCATCAAAGTAAGATCACTGAGATCATGGAGAAACGCAAGGACGGAAGACCGGTCGAATTCTCTCTGCAATATTGTAAGCGTAGTACCGGTGAGCTGGTCACTTACGAACGGGCTGTACTGACTTCTTTTCACAGCGAAGGCAGTACTATCAATGTATTACCTACAGGCGAAAGCAGCCCTCGCAAGATCCGCCGTTGCCTGATTACCCGGATTAATAACCTCAAAGTGTATTTTTAATGGAAAAGATAGAATTGAATAAGCCAGGATACGGCACTTATGCAGTGTTGAAAGGTGGCAAAGAAATCATCAAGTTCAGTGACAACAGCGACATTGTCACTGATAAGGAGTCTAACGCCATTCCGGTTGTACCTAAAGGCAAAAGTCAGCCCATCGAATTTGTGCCCCGTGGCCGGAATAATAACATGATGTACGACATCATGAAAAAGATCGGTCATAACGTCACGGTAGGCAGTAATATCGAGTTCAAGAACAAAGTTATCTACGGTGATGGTGTGATGGTATATCGAAAATACAGGGACCCAAGTACAGGGAAAATCGTCAAAGAAGAAGTTCTGCCGGAAGAATATCCCGAAATCTTTGAATTCATTGAAAATAACAACTACTCACTGATCCGGCATGAGATAGCCAATGACCTGGCTATTTTCTACGATTCATACGTCGAATATCTATTCGACAGTAATAACCCGCCTAAACTTGTACAGGTCAAATCTAAAGAAGCGACATGCTCCCGGATCAGCAAGATTGATGAGAAAACCGGAAAAAGTGAATGGCACGGCTATTCTGCCGAATGGCATAAAGGTTCACCCGATGACGTTATTGCAACCCCGTTATTGGACCGGCAAAGCTCGCTGCGGGACATGAAAATCCGCATGGGTAAACTGCCTAATAAAGATGGGAAGAACGAAATAGTCAAGGAACGGAACTTTATCCATAACATTCGTATCAATACTCCCGGACGGTTTTACTACAGTCGCCCCTATTGGTGGTCTGTCTTCGCTTCCGGATGGTATGACTTCAGCTCTGCCATACCGGTCTATAAAAAGGCCCTGATAAAAAATCAAATGACCTTGCGGTATGTTATCTACATTAAAGATACATTTTGGGACAAGCTCTATAAAGCCAAAGGGCTCACTACCGACGAAGAGAAAGCCCAATGCCGCGAAGACTTCCTGAAGGAAATGAACGATTTCCTGGCAGGTGAAGAAAATGCCGGTAAAGCCTTTGTAGCCGAATTCCGGTACGACAAAATCAAAGGGTTTGAGGACAAAGATATCATCATCTCCGCACTGACCAACCAACAGATCGGTGGTGAATATATCGAAGACAGCGAAGAAGTAAGCAATACCATCTGTTACGCCATGGGCGTACACCCTTCGATTATCGGAGCTTCGCCAGGCAAGGGTAAAAGTATCAACGGAACAGAGGCCCGGGAACTGTTTACTATCGAACAGGCACTCATGAAAATGTATCAGGACGCCACTCTTGAACCTCTTTATTTTGCCAAGGCAATCAATGAGTGGCCGAAAGATATCTACTTTTCAATCACTAATTGTCAGTTGACAACACTGGATCAGGGCACCGGTGCAGTTAAGAATACAGGTTTAACGCCAGAAACAGAAGAGAAATGAGTACCATCATCCCCGACATTGAAACCTTAAAGACGGTTGTCAAAATCAATGCAGCGATACCTTACGAGTCCGTATCGCCTTATATTAACGATGCGCTTGATATTTATATCGAGCCGCAAGTCGGCAATGTGATCGTTGATATCGCCAATACCGGCGAGGACACAACGCTCAAAGACAAGATCCTGCGTTGCCTCGGTCCGCTCACCCTTGCACTCGCCACCGATGAACTTGGCATCAGCTTCGGAGACAGCGGAATAACAGTTCAGAACGAACAGGGCAAACGTTCGCCTGCCAATGAAGCAAAAATTGCTGCAGCGAAAGTAAGTCTATTCTACCGAGGCATGCAGGCTCTTGATCGTCTGCTTGACTACCTGGAGCGCAACAAACTGAAATATCCGGATTATGCGGATCATATAAGCATCACTAACCAGGTGCCGTGTTTCATCCGGTCAGCTCAGGATTATCAGGATATCGGGTTAGTGAATATCGACTACTCTACCCTAACCTACCGTACCATGCTGCCTACTATCCGTCAGCTTCAGGAACGCCATGTCCGGGAAATACTGACGGATGATTTATATGACCGGTTACTGAGCATGGCAGATCTCGACGCAAAGTTCAAGATCCTGCAGGAATATGTAATCCGGTACCTGGCAAACAAATCGGCAGAACTGTACACTTCGCAGACTTCACGCCAGGAACGAACCGGAACAAACGCTCCGGAATATCAACCGGTCCTCCGGCCAGTCTATCAAGACAGTACGGAAACAGGCAATTTCTTTGCCCAACAAGCCGATTATTATTCCGGTAAGATAAACAGTTTTCTGAATGCCAATACCGAAGAGCTGGGCGTCAGCAAACCATCTACGGCCATAAACTTTAACTCTAAAGAAAAGAAACTATTCACCTCAATATCATAGTTATGCATCAAGTACAGATTTACGACGACATTTATCAGTTACCTGAAAGATGGGACGAACTGAGCAATAAAGATATGGCATACCTGGTCAAACTGACGCAAAACGATGTCTCTATTGAGCAAGTTAAAATCTACATGCTGCTGTATTGCCTAAAGGCACATGTCAGCCGACACCGTAAGATCTATGGTGATCAGGTGCGTATCTCCGTCGGTAAAGAAAGCGAGAACGTGAGCTTTCGTGTTCGCCGAAAGAAATACCTGCTCATTCCGGAAGAAGTTTGCAGCTTGGCCCATCTATTCCATTTCTTGGTTGAACGGGAAAACCAGAGATATGGTATTGCCCCACAATACTATATCAAGCCGGATCGCTTTGTTAACCCCTATCCTACTCTACGTACCCGGATGCAAAAATTCATCGGTCCCGATGATGGACTGTATGACATCACTTTCGAACAGTTTATATATATGCAGACCTATCGGGATGCCATGCGGCAAGATCCGCAAAAGATCAATCATTTGTTAGCCTGCCTCTGGCATCGTGGAAAGATATTCGACATCAATCGCCTGGATAAAGACGCCGCATTGCTTCGCCATTTGCCGGATACACAGAAAATAGTCATATATTGGTTTATCACTGGTTGCCTGATTAATTTAGGAGATCAGTTCCCGCATGTCTTCTCCGGTAAAGAAGGTAGTATCAGGAACAATGTTTTCGACTCTCAGCTGCGTCTACTCGATACCCTCGCCAACTCCGACATGACAAAGAAAGACGCCGTCCGGAAAGGTAACCTGATGGATGCCCTTTACAGCATGGATGAATCAGTCCGAAAGCATGACGAGCTGGAAGAAAGATTGCAAAGCAAATGCGGACGTTAATAATAGTAAATTTACTACGAATTAATACATTTACATTTGCATCATAATATTAATATCACTACTTTTACAGCGTTAAATCAATACACGACGTTCTATGAAAGTAGTGAAAGTTTCAGAAATCATCCGGGCTTTGAAAAAAGACGGTTGGTATCAGGCAAGCCACGATGGAACAAGTCACCGGCAATTCAAGCATCCTACTAAAACAGGAAAGGTGACAATCAATGGCAAGCTATCAGATACACGATCAGGATGGTTGCTGCGGAGCATTGAAGAGCAATCGGGGTTAAAGTTCTAACGAGCACCCCGGGAGCTCGCTCTCGTAGAACAAGAGTTTTGATTTAATATAAGCGGTCCTTGTGACCGCTTTACTTTAGAAGTTTAACAATAAGATATATAGTTATGGAACAAGTTATCATGAAAACAAGCCATACGGAAACAGGTTATTGTTGCGCGTGTGATCTTTTGCCTGGATGGACAGTATCCGGTAGCAAGGATTTTAAAAAATTCAAAGCATACGTTCAAGAAAGCATTGATTTCTATCTGGATTGTGCAAAAAAAGACGGGGATGAATATCCTGCCGTGTTTGATGGCAAATACGAGATAGTCTACCTGTTCGATACTTGTGCGCTATTGAATTATTATCAAGGCATCCTGCCTTTCTCCGGTCTACAGGCCATTACCGGTATAAACCAAAAGCAACTGGCTCATTATGCAGCGGGACGCAGTAAGCCCCGCCCGCAACAAGTGAAAAAAATAGAGGATGGACTACATGCCTTTGCAAACGAATTACAAACGGTCTCTGTATTGATTTAACACCCCTACTCAGACCGAGGGAAAGAGGCTTCCACGAGTTGGAAGCCTTTTCATTTCTATTATACCAGCCACCCGATTATCAAATCGTAATATTGATGTAACATGAAGAATTTAGATTTACTTCCTCTCACTGCAGAGGTTAAAAAGCGGCTTGAAGAGTTCGCAAAGCAGTATCGCCGTTATGGGCACATCGTTATTGAAATCGTCTCCTACTCAGAAGGACGCCTGATTGTTCGTGCCGAACAAAAGGATCTGGTAAATGACAAGTTTCTCTCTAAAAAGGAACTAACCGAACGCGTACGTGAGATGTTTAAGGGAGAAATCCCCGAAGACTGGAAGCTGACTGTATCCGCTGTAAACTTTGACCGTAAGGATATCGACAACATTTCCGTTGAATGGATCAAAGGGCGTATGGACAAACTTGGCTTAAAAGCCAAGCATTTGAGCAACTATACCGGCATTGACAAATGCACCGTGTCTTCTGTTCTCTCCGGAGATAAGGATTTAACCAAATGGCACAAGGTCGCTATGTATTATTTCTTTAAATATTATGAGGTAGCAAACTTCTGATTATAATATCTATCAAATAAAAGCGGGACATAAAAATAATTCCGCTTTTATTTTGTAATATAACCATTTATCCCTACTTTAGCTCCTGCCAAGTATAAACCAAAGTTTCAATTCCTTATGTCGTGTAACCCGTAACCAATCGGGTTCCGGGTGGTTCCGGTTGGCGCACGACATAAGGAATTGATTTTTAAATATGGAATTGAAAAAAGAATTCGTCGATATAGCCTATAAGATTCTGACACGAAGAGAAAATAATGCTTTCACTGACATGGACTTATATGTTATATCTTCTATCCAACGTCTTATCAAATTACATGAAGGCTTCGAAACCCTAATAGAGAAACAGAATTATGAAGCAGCTATTCCATTATTGAGATTAATGTTAGATACCTGTATGAGACTCATTGCAGTAGGGCTATCCTCTGCTCCTCAAGAAGTTATTAATGCTTTTTTCAGCGATAAGAACATTAGTAAAATAAAAAGTATAGAAGGTAAGCCATTAAGCGATGGCTATCTAAAAGACAAATTAGAAACTATTCAACCCGGAGTCAAAGCGATGTATAATGAGTTATCATCTTATATTCATTTAAGTGGCACGCATTTTACATCGCTAATCACCAAAGAAAAAAAGTTGTGTATTGGAGGTAATAATCTATTTGAGAATAAGATGTTGGTAACAGCTATCGACCTTAAACATCAAGAAATACTTCAGTTGGCAAATAAGTTGTTGGTTGCATATTTACTATAGGTAAATAAGCCCAAAAAACAACATCGCTAACTTTATACGGGTAAGTATCATCTACAAAAGCACATGCTTTATTGTCCCAATAAGCCAATGATATTATTAGTCCTCCATCGCTTGCTTTGCTGGCAACTAAAATGGATACCCAATCCTCTTTAGGCTTATCGTTCATATCATGCCATTCTATTATTGATTCTCCTACTAACATTATTTTGAGTCTTGTTTCATTTATATTAAGCATCCTACTGCCAACCCCAACACGAAACATACTGCAATAATCAGTGTTCTATAAAACATTGAAATACGAAAACTATAATATTCATATCTCAATTCTTGCAGTTGCCTTTTTACTGAATTAAAATCATTTTCTTGAATCATATCCTATTTGTTTCCCGCTAAAGTACAAAAAAATCCTCATGTTATTGTATGTGTCAAATATTATTTCGACATTGCAGCGATTTTACTAATACAAAAAACGAACATGAAGAAAATCACTATTACAATGGCGTTGTTATTCGCCGTAACTATCTTTGTATCTGCACAAAACAAAGAGTTGGACAAATGGGCTAAGAAAGAAAATGCCCAAAGTAGTCAAAACGTAACAGAGAGTAGAAGAAGACCGAATGTAGTCAGAGAAGCCGGCTTCTATCTTGAAAAGTCGGCAAAGTATCAGTATGCGGCGATTGGTTGTGCTGGTGTAGGGACTACCCTCACAATTATCAGCGCTCTTATCGGAACAAAGGATGCTAGCGGATATACAGAAGACAAAATTAAAAAAGACCGCAACCTCCGCAATGGGTTATATATTGCATCTGGCGCATGCATCATTACTGGTATTTGCCTTGAATTTGCTTCTATCAACTACAAGATGAAAGCCGGGCGAAGTTTACGTTTATTCTCTAATGGTACCGGTGGCGGATTGGCATATACATTTTAATTAGGATAAGAAAGCGAAGCAAGAAACTCCGCTTTCTTATTGTATATTCAACTACTTATTATTACTTTAGCTCTTGCCAAATAAATAATAAAAACATGAGTCCCTTACTATAGCGTAATCGGTAGAATCCGGTTCAGGTATGATTAGCCTGTTGGCGCGCTATAGTGAGGGATTCTCCCTATAAAGAACATGGACAGTTTTGACGATAATTTCAAAAACACTATTTTATTAGACCTCTACAAGTCACCACTGAAGAAACGTATTCAGTACGATATCTTTGACCTTCTAAATATACGGCTATATCCTTCGCAGCTTAAATCTTATCGAAAACAATTAGTTGCCGAAGGGCTTATAAAAGAAGAAAATCCTGATGAAGAAGATTCTCCCATCGAAATAACACCCGAAGGTTATAGAGCTATCCAGTTGTTTGGTACATACCAAGAATATCTCAAGGAAAGCAAGAAAATGGCTTTATCTGAACGAGAAGTTCTATATCTGAAAGAAAGGAATATTCGTCTGAGGAACTTAAATATTATTGTTGGAACCATTTGTTTTATAGTAGGAAGCATATCAGGCATCCTGCTGTCAGACCCGATAAAAAGCATACTAAAGCAATGGTTGGGAGGTGACCAATAGACTCCTGTAGGATTTCAAAATCCTCAGCTATTCTTTTGTATTTAGCTTCAAGCTGATATAATCTATGTTCGTCTATCATATACTGTATTATTTTTATGCAAAAATACAGATTTCACCTTGCCATTCCAAAAGAAACTGCCACATCTATTTGACCCATATGTGAATATTTGGCAAAAACATTGCAAATATTATTATTGCCATAATAATATTTGCTATATTTGCAATGTCTACCATTTGAATCAGGCGAGAAGGCTCGCCATATTTACTGCGGGCATTTTTTATGCCCATAGTATAACATATAGTTCCGTCCCGTGTGGTGTCGTTAATGCGCCCACAGCCTGATTCAGGTGGTAGACAACGGGGAGCGGAACTTTTTTGTTCTCTCCCTGTATTTAGCTAACATTTTGTTTCATTTTAATTGTCTACCAAAATGAAAAATCAACTCCCCGGCACTGAATCTTTCGTGCCCTCGTTCCGCTCCACGCAGAACGTAAACACGCTCCAAGAGCGTTATTTCCGCAGCCTAACCGACTGCGAAGTGAAAACTGACACTGACCGCTGGTATGTTGCGGTTATCTTCTCTATTTGCGCCGGATTTGTCTTTCCGCCGTGCTTCCTGGTTACCGCCTATTGCCTTTACAAAGTACGCCAAAACAAGAAAGGGGGTGAACATGGCAAATAACATAACCCTCACTCCGGAAGTCGTTGAATGTGTCAACGGACTGCAAACCGGTGGCGCAGAATTATGGAACACCACCATACGCAAAGCGCTTTACTGTGTCGTTAACGGTGAATGCTACGGCAACGCTGAAGAACGTCTCAAACTTGCACAAGAATTATTATGTATGCAAGACATGATTTCAACCTTTATCCCGGAAGGAGGTGCAGTATGAATCGCAAAGAAGCTCTCCGACTTATTAGCACCCTACTGGATCCAACGACCCCCATGGATGAAAAACAACTCGCAGCGGCCAGATTATCCGAATTAATTCGTATCTTGCTGCCTGAAGAAAAGGAGGAAACATGATGATAACGATATTAGCTTTATCCGGGATCGTCACCATCGGTATCGGTGTGATCAAAACCACCAAATCATTTTTTTGGAAAATGGTTTGGAGTATAGTCGTTGTTATCCTGTTCTTGATCATGGTAATGCCGGACTAATAATCCGCTAAATATTTGTCCTTTATAGCCCGCCTCGTGCGGGCTATTTTTGTGTCCATAACCTAAAACCCTTGTGTTGTTATGGACATCTACAATCACTTTTCATACGGCGAACAGCTCGCCATCAGGCTGAAGCCTATCAGCCACACACCCCAAAAGCCCCGTTTCTTTGAAGCCTTCGGACTGGAAGACCTGTATAACCTGGATGATAAGTTATCCAGTGTAACCGGTATGATCCTGATTGCCGTCAATGGGTACGAGTCTGACTCCCGGGATAACGGAGGCGACGGCTTAAACGATGCCCTGCAGTATAGTTTCATCGTTGCTAAGAATACGATATCCGACCGACCTCAAACCATCACTTCTGCTTTTGAAGAATGCCGCCCTGTATGCAAACAAATCCGGAACGCATTATTTCAGGATCCTCAACTCTCTTATGCCATCGACCGCAATACGCAAATCAATGGTATCGGCCCGATAGGTGATAACTTTTACGGCTGTATGCTCACCTTCACCCTACGTGAAGCTGAAGACTTTTTTATTGACGCAACCTTCTGGAATGCATAGCTATGGGATACTACAAAAACACCCGAGACGCCCGTAGTGCAGCACGAAGATACAATGCAGCCAAGCGCAAGCAAAACAGCCTCTCTGGGACCGGATCATCAAGCCTTATTCGCCTTGAAACCATCTCCGAAACCGAACGCTATTCAATGGCTCAAGACGCTGATCGTGTGGTAGAATACAATAATGCTATTAGCGCCTGGCAAAACTCCGTAGCCGCACAGCTTCGCGCTACCATTGCCTCCCGAAGTATGCGCATAGCCCGGGAACTTCACCCTAAAGCCTACACCGATAAATATGGCATCATTAACCAACTTGGCTTTTCATTTCCACGCCATGGCATCTACATCCATAAAGGAGCCGGACGCAGCCAGGGAGGAACTATCGGCTCCAACTGGACCAAGCTAAAAACGATCAATGGAATTGAAGTGAGTACCGGAATCGTAAAGCACACAAACCCCAATTCTCTGAATGCCAGCCAGGGCACCGGTAACCGCAACGCATTTGAATGGTTTGATCCGGTTATCCGGAACCGTCTCCCGGAACTCGCCGACATTGTAACAAGGTATTTCGACACCATGCTGATCGACGCTACCAGAATATTCATAGATAAATAACCTACCTTATGGCAAATAACGACCTAAACCGCAGCATTAAAATTTATATCGACGGTACCCCTGCAGCACAAGGAGCTGCAACTGTTGAAGCGGCTATCCAAAAGCTGGAAGAAAAGCTCGCCAATCTCAATAAAAGCGAAGCTAACTACGAGAGTAAAAGTAAGAAGCTAAAGAAAGAGCTAGAAGCTAAGAATCGAACCCTGCAGAACTACAAAGCCAAAGTACAGGAAACCGAAGCGGTATTAAACAACCTCTCCGGATCATCTTACACGAAACTCATTGCCGTACAAGCGCAGGTACGTAAGAACTTGCGCGAAGCCACACCAGGAACCACGCAATACACTGCCGCCCTGGAACAAAACCGTCGTGTAACCGAAGCCGTGACACGTGCCCAACAAGCTATGCGTGTAGAAGTCGGATGCCAGGGCACAACCTTTGGCAAAGCTATCGGCATCTTTAATAAATATGCCGCCGTTGTAACGGCAGGTATCGCCGCCATTACCGGTGTAACCCTCAAGCTAAACCAACTCCGGGAAAAACGCAACCAACGTGAAGAAGCCAAAGCCGACGTAAAGGCCTTGACCGGACTGGATGATAATAGCGTCAACTGGCTGGAACGGGAAGCGAAAAGATTATCTACCGCTATGGACGAAAGCGGCATCCGGATCCGGCAGTCTGCAACCGAGATACTGGACGCTTATAAATTGGTAGGTTCTGCCAAACCGGAGTTGTTAGAAGACAAAGAAGCACTGGCAGAAGTTACGAAACAAACTCTTATCCTGGCATCCGCTTCCGGAATGACCTTGAAAGATGCCGTCGATGCTGTAACCTTATCACTCAACCAATACGGAGACGGTGCAGACCAAGCGGGAAGATATGCTAATGTGATGGCCGCCGGTTCCAAGTTCGGTGCCGCCGGTGTTGAATCCGTTACTGAAGCTGTCACAAAGTCCGGTGTTGCAGCTTCTTCCGCCAATATTCCCATAGAGCAATTAGTCGGTACCATTGAAACTTTGGCCGAGAAAGGTATCAAAGATGAAATTGCCGGTACCGGGCTGAAGAAGTTCTTCTTAACCCTGCAAACCGGAGCTGACGAAACCAATCCCAAAATAGTAGGACTGGAAACTGCACTCAACAACCTGCAACAAAAGCAGCTCTCTGCCGCGCAGATAAAAAAACAGTTCGGCGAGGAAGGTTATAACGTCGCCAGCGTTCTGATCAACGAAGCCGAGAAAGTGAAATACTACACCGAAGCCGTCACCGGTACGACTGTTGCCGTTGACCAGGCAGCCATTAAATCAGCGACGGCAGCCGCCAAACTTGACCAAGCTAAAAATAAGATGAACGAAATGGGTATTGCCTTGATGGAGAAGTTGAACCCGGCGATTGTCCAGTCTATCAACGGTGTTGTGAGCTGGGGAAGCAAGTTTATCAAGCTGGTTGACTTTATCACCCGGAATATGGGAACGATTTCGGTCTTGACTACTCTCATCGTTACATACTACACCGCTAATAAGTTAGCGGCATTCTATGAAAACAAACTCCGGGAAGCAAAACTGGCAAGCTTGGCAACGGATCAGTTGACGATTATCCGACAAAAAGCTCTTTTGGCCGGAACGTTGGCTTTATCATTGGCAAAGTATGCTCTGACCGGTAATATTAAAAGAGCTATTGTTGCTTTCAAAGCCTTGAACACTGCCATGAAAGGCAACCTGTTCGGATTAATAGCCTCTTTGGTTGTCGGTGCCGGTATGGCTATCTACAAGTTTGCTACCCGTACGAATGACGCTAAGGAGGCGGTTAAATCATTTTTGGAACAAAGTGAGGAAGAGCGTCGCCATCTGAGAGTATTAATTGATACTACCAAGTCAGCAGCCGATAAAACCCAACGTCGCAAAGAACTCATCGAGGAAATCAACACTAAATACGGGCAGTATCTCCCTAATCTGTTGAACGAATACAGTACTCTAAAAGATATCGAACAGGCATACCGGGATATCAATAAAGCCATGGGTCAAAACTTTGCTCAAAAAGCCCTTCAGGAAAAGATTGACTCTATACAAAGCGAGACTCTCGAAGATCGGATCAAGCAGATGAATGACATACGCGAGATACTGGCAAAGGAGTTACCAGAGTCACAACTAAATCCTTTGTTACAGGGACTCACCACTACAGTCGATAAATATATAGAAAGCGGTCATTCAGTAAAAGAAACTACTGCCTCTATTATGGAGGTTTTAAGAACCAAAAACTTTAAAGGTCGCTATTTGCCAGTAAATGACCTCGAAGATGAAATAGAAGATTATGTAGAAAAAATAGAAGAGATGGTCAAACGGGTTAACAATACAAAGAAAGAGATGAACCCGTTTATCGGTACCCCCCAGAAAAAGAAACAAGATCCCGTTAATGTCTTACCAGAAGTCGTAATAACCCCTACCGCCAAACCGAAAACAGATCCGGATGAAAAGAAAGCAGAAAAAGCCCGCAAAGCCGCTTTGGAAAAAGAAAAGATACTCTATGATAAACAACAGGCAGATATCAAGAAAATATATGCGGAAGGACACAGCGAAGAACTGAAAACCGAAAAACAGTATGAAACCCAAATGCTGGATCTGAAAAAAGAACATTTCAAACGAGTTATCAATATCGCCGGCAAGGGAACTTCGGAAGCAGCCGATGCTGAAAAGCAGCTCGGAGATATACAGATTCAGGAGCGAAAGAAAGCCGTTGAGCTTGCCATCGAGGAAGAAAAGCAACTCTATGAAAAGCAACAACGTGATCTGAAGGAAGTGTTCATCAACCAAAGTGATGAAAATCTGAACACTCAGGAAAGTTATGAAGATGCCAAAGATCAACTGGCTATCATGCACCTGCAACGTTCTCTTGAGATTGCCGGGCTGGATGCTGACGCCAGGAAGACTATCGAAGAGCAGCTCTTTGATTTCAAGATGAAGTGTGTCCAGGAAGAACTGAAGGAACGAAAGAAAGCAGCCGACAAAGAGGCTAAGATGGCCGAAGACCTTGCAAAAAAACAGACTGCCAGCGGTAAGAAACAACATACCGCCATGATGCAGTATGCCAATGGCTTCGGTGAAGCAATGGGCAACGTTATCGCCGGACAGGAAAACGCCCTGGCAAACTTCGGTGACTCTATGGTCGATATCGTCTTTGATGTACTAACCACCATGATCGATGCAGAACTGATACGATTAACCGGTATCGGTATCACCACCATCGCAGAAGCCCAAGCCCGTGAAATAGGTAGCAAAGGTTTCTTAGGTATCGCAACCGGTGCGGCCCTGGCTGCTGTTATCGGCGGAACGATTGCTGCAGCTCGTGCCGGATTGAAAGCCCTGATCGGTGGAAAGAAAAGTTCCAGCTCCGCTTCTGATACCGAAAACAAGACTCCAACCGCCAACGTGACCGTTAGACAGTGGGCATCCGGTAACTATGACGTTATCGGTGAAGACGACGGGAAAACCTATCGGGATGTGCCTTATATCGGTCCGGCTCCTACCGGTATTGTACACCAAACGGCTCTGATATCAGAACGTGGAGACGAACTTATTATTAATGCGGAAGATCTTGCACGCCTGCAACGGCACGTCAATTATCCGTTGGTGATTGATGCGATACAGGATGCCCGCAGCGGGCGGGTTCCGCAACGTGCAGCCGGAAATTACAGTACATTAAATGATATTATCAATGATGAAAAACTAAATAACCTTGCGGATTCCGGACCTAATCCTATTTTTGGGCTATTTGTCCCTCAATTAGCTGACGCAATCGTCAGTTTATCTAAAGTTGTCCAAGAGATGAAAAAGCCTCAAAGAAATTATGTTGTTCTTCGCGATCTCCATGACGCCGAAGCTCTCGACCAAAAATCAAAGCAAGCATTCACCAAACAAAAGAAATAAGCCATGTCTGTCAAACTCAGCACACAATCAGGAACATTCGACCTACCTTCTGATTTCAATATTGAAATCGAAGACACCTCTCCTGTATTCAACGACCAGGGATCGCAATCCATCGCCGCCACAATACCGACATCAAAAAATAACCTTCGCCTGGTTAACCACATCAACCGACTGGACGCTGATCAGGCACCGGTTGAAGATGCACGGATCACCGTGTCCGATGGCATCTACCACCGGATTGGAAAAATGAACATTACCCAAGCCTCACACAGTACCGGCATTGTCTCTAATATCGGATTCGATGAATCGGAAATATACAACATCTGGAACTCTGTAACTCTTAAATCTTTTGAAGGGTTACCAAAGTATAGCCCCGATAACGGAGTAGAAGGAGTTATCACCTACCTGGATGATATTATGAATGATCGGAAGACTGATACCCCGCTACACGTCTTCCAGATTTGCGTTGCTATTCCAGAGAACAAGGAAAATGACACAGATGTCTATTATCCGGAGTATCTTAATTCTATAATTAAGGACGGTGATAAATACAAACTGAACGGAGCGGCACGCAACGAAACCTATCTGTTAGACGGTAAAGCTTTCGCCACTTCGGTACCCATCGGCTACGGGATCACCCCCTTTTTAAAAGTCTCCTGGCTGCTTGATTACATCTTCACTTATTTCGGATATCGTGTGACGGAGAACCCTTTCTCCACACATCCGCAACTCTCTCGTCTGGTTGTACTTAACAATGCTGCAGACTGTTGTGTCAAAGGGTTTATCGACTATTCGGACCTCATGCCGGATTGCACGATAAACGAACTCCTGCAGGCACTTTACTGCCGCTTTGGAATGGTCTATTTCGTCGATGGAAAGACAAAGACTGTACGGCTCAGGTTCATCAAGGACATTATCACTTCTCCGGCTTCACAAGACTGGTCTAAACTAAAGGCTGCCGAACCTATCATGAATTACAATACCCCCAAACAATTGAAATTGTCTGCAGCAACTTCGATCAGTGGCCCATATCCGCTGTTAGTCGCTTCTCCTGCAGCCGACTCCCTTGATAAATTCCTCAAACCATACAGGCATATTGTCGGAGACCGGAAGGACGGATATCTGAGCTATACCAACAGGGATGGTACTTATTGCGTGCGTAACCTTCGCACACAGAAGCTTGAAGTAGTATCATTAGACTTCTTTCCCTGGGATAAGGAGTCTAACATAGACTACGAAGATATCTCATCCGTAGACGAATGCCTACCTATTAAGTGGGAGGATCCGGATAACAACTATGAATGCCCTGCCTATCTATTCAACAAGATCCACCGGTATACCAATATCTCAAGCTCTGATGTAAACCTCTCGGAGAAGTCAGAAAACACATATCCACTCTGTTTTTGCTTCTCCCTGCCAACAGCACGCCCCTGTGGTAGTCCCCGATGTTATGGACCCAACGGCCAGGTTGTTGACAAGAACGGACACACCTATGATATCTCGATGACATTCGTCGGAGAAAACGGATTATTCAACCGCTTCTGGAAAGGCTACGATGCGATTCTGAGACATGCTAACCACACTATTGAAGCCAAATTACACCTGGAACACAAGCAGCTCTTGAATGCTGATTTCAGTACCCCTGTCGCTTTTGATGGGCAACGGCTTTTAGTCGATACACAGAGGTACCAGCTACCGCTGCATTTCAGTTTGCCGGCTACCGTAAATTTACGGACTATCAAATTACTCAAGCCTTATGATCTTGATAAGGAACAAGGCATTCATACTATAGCACAGCTTTATAAATGGGTCCTCTTTAATAACCGGGAATCAGTATATAATTCTGTTTGCGGCGAGCAGATACGGCAATGGCAGACTGCAGTCAAACCACCAGCAACCTGGATCGGTGTCAACCGAAAGAATGAAGTCAGCGACGAAACCTCCGATGTTGAGATACCTTTCACCGTACCGACCAAAGACGATTACGATAATACACGAACCCATTTCATCAAGCAGGTAAACTACAGTTTCGACCTATATTATAAAATCAGAGTGGTCAAAAACTACACCAGCCAGGGGATCCCCATCTATGAAGAAAAGGAGTACGGAGGCGTACATTTTGAATTCAAATACAATCTATGGATCAAGGCAGACCATATTTAAGTTGTCCTTTTAGTCTCCGCCTTCAGTTCTCATCTTTGCACCATGATTAACAGCAAAAACATAACAGCCATGCAGGTCAGTAATACGGATGTGTTACTGACTGCTTATCGCCGGTATTCGGGAAACAATATCGCCATGACCGACGACCTGTTCGCGTTCATCACAACACCGACCCCGGAACGTGATGTGTTCCTGATTACTTATTGTAGCTGTACGGTATCCGTATCCGGAAATATTGTCTTATCAACCTATACCCCGTTATGAGTCTAACCGCTAATATATACCCTGCAACCATGGCACTGACCGGGAACCCTATCAAGTTGTCTGTCAATACCACCTCTTTGGCCACTTATGTTATCAAGGAAGGAAATAATATTGTTTATACCGGCAGCGGTGAGGGGGATTTCTCCATCTTCATACAAGATATACTTGCCGCCATTGTGCAACCGGCTACTTTATATAATGAATCTGTTGACGTGCTGATCAGTGCCACCGGTAGCGCTAAAGATATCACCATCACAGTCACTAATACTGAAGGTGGAGAAGTGACGCTGACATTAAAAGCTCTGATCGGCGGAGTCAGTAAACGGACACTTCGCCGGCTGAATGATGAAAACAGTAATATCTTCACCTGGAAGCTGCTCAACTCAGAAGGAAACTTTTTCCAGACTACCCGCGGAACCGGACGCCTTTTCACCATCCGAGAAACGGAACTGTTGCCAATCCCCTTTATCTACCCTGATGCAGAACTGAAAGTTGTAGCTGCAGGGATTGCCACTCCCCTACCCGGTACAACCGGAGATCCTGTCGCACTCAACTTGTACCGCCTCCGGAAGAATCTGTTTGAAACGAGTCATGTCCTGGCATCCGTCTTTGATATTTATTCCGGAGAGACAAAAGCCTGTACGATTGTGATCACTCCGGGAACTGTCTCGCGGGAACGTTATCTGCTTCAATTCCTGAACTCCTACGGAGCCTACGAACGTATCGAGGTCACCGGTATCGGTTCCATCGAGCACAAGGCAGCGGACGAAGAAACATACTTCGTATATGATGAATTGGTGGATGATTATGTAGAAGCCCGTGAACGCCAATCCGGTACCGACACATTAAAAGTAGACTCCGGATATCGATCACCGGAAGAACTCGTATATCTTATAGATATGCTATCGTCAGATGATATCAAGATCCTGGGACTGGATGGCCGCAATATCAAGGTTATCGCTACGGCTGATAACCTGGCATCCGCCGCACGTGCCACCACTCCGGAAAGCATCAAGTTAACATTGCGTTTTGCAGAGTCAGAACACCATCATACCGGATCACTCCTGGATGATGATTTCGGATCCCCGCGCATACATACCGAACAATTCACACCCGAATTTAACTGATATGACACAGCAACAGGAAGTAATTGACCAGCTAATTGACTATATAGACAAAGCGATACTGAAGAACAGTGTCTCCAACCGTCATGTAGCGGCAGTGCTCGCATTTTTGAATGAAGGGTTGAAGGATAAGAGTATAGATATTGAGGAGCTGCGAAAGTTCTTTTTATCCAAAGACCGTCCTGATCAGACGGATCACCTGATGAAATGGCTCGGTGGTGCGGAAGTTGGTAAAACAAAAGATTCCCTCATTGCAGGAACAGGTATTCTTCTTAAAGACGGTCGTGTGCAGGCTGATACTCTCGAAGCCCGCTTCTCCCTTATTGTGCAGGAAGTTATCTTCAACCGGCTTTCAGCTATGGAGAGTGATTATTCATTTTCCGAGTCAGGGACTATTGAGAGTGTCGAACTCCTGGAGGATGGGACCTATCGTTTACCACTGCGTAAACGTTGGGAAAATGATTTCACAGCATTGGCCGAGAATGATGTTGTTTACGGCATGGCAAACAATCTAGCCTCCGGAGGTGGTGATTACTACACTTCATGGCTCCGTGTGCTGAATGTGAATACAGTATCCAATACCATCATTGCGGTCATGTACCCGGATGATGAAGTGCCGGGCGGCAAGAACTATCCGCCTGAACCGCTAATGATACTTTCCCACCGTGGCAATCCGGTGAATGAAGATCGTCAGGCGTACTGGTATCTTTCTACTCGCGAGAAGTGTATCTGCATGCTTGACGGTGTAACGAAACCTATATTGGAAGAAAACAACTATGCTATTATCATTGGCAAGCTGAAGCAATTATCTCTGTTTGATAATTTGCCGATTAACTACCGTCATAGCTATATCTACTGTCGTGGTATTGCTATTCAGGACTTGTTGCGCATAGATTATCAGGGTACGCCTATTCGTTCAGAGAATAATCGCGGTAAATGGTCGGCTGACGAAGCAGTTTCAAGCCCTTATCAGTCTACTGATACAGTTTATGATACAGTTTATCATATTGGCTGTAAATGGATGTGCCTAGTTACTGGAACTATCCAAAAGCCCAAATGGAATGCAACTGATTGGGGACAAATTGAAGGTAATTCAGAACTGACCCTTGAGTTCTCTTCCAGCAATGGTTATAACTTCTTTGCCGGTAAAGTCAATGCGGAATTTACCCCTATTCTGTATTGGGGCTACAATGACATCTCATTAGATGTCTCGCCTGGTGATTGGTCATGGACCCGTGACAGCGGTCAGGTGACGGAAGATAACGCCTGGTCGGTCGCTCATGCCAATAACGGGCGGGTATTACACCTGACGAATGAAGACATGCCAAGCAACTGGGGAGCTACGAGAAAAGTGAAATTTACCTGTACGGCATATCTCCGCGACGGTGCCGGAAGTATTGATATTCAAAATTATATAAATGTATGAAAGGAATTAAAACCTCGGTTCAACCGCAGCCGATCAGAACCAGTTATACGCCTCTAAAGGCGAGCTTTGGAATTGTTATTGATGGTGGAGGTAGTAAGACGCAGTTTTATTACACGAATGCCAATACGTACATTCCGAATCGTACTATTACTCCGATGAAGCTGAAGTCATTCCTCAATATTGTTGATCCGGATAAGATTATCAGTAACGGGGATAAGAGTAGTCAGCTGACTGTCACCTGGTATGAAAATAGTGAGAGTAACCAGATAACCTCGGAGAATAGTAATTATATTCTGAATGCCGACGGTACATTGCTTGTGAAGAAGAATGTAATCCCGACGGCACCGGTGCAGATTCTTTGTCGGGCTACTTTCATTGATACCAGGAATAACAATACTCTCGTGTATAATGATACATTCACTCTGAACTCAATCCAGAAGAGTGATGACCAGCTTTCACTAAGTATCAATCAGCCTGCCAAGATAACCTATAACCCCCTAAAGGATAACCAGTACATAGATATCACTGCCGCATTGAAAATGGGCAGCGAGACGGTTGCGGATGCCAACGTCGCATATTGGTGGTATAAGGTTGAGAACGGAGAAGAGACTTTAATCAACTCGTCTGACTTGAATATCGAGTATGTATCTGGTCAGGGAAGCAAGACTTTGCGCATAGATGCCGACAATACATATCTGAGCATCATCCGTTGTCGTGCCGCCTACTATACCGGAACCAAGCCTTCTGCACCTACGGATGATACCCTGATGGCTGAGACGGCCATAGTCTATAAGATTCCTCCGATTAAGGCTTTTGTCTACACTCCGAATGGCAATATTATCCGTAAGGGAATGACCGGCATGACTTTTTACGTGAAGATACTGACGAACAAAGAGGAACTGACTGAAGAACAAATCAACAGGTTCTTTTTTGTGAAGTGGTTCAAAAAATCATCCGCTGCGGGTGCTACGGCTACGGAAATCGGACACGGCAGTTCTATATCGGTTACAGCCGACAGTCTGCGCCTGACCGGTGGTTTGCAAATGTCGGTTTATCCGGAAGTCTATGAGATAGGACCTTATACGGTGCTTACTAACAAGAGTGGTGATCCGATCCGTACAGGTGCGAATGAAGTAATAATAGCCAGAGGTTAACAATTTAATTTATATGTTATGAGAGAAATGAAGTATTTGAAAGTTTCCGCCGATATCGCCCGTCGTGCCGGTGTGATTGATGTCCGCCATCGGACTGCTGATGGTGATTTTATCGTTAATGAGAGTGACCTTCGTATGGTGAGGTTTGAACCTGAGGAATATGTGAGGGGCATTGCCGGGCAGGTTCTTTCCGAACAGGAAGCTGCCAGGCTAATTGAAGCAGGTGGAAATCAAATTGGAGAGAAGGTCTTAAATGAAGAAAGTAATGAATCACCTGCCGAGGATTCTTTGCCGGTTCAGGACAATACTGAGGAACCTGTGGCAGAAGACAACCCAATTAACGGAGAGGAGGTACAGTATGAGTGAAGTTGCGGGTTCCTTTTGTATTGGGATGATAATAGACGGTGACAGTGCTCAGGGAAATATCCGTTCCACGAAGCCGCTTGTACAGATGTACCAGAAGGATACGGGTAAATGTGTACCGGACTGGAGTGTGGCGGCTAACCAGCCCGTCATCTATCCGGTCATGCGCTCAGGCAATGAGAATGTAATCAAACCTATCGTCTCCGGAACGGAAAAGTGGCATTATAACAATACGCCTATAACGTTCAACGCTTCCGGATTGGCTACCGCCCCGGCTGCGGTAGCCGGTAAGATGCAGACCACTACTTACAATAATGGTGCTGTGAATGTACCGGCTCTGAAGATCGTAGGAAATCTTGCCAGTGCTTCCAACATGGACGCTGACACTATTCGTATGGACGGAGAGATTGAAGCCTCCGGGCATAATCTTGCATATACTTCTGAGATACCGCTTGCTATCTCAGAGTTTAGTAACTCTGCCTATTACGGTTTCTTGTATCCTTCCGATGGTGGTATTATCGATGGTGATACTGCTACCGTTAAAGTGACTCAAGAGCTTTACAAGGGTGGTTCTCTGGTACCCCAAAGCAACTACTCACTGAAATGGTATAAAATGCCGTCAACTACAGCATGGTCAACAGCTAACAGCGTTTCATTGGTAGCGGATGATGTCGATTCCAAATTAAGCGTGAGGGCTGAGTTTATCATCGGTGGTGAGGTGGTTGCTACTGCTATCTGTGAGGTTAGCGATGAAACTGATCCGTTATTCCTGGCAATAAATTACAGTGGTCCCACAATGCTTACCAGTAGCGGTACTACCAGTGAGGTTACAGCGACGTATAAGGTCAAGAAAACGGGAACAGGTGAAGAAGTGAGCGGGTTTACCTTTACAACTGCTTTCACAAAGACTAACGGTGCCGCCTTTACTCCGGCCAATGCACCTACTTCCGTCGGCTGTAAAATCACCTATACTGACGTTAAGAGTGCAGGAGGTAACATTACCGGCTATATACAAGGAACTAAATCTTGAGTAGTTATGGCTAAGAAACAGATAGTAGCATCAGCTTTTAACGTTACAGCGGCTCCTGAAGATGGTGCAAAAGGGTCTCGGGGCCAGCTGCCTTATCCGGCAGGCGAATACGACCTACATACTTCTTATATATGTACGGATATGGTCGCTCCGTATGTACTATATAACGGTATCTATTATGTGATGAATCAGATTACCACCTGGGTAGGTCAAGGTGTTCCATCGAACATAAATAATCCTCAAAAGGACTATGCAGTGAACGGACAAAAAGCCACTTGGATACCCTTTGAAAGTTACAAGGCTATCTATGTAGAGATATTGATGGCTAACTTCGCAAAATTGGCGAGTGCTGTCTTTTCAGGAGATTATATATTCTCACAACAAGGTGTTGATGCTGACGGTAATTCGACATCGAATTATGAAAAATTTAATACGGGAACTTTTACTCCTAATCTGCTTCTGGATTTTGCCACGGGCTTATTCAAAGGGAGTAAAGTAGAGTTGACGGGACAGATTTCTACCGCTTCTGAAGGTAAGCGAATTGTTATTGATCCAACTACTAATAGTATTGCGATGTATGATTTCCTTGGAAATCTTGTTGGAAAGATTAGCTTTTCTACTGTAGAAGACTATACTTCTGCTGTAATTGAACTATATGATATGGCTCCAACAGGTGTTATAGGTAGTAAGACGACAATTATGCCGGGTAGTATATCGTTGGAATCTTTATATTTCGGTGATAAATATTCGGTTCATATATCTCCTTACATCGGCATTCAATTTCGAAAAAATGATGTTATAACTAAAACATATGGTAATAGTTAATTGATATACGAGAATTTATAATTACAAAACGAGATCAAAAAATAAATGTTGAATTTGGGCGTTTTTCGCTATAGTTTAAACGCCCGTCAAAACTGAATAGGTATGAAACTGAATGAAGCAACAAAGGTGAATACTATCAATAATGAGTATATCACCTTACTGGATGCCTCCGGTAATCCTTTACTGATTAATAAATCAGATTTATCTAAGACTATAAAAAGTCTGATGTTTCCTTCTTGGCAAGTTACATTAGCTCCAGACGAAGAATATGATTTAAAAGTATCCCATTATGGATTATATATAGTACGGTCAGGAGATTTAGGTTCAACAGGTTTATTCGTCATTGGTGCAAGACCTGGAGCCGCAATACTCGGATATGATGATTATATTTTTTCTACCGACTTTAATTCTACAGGTAAAATAGTTCTGAGTAAGAAGATACTTAATGGAACTATATTTCTTAAAAATACAAGTGGAAACAATACGAATGTATTCGTAATACAAATTACAAACTATGTATAGGGGCATTATGCCCCTATAACTATATTAGTTCCGCCTCGAATCCGTTCAAGAACTCTGAATTATCGGCAGTCTCCATTTTTATAGCAATGCCAATTGTATTCATTGAAAGGATATTGAGAACCGGAGTATATTGCGTTTGCTCTGCATATATCTTGCATTTGCCTTCTGCACCCGTTTTTCCTATAATTTTAATAGTATAATCACCGGATAACACCTTAACCTTTACGGTCGGATTGCCAGTACTGCCTCCTGCACGCCCCATTGATATGAAATAGAGATTAGGTATTCCCGACGTAGTAGCTGATACAGATAACAGAATAGATCCAGTTATGGCTAAAGCCGTAGTTTCACATAACAGAACGCTTTTCATTACATTTTTAGAGCCTATTAATCCGGCAGGCATTAAACCTTTATTGATAATATTAGCCTCGCTCATCACGCTACGAACGGCTTCTGCAAGATTGTTCTTGCTGATCCGTAATGGTAGCCCATTACTATCTGTCAGTAGCACATATTCACTATTAATACTATTCACAATAGTGCTATCATTCAATTTTCCCATACCTATTCAGTTTAGAGGGGCGTTTGATTCGTTGTTTGTCCAAGATGGATTAGTTTGCTATCTTCACAGGCAAAAATGATTTACGCATACATCCGGATCTCGACTGATAAACAGATTAAAGAAAATCAGAAATTTGAGATTGAGAAATTTGCCAAAGAGAAAGGCCTAACAATAGACTCATGGGTATCAGAGCAAGTTACTGGAACCAAGGCAGCAAAAGATCGGCGTCTTGGTCCCTTGCTAAAGAAAATGAGAAAAGGAGATACTTTGGTTATCTCTGAAATTAGTCGGTTAGGTAGAAACTTGATGAATATTATGTCGATGCTCAATCTCTGTATGACAAAGGAAACCTTTGTGCTAACAGTTAAAGAGAAATATGAGCTTGGCAATAACATCAATAGCCAGGTACTTGCGTTTGCTTTCGGACTGTCAGCTCAAATCGAACGCGATCTTATTTCCCAGCGTACTAAAGAGGGACTGGCCAGACGTAAGGCTGCAGGACAGAAGCTCGGCAGACAAAAAGGCGAGAAGATAACACATTATAAGTTGGATAAGAAAGCGGAGCTTATTAGCCGGATGCTTGCTGAAGGAAGTTCAAAAGCCGCTGTTTGTCGAAAACTTAAATGTCATTTGGTAACACTGAACAATTACCTGAAAAGAAACAACCTAACCTAATGTCCTTTACGCTATCTCTTCCGAACCTTACTTTTGCAAAAACTTACAATAAAAACATGAAAGTAATCGACTCTATCATCATCCACTGCAGCGCAACATATGCCGGGCAGGATTTCCGTGCAAAAGACATTGATCGGATGCATAAGCAACAAGGTTGGAAAGGAATAGGCTATAACTATGTCATCACTCTCAACGGTATTGTAGAAGTCGGCAGATCTCTGTCAGTAGATGGAGCACATTGTCCAGGCTACAATAATCATTCGATAGGTATCTGTTACATCGGTGGATTGGATGCTACAGGAAAAGCCACCGACACGCGTACCCCCGCACAAAAGGAGGCCATTCGCAACCTTGTGGCCGATCTATGCACAAAGTATAGTATTGTAGAAATCTTGGGGCATCGTGATACATCTCCGGATCTGAACGATAACGGTATTGTAGAACCGTCAGAATGGGTCAAGATGTGCCCCTGCTTTGAAGTACGTGATGAATTCGAGAACTTTATGCGCCCTGTTATTATCAAACCCTAAACCTTGATTTGTGCGGATGCATTGGATTTTGTGCGGTTTCGTACAAAATTCGTGCATCCGCATTTGTTTAGAATACAACGTGTTATCTTTGTTTCGTACGAAAGTACTAAATTTTGAAGCTATTGAAACATTGTACACCTTCACGTTTCGACTCATCCATGACGTGAGCATAGACAAGTGTCTCCTTCATATCAGAATGCCCTAATAACTCTTTTAGTGCTGCAAGATCTTTCGTGTGTCGCAGGTAAATTGTAGCGAATGTGTGCCGTCCAACCTTGTGAGTTATGGGTTTATCAATCTCAGCAATGGCAGCGATATCCTTTAAATTACGGTTCATTGTTTGATCTGCCTGGATTACTTCAAAAAGTGGTCCTTTCTTCCTGGTACCGACAATTTTAGATAACAAGTTCCGAAGTGGTTCGGATATCGGGATTTGAATTGGTTCCGGCTTGCTATTACGGAGTTTCATCCGGAAATAAGTGAAATGATCTTCAGTAAATTGCTCAAGCTGCAATTTCTTTGCGTCTCCGATATGTAAACTGCTGAAGCACATGAATAGAAAGAACTCTAAGGTCTTATGCAATTTGTATTCCAATTCACCGGAATTATATAACGATACAAGAGCGGCCAGTTCTTCTTCATTCAGGTAAGTGCAAGTAGAAGTTATTCTTTTGATTGACCAGTCCTCAAAAGGATTCTCAGCCATATACCCAGCTTTATATGCAGCCAACACATACTTTTTAAGGATGGCCATGTTTTTATACGCCGTGTTTGCATTGTTATCCAGTTCTTTTCGGAGATAGGCAAAATAGATATCTAACCAGTCACGGGTAATATCATCAAATATCAGATCAACATTGAATTCTTTCAATTTACGCATGACACTCATATGAGTGTTGAGAGTCGTTAATTCGGTACGATGAGATATCTTCTTCATGTAGTCTTGGACAAAATCGAAGAATGTGGCGTAATCGCTTGGACGGTTGTATTCACGTATAAAGAGGTCACGGGATAACTTTTTATCCCGGAGGCGATATTTTACAAATACATTATTGATACGTGCTAAGATAGTTTCAATAATCAGATTCTTGTCGGCCGCCTGTCTGTCTCCGGAAGTCACTATGTTCTTTTTCTCATTCCAGTGCTTTACCTCGACCGTGACTTTAGTGGAGAAGTTGACCTTCTGGCGCTGGACATAAAAGGATATCCACACAATGCCGGAAGCGTTGTTGCTGTATTTACGTAGGTATATCTTAATAGTTTTCATGTGCTACAATCGTATAGTTTTGAGTGTTTCGGGATACATGCGGCCTACACCTGCACGTTTTTTGTCTCAAATGATGGGGTAGCTAAGTTACTGAACATCAATAAAAGACAAAAGCTCCGACCATTTCTGATCGGAGCTTTTTGTTCATCTTTGAGGTTCCTGGCGGATTCGAACCGCCGTACACGGTTTTGCAGACCGCTGACTAAGCCACTCATCCAAGGAACCAATCTTTTCTCATTTGCGGTTGCAAAGGTAGTACATTTTTTGAAAACTCCAACTATCCGCAGCAATTTTTCTTCTTTTCTTTTTTTGTCACACTACACTCTGCACGCTTCTCATCCATCAATCGCTTTAAGTCACAACCGGTTACGCAATTTGCACATGGATTACCATTTTCTTTTGTCCGGCGAAAAAATGCATAAATTCCCCATCCGATCCGGACAATACACAACAGTAACAGGATTGCAACTACCCATTGTTGCCAATTCATCATACAAATAATCCTCCTATTCTATAAATGGCAAATGCCATTACCCACGCAAGCAACGTGGTATACACTGCCGTAAATAATGCCCATTTCCAGCTACCGGATTCTTGCTTGATTGCTACAATCGTAGCTATACATGGGAAATAGATCAATACAAACACCATATAGCAGAAAGCTACCAATGGCGTAATCGGAATACGTTCGGCAAGACTTACGGCATCTGCTTCAGCATCATTCGTATAAAGCACGCCTAGTGTACTTACCACTAATTCCTTAGCGCCCACACCTGAAAGTATACCGATACCAAGTTTCCAGTCAAAACCCAAAGGTTCAATCACCGGCTCCATAGCCTTTCCTATCTGTCCGATGTAGGAATTCTCCTGCTGTTCGGCAACCGTTTCATACGCATCATGGTCAGGATAATATCCCAATGCCCATATTACGATGGAAGCTATCATGATAATACCTCCCATTTTACGAAGGTATTGTGCACCCTTCTCCCACGTGTGACGGAAAATGGCTTTTGCTGTCGGTAAACGGTAAGGCGGAAGCTCCATTACGAACGGAGTATCATCCCCCTTCACCAGGAAACGGCTGAATAAACGCGCCAGCAATACCGCCAACAGGATACCTATTGAATATATTAATAACAGTATCAAACTACCATTGTTCGGGAAAAATGCACCTACCAGCAACAAATAAATAGGCAGGCGGGCACTACATGACATCAACGGATTGACGAGCATGGTAATAAGTCGGCTTTTACGGTTCTCAATAGTGCGCGAAGCCATAATAGCAGGTACATTACATCCGAAACCCATAATCAGAGGAATGAAGGATTTACCATGCAGCCCCATCTTATGCATAATCTTGTCCATGATAAATGCAGCACGCGCCATATAACCGGAGTCTTCCATCAACGATATACAAAAATAAAGAATAAGAATGTTCGGCAGGAAGACAATCACACCACCAACACCACCTACAATACCATCTACCAATAGATCTTTCAACGGTCCGTCCGCCATATTGGCATGTATAAAGTTGCCGAGGGTTTCTACCAGCCATTCGATACCCATCATCGGGTATTCGCCGAGCACGAACGTCCCTTCGAACATGAGATACATGAACAGGAAGAAAATGGGGAATCCCCACACACGATGTGTTACAATGGAATCTATCACGCGTGTAGTATGTTCTTTATCTAAATGATTATCCACAAAGGTTTCTTTCAGTGCACCGGATATAAAACCATATTTTGCATCGGTGATAGCCTGATCGCAATCCTCATTCAGCACGTCTCGGATACGGCGGCTTTCCTGATCACGGACATCTATGATTTCTTTGCCGTTGGGTAAAGTTTTAATCAGCGTTTCCAAATCCGTATCATTCTCCAGAAGCTTGATGGCAAGAAAGCGGGTAGAATACTTATGACGGATACCCTCATTCTCACTAATCACCCGCTTCACCTCTTCAATGCTGCGTTCCAGTTCAGGACCGTGGTTAATGTGAATATGACGATAGAATCCATGATGACGTACTTCTTCTTCTTTATGAGCCCCACCGGTATAGCCGGGCACATACTCCCGATGCCATTCACGCAGGTCATTCAACACTTCTGCACGTACCTTGCCTTTCTGATCGAGGAAGTCGGCACCTTCGTAAATACTGATAACAACGTGAAAAAGATCTTCGATGCCTTTGCCCGTACGCGAAACGGTAGGAACCATAGGAACACCAAAGAGTTCACTCAGTTTCATGTAATCCAGCGTGTTGCCGCTGGCTTCCAGTTCATCGTACATATTGAGAGCCATCACCATACGCACGTTCATGTCAATCAACTGGGTAGTGAGGTACAGATTACGCTCCAGATTAGACGAATCTACCACATTGATAACAATGTCCGGTGTTTCATCAATAATATGATGACGGACATACATTTCTTCAGGACTATATGCTGATAGCGAATATGTACCGGGCAAATCGACTATGCGGAAATGATAACCTTGAAAATTAAAGTAGCCTTCCTTGGCATCCACTGTAACCCCGCTGTAGTTACCAACGTGTTCGTGTGAACCGGAAGCAATATTAAACAGAGAAGTTTTCCCACAGTTTGGATTACCCACTAATGCAACATTAATGGTACGACGTTTACCGAGAGCGATACGTTTCAGTTCTTCTTCCCCCGGATAAATATCTTCACTCATTCCCGGATGATAATTCGGTTTTGTCACTTGCTCTTTCGCCTCATGTTCGCTGAGTATTTCAATCATCCCTGCCTCCTGTCGGCGCAAAGAGATTTCATACCCCATTACTTTGTATTTTATTGGATCTTTCAGCGGGGCATTCAGCAAAACCTCTACAGTCTTGCCTTTAATAAAGCCCATTTCTACAATTCGTTTGCGGAAACCGCCATGCCCCAGTACTTTAACGATTACACCTTTTTCTCCAGTTTTTAATTCGGATAAACGCATAGTCTTCTCTCTTTCTTTAATTTGGATGCAAAGATAAATGATTTGTATTTAGCCTACAAATTATTTAGATTGTTTTTAAATAAGGAGAAATATTCTCCATTCTCCACTTTGTTCCGAAGAATTAGAAAGAATTCAATTCGTTAATATTATCTTTGCACCATTATGAATATAAAGAAAATAGCGCAATACATTGATCAGGAGAAGCTTTTCACACGAGAAGACAAAATACTGATAACATTGAGCGGCGGAGCGGACTCAGTAGCTTTGTTGCGTCTACTTCTTGATATGGGGTACACTTGTGAGGCGGCACATTGCAATTTCCATCTGCGGGGCGATGAGTCGGTTCGAGATGAAATGTTTGTCCGCAAACTATGCTTACAATTGAAAGTTCCATTACACATTCAACATTTCCAAACCACGGAAGAAGCGGAAAAGCGCCACATATCCATTGAAATGGCAGCACGGGAATTACGTTATGCCTGGTTTGAGCAGCTCCGTCTACAACAAGGAGCCAACGTTATCGCCGTGGCCCATCATAAAGATGATAGTGTAGAAACTCTCCTGCTCAACCTTATTCGTGGAACAGGCATCAACGGACTATTGGGTATCCGCCCCAAAAACGGAAACATTGTCCGCCCCTTGTTATGCCTCGACCGGAAAGAAATAACCGAATACCTACAAGAAATCGGACAATCTTACGTAACGGACAGCACCAACCTGCAAGACGAATATACACGCAACAAGATACGCCTCAACCTCTTGCCCCTTATGCAGGAAATCAATCCCTCTGTAAAAGAAAGCCTTCTCCGCACCGCAGAACATCTGAATGATGCAGCTCTCTTATATAAGAAAGGTATAGAAGAAGGTAAGCAGAAAGTGCAAACCGAACAAGGTATCCTAATCAGTACTTTGTTCCAAGAACCTGCACCGGAAACTTTATTATTTGAGATCTTATCTCCATTAGGATTTAACGGTGCACAGATCAAAGATATTTTCGCCTCCCTGAATGGGCAACCGGGAAAGATATTCCTTAGCGGAGAATGGCGCGTGATTAAAGATCGGGCGCTTCTACTGATAGAACCGGTCTGTTCAGAAGATGTTTCAACAGTCTTCTCTCCAGATGATCCTGCCCTACCCTTCCGTTTGACAATGGAAGAATTAGAAGTCACAGATGATTTCATCATTCCCCGTGGCCGAAACACTGCTTGCTTCGATGCAGACAAACTAAAACAACCTCTCACAGTCAGACACTGCCGACAAGGCGACACATTCGTTCCCTTTGGTATGACCGGGCGAAAAAAGGTTAGCGATTACCTTACTGATCGGAAATTCTCCCTTTCCCGCAAAGAACAACAATGGGTGCTTTGCAGTGGCTCCCATATCATTTGGTTGATAGGCGAACGTACTGATAATCGTTTCAGAATAGACGCCCAAACACGGAAAGTTATTATTCTGAAGTTTATTCTTTATTGATTGTAACGAGCATCCTTTAGAAAGTGATATGACAACTTACTCCTTTTTCTTCTTTTAAGAAATAAGGAGAAACAAATATATTCTTATACCGCTTACGGAAGAAAGTCTTTGTAATAGTTGGATAAAGCCAATAAGCCGCCTGGGTGCTCAATATTCCGATTCCGGCTCCGGTAAGCACATCTGTCAGCCAATGGCGATTGTTATACATACGAAAGAAGCCTGTACCGGCAGCTACTGCATACCTGGCAATGCCTATCCATGGAGAAACCAATTACAAAGCTATCGTGGCAAACTCCACCAGTGCTTTATTCGTTTTACCGCTTAATATTCCTGTCACTTTACTGCCATCTCCTGCAGCGAATACAATCGTAGTCCAACAAATGACCACGATGCCTAAAACAAATCTTTTCATACCTTTTCTTTCCTTTATCTCAAAATTCTGAGGCAAAAGTAAAAGGCAAATTAGAAGACATTTTGAATTTTACCAAGGGGAGACAATCTTTTTGAGAAAAATTCTTAGGATACGTCAACTGATTATTAAAAAGACGTTGACGGAATTTATTCATTTAGGAAAGGTTATGAACTAAAAAAACAGAGTAACGGTGCATATTGTTTACAAATGATACATGCTCCTAAAATAGTCGTATACTGAACCTGATTCAGCCGTATAGTGAATGCCATTCAGTCGTATACTTAATAGGGTTCAGTCGTATACTGAATAGGACACAGTTTAACACACTGACAATCAAAAAGTTACGAAAGATATATTACTGTCGATAAATTCTGACAAATAATTAAAATGTCATCGCCTTCATAACTGTAGGGCTTTGAAATAATTTCGCCAACAAATTACCTAAAATGCACTGTAAACACATGGCGATTCTCTTTGAAAGCGTATTCTACTCTCCAATCATGGTAGTCGCAAATGGCTTTTACAATAGAAAGTCCAAGTCCATTCCCGGACATCTTTGTATCATCAGAACTGAAACGATGAAAGAGTGTACGGACATTAAGAGATACTCCATCCGCCGGATTACTGACTGTAAAATAGTTGTCGCAAAGCAAAAGGCTTGGCTAAATAATCGTCCGCACCGATCTTCAGTCCCGCCACTTTATCGTCTAAAGAATCCTTTGCCGACACGATGATGACTCCCGTCTGAGGCGATGTACTTTTTATTTTTCGCAGCACATCCAATTCATTTCCTCCGGGAAGCATTAAATCCAGCAAGATACAATCATATTCGTAGAGTTCCACCTTCATGGTAGCCTCAGCAAAGGAAAAGGCTTGTTCGCACAGATAATCTTCCCGACACAGAAAGCTCACAATGCTATCGGACAATTCACGTTCATCCTCTACTATCAATAATTTCATAGTTCCTAATTTTAAATACAGACACAAATGTATCGGAGAATTCTGTAGAAATTCTGAATGAAAGGAGTTTATTGCATGTAGAATTAAAACTATAAAATAATCCGGTCCTCTTTCTGCCGCACAAAGCAGTCTGAAAGCAATGAAGCAAACGGAGTATCATACGTCCGCACCTTGAACGAACATCCTTTGACGCATGCGCAACACTTTATGCACTTTTCGGCAATCGTATTACATTCGTCACCTTTCAGAATAGCTCCCGAAGGACAATGTACAGCGCAAACACCACAATGCGTGCAAAGTTCCGCATTCACTTCCGGTACACGCGGCAAAGGAACACCACTTTTACGCAACTTTATCACCCGGCGCAGAAACTTGAACAAAGGTAGAAAAGGCTGGCGCGGGCGCTGAATACGATTCACATCCACCGGATACAAGTGCTCCATATCAGCGGCAGCATTTATTTTCGTCCGTATCTTCGCACCAAATTCCTCCGCATATTGCAAATCATTTGCATCCGGACGCCCTGGGGCTATTGGATTTTGTTCCGTACTATACGAATGTTCTCCCACAAAAGTAGCCCCGGAAATAACCTTGAAACCTTGGGAAGAAGCAAATGCATCCAACTCTATCAAAGCCTTTTCATACGCACGATTACCATAAACTACTACCAGCACAACCGGAGATCCCGATGCACGAATACCCTGCAAACGCTCCATAGCCAAAGGAGCCACCTTGCCGCCATACACCGGCACAGCAATAACAGTCAGTGTATTCTCCGGAATATCTACCTCAGCAGCATGCAGTGTTAAATTCGTAATAACAACATTTGTTAGTCCCGTTCCGCGAACAATTGCCTCGCCAACTTGTTTAGAAGTACGAGTAGGCGAAAAATAGATGAAATGAACTTCGTTTATATCCATAAATAAATGCGCTTTTTCTTGGTTTATCAAGCAAAGATAAAGTTTTAAAATTAAAAAAAAGACGAATTGTTTATGAAACCAAAAATATTTATTACCTTTGCACCGTTGAAACATTCTGTAAACTCCTAAGTGCGGGTAGCTAACAGTTTTCCGGTTCAATAATAAATATCCCATAATCATTATATTAATAAAAGGTATATTTGCCACGTTGCTTGTAACGACAACTGCAGCAGTGTGAACATATCTGTCCAATAACAAAAGAAATTTTAAACCATTCACATATATACTGTATGTATAATATCATTCAATTGAACGACAAAAATTTGTCGGAACTTCAATCTATTGCCCAAGAACTGGGTATTAAAAAGACAGACTCACTAAAAAAAGAAGAACTTGTTTACAAGATACTTGATGAACAAGCCATCGCAGGTGCTACCAAAAAGGTTGCTGCTGAAAAGCTGAAAGAAGAGCGTAAAGTGGACAGACAACAAAAACGCACCCGCGTAACCGTAAAAAAAGAGAGTACTGACAAAGTCTTCACCGCCAACAAAAATGGCGACCTCACTAAGGCAAAAGCTGAAGCCACAGTTGCAGCTGCCAAGGTACAACCAGTAGCAGAGGCAGCAAAAGCACCGGTAGCAGAGAAAGCTCCTGAAGCAGTTGCAACCACTGCATCCGCTCCCGAAAAAGCCGAAGACGCTACTCCAAAACGTAAACCGGGGCGTCCGCGCAAAACCAAGACGGAAGAAAAAGCTCCCATACCCGCACCTATGCCTGTTGTAAAGAAGGAAGAGCCTAAAAAAGCTGAACCTGAATTGAATTTTGAAACCGAAGTACCTAAAGTAGTTAAGAAAGTCGTAATAGAGGACAGCCCTATCTTATCAGAACCCGAAGATGACTTCATTCCCATCGAAGATCTCCCGACTGAGAAAATAGAACTCCCTTCAGAACTGCTGGGCAAATTCGAAGCTACCAAAGCCGAGACTCCTGTAGCACCCGTAGCCGAACCCACGCCTGCAACCGCACAACGCCCACGCCTTCGTCCTCGCGACAATAATAATACTCCTTATAATAACAACAACAATAATAATCGTAACAACAACCCGCGTCCTGTTCAGCAGCAACGTCCCGCACAACAAAATGCTGGTGATAACTATGCTCCTGTGCAAGAACGCAGACCGGTAATTGAGCGCGAAAAAGCATACGAATTCGATGATATCCTGACCGGTACCGGTGTACTGGAAATTATGCAGGATGGTTACGGATTCCTTCGTTCTTCCGATTACAATTATCTTTCTTCACCGGATGATATTTACGTATCACAATCCCAAATTAAATTGTTCGGACTGAAAACAGGTGACGTTGTGGAAGGTGTAATTCGTCCGCCGAAAGAAGGAGAAAAATATTTCCCATTGGTAAAAGTAGGAAAAATCAATGGACGTGATCCGGCTTTCGTACGTGATCGTGTACCATTTGAGCATCTTACTCCGTTATTCCCCGATGAAAAATTCAGATTATGCAAAGGTGGCTACTCCGACTCCATGTCTGCCCGTGTAGTAGATCTCTTTGCTCCTATCGGTAAAGGTCAGCGTGCATTGATCGTGGCACAGCCTAAAACCGGTAAGACCATCCTGATGAAAGATATAGCCAATGCAATTGCAGCAAATCATCCGGAAGTTTACATGATCATGTTGCTTATCGACGAACGCCCCGAAGAAGTAACTGACATGGCTCGTACCGTAAATGCCGAAGTGATTGCCTCAACTTTTGATGAACCGGCCGAACGTCACGTAAAGATTGCAGGTATCGTACTGGAGAAAGCAAAGAGACTTGTAGAATGTGGCCATGATGTCGTTATCTTCCTGGATTCTATCACCCGTCTGGCACGTGCTTACAACACGGTATCCCCGGCTTCCGGCAAAGTTCTTTCAGGTGGTGTGGACGCCAATGCACTACACAAGCCCAAACGTTTCTTCGGTGCCGCCCGTAATATTGAAAATGGTGGCTCACTCACTATCCTGGCTACTGCATTGATTGATACCGGTTCTAAAATGGACGAAGTTATCTTCGAAGAATTCAAAGGTACAGGTAACATGGAGTTGCAACTCGACCGCAACCTGTCCAACAAACGTATTTTCCCTGCAGTCAACATTGTTGCTTCCAGCACTCGTCGCGATGATCTGTTGCAGGATAAGCAAACATTGGATCGCATGTGGATACTCCGCAAATATCTGGCTGATATGAACCCGATAGAAGCTATGGATTTCGTAAAAGATCGTATGGAAAAAACCAAAGACAACGACGAATTCCTAATGAGTATGAACAGCTAAAACTGAAGTCAAAGGATACAATCAACAAGAAATAGGATTAAATATACAAAAAGGACGAGACATTTTCGGATATCTCGTCCTTTTTAGTTATTTTTGTCGCAATTAATCACATATCATTGTATAAACGTATTAGTTAATAAGGTGAAGCTCAGTAAAACGATCATACTATTATTGTTGATGTTATTTTACGGTACTTCCTATATCCTGTCTGCAAGCAAGGATTTGGAAGATGAGCGTATACATCTTATGGAATACCTGATGGATAACAACTTAGGTTATTCTCAGGAAGTCAGATTAAGCGATATCGCCCAATGGGAAAATGAGCTTGTAGAAGTATTCCGTAGCAGAAAGGACTATAAATACATGTTCCTTATGCAGCAGATGGCTGTATATGCCCTCGTTTCAGACGGTCACATCAACGAAGCGTTGGAAAAAGCGAATGTTATGCTGAAACAGGCCACTCAAATGAAATACGATATCGGCATAGCCATAGCCCATTATGCAATAGGAGATACTTATCTTAATGCCAACATGAATAATGAGGCTATCGAAGAATACGAAATAGCCATGCAGAAATTGCATAAAGTATCCGACTCTGAAAAATTACAGGAAAAAGTCTTGATTCAACTAATTCCAACCCTCATCAGAATGGGGAGGATGGATGAAGCTAAAGCCCATTTGGATCAGATGAAACAAATGAATGATTACCAGCACAGCCGTTTCATAGAAAATATCTTCCAAGCATATTATTACCTCTATAATAATGATATGGATAAAGTCCGGAAATATATTCAGGAAGCAGAAGAATGGTATGAATACTATCCGTTTTATTTCCATAGTTCTATCTTGAAATATATACAAGCTGAATATGCCAAAAGAATTGGAGATGACGAACTAGCTATCAAATTATATAATGAGCTGACCATCAATACCAGCAGTGCCAATGTCTATAACAGATATCTGAAAATGAAGAATTCACTGGCACACCTGTATACCAAACAAAGCAGGCCTAGAGAGGCATGTGCCATTTTTCAAGACATCAATATTGCACGAGATTCTATCAATGCCCGTAATTATTCCACCCAGATAAACCTGTTGCGAACCATATATCAGGTGGACCGTCTTGAGATGGATAATCAAAGTGAGCGAAGCCGTCTGCTTTTTTATTCAATTATAGGTTGTATCCTCATTCTAGGCATATCTATTGTATCCGTACTTTATATTCGTAAAATCAATGCACGCTTGATTGCATCTCAACATAAATTGGAAAAAGCCCGGCAAAGTGCTGAGAACTCCATTCGTACCAAAAGTCTTTTTCTGTCGAATATGAGTCATGAAATACGTACTCCACTAAATGCCTTGTCCGGTTTCTCATCTATTCTGACCGATGCTAATATTGACATCGGAACCCGACAACAATGCAATGAAATCATTCAGCAAAATTCAGACTTACTTTTGAAGCTGATAGACGATGTTGTTGACCTTTCCAGCTTGGAAATCGGGAAAATGCAATTCCAGTTTGGAAACAGCGATGCAGTAGCTATTTGTCGCAATGTAGTGGATACGGTAGAGAAGATAAAGCAAACATCCGCTGCAGTCCTATTCCAAACGTCTCATGAAAAAATGGAAATCTATACGGATGAAGCACGCCTCCAGCAGTTACTTATCAATCTGTTGATTAATGCAACCAAATTTACCACAGAAGGTAGCATAACCTTATTATTGGAGAAAGAATCAGAAGAAATGACTGTGTTTTCGGTTACAGATACCGGTTGTGGGATCGCCCCGGAAAAACAGGGACAGATATTTAACCGTTTTGAAAAGCTGAATGAAAATGCCCAAGGCAGCGGATTGGGACTCTCTATCTGTCAATTGATTGTAGAACGTTTCGGCGGAAGAATATGGATAGATCCTGAATATAAGGATGGTTCCCGCTTCTTATTTACTCACCCGATTCACTCTACCAACAGAAAGGAGGCAGCGCAATGAAACAAACCTTGTTAATACTCGCTCTTTTCCTGCAAAGTTTCCTCGCATTTGCAGAAAATATAACAGAAAAATCATCTGTGGCAGACAGTCTGTTAATCGAACTGCGTGCACTTCCGCATGACACCACAAGATTAAAATTACTTGAGAAACTCGTGCTTACCGAACAAAACTCTCCGCATTATATAGAATATGCTGAAGAAATGTTCAACGAAGCACAGCGCCAAAAGAATCCTAAATATATATGTAGCAGTACATATTTCAAAATATTGTACTACTATAATAAGAATGAAATCGATAGTGTCAGCAAACTGGTGAACTACGTGAAACCCATTGCTGAGCGCATGGAGTTTTTCAGGTTGTACTTCAATGCACAAAAATTACTTATTTATACTTATACATATAAAGAGAAATATGAATACCCGTTGGCGGAATTAAATAAGCGCATATTTAAGTCTGCCAATAGGTTTGTT